>CXWL01050495.1_pt2 | contig 15506 bp, 25 predicted proteins | sample 590931 | NCBI WGS metagenome assembly CXWL01 (sample SAMEA3498368, study PRJEB10139) | groundwater metagenome | biome: water well; material: biofilm material | place: Germany | collected 2015-04-27 | reverse complement strand
ACTCCCAGCTTATTTCGTCGTCTAGCTTGGGAATCTCAAGATAGGCGCTCGGCTACATCGTTAAATGTCTCAAGTTGACCTGAGTGCTGCTTCCAGAAAATCGGTTTTCTTTTCCGTGTTGCCGCTCAAGTGCTCCGTGCATCTGACGATCTTCGCGCCAGTGCTGTCGTCTTTCCCAATCACCGGCATGGACTCAAACTCCAAACTTTCACAGTTGCGCCGCGCCCACGCGCAAGATGCACACATGCCGCCTTTGGGTTGGTGGCTACGGACAACATTTAACAGGGCAGTCGAAAGGACGACTGCGGGCGGTGTTTGTTGTTCGGTGTTCATGATGTGTCGCCTTTCACTTCTGCGTTGGGCGACAGCCCCAGAGGACATCGAATGACTGAAACACTTTCTTGGATTCCACTTGGCCTATTGACAGAGACATCTACCGATTTCTCGACTTACAGCAAGGACATTGGAATTTACCGCGCGATTCTTAACGATGGGGTCGTATACATTGGCAAAGCCACTGAGTTGGAAAATGGCGGCTTTAGAAAACGTCTGCGCGATTACACACGATCAAGCACTAGTGCACGAAAATACCCTGCTGGAGAACTGATGCACTCCAACCGAGACAATCTTCACATTGAAATTTTTTTGTTCAAGCGAACTTTAGAAAGCATCCAGGAAATTGAAGCACTTGAGACGCAGTTGATACGAGAAATGAAACCAATCTGGAATCGTCAAGCGAAGGGGGAATGAAATGAAGAAAATGGCGTTTTTGGCAATTATAGTCACCTCTACCGGAGCATTAGCCGCAGGCGGCCCAACCAGTATTGGAGCCATTAGCATCGGAATGAGCAAGCAGGAATACATTTCAACAATTGGCATTGCTCCGCTTGACTGCAACACACTCCCCAATAACAAATTGGAAAGCCCTTCGGGTGGAACAGTAATTAAATCAGAGCTGAAATACTTATCTCCAGACCGAATGACGCTCTGCTACGACGGTAGATTTAGCAACCAAACAGGAACCATTGAAAATATTCAGATTGGTGGTTTCTCATATGATGTTATTCAAGCCAACTACGAATCAAGTAAAGTTGTGCAGTCGATTGGCCACAGTAGCAAAGCAATATTCGTCAAAGACAGGCTGGTAAGCCTAGAGATATATGCCCCTAAAGTAACCCTTGATACGTTGTCGCAGAAATATGGTGCGCCAAAGTTACTTGACAAGACGACAGTGGAAATCTGCAAGAACAGGATCGGCAACGAATTCAAGAACAAGGTGGGAAAAATTGATGCCGTTTGGACTAATGGCGACGTAGACGCAACACTTCGGACGGAACTAAAACCACCAAGAAAAACTTGCTCTGACGGCCTCGATATGCAGTACTACATAATCGAGGAACGCAAACAGTTAGAGCCGATTGAAGCTGCCATTAATAATTTCCGAAGAGAAATCGCCAAGACAACGGCGAAAGATAGTCCGTTCTGAAATCAGGCAATAGTCGGCGCTGGCGAGACGGCGATGGTAATTTCAAGCAGTCGCCCAACCCGGCAGTCCACACGGACGCTGCGCGATAAAGCCGCGCAGCGCCGGTGACTTCTACGTTTCAAGCCACACTGCGAGCGGTTCAGTCCAACACGGTTTATCAGCCGCAGGAGGTGTTCTTGGTTTCTCTCTGCTTGGCCTCGCGGCCGATAAACGCTTATCGTTAGGTTTCTCATGCCAGATATTCGCGCCGATCTCTCGCAGTACTACGCAGCCAAGGCTCTGTTCGAGCAAGTCCTTGGTCGAGCCGCTTTCATGCGTGTGAAGGACTACGGGCCACTCTCTGCATGGCGAGAGAACTACACCAAGTTGCTGCGCGCAGTTGGTGTTGCCGTCGAAGCTACTGTTGAGGTGGCAGACGTCGAATGGAAACAGGAGGTCAGTGAGCTACTCAAGCATGGCATTAAACGTCTCACCACCGCCAAGTCAATTGATGAGTTGCACGCGGCTGCCGCTGCAACGCTGGGCGAGCTTGCATTTCTCCAACTCGGGTTCGTGCCTAGAGGTCACTATCGTGTCGCAAACGTACCGTTGATCGGGCGCAACTGGAAAATGAATCCTGTCCGCACAGTTCAGTATGTCCAATCTGCCGAGCAACGCGCAGCACAGAAACGCCTCTCCAAATCGAAGGCCAAAGATGACAAAACCTAACGGCGTTCGAGAGGGACGCCGCAAAAGCGCGGCGCCCCTCAACTTTACGTTGGGCATCTCATCCGACCACCTCTACACTTCCTACACGACATGCGCCCTGAAGAACTTCGCAGCCTCATAAGCCAAGGTGAGAGCGACACGCTGGAACTGAAGGCATCAGTACCTCACCCTGAACTGATAGCAAGGTACCTTGCCTCTTTTGCAAATACGAAAGGCGGGCACATCGTTTTCGGTGTGCAGGAACCGATCGAGACTGTCGGAGTTGATGTTGCCCGTGTACAGAGAGCACTGGATTTCGCGCTAACTAAGGTTGATCCAAGGCCCGATGTTGCCCTGGAAACGGTCGTATTAGACGGCCACCCGGTTGCCGTAGTGTCAATTCAACGAAGTGTTGCCTTAGTCTCGGCATATGGAGGGTACTACCGGCGTGTCGGTGACTCCATGCAGCCGTTAAACGCAGAGGAAATTCGCGCCCATGCGCTCTCCGCAAGTACGATTGAAAAGGCACTGTCCGATCTTTCGGCGCTTGCCGCGAAGCAAACACAGACCATAGATAACCTCCGGGAAGAGTTCGCCTCAGCCAACTCGTTGCCCAAGAAACTTGGTATAGCTGCTGTCGGTGCGGTACTTGGAGCGCTTGCCAAGTATCTCGTCGATGTGTTCTTGCTGTAGGCCATGATATGCCAACCCATCATTCCACCGGACCTGCGCGAAAAGCGGCGCAGGCCGGTGAATTCAGACGTTAGCCCTACCTATAACCAAGGAATACCATCATGAAAAGTTTTGCGTTCGTAGTGATGCTCAGCATAAGCAGTACAGCAATGGCAGGTTTTTTTGGCGGACTGGATGTAAAGGAAATGAAGGAGATACAGGAAGATTCGTACCAAACTGGAAGGGCATGTCTGCGTGGAGACACTCTTGATGCGTGTTCTGCCTTCGTTAAGAACATTTCTAAACATTCAAAATTGCTGAGCAAGCATGAAACTGAGATATTTGAAAGGATAAAAAAAGGTGACCCTGATTGCCAGCAAATCATGCTAAATGCCGAAAGACTTCAGGAGATTTCAAACAAAGTACTGGCGAGAAATAAGCGTTAGCCATCGATGATCTCGCTCCCCATGCTCACTATTGACCTCCCATCCCTGCTGGCCGGAATCTCCCTTACTGCCATTGGAGGATGGATCGCCTCGTTTATCGCTCTCCGCAAGGACGAACGAGCCGTTCAACTCGAACAGGTTACGAAAGAACGCGCGAAATGGCGAGACAACATGCGGAAGTTGTGCGAAGAAATAGCCGCGCTTCACGTCGAAAACAAAGTGAGTCCGGTTGCCGCCAAAGTCGCCTCGCTCAGAGCACGGCTCGCGACGTCGATCAATCCAAAAGACGAAATCGATGACGAACCAATCCTTGCTCACTATGACCGCCTGTTCTCTGGTGAAGCAGACGATCTGAAGCTGTTTACTCGTCGGATCGCCCTACTACTAAAACACGATTGGGAAAGGGTGAAGTGGGAATGCACGCCGCTTTACGTAAAGCCGTTCAAGCGCTTTACTAAAAAACAACGTGAGTGGCGTCAAAGGAATTATCGTGAAATCGACGCGACGGCTAACGAATAAGGTTGGATCGTGATCGCGAAGCGAGCCACGATCTGAACNNGATCTGAACCGGTTGTTGGACAAGCCCGGCCGAGACAGCGGTCCCCTGAAAATATCTCCCACTGCCCCACCGGCGACAACGGACCCCAGCAGTGCAAAGTCCGTGCGCGGCGATGACTCAAACCCCCATTGCCTGGCCGGTTGGTGCCCCCTGGTCGTGCGGTTGCGCCTTGCACTGAACATTGGCTGAAGGCGTTCGCCGCCACACGCCCAGGCCGCACAAACCCGCGTATGCTCAAGTCCATGCCGCGCCTGACCCAAGCCCCCAACCTGGCCATCGCTACGCTGTGGGCGGATGCCCTGGCGGTGGAGGGCATCGCCGCGAGTGTGCAGCGGCAATACCTCGGGGGTGTGGCGGGCGAATTGCCGCCGGATCAGTGCTTGCCGGAGGTGTGGATTCACCACCCCGAGCAGCAGGACCGCGCGCGCGCCTTGCTGCATGACCTGCAAAACGTGCCGCAACACCGTTGGGTATGTGTCTGCGGTGAGGTGGTCGAGGGTGGTTTTGAGCAGTGCTGGAGCTGTGCGGCCCTGATGCCGCGTTGACGGCCCCTATCGGCCGCTTTGTGCGTGGGCGCTCTGGTAGGACAATAGCGCCATGACCCTGACCGAACTCAAGTACATTGTGGCCGTGGCCCGCGAGCGGCATTTTGGCCGTGCGGCCGAGGCCTGCTTTGTATCGCAGCCGACGCTGTCGGTGGCGGTCAAGAAGCTGGAAGAAGAGTTGGACCTCAAGCTGTTCGAGCGCAGCGCCAATGACGTGACCATCACCCCCCTGGGCGAAGAGATCGTGCGCCAGGCGCAAAGCGTGTTGGAGCAGGCCGCCAACATCAAGGAGATTGCCAAGCGTGGCAAGGACCCGTTGGCTGGCGCGCTCAAGCTGGGCGTGATTTACACCATAGCGCCCTACCTGCTGCCCGACCTGGTGCGCCAGGTGATCGAGCGCACACCACAAATGCCGCTGATGCTGCAAGAGAACTTCACGGTCAAGCTGCTGGAGATGCTGCGCACCGGCGAGATCGATTGCGCCATCCTGGCCGAGCCATTCCCGGACGCGGGCCTGGCGTTGGCACCCCTGTATGACGAGCCGTTCTACGCGGTGGTGCCGGTTACGCATGCGCTGGCGAAGCACAACACCGTGACCACCGAGGCGCTCAAGCTGGAGACCATGCTGTTGCTCGGTAGTGGCCACTGTTTTCGGGATCACGTACTGGAGGTTTGCCCGGAGTTCGCCCGCTTCTCCAGCAACGCCGAGGGCATTCGCAAGAGCTTTGAGGGCTCCTCGCTGGAGACCATCAAACACATGGTGGCGGCGGGCATGGGCGTCACCCTGGTGCCACGCTTGAGCGTGCCCAAAGAGGCGCTGGCCGACAAACCCCGGCGCAAGCGCGATGAAGACCCCTACGTGAAGTACCTGCCCTTTGCCGGTGACCCGCCCACTCGCCGCGTGGTGTTGGCCTGGCGGCGTAGTTTCACGCGGTATGAGGCGATTGCGGCCCTGCGCAACGCGATCTACGCCTGTGAACTGCCTGGTGTCACCCGGCTTTCATGAGCGTTTTGCGTATTTTGTGAATACAGTATTGAGTTTGCGGCTATAAAAACTGTAGCATCCAGCCGATCTTGACCCAACTCGCTGTGGCCCGTGCTTCGCTCTATCTTGATTTGATCCGCTGGGATCGCCCGGCGGGCTGGTTGTTGTTGTTGTGGCCCAGCCTGTCCGCACTGTGGGTGGCCTCGCATGGCTGGCCCGGCTGGCATTTATTGACGGTGTTCGTGTTGGGCACCATCCTGATGCGCAGCGCTGGTTGTTGTTTGAACGATGTGGCCGACCGGGAGTTTGACCGCCACGTCAAACGCACGGCACAGCGCCCGGTGACACGTGGCGCCTTGACGCCCACGCAGGCGTTGTCCTTTGGTGCGGTGTTGGCGTTGGCGGCGTTTGCCTTGGTGCTGACGGTCAACCAGGCGGCGGTGATGTGGTCGTTTGCCGCGCTGGCCGTCGCGGTGGTGTATCCCTACGCCAAGCGCTTCTTTGCCATGCCGCAGGCGGTGTTGGGCGTGGCGTTCAGCTTTGGTATTCCGATGGCGTTTGCCGCCGTTCAGTCGCAGGTGCCGCCGCTGGCCTGGGTGTTGTTGGTTGGCAACTTGTTTTGGGTGCTGGCCTACGACACCGAGTACGCCATGGTGGACCGCGATGACGACCTGAGGATTGGCATGAAGACCTCGGCCATCACCTTGGGGCGCTTTGATGTGGCCGCCATCATGGGGTTCTATGCGCTGCATCTGGGCATCTGGGCCTGGGCGCTGGTGCCGCGCGCGCTGGGACCGGCGTTCTACCTCGGCCTCGCGGTCGCGGCGGCGCAGGCAGCGTGGCATCGCACGCTGATTCGACACCGCCGGCGGGAAGGGTGCTTCAAGGCCTTTCGCCTCAACCACTGGCTGGGCTTTTGCGTGTTTGCAGGCATTGCCCTCAGTTATGCCCTGAAATGACCAAGCCGCTCGACCCCGAGTGGGTTCTTCGCGATGCACCCGCGTGGGGGTCGCAGGGATGGCTGTGGCTCGCTTAACTGGACTTCTTGACGGCAGTCTTCTTGGTTTTCTTCTTGGCCTTGGCCTTCGCCTTGGCTTTTGGTTTTGCCTTGGCCTTCGATTTGGCTGCCGCGCCCACTTTGCCCTCCTGGGCACTGGGCGCGGTTTGCGCCGACGCCGAGGTAGCGATCACGCTCAAGGGTGCGGCGATCATGGCCGCACTGATCAAGGCTGCGAGTAGTTTTTTCATGGGAGTGCTCCAGTAGGTGCTTGGTTGGGAAAGCGCTTGTCGTGGTTCTCAGGTGCCGCCAAATTCGTCGCCCATTTCCTTGGCGCGGCGCCGGGCCGCGTGCATGGCGCGCACAAATCGGGTCTTGACGTCGTCATCCTCCAGGGACGAGATCGCGGCGTGGGTGGTGCCACCTTTGGAAGTGACCCGCGCGCGCAGGATTTCGGGTGGTTCATTGGACGAATAGGCCAATTCACCGGCACCAATGAAGGTGGCCATGGCGAGTTTGTAGGCCTGGTCACGTGTCAGCCCCATCGCAGAGCCGGCGTCGATCATGGCCTCCATGAAATAAAACACATAGGCGGGACCCGAGCCGGACAAGGCGGTGACCGCGTCGAGCCGCTCTTCTGCGTCGACCCACAGTATCTGGCCGGTCGGTGCCAGCACTTTCTCGATGCGCAGCTTGTCTTCGGCTTGCACGGCCGGGCGCGCATACAAGGCGGTGATGCCTTTGCCAATCAATGCGGGTGTGTTGGGCATGGCGCGCACCACCCGTTCTGAGCCCACCCAGCGGGCAATGCTGTCGCTGCGGATGCCGGCCGCCACGCTCAAGTGCAGGGCGTTCTTGGTATGGAACCGCACTTGCAAGGCGGCTTCGCGAAAGGTCTGTGGTTTGATCGCCCAGACCACCACCGACGCTTGGGTCAACACCGCGCCTGGTTGGGCCTGGGCGACGATGCCGTAGAGTGACTTGAGTTGGGCCTGGGGCTCGGCGTAGGGCTCGACCACGTCAATGTCATTGGCCGGCGTGCCCTGCTTGATCAGCCCGCCGATGATGGCGCCGGCCATGTTACCGCCGCCAATAAATGCAATTCGCTCACCCATGTTTTCCCCTGTGGAATTGGTCAGGCCAAGCATGTGGCCAAGCGGGGAGTCTAAACAATTGGCAGACGCCCAGCCTGCCCTTTGATCCGCTACAGCGTTGTTTGGCGCACCGCATGGTCCCACTGCGCCATCAGGCTGGCGGCGCGTTCGGTCGACATGGTGGGCAGGAAGCGCCGTTCCGCGCGCCACAGCGCAGTGAGTTCGTCGGTATTTTGGTACACGCCGCTCGCCAAGCCAGCCAGGTAGGCGGCACCCAGCGCGGTGGTCTCGGTCACGGCCGGACGAATGACCGGGATACCCAGCAAATCAGCCTGGAACTGCATCAGCAAGTCGTTGACACAGGCGCCGCCGTCGACTCGTAGTTCGGCCACTGCCGCGCCACCAGCCTCGACCGCGTCGCGACTCATGGCCAGCAGCAGGGCGGCGCTCTGGTAGGCAATGCTCTCCAGGGCCGCCCGCGCAATGTGGGCCACGGTGCTGCCGCGGGTCAGGCCGGTGATGGTGCCGCGAGCGTCCGGTTTCCAATACGGCGCACCCAGTCCGGTAAAGGCCGGCACCACCATCACGCCGCCCGAGTCGGGCACGCTTTGAGCCAGCGCCTGCACTTCGCCACTGCCCTGGATGGCATGCAAGCCGTCGCGCAGCCACTGCACCACTGCGCCGCCGACAAAGACACTGCCTTCCATGGCAAACGCCGGCTCGGACGTCGGTTGTGCCGCACTGGTGGTGATCAGGCCGTTGTGCGAGGTCTGGAAGTGGCCGCCGGTGTGCATCAGCATGAAGCAGCCGGTGCCATAGGTGTTCTTGACCATGCCGGCCTTGAAGCAAGCCTGCCCGAACAAGGCGCTTTGCTGGTCACCCGCCACGCCGCCAATCGCAATCGGGTGGCCCAGCAGTTCGGCCGCAGTCTCACCATACAACGCGCTGGAGGGTTTGACGCTGGGCATCAAGCTGGCGGGAATATCCAGCGCTTTCATCAACTCGTCGTCCCATTGGTTGGTGTGCACGTTGAACAGCATCGTGCGTGAGGCGTTGCTGACGTCGGTGGCGTGCACGGCGCCGTGGGTCAGGCGCCAGATCAGCCAACTGTCCACCGTGCCAAAGGCCAGTTCGCCGTTGGCGGCTTGTTGTCGGGCGCCGGGAACGTGGTCCAGAATCCACTTGAGCTTGGTGCCCGAAAAATAAGCATCCACCAGCAGCCCGGTCTTGGCCTGGATGGTGCCGGCCAGCCCGCTTTCACGCAACGCGACGCAGGTCGGCTCGGCGCGCCGGTCCTGCCAGACGATGGCATGGTGAATCGGCAGGCCGCTCTTGCGATTCCACACCACCGTGGTTTCGCGCTGATTGGTGATGCCGATGGCCCGAATTTGGCGCGCTTCAATACCCGCCTTGGCCAAGGCCTCGCGCGCCGTTGCCAGTTGGGTGCGCCAGATCTCTTGCGGATCGTGCTCCACCCAGCCGGGCTGCGGGTAGATCTGTGCCAGCTCCATTTGCGCCTGGGCCACGGGCTGGCCCTTGTCGTCAAACACGATGCTGCGTGAACTGGAGGTGCCCTGGTCCAGGGCGAGCAGGTAGGTCATGGATGTTGGGGCGTCAATGCGCCGAACGAAAATGGATACAGTCTGCCCTTGTACACGCGGGTCAGGCTGCGCGCAAGTAGAGATGTCAAGGGTCACCTGTTAGCATGACCGACTGCTGCGCAAGCCTGATCCCTGCATGGGCCGCAAAACGCGACAAGGGACGCATCGGTCAGGCCGCTGAGTGGATCGGTGGACCTGTAGGCGGCGATGCGGCGGTGTACTCTTTCTGGGACCGGCCTCTTGGCCGTTGCAGGTCAATGCCAAGGGGCCAAAAATTCTAAAGTCTTGAAATATGGTCAACGAAATTCAGCCCAGTTTGACCCATCGCCCAACCTTGATGGCGCGATTGGCCGAGAACCGCCAGTACGACTTGGCCATTGTGGGCGGTGGGGCCACCGGGCTGGGTGTGGCGCTGGACGCCGCAGCCAGGGGTTTCAGCGTGGTGCTGGTGGAGTCGCACGATTTCGCCAAGGGCACCTCCTCCCGTGCCACCAAGCTGGTTCACGGTGGTGTGCGTTACCTTGCGCAGGGCAATATCGGGCTGGTCCGAGAAGCGTTGCGCGAGCGCACCACATTGCTCAACAACGCGCCTCACCTGGCGCAGCCGCTGCCGTTCATCATGCCCTCCTACAAGTGGTGGGAAATCCCTTTCTACGGAATCGGGCTCAAGATGTACGACGCACTGGCCGGCAAGGCGGGTCTGGGTCGGACTGAGTTCCTGAATCGGGACGAAACCCTGAGCTTGTTGCCGACGGCACTGCCCGATGGACTGCGCGGTGGCGTCAAGTACTGGGACGGGCAATTCAACGACGCGCGGCTGGCGGTGGCGCTGGCGCGCACCGCGGCGAGCCGTGGCGCCTTGCTGGTGAACTACTGCCGCGCCTCCGATCTTCATTATCAAGGCGGCAAGGTGGCCGGGCTGTTGTGTGAAGACACCCTGAGTGGCAAGACCTACCGTATTCAGGCCCGCTGTGTCGTCAACGCGGCCGGTGTGTGGGTGGACGAACTTCGGCAGAAGGACGGGGCGGCCAACAGTGGCGATGGCCGGCGCCCCACCAAACCGCTTGTGGCGCCCAGCCAGGGGGTGCACATCGTCGTGGATCGCGAGTTTCTGGGCGGTGACGTGGCTCTGATGGTACCCAAGACCGCTGATGGGCGGGTGTTGTTCGCCGTGCCTTGGTTGGGCAAGGTCATTCTTGGCACGACCGACACGCCCTGCAACGACCTGACCCGTGAGCCCTCGCCGTTTAAAGAGGAAGTGGATTTCATACTGAACGAATCGGCGCGCTACCTGCGGCGCGCCCCGACGCGGGCTGACGTCAAGAGCGTTTGGGTCGGGCTGCGGCCCTTGGTTAAGCCGCAGGACGACGACGGCGACGATACCAAGGGCTTGAGCCGGGAGCACACGGTGCTGGTAAGCCGTAGCGGATTGGTCACGGTCACTGGCGGTAAGTGGACTACCTACCGCGCCATGGCCGAGGACGTTCTGCGGCGCTGCGCCGACAAGGGCTTGCTGGAACACCGGCAGGACGGCATCACCACCCATTTGAAGCTGCTCGGTGCGCCTGAACCGGATTTGCCGGCCCAGTCCATTTGTCGGCCGCCTGGCTTGCACTCGTATGGCGATGAGCAGGACTGGGTAAACAGCTTGCCGGGAGCACAGGCGATCCTCTGTGAGGGTTTGACGGAGGCGATGGTGCGGTTCGCTGCCCGCTTCGAGTACGCCGTAAAGGTTGAAGATGTGCTGGCGCGGCGCTCGCGACTGTTGTTTCTGGACGCGCGTTTGGCGGCTTCGTTGGCCGCTCGTGTTGGCGCGATCCTCCTGGAGGAGACCAGTCTGGATCCGGAAGTTAGCGCCTTCCAGGCGTTGACGCAGCACTACCTTCAGCTCCCGAGCTGATGCCACCCGAAGGGTCTCGATGGTCGATTAGTGTGTGAGTGCTCACAATCTGGCTATTTCAGAGTGACTGCCAATTGTCAGCGAAATTGATTGGGAACTTGAACCTGGGTAGTACTGGCCCGCAGCGGTATCGGTCGGGGTTCTTCCAAACAATCGACCAAAGTCGTTGACAGCGATGAAATGGCTTGGCATAATAGTGGGCTTCGCTTGAAAAAGCATGAAGTATCTGCCTAACGGATGTATCGCAAGTGGTTTGCGGTGCTAACGACAGGCCCAAGACTGACTGGAACGAGGTTGATGACTGGCTAAGGCTGGTACGCCGGGTTCTGGTGCAAGTTGGGAATAAATGAAATGATCCAGACTGAATCTCGACTAGAAGTTGCCGACAATACTGGCGCCAAGTCCGTCCTGTGCATCAAGGTGCTCGGCGGCTCCAAGCGTCGTTACGCCAGTGTTGGCGACGTTATCAAAGTTAGCATCAAAGAAGCTGCTCCCCGTGGTCGCGTCAAAAAAGGCGAGATCTACAGTGCAGTGGTGGTGCGTACCGCCAAGGGCATCCGTCGCAGCGATGGCTCCTTGGTCAAATTCGACGGCAATGCAGCAGTGTTGCTCAATGCCAAACTGGAGCCAATTGGCACCCGTATCTTTGGGCCCGTGACGCGCGAACTGCGTACCGAGAAGTTCATGAAGATCGTGTCCCTGGCCCCCGAAGTTTTGTAAGGAAGTGCCATGAATAAGATTCGCAAAGGCGACGAAGTCATCGTGCTCACCGGGCGCGATAAGGGCAAACGCGGCAAGATTTCGCTGCGCAAGGATGACTCCCATGTGTTGGTCGAGGGTATCAACCTGGTGAAGAAACACACCAAGCCGAACCCGATGAAGGGCACGACAGGCGGCATCGTTGAAAAAGCCATGCCCATTCATCAGTCCAATGTGGCCATTTTCAATGCAGCCACGGGCAAGGCTGATCGCGTCGGTATCAAGCTGTTGGCCGATGGCAAGCGCGTTCGCGTTTACAAGTCCAGCGGCGAAGAAATTAAGGTGGCATGAGCATGGCACGTCTGCAACAACACTATCGTGAAAAAGTCGCTCCAGAGTTGATGGCCAAGTTTGGCTACAAGTCTGTGATGCAAGTTCCCCGTCTGTCCAAGATCACGCTCAACATGGGCGTGAGCGAGGCTGTGGCGGATAAGAAGGTCATGGATCACGCTGTCAGCGACCTGACCAAGATTGCTGGTCAAAAGCCGGTGGTGACCAAGTCGAAGAAGGCCATCGCCGGATTCAAGATCCGTGAAGATCAGGCCATTGGTTGCATGGTGACGTTGCGTGGCGTCCAGATGTTTGAGTTCCTGGATCGCTTTGTGACGGTGGCGCTGCCCCGTGTGCGCGACTTCCGTGGTATCTCGGGTCGCGCCTTCGATGGTCGCGGCAACTACAACATCGGCGTCAAAGAGCAGATTATTTTCCCTGAGATTGAGTACGACAAGGTGGATGCCTTGCGTGGTCTCAATATCAGCATCACCACAACGGCCAAGACCGATGAAGAGTGCAAGGCACTGCTCGCGGGTTTCCGTTTCCCGTTCAAGAACTGAGGTGACCCGTGGCTAAAATGGCTTTAATTCAGCGCGAGCTCAAGCGCGACAACCTGGTTGCCAAGTACGCGAAGAAACACGCGGAACTCAAAGGCATTGCCAATGACGCAAAGCGTAGCGACGAAGAGCGCGCCGCAGCCCGTCTGGGATTGCAAAAGCTCCCGCGCAACGCAAACCCGACGCGTCAACGCAACCGTTGTTCCATCACCGGTCGCCCTCGTGGCACGTTCCAGCATTTCGGTCTGGCGCGCGCAAAAATTCGTGAAATGGCTTTTGCTGGGGAAATCCCTGGCATCGTCAAAGCCAGCTGGTAAGCAGCAGGAGACCTGAACATGAGCATGAGTGATCCCATTGCTGACCTGTTGACCCGTATTCGCAATGCGCAAATGGTGGCCAAGACCACTGTGAGCGTACCCTCTTCCAAGGTGAAGATTGCGATCGCCCAGGTGTTGAAAGACGAAGGCTACATCGATGGCTTCAAGGTCAAGAGCGAAGACGGTAAGTCCGAACTTGAAATTGCCCTGAAGTATTACGCGGGTCGCCCCGTAATCGAGCGCATTGAGCGCGTCAGCCGCCCTGGCTTGCGTGTTTACCGTGGCAGCGATGCCATTCCCCAAGTCCAGAACGGCCTGGGTGTGGCGATTGTGACCACGCCCAAGGGCGTGATGACTGATCGCAAGGCGCGCGCTACCGGTGTCGGTGGCGAAGTGCTTTGCTACGTCGCCTAAAGCGTGACATTGAGGAGAAACAGAAAATGTCCCGTGTAGGAAAAATGCCCGTGACCATCCCCGCCGGTGTGGATGTGTCGCTTAAGGATGATCAGATCAGTGTTAAAGCGGCTGGCGGCGCGTTGTCGTTGTCGCAAAGCAGCTTGGTCAAGGTCGTCAACGACGCCGGCAAGTTGACCTTCGTGCCTGCGAATGACTCTCGCGAAGCCGATGCCATGAGTGGCACCATGCGCCAGTTGGTTAGCAATATGGTTGTGGGTGTCACCAAGGGTTTCGAGAAGAAGCTCAGCCTGGTTGGCGTGGGTTACAAGGCACAAGCCCAAGGCGCCAAGTTGAACTTGGCCGTGGGATATTCGCACCCTGTCAACAAAGACATGCCTGCTGGTATCGCCGTGGCAACCCCGACCCCGACCGAAATCGTGATCAAGGGCGCGGATCGTCAACGTGTGGGCCAAGTCGCCGCCGAGATTCGTGCCATTCGTCCGCCCGAGCCCTACAAGGGCAAAGGCATTCGCTATGCGGACGAGAAGATCACGATCAAAGAAACCAAGAAGAAATAAGGAGCTGCATCATGTTGACCAAAAAAGAGCAGCGTCTTCGTCGGGCACGTCAGACCCGCATCCGTATCGCCTCACAAGGCGTGGCGCGTTTGACAGTGAATCGCACCAACCTGCACATCTACGCCAGCGTTATTTCTGGCGACGGCGCCAAGGTGTTGGCCACGGCGTCAACGGCCGAAGTCGAAGTGCGCAAGACCTTGGGTGGTTCGGGCAAAGGCAGCAATGTGGCTGCAGCCCAACTCATTGGCAAGCGTGTTGCTGAAAAGGCCAAGGCCGCAGGTGTCGACAAAGTCGCGTTTGACCGTGCTGGTTTTGCCTACCACGGTCGCGTCAAGGCGTTGGCCGATGCGGCGCGCGAAGCTGGCTTGCAGTTCTAAGCAGATCGGAATACAGAATGGCTAAAGTACAAGCGAAGATGCAGGGTAAGGCTGAAGGGCCTGAAGACGGCCTGCGCGAGAAGATGATCGCGATCAATCGCGTCACCAAAGTGGTTAAGGGCGGCCGGATTCTCGGTTTTGCAGCCCTCACCGTGGTGGGTGATGGCGATGGCCGTGTCGGCATGGGCAAGGGTAAATCCAAAGAAGTGCCGGCTGCGGTGCAGAAGGCCATGGAAGAAGCCCGTCGCAACATGACCAAGGTGTCGCTCAAGAATGGATCGATTCATCACAAGGTGATGGGGCATCACGGTGCCGCCAACGTCATGATGGCGCCAGCGCCAAAGGGTACCGGCATCATTGCTGGCGGTCCGATGCGCGCGGTGTTCGAAGTCATTGGCATCACCGATATCGTGGCCAAGAGCCATGGTTCAACTAATCCTTACAACATGGTTCGCGCCACCTTGGACGCGCTCGCTCACGCCACCACCCCGTCGGATGTAGCGGCCAAGCGCGGCAAGACGGTCGAAGAACTCTTCGTCTAAGCGGGAGCTCTTGAATATGACAACGCAACAAACAGTCAAAGTCCAGTTGATTCGCAGCCCGATTGGTTGCAAGGAATCACACCGCGCCACGGTCCGTGGTCTTGGTCTTCGCAAGATCCGAAGCACGCGTGAACTGGTGGACACGCCAGAAGTCCGCGGCATGATTAACAAGATCAGTTATCTGGTCAAAGTGCTTTAAGAGGTTGACGATGGAACTCAATGGCATCAAGCCTGCGGATGGTGCAAAGCACTACAAGCGGCGCGTCGGTCGTGGCATCGGCTCCGGGCTCGGAAAAACGGCAGGTCGTGGTCACAAGGGACAAAAGTCCCGTGCCGGTGGCTACCACAAGGTCGGTTTCGAAGGCGGTCAAATGCCTTTGCAGCGTCGACTGCCCAAACGTGGCTTCAAGTCGCAGTCCTTGAAATTTAACGCTGAAATTACCTTAACCTCGCTGGAGCGTCTGGGTGCGGCCGAGGTCGACTTGTTGACCCTCAAGCAAGCTGGCTTGGTGGGCGAGTTGATCAAGGTTGTCAAAGTTATCAAGACCGGTGCCTTGACAAAGTCTGTCAAGCTCACGGGTATCGGCGCGACGGCGGGCGCTAAGGCGTTGATCGAAGCGGTCGGCGGTAGCCTGGCCTGATATCGGTTTTCCGAAAGACACCTCAAGTGGCCACTAACGCGACTCAACTGGCAAAGACAGGCAAGTTCGGCGACTTGCGTCGTCGGCTGATGTT
>CXWL01101126.1_pt1 | contig 15507 bp, 14 predicted proteins | sample 590931 | NCBI WGS metagenome assembly CXWL01 (sample SAMEA3498368, study PRJEB10139) | groundwater metagenome | biome: water well; material: biofilm material | place: Germany | collected 2015-04-27 | reverse complement strand
ATATTCCACGGTGAAGACCTTTACGGTCTGACACGGAATCCAGTGACTTAAAGACTCTGGATACCGACGCTCAAAGGTATGACGATTTTGTGTGATTGGGTACAGCATCGAATTATTTGATGGGACAGTTATAGCCTCTAAAATAATGGCAGCATTTTGTATCAAATTTCTCAATCACGAAAGTTAATGATTTTACGTCACTGCAAAACAATTACTCCAGATCATCCACTAGAGCCAAGCCGCCTCCCCGCAGGGCGGGATATATGGCTGATGGATAATCTGGGATTATTGCTGCCATCATTTAGAGGACTATCTATAAAATCCACTAAGGAAGTACTGATTTATTTCGGGTCTTCGTAAAATGATGTGTATTTGAAGTTTGAAATGACTTCCATATATTTTGCAAAATTTGTTAATTTATGTGTGTATACCATGATAGTATACACGCATGATTAATTGGTTACTTATTACAGGTTTTGATTGGGATTCTGGCAATGCGAAAAAAAATGAATCCCACTTAGTAGCTCAATCAGAATCTGAGCAAATATTCTTCAATGAGCCTTTGCTCATTCTTTCTGACGGAAAGCACAGTCAAAATGAAACAAGATACCACGCGCTTGGTCAAACGAATGACAATAGACTACTGCACGTTACCTTTACCCTGCGTAAAGACTTAACCGAGATAAGAGTAATTTCAGCGCGTGATATGCACAAAAAGGAAAGGGCTAAATATGAAACAACTTAAACCAATACCAGTGTTTAAAACAGAGGCAGAAGAAGCAGCTTTTTGGGCGGTAGCTGACAGTACTGACTACTTAGATTGGGATAAAGCTAAAAAAATAAGACTTCCTAACTTAAAGCCAAGCACGCAGTCAATCTCAATTCGTGTCACGGTAGATATGCTTGAACGCTTAAAGTTAGCCGCCAATAAACGCGATGTTCCTTATCAGTCATTAGTAAAGATTTGGCTTGATGAAAAGTTAAGTGCCTAAATTTGGAAATACACAAAACTTTACGGATACCCTTTATTTCTAAACAACATATATGCCGCTGGCAACACAAATAGAGACAATAACGGTGCGGTCAGCATACCACCAACCATTGGTGCGGCAATACGACTCATGGCTTCAGAGCCTGTTCCGGTACCAATTAAAATAGGGATTAGCCCCGCTAATATCACCGCCACTGTCATGGCTTTTGGTCGCACCCTTAGCGCAGCACCTTCAATCAAGGCCGCGTGCCAGTCTTCGCTTGTATTGAGTCTGCCTGCGGCTCGATAACGATCAATTGCATCGTCCAAATAGACTAGCATGATGATGCCGAATTCAGCCGCCAGCCCCGATAATGCTATCATGCCGACACCACTTGCAATTGAGAAATGATGCCCTAAAAAATAGAGAAACCACACAGCACCTACCAATGCGAACGGCAGGCTACCGAGAATAAGAACAGCTGGCACAATCCGTTTGAAAGCTAAAAACAGCAAGATAAAAATAATACCTAGCGTCATCGGCACTACATAACTCAGACGTTTTGAGGCGCGTTCAAAATACTCAAACTGCCCAGACCAGGTAAGCGAATAACCTGCTGGTAACTGTAATTCCTTATCCAGTACAGCTTTTGCTTCTTGCACAAAACCACCCAAATCACGATCATGAATATCGACATAAACCCAAACATTAGGCCGCGCGTTTTCACTTTTTATCATAGACGGACCATCTGTTACCCTGATCTCTGCCACCGCGCCTAGAGGCACCGTGGCACCGCGCTCGGTAATCATGGTANNCCTCAATATTCAAGCCATAACGGGCTATTTTAAGCCTATCGATCTTGACATCAATATAACGCCCGCCAGTCACGCGCTCAGCGATCACCGAACTGCTGCCAGGAACTTTTTTCATGATCCGTTCGACTTCTTCGCCCAGTTTTTCAAGCGTGGCTAAATCAGCCCCGCCAATCTTAATTCCTACAGGGCTTTTGATCCCAGTGGAAAGCATATCGATTCTATTACGAATAGGTTGCACCCATACATTCGCCATGCCTGGTATTTTCAGCCTGGCATCCAGTTCTTTAACCAGCTTCTCTGGCGTCATGCCGGCCCGCCATTCTGCGCGGGGTTTGAATTGAATGGTGGTTTCCAGCATCTCCAGCGGTGCTGGGTCAGTCGCTGTTTCAGCACGCCCTGACTTGCCAAATACCGATTTAACTTCGGGCACAGTTTTGATGAGACGGTCACTCAGTTGCAGAATTTCTGAGGCTTTAGAAACTGATAGTCCAGGTAGCGCCGTTGGCATATAAAGCAAATCACCCTCATCTAATGGCGGCATAAATTCACTGCCCAGCTTGCTCAACGGATAAAGCGTAATTAAGACCAAAACCAAAGCGATACCTAACGTAACTTTAGGGTAATGCAACACTCGGCTTAACAATGGTTTATAGATGGCAATCAGCCAGCGATTCAGCGGATTGTCATGCTCAGGCCGAATATGTCCGCGAATGAATATGGTCATCAGTACTGGAATCAATGTCACTGATAAACCCGCTGCCGCCGCCATCGCATAGGTCTTGGTAAAGGCTAACGGTGCGAATAATTTGCCTTCTTGCGCCTCCAGGGTGAACACGGGAATAAAGGACAAGGTGATGATGAGCAATGAGAAAAATAGCGCAGGCCCAACCTCACTGGCGGCATCGATAATCAACGCAATACGTTTGCTGTTATCTGGTTCGCCATGTTCGTTTCGATAATGCTCGTTGCGATATTCTTCAAGTCTCCGATGCGCGTTCTCAATCATCACGATTGCCGCGTCCACCATGGCGCCGATAGCGATGGCAATGCCGCCCAACGACATGATATTGGCATTGACGCCTTGATAATACATGACGATAAAGCTTACTAATACACCGATCGGTAAGGCCACAATCGCAACTAAAGCTGATCTAAAGTGCCATAAAAATACCGCACAAACCAGCGCGACGACAATAAATTCCTCAATCAACTTATGCGTTAAATTATCCACCGCACGTTTAATCAGTTGCGATCTATCGTAGGTGGTAACGATCTCCACGCCTTCTGGCAGGCTCTTTTTAAGAGTAACAAGTTTAGTTTTTACCGCATCAATGGCTTCCAACGCATTTTGCCCAGCGCGCATCACAATCACGCCGCCAGTTACTTCACCTTCGCCGTTAAGCTCTGCAATACCGCGCCTGAGTTCCGGGCCGATTTGTATACGCGCTACATCAGATAGCAGAATCGGCGTACCGCGGTCACTGACACTGAGCGGGATATTGCGAAAGTCATCCAGCGATTCCAGATAACCGTGCGTGCGCACCATGTACTCGGCTTCGGCGGTTTCTACCACCGCACCGCCAGCTTCCTGGTTGGCTGACTGAAGCGCCGATACGACTTTTGATAGCGGGATACGGTAATTTCGTAACTTGTCCGGGTCAACTTGCACTTGATATTGGCGCACCATGCCGCCCAGCGTGGCAACCTCAGCAACTCCTGGAATAGTTTTCAACTCGAATTTCAGAAACCAATCCTGCAAGGCACGTAACTCACCTATATCATGCTTACCGCTACGATCAACCAGTGCATATTCATACACCCAACCTACCCCCGTGGCGTCTGGCCCTAGACTAGGATTAGCGCCTTTAGGTAAACGTGAGGAAATCTGGCTCAAGTATTCCAGCACGCGAGAACGCGCCCAGTATTGATCAGTGCCATCGTTGAACAAAATGTAAACGAAAGAGTCGCCAAAGAATGAATAGCCTCGCACCGTCTTGACGCCAGGCACAGAGAGCATCGTCGTGGTGAGTGGATAAGTGAGCTGATTCTCGACAATTTGCGGCGCTTGCCCAGGCCATTGAGTGCGGATAATGACCTGGGTGTCAGACAAATCCGGAATCGCATCTAAAGGCGTTCGCAGCATAGCAAACACGCCCCAGACGACCACCATCAACGTAGTTAAAAGCACCAATAAACGATTATTGGCTGACCATTTTATGAGCCCTGCAATCATGATTCATCTACCTTAGCGGCAAAGCGTGGGAAAAATGCCGGTACGCGATTCGCATATTGAGCATATTCATTCCCAAATTCAGCGTAAGCTTCTTTCTCTTCGGTTCTGGCAAGCCGCACGTACATATAGAGCAAAATTGGAAACATGACAACTGTCACGATGGTCGGCCATTGCAGCAAAAAACCAAACATGATCATCACGAATCCAGCGTATTGCGGATGACGGATTTTCGCATAGGGTCCAGTCGTAGCCAGGGTGTGTCGGCGTTGGGCAGCGTACAGCACCCGCCATGCGCCCGATAATAGAAAGAAGCCTGCAATAATCAGCGTGTTGCTGATTAAGTGAAATGGCCCAAAGTGCGGGTTGGCGCGCCAACCGAACATCACCTCTAGCAGATGTCCAGCATCGTGCGACAGGAAGTCAAGGTCAGGAAAGCGTGATCCTAACCAGCCAGATAGCAGATAGATGGTCAGCGGAAAGCCGTACATTTCGGTGAACAACGCCACGAGGAAGGCGGAGAACGCACCGAAGGAGCGCCAGTCACGCTTGCTCTGCGGCTTGGTAAAACTGAAAGCAAAGATAATAAACACCAGCGAATTGATGATGACCAACGACCAAAGTCCATATGATGGTGGCAGGGCGTTCATTTTTTATCTCCTTCTTCGGTTTCGTGATGGTGGGCATGCTCACCGTGACCATGATGCATGAATAAATGCATCAGCGGACAGGCCAGCAGAATCAGGTAGGGCAGGATGCCCAGCAGGTGAGCGCGGTGTTCCGTAAACAGCAGCAGGCCGGCAAATATCAGGAATCCGTAAAATACCCATTGCCCTTTTGTTAGATGCTTGGTTTCGTGTTGATCGGTCATCGTATTTCTCCTTTTTTATGTACTTACAACTGTGTGCGCTTCAGCAATGCAGANNTATGTACTTACAACTGTGTGCGCTTCAGCAATGCCGAATTCACGATCACTGACAACGAACTCAACGCCATTGCCGCCGCAGCGATGATGGGGTTGAGGAAACCGAACGCAGCAATCGGCACGCCGATAGCGTTGTAGATAAACGCCCAAAACAGGTTCTGCCTGATCTTGCGCATGGTGGCGCGGGAAAGCTTGATGCCAGCTACCACATCGCGCACGTCGTTCTTTACCAGGATGATGCCACCGGTTTCCTTGGCTACATCTGAGCCAGAGCCGATGGCGATGCCAATGTCGGCAGCAGCCAATGCTGGTGCGTCGTTGACGCCATCGCCCACCATCGCCACCACTTTGCCCTGTTTCTGTAAATCCTGGATGACTCGTGCCTTGTCGGACGGCAACACCTCAGCGATGACACGTTCAATGCCGAGCTCGTTGGCAATGGCATTGGCAGTGCGCTGATTGTCGCCGGTGAGCAGGATAACCTCGACGCCGATATTTTTAAGTGCATTGACTGCTTCCTGCGCCTCCGGCTTGAGCGTATCAGCTACCGCGACAATGCCCGCCAGCTTGCCGTCAGCACCGACCAGCATGGCAGTCTTGCCTTCGGTTTCCAGCCTCGCCATTAGTTCTTCAGCAGGCTTGGCATCAATGTTTTTCTGTGCGAACAGGCGTCGGTTGCCCAGCAGGATTTGCCTGCCTTCCGCTTCACCCTGAATGCCGTGACCAGGTATAGCCTCAAACCCGGTTACAGCTGAAATATTCAGATTACGGTGATGCGCAGCGCGAACAATCGCTTCACCTAAAGGATGCTCAGAACCCAATTCCACGGCGGCGGCATAGCGCAATACGGCCGCTTCATCGAAGTCTGCCAGCGGCAGAATATCCGTTACCGTAGGTTCACCACGCGTTAATGTACCCGTTTTGTCGAACACCACGGTATCAAGGTTTTGTGCACGCTCCAGTATTTCACCGCCACGAATCAGGATGCCGGCTTCCGCGCCTTTACCCACGCCTACCATTAGCGCAGCAGGGGTGGCGATGCCAAGTGCACAAGGACAGGCGATGATAAGCACGGCAATAAAAGCCAGTAGCCCCTGTGGAAAATTCCCCGCCAGCCACCATCCAACAAAGGCCAACACGGCGGTACCTACTACCGCTGGTACAAAATACACCGTCACTTTGTCCGCCAACCGCTGAATCGGCGCGGTCGATGCCTGCGCCTCTTCCACCATCTTGATGATTTGCGCCAGCGCCGTCTCAGCGCCAACTCTGGTGGCATTAAAGCGGAACATGCCGGTGCGGTTGAGTGTGCCGCCAATCACTTTATCGCCTACGGTTTTCTCTACTGGCATTGATTCACCAGTGAGCATGGATTCGTCCACCGAAGAATTGCCCTCCAGCACCACGCCATCGGTGGGGATTTTCTCGCCTGGCCGCACTACGATAGTCTCATTCACCATGACGCTATCCGCTGGCACTTCCATTTCCTGCCCGTCACGGATGACGTGGGCAGTAGCGGGTTTCAAATCCAGCAGTTTGCGCACTGCGGCGGAAGAATGTTTCTTGATAATTTCCTCCATGTATTTGCCTAGCAGCACGAAAGCGATAATAACGGCCGACACCTCGAAATACACATCGCGCTCCGCCACCTTGACTGGCAGCACCTCGGGGAAAAACAGCACCGCCACACTGTAGAAATAGGCCACGGATGTACCCAATGCAATAAGGAAGTCCATATTGATGGAACGTGTGCGGATGGCGCTCAAAGCGCCTTTGTAAAAACTCCAGCCACCGATAAACTGCACTGGCGTGACCAGCAGGAACAGCCACACGCCCCAAGTGAACCATGGTAGTGCCGGAATAGGCACCCAAGTGACGATGGTAGCGCCAGTCGCCAAGGCGAGAAAAGCCCCGGCACGCATGATAGCCAATGCCAGCACGCCTGTCATCGCAATCATCACACGGGTACGCATGGACTTGAGTTCGGTTTCCGGCGACTCAAAGGTGCGCTGGCAGCCTATGCTGCAAAAATAGTAGGCCCTTCCGGCGCGTTCAGATTTCAGCGCCGTAGCCTTTTCCACTACCATACCGCAGATTGGGTCTTTGGCTTTTTCTCCGATCATTGCTCCTGCAGTTTTCGGTGCCTCAGTCATACCATGGTCATGGCTATGATTGTGACCACCGGCTTGGGCTGTCTCCGCAGACGCTTTGCCACCTCCTGTATATTTGGCTGGATTGGCCTCGAACTCATGTCGGCATTTAGGCGAGCAGAAATAATATGTCCTGCCCGAATGAACAACGTTACCCGCCGCTGATTTCTCATCCACTGTCATCCCGCATACTGGATCAATAGCCATGATGGTTCCTTTCATATTTTTCATCGAGATTAATGCACACTTCTCTCCCCGCCAGATAAAGACGAGGCTGGATGTTCGCCAATATGCTTGGCGGGTTCTTCAGATGGCCTATTCGCCAACCCATTCATTTCATCCTGTTTAGACAGCCTTGCCAAAATGCCCGACAACGAAGCCTCAGAATCAATCAAGAACTGGCCTGAAGCAACAACTTCTTCTCCTTCAGCCAGGCCTTTCAGAATTTCAGTGCTGCTATCACGCTCTTGCCCCGTTTCAATCTCTACAGGGCGGTAACCATGTGCGCTTTTTACAATCACAACTTTACGTTTACCCGTCGCTATGATGCTCTCAGTCGGAACAGATAAAGCTTCATGGGTTTGTCCTGACAATACAACGTTGGCATACATGCCTGGTCGTAAACGATTGCTCTTGTTAGGTAACTCAATACGCACTTGCAAAGTCCTCAAAGCATCGTTCAACATCGGGTAAAGGTAGCTGACCTTGCCCTTAAATATCTCACCAGGCAGGCCTTGCAACTGTACCTCTGCCGCCAACCCCGGCTTCAATCTGGCGGCATCACGCTCAGGTACTTCCGCAATCAGCCAAACTTGCGACAGATCAGAAATTTGCATCAACGAACTACCCGCCATGAGCTGGCCGCCTTCACGAATGCCTAGTTCTGTGAGTACACCAGAAGCAGGCGCATAAACACCAAATCGTGGGCTGGATTTGCCTGTTTTTGTGATCGCCTCTATTTCACTCTCAGACATACCAAGTAATTTCAGCCGACCACGCGCCGCTTGTTTAAGCGAATTATCGCCATCAATGTTATTTAACGAAAGTAATGCCAAATACTCTTGCTGAGCGGCTAATAATTCTGGGGCATAGATTTCAGCAATTTTTTGACCTTTGACCACTGGGTCCCCCACAGCGCGCACTAACAATCGCTCCACAAAACCTGGGATGCGGGTTTGTACAACATAAAATCGGCGTTCGTTTGACTCAATACGCCCTACAGCAGCGAATGATTCGCCAAAACTTTTGCTTTCGACTTTCTCGAGCCTGATGCCCAGGTTTTGCACGGTTTGCGACGAGATGGCGACACCACTATCTTCGCTATCGCTACTGTTTTCATTCGCATATTTAGGCTCTAATTGCATATCCATAAAAGGCGATTTGCCAGGCTTGTTGAATCTTTGACCAGGCACCATTGGGTCATACCAATAGAGCACTGTTTTACCGCTACTGTCTTGAACAACACCGCTAACATTGTCCATTTTAATTTTGTCTGGCATGTTTGGTTTATTGTTTTTCTGCCCTAAAAACCATCCTAGCCCTGTAGATAAGCCTATCAAAACAAAAATTATAACCAGATGAATTCGTTTCATGGTTGACCACCTTTATTAACATCCTCAGCATACTTTGGTTCTAATTGCATATCCATAAAGGGCGATTTACCGGGTTTAGTGAAATGTTTATCAACCATCATGGGGTCATACCAATAACGCACGATTTTTCCACTGTTATCTTGTACTACATTGCTTAACTCAGCGCTTATTAGTTCAGGCATGGTTTTTTGCATGGCATCGATAGTTTGTGGCATTGGCACAGCGTTGTCTTGTTGTTTAGAACAACCAGTAATAACCATAAAAATTAGCGCGATAGTAATGTGTATATTTTTCATTGCTGATTCTCCTTGAATAGACGGTTGTCGTTTAATAAATAGCCAATTTTGACTGCAGCGCGCTGACGGTCAGTGAGGATAATCCAGTGTTCTAACTCAATATCAATCAAACCTCTGCGCGCCTCCCAAACTTCACTTAACGGTTGTTTACCCGACGTATAGGCAGCTTGAGCTACACTTAGTCGTGCCTTTGCATTGGGGATAAGCCTGTTTTGATGCTCGTTTTCACGCGCTGCTGTTGCTTCAGAATCTGCTAGCGCACTTTCTAGTTCCGCGACAAGTTCACGTCGCCTATCTTCAGTCAGCTTGCGGGCTTTTTCTACTAACACGAGCTTTTCTGCGGTACGCCTGTCCTGCCGGTTAGCCCTATCTAATTGCAAATCCATAGAAACCTGAAAACTCAGCATGTCACTTCTATCAGCAAAGCGCTTGCCATAACCAACTTCCCAGCCCCAATTTCGTTGAAGATCGGCTTGCGCTCGATCCACATCGGATTGGGCAACCTTTTCAGTTTGATGTGCGTTTTGTAACAGTGGATGTTTTTCGATTTCAGCAGAAACGGCTTCATAATTTAGGTTATTAGTTAATTTATTGGCTAAGCTATTACCCATAACCGGGAGTTCGTCTGATATTGGCCGCAACGAGGCAGCACCTATCCAGCGCGATAAACCAGCTCTGGCTTTACGCTCATCGCGCCTGGTTGTGAGGGTCTTGTCGTTAGTCATCGACAATTGATTTTCTAAGCGCAAGACCTCACTTGCCTGCGCGCCACCTGAGCTCACGCGAGAAATAAGAACTGTTCGTTCAGCAGTCATTTCATCCGTGATGCGTTGGTAAAGTTCGGCCTTACGCTGCGCCTCAAATACATCCAGCCACGCCAGTGCAACATCGCGTTCGATTGACCTGGCGGTGGCTATTTGCTCTGTATGAAATTGATCAGCCTCTGCTTCCATTCGATTTGAAGCGGCCTCACGTTTTTTTAGTGGAATCATATCCTGCGAGATGCCAACAGTGATCATGGTTTGATCATCACGGCTAAAACGCAAAGCATCACCAGTGGTAACAGGTAGATTGATAAGTCCCAATTTAACTTTTGGGTCTGGTAGCCGCCCTTCTGCGATTGCAGTTTGACGTGACGAAGCTGCAGCATCATCGAGTGATTGCAGCAAAGGTTGATTCTTCGTGGCTAATTGAATGGTTTCAGCTAATGTTAGCGGCTCTTCTGCTTTTGCAGGGCCTGATATTAAAGACAATGCCAATAACAGTAGCAAGCCAAATAGTTGGCAAACACAGATAGGCTTGTTAGCCAATGATGGTACGTTCATGAGAATGCTCCTAAAAACTTAATATGATGAACTGAAGCAAATTAAGCCCCAGTAACATCAATTCAGGCAGGAGGCTTTAGCGGCGGAGATAGATCTACAGATTTTTTAGAGGTAACGAATTGTGGAAATGAAATAGTTGATGAATCAATCAGTGCGTACTTCGATGATAAGTCAACTGATGTTGCTTGCGAGAAATGACATCCTGCACCCATCGAGCAAGAGTTATGCTCTATGGTAGATTTTGTTTTATCCTTATCCATGGAGCCTTCATGATTCATGGAGCCTTCATGATTCATGGTACCTTCATGACAGTTCGTCATGGTAGATATGTCGTCAGGATTCACAGTAGACATGATAGATTCAGTAGCACATGAGGTCGCGCAAACGGCCGCAAGCGCTGGGCTTGTAGCAAGTGCCAGAATCAAAATTAGTGTAATTGTACGAAAATACCCACTCATTCAGAGACTCTATCACTCAGCATTAGTTTCTACAAGTTATTCATTCGCATAACCGGCTTTCCCACAATTTCATACAGCCTAGACCCGTTGTAGCCAATCAAGAATTGCGCATCAATAGTAATCAACCCTTTTCCAAAAACACTTCAAATTCTTCCAGCGGTACTGGCTTGCTGAACAGATAGCCCTGGCAGACTGGACATCCATGTTGCTGCAGGAAGGCACGTTGTGCTTCTGTCTCTACTCCCTCGGCAATGACTTCCAGGCCAAGATTGTTACCCATACCGATAATGGTTTGTACAATCACTGCATCCGTGGCTTTTACACCGATGTTGCGAATAAAGGACTGGTCAATTTTAAGCTGGTCGAGTGGCAGTTGTGTCAAATAGGCTAATGATGAATGACCTGTGCCAAAATCATCCATGGAGAAACGCACACCGATTTCTCGGAGAGCATGCATTTTAAGGACTGTGTCAGCAACATCATCGAGCACCAGGCTTTCTGTCAGTTCCAATTTGAGTCTATCTGGGTTGATAGCATTACGAATCAGCGTCTGATGTACCAACTCCACAAAGTCAGCTTGATGAAATTGTCGTGCACTGACGTTGACGGCTAGCTGCAAATTCTGGGTATGAATGCTGCCTTCCCATGCTTTGATCTGGTTACAGGCAGTTTCCAGAACCCATTGCCCGATGGGCAATATCAGGCCGGTTTCCTCAGCCAGTGGAATGAAATCAAAGGGCGGTACCAAGCCACGTTCTGGATGTTGCCAGCGAAGTAACACCTCGGCGCCGGTAACATGTCTGTTGTGGTAAACCTGAGGCTGGTAGTAGAGCTTAAACTGTTTTTCTTTCAGGGCAAGTCGTAAATCCGCTTCCAGGCCGACACGGGCAGTGATGCTTGACTGCATCTGCGGGTCGAAGAAACGCAGAGCATTGCGACCAACCTTCTTGGCCTGATACATGGCAATATCAGCATGTTTCAGCAGATCTTCCTGAGACTGGTTGTGATCACTGAAAAGAGCCACACCAATGCTGGCAGTGCTGTGATATTCATGCATGGCGAGCTGATAAGGTTGGTTAAGTGCAGTTAGGATTTTTTCACCAATGGCTTCGGCCTGTGTTGCAGCCTCAAGCGCAGATTCGTTGAGATTTTCCAGCATCACCACGAACTCATCACCGCCAATACGAGCTACCGTATCGCCTTCGCGTACACTAGCAGTCAGGCGTTCAGCAACCTGTTGTAGCAGCAAGTCGCCAATGTCATGACCAAGAGAGTCATTGAGGGTTTTAAAATGGTCAAGGTCGAGAAACAGTAGCGCACCATCATTGCCGCTACGCCCACTGGTAACCAAGGCATGACTAAGCCGATCGAGCAGCAGCCGCCGATTGGGCAAGTGTGTGAGGGGATCGTAAAACGCCAGATGTTCAATTTCATCTGCTGCCTGTTTGCGCTCAGTGATATCAGAAAACAAGCCTACATAATTGCTGACAATTTTATCCTCATCGCGTACAGCAAAAATATCTAGCCAGGCAGCGTACACCTTGCCATCCTTGTGTAAATTCCAGGTTTCTCCGCGCCATTCACCAGCATGTACCGGGTTTTGTCGAAGTTGCTCAAAAAAATTGGCGTCATATAAAACAAAACCAAGATGCTGGGGATGATGCCCCAGTGTCTCATCGCGGGCATAGCCAGTCGTCGTGGTGAAGGCCGGGTTAACTTCAACGATGTGCATTTCAGCGTCAGTGATAAAGATACCATCGTATGCATGATTGAATACGCTAGCCGATAGACTCATGCGGTCGGCATTCTCGCGCAACTCACTCATACTCTCTCGCAGTTTCAGACGCATGCGCAACACGTTGGCCATCAAAGTATCAGGTTTGGCCTCGATGCCGTCATGCTCCAGGTCACCAGCAGCAATACGTTGTACTACATCAATGGCCAAAGCCGGATCGCCGCCGATTGGGTTAAGTACCAAGCGCTGCAACTGCCATAAGATGACGATAATGAGCAAGGCACCAAGCAAGGTGCCGGCGCCGATTACGAACCACGAGTTACTCAGCCCAATTGCTCGGGCTTCACTCAACGGATAGGCAACAATGACCCTGAATCCCCAGTTTGGAATATTTTCCATGACAAACTTCCAGCTCTCAGGTTGCTCATACAACAAATGTTCTGCTTGGCTACGTGACACATGGGATGAAAGGAAACGGATTTTGTTATTGTTATCCATCACCGCAGCAAAACCAGTTTTGAGTTGTCGAGTATTCTTTACAGCATCGCGAAGTACCTTCATATCGACCTTGTAGCCAACATAATAAGCACCGATGACGCTCCCCTGATCATCGTACATTGGGTCGTAACGGGTAATGTATGGCTCATCAAGGATGTCCACCACGCCATGGAAACCTTGCCCGGCGCGCAGCGCAGTAATGGCCTTGCCACTTGGATTGAGGGTGGTACCAATGGCGCGCGAGTCATTACCACGTCGAACGTTGGTTGTGATCCGCACAAAATCATCACCCGACTTCACGAACAGGGTTGCCGTACCACCGACCAGGCTGGAGAGATCGTCTACCAGGCTGAAAAAATTGGTCATATGTGTTTCGCCTAGCATCAGATCCGGAACAGCCTTACCATAGATGCTGATGGTACCGTTGACGGCGGGCTCACCCATCGCTATACCGTGCTCTTTAAGGAGGCGCATGGAAACATCGGCCTGCTCGCCAACCAGTTCATCAATAATATTGAGAAGACGTACCAGTGACCGGGCTTGTTCTCTGGCGCCGATCTGAATGTTGTCCAATTGCTGCGAGGTTTGCTGCTGAATCAAAATAAAGGGGGCAACAGCTAAAAGAATCAGCACAGGCACCAGAAAACGCCAGATTGTGGAGAAGTTTTTTGGCATGTGTAAAAGGCGGCGCATTATTGGGACTATCCTACCATAACTTACAACTGGGGTTGGTAACGCAAATTTATCTGGCAACAAGGCTGGTCGTCCACAAAACCGGGGCTAACTCATCGTTCGCCATCACTTTTTTTTTATTTTCCTGCAAGGTGCTTTCTGCAATAAGTTGCTCATAATGACAAATACGGTTGCGCCCATTATTTTTTGCAAAGTAGAGTGCCAGGTCTGCACGGTCTAATAACTTGCTAGAAACGTCATTAACTGAAATCTCCGTGTACCCCGCGCTCACCGTTACCTTGCCGACCTGTGGAAACTCAAAGTTTTCGACCTTTTTCCTGAAGCGGTCGAGAATGCGCACTATGTCAGCAGGATTTGTGCATTCTAGCAAGCCAACAAACTCCTCGCCACCATAGCGGAATAGCAGATCTTTATCCCGAAAAGTCTGCGTCATCAACTTTGAAAGCTGGAGCAGAACCTCATCACCAATCAAGTGACCAAATTCGTCGTTCACTTTTTTAAAATGATCGATATCGAAAATTATCAAAAAATGTAGCTGTCCAGACTTGTCATCCTTGCGCGCATTCTTTTTATGCATATTCACCAGAACTTTGTCGATTTTGCTATCAAAGGTCTTGCGATTGAGCAGACCAGTTAGCGTGTCGTGCTCGTTGTCACTTATTAGCCCAGCAAAATTTTTATGTATCTGTAGCAACATGGTAATAGTTTCGTGCAGCTGCGGATCACTTATCTGTGCCTCTATGGCGATGATTGCCATAGTCTGATTTGTAGAATTCTTTAAAGGATATAGCGTGGCATGGGGTTCTCCCTCTTGCTCATAAACGCAATACTCGCCAGACTTGAAACAGTCGGCAAGCGTCTGCTTCAAAGAAGTGCCAAGGTTATCTTTTCTAGGTTTCTTGCCAATTACAACTGCCGAGAAAAGCTGTTTTTTGATATCCACAGCCCGGTAAATCACAACCGATTTGGCACTGTCGACATTAAGGGGCGCAATTAAGTCGAACAGCGACTGCGCCAATAAAAATTCAAGTTCAAACACGTCGCGCTCATTAGTGAGCGCTATAAGATTGCTTAATACAGATTGTATGCTGGGAGGATTCAAAATTTTAATTGGTAGCTATGTTTAAATTTTATTTAAAGGGAACCCGATTTCAAGTAATTTTTATGTCACGTTTATGCCATATTAAAGGCAAATTACAAACTGCAATTGCTTAATAACACGCAAAAATACGGCTTAATTTGCAATTAAAGCGACCCATTAACCTCTGCATAACCTACTTTCGGATCATTTTCGCCATCTGTCGGTGCTTGTAATTGTAAAGCCATCAGTTGTGCAAGGGTTCCAGATTAGTGGCTTTCACCCGATCAAATATCGACCACTTATAGACAAATGATTAGCTATGGCGCATTATTGGCTATGCAGTTACACCTTTTATAGCTATTCCACTAAATGATCCGTCATTCCCGCATACGACTGTGTGGATTGGTTAAAGCTTCGGATTGTTTAATGGTACAGCTATAAAAAAAGATAGGAGAACTCCATGCATGATCACACCTACAAACTTATCGAACTGGTCGGATCCTCAGCAATCGGTACAGATGATGCAATAAAAAATGCAATTGCCAAAGCCTCACTTACAGTTAAGCACATGAGCTGGTTTGAAGTAGTTGAAACCCGTGGGCATATCCTGGATGGCAAGGTTGCCCACTACCAGGTCACAATCAAGGTTGGTTTTAGAATAGAAGGTTAAGTCTTGCACGACCTAACCAAGGACGATGGAGCCTTTAAATATGTCCAGGCACACAACTCCTGATCAGC
>CXWL01115872.1_pt1 | contig 15508 bp, 13 predicted proteins | sample 590931 | NCBI WGS metagenome assembly CXWL01 (sample SAMEA3498368, study PRJEB10139) | groundwater metagenome | biome: water well; material: biofilm material | place: Germany | collected 2015-04-27 | reverse complement strand
CCCCCGGGATCGCGATGCTTTTACGGATGGCGTTGACCAGCGAGCCGGATTCCATAACAATCTCTTCCCTGCGGATAAGGTCATAGGCGACGATCTTCAGCGGTATCCGGGTGCTGTAAAATGTCCGGCTGCCGAAATTTTTGTGTAACCAGTATCGGATAGCGCGTCCACCGATGATCCCCGAGATAGGAACGACCGGATCTAAGAGCGCCAGCATGTTTTTTCTTTTCTCGAAATCGCGGGCGATCTTTTCGATCTCAGCCGCGTCCTTGCCGATCGCCCAAAGGCCGGCGATGATGGCCCCCATGCTGCTGCCCACAATAATATCGATGGGGATATTTTCTTTTTCCAGGACGCGCAAGACTCCGATATGGGCGAGGCCCAAGGCCGCCCCTCCTCCCAGCGCTAACCCGACCGAAACCCCTCCGATCTCCCTCGCGATACGGGTGACGGTTTTGGTGTATTCGCTGTGCGGTTCCGGTTGCGGGAAAGATAAATGCTGTGAACCTTCGCGCCGCGTAAGTTCCGACGCCGGCAGGGCCGGTAATGAGGCGTAGACGTGGTAATCGAGATGTTTATTGATCTCTTCGAACGACAGATATATTTTTTCCTCAACGGCCCGGACGATGACCCGGATCTGCTCCTCGCGGAATTTATCCTGCGGGGCGGCTTTTAGCCGGTCAATGACTTTGCGGATGGATTCCAGGTCCCGGGTCCGGTCGTAGGAGATCAGGTGCACCGAATCCGCCTGGGTCAGCGTTTCTAAAACGATATCGTCCATTTCATTCGGCAGATCGACCACCACGTAATGGTAATCGCCGACAAAGGCGCTGACAAAAAGACCGATGTGTTTTTTAAGGGCCGTATCCTTCGGGTCAAAGGAAATGTTCAATAAATCGACGGGCAGGTCTTTTTTGATGACATGGTCAAGGATTTTCGCGTGGTCATCGATGATCTGGGCAAGGCTGATCGGGGGGCTTTTCCATTGGCCAAAGGCTCCCCGCGGGGAGGGAGAAGATCCCTGATTGTGCGCGGCGGCCCGCCGAAGGCCCGCCTCGGCCGATGGCCGCATCGAGGCCGGGCGAGGCTCGCCATTGGCGGCCCGCGATTCGCCGGGATGGATGTTGATGAAAATAACGTTTTTGCCGGTCTCTTTCTGGACGCTTAAGGCCAGATTAATGGCGTAGGTCGAAGAGCCCGTACCGGCGACGGGGCTGTACACGGCGATAACCGTGCTTTCAAAGACGGACCGGGTCGTGTCATGAATTTTTCGGCGGATGCGCCGCGAAAGGCTTTGACTTAAACGCAGTCCCAGTTGCGGGATGGCATTGAGGATCTCATGAAAGTCCGCCTTTGATATTTTCAGGACGATCGAGTCATTGAGGGCCTCGAAGTTCATCGAGTGATTTTCGCCGGTGAGAATGGAAACGATCCCGAAGTGCATGCCGCGGTGGATGAAATCGATGTCGTCTTTTCGCGCGCGCAGGCTGCTGCTGTAGGCCAACAGGCGTCCGGAGATCAGGCAGTAGAAAAAATCCGGCGCCCCCCCCTGCGGGCAGACGATGTCCCCTTTTTTGTATTCGACGATGACGGACTTGCGGGCGATGCGGTGGAGCTCCATCCAGCTTAATCCCTCGAAAATGGGGATCTGGCGGACCAGGTGGAAGCGGTTGATGAGAGAGGATAAATTGTTCATGATTGGTAAATGGTGGATGGTGCATGGTTAATGGGTTTTCTGACTATTAACCATTTACTATGTGCCATTAACAATTAACTCACCTGTTCGGCTTAAGCACCTCATTGACGGCCAGGATAATGTCCTCCACGTTTTGATATTTGACGAAACGGATGAAGTCGATCCCTTCTTTTTTGATCATTGCTTGCGCGACAATGGCCTTCTCCGGCGTGTTCTGCGCGTAAAGGATGAACTTGACGTCCTGCGTCTTGGGCATCTTTTTTAATTTCGTGATGACCGCTTCTCCGGGGATATCGCTCAGCGCGAAGCTGATCACCGCTACGTCAGGGACTATCGCGAAGATGTGCTCGATGGCCTCGGTGCCGCTATGGACCAGGTGGACGACATACCCGGCGCTTAAAAGCGCGGCGCCGATGCCGGTGCACGTCTGCGGGTCGGTCTCGGCAACGCAGATATTGGCCGGCTGGTTGGTGTCACGAATTCTCACGGTCCTGGCGGCGCCGGCGGACCGTTTTTCGATGATCCGCTGGACTTCCGCCAAAAGGTCGTCGATCTCAAAGGGTTTGGCCATAAAGCCGTCGACGTTCATCCCCTTGAAGAATTCTTCCATGTTCGCGCGGGCCGTCAGGATCAGGATAGGATATTTGGGCTGGCTCCACGCGTCGCAGACTTTCTGGTAAAATTCCACGCCGCCCATCACGGGCATGTTCATGTCCAGGATGATCAGGTCGGGGTTTGCCGCCTCAAGTTTGTCAAGGCCGTCCTGCCCGTTGTCGGCCGTGGTGACGTTGTACCCTTTTGAGCCCAGCACGACTTTTACCAGTTGCTGCAGGTTGATCTCATCATCGATCAAGAGTATTCTTTTTTGTTCGTCCATTCGGGAGCTCCTTGTTTTTTAACATTCGCGTCTTATGTCCGAAACGGCAACCGGCGTTCCTGGATGGGCAGGACGAAACTGAAGGTCGTGCCCTTGCCCAGGGTCGATTCCACGGCGATCTTCCCTCCGTGGCGCAGCACGATCTCCTTGCAAATGGCCAGCCCCAGTCCCGTGCCGCCTTTTTCATTTTTTTCCGGGGATTCAAGCTGCTGGAATTTTTGGAAAAGTTTTGGAAAATCCTGCTCGGCGATACCTTTTCCCGTATCGGTAACGTTGATGATGATATGGTTGTTGGCGGATTTGTCCTCCGTTTTGACCGTGACCCCGCCGTGTTTGGTAAATTTGATCGCGTTGCTGACCAGGTTGTTTAATACCTGGACGATGCGGTCTTTGTCAAAAGGTACTTGGGACAGCTTGGGGTCCAGTTCGGCTTTCAGGTATAACCCGCGGTTTTTAGCCACATCCTGCTGGGTGTAAATGACTTCTTCGATAACTTCATTGATCCCCTGGATATTGAAGTCCATTTGCATCTTCCCTGACTCGATCTTGGTCAGGTCCAGGATATCGGAGACCAGCCGCTGGAGATGATCCACGCTTTTTTGCGCGCGGCCAAGGACATCTTCCTGTTCCTTGTTGATCTCACCGACCATCCGTTTAAAGACCAGATCGACCGCGGTCTTGATGGAGGCCAGCGGCGTGCGCAGTTCGTGCGATACGGTCGAAGTGAATTCCCTCTGGATCTTGTACATGTCGACAAGTTTTTTGTTGGAGATTTCCAGTTCATCCTGGCGCCGTTTGGTCTCCGCGAACAATTCCTTGTTTTCCTCGATCAGGTCATAATGGGCGATCGCCTGGCGTACCGTGGCGAGGAGCTCCGTCGTCTTCCAGGGTTTATTGATAAAACGGTAGATCTCTCCCTGGTTGATGGCCTCTTCCACCATGGGAAAATCGGTATAGCCGGTAAACAGGACCCGGACGACATCCGGGTGGTTCGCCTTGACCTCTTGCAGGAATTTTACCCCCAGCATGACCGGCATGCGGTGGTCGCAGACAACGACTTTGATGTTTTCCTGGTTGAGTATTTTGCGGGCGTGTTCGAGGTCTATGGTCGCCGTGACGCCGTAAGGTTCCTTAATAAACAGCCGCTGAATGCCGTCGATAATACTTTCCTCGTCATCGATAAACAACGCTTGGGCTTCTTTGTTCACGAGGCTCCTTTCTTTTTTTGATTGATGGGCAGCATGCCCGATCCAAGCAGCTTTTTCTTAACAGGCCCGGCCAAAAGGGTTGCTAAAGAATTTTTTTGACGATTCTTGATAGCACACGCTTTATTTCATTGTCTCCCGCGGTAAGAATGTGGTACACCGTTTTTTTGTTTATTTCGATATAGTCATGCCCGATCACATTACGGAACCCGATCATGTTTTTGACTGTTTCCAGGTCTTTCGCGGTCAGTATTTTTTTGTCCGTCAGGATCTGCGCGGCTTCATACGCCGTTTGAGGGAACCCGTATTCTTCATCAACAACGATATGTTGAATGATGTCAATAAAATGATTTACGATCTGAAAGAGATTATATTCGACGATGTCCTGGGTTTTTTCATCACGAAGGAATTCTCCCAGCGACATCTTCCGGTATGCGGCAATTTTACGTAAATGTTTTTCAATCTGCTCAACTCGTCCCACGAGGATATTTCTATTTACCATTGCGGTACCTCCTTTTCACGCGCGCCAAACGCAAGGCGCGCAAGGCGTCGTTATCCTCGCACGCATAAAAGTTCCTGAAGTAATCTTGATTCAGTATCCTTTTGTTTCTTATAAAAAGCGGCACCCCTGTAGCGAACGCCTTTAAAACAAGTTCGCTGGGGGCATTGCCGGCAGTTACGATATCGACTTTCCGCTTGAAAATACCCTCAAGCTCGATGGATAAATGTGTCCTTTCCCGGGGGGGCAAATGTCCTCCGACCAATATGTCAATATCGCTTCCGGGGAGGGGCCTCTTAAGGGACGAACCGAATAAAAACGCGTATCGGATGGACCTGACCCTGGTTAACAGAGTTTTCGCGTTCTGCGGGATCATTGTGGCACCTCCTTGTCATCGATAAACAAGGCCTGGGCTTCTTTGTTCACGATCCTTCCCCTTTTTTCTGGTTGATCGGCAGCATGACGGTAAAGGTCGTCCCTTCCCCGACCTTCGACCGCACGTTCAGGCTGCCGTTATGTTTTTGGATGATCTCGTGGCTGACGCTTAACCCCAGCCCCGTCCCCTGCCCGACGGGTTTGGTGGTAAAGAACGGATCGTATATCTTGTTCAGATTTTCCGGGGGGATCCCTTTGCCGGTATCGCGCACGTCGACGCAGACAAATCCGTCCTGTTTGTACGTTTTGATCGCGATGGTGCCGGTCCCTTCGATGGCATGCAGGGCGTTGACGATCAGGTTGATGAACACCTGTCCCAGCCTCTGGGGGCTGCACTGGATGAGCGGCGTGTCGCCGTAATCCTTTTCCAGTTTGGCCTTGTATTTGATTTCGTTGTGGACAATGTTCAATATGCCTTCAATGACTTCTTCGATCTTGGCGGGTTCCATTTCGTTCTTGTCGTCCCGCGCGAAAGTGCGCAGGTCCATGACGATCTTCTGGATGCGTTCGATGCCCTTGCGGCTGTGTTCCAGCAGTTTGGGCGTGTCGCCAAGGACATAATCCAGGTTGATATCCTCTTTAAGTTTATTTATCTGAGCGACGATGGATTTCGCTTCCGTCAAATTTTCCCCCGCGACGCTTTCCTGGAGCCGGTCCGTCATGTTCAGGATTTTGGCGTAATCGCTGATGTATTGCTGAAGGATTTCCATGTTACTATTGATGAACCCTACCGGATTATTGATCTCGTGCGCGACTCCGGCGGCCAATTGCCCGATGGAAGCCAGTTTCTCGGATTGCACCAGCTGGTTTTGCGTCCCCTTAAGTTCATTATACATTTTGCGTATGGCCTTCTCTTGTTCGGCGAGTTCTTCATTCCGCTGCTTTAATTCCAAAAGCGTTTGATATAACTTTGATTCTTTCTCCACCAGATTTTTGTTCTGAATCTGAATTTTTTCCATGGATTGTTGTAAATCCTCACTCATCTTGTTAAAGGTATCAGCCAACGTCCCTATTTCATCGTTTGATCGGACATAAATGCGGGAGGAAAAATTTCCTTTGGCGAGGTTTAGGGCGGCATCGTTCAATTGCCGGAGGGGTATGCTTAAGCGCCTCGACAAGAGTAAGGCCAAAGCGAGTACGAGTATCCCCGTGAACATGCCAATCCAGATTATCTGCCTTTGAAATTCTTTTACAGGAGCAAAAGCGTCCTTGGTCTGCTGTATAAGGAGAACGGACCAATTCAATCCCCGAAAGTTTCGATGCCCTTCTGAAGCGGCATAACCGACCAGCACTTCATTCCCTGACGGATCTTTCTCGACAAGATATCCCCTCTCGCCCCGGGCTGCTCTTTGCGCGGCCTGAAAACCTGAATCGATAAAGTTCACGCGGGAGAGCACTTCTTCTTCTTCTTCTTCTTCTTCCTGGAACATCAAGAAATCAGGGCCGGAGATCAACAACCCGTTTTTATTGATTAAAACAACATAACCTGATTCATCCTGTTTCCCTCGATTAATTTCGGCCGAATTTGTGATTTCAAAAAGTTCGCTCCAGTTTAAATGCGCAGATAATACGCCAATATTCCGTGAGGGGTCGTAGGAAGCGGCAATGGGGATAGAGATGTTCAGGGTAAACCCTCCCACCAATCTGTCGTATTCAAGGCCGCCCATGGTAAGCTGGGAACTCTTCAACGTCTCCTGAAACCACGATTCATGGGACACATCCCGACCGATGGTATTCACTTCGCTTGAGGCAGCGATTCTTCCCTGCTCATTTGCGAGAAAAATGCCGGAATAAACCCCATGCGTTTCCTTTAATTTTGTCAAATCCTTGGTGATGCGCCCATCGGCATCATCCGTGAGCACGTCCTGCATGGGGGCTTCATCGGCCCAGGATTTAACATTCTGCCGATTAAAATAAAGCAGACGATCAATTTTGTCAATCGTCTGAAATGCTTTCTCCCGCAATGAATGCCCGATATTTTCCATCAACACCGCGCGGCCATTTAAATAAGCCATGGCCGCGACAATCCCGAAAGGCAGCAATGAAAAGACCAAAATCAAACATACCAGTTTCGTCTGTATCGTCAATTTAAACATGGAACGTAAATATTCTCCTATTGCAGTTGGTATTCGGCATCCTGCGGTAAATGATCATCAATTTTGAGGACTTTCACGGTCTCATCAACATCACTTAAATAGATATAGCTGATCGCGTTGGGGATACGCGCGACAAACTTCCGGGCGGCAGTGCCGGATTCAGCGATCATGGGTTCAAAAGCGGTGGGGGACCCTGGGCTAAGAAACGTTGCCGCGGGTTTTTCCCCCAGGACCACCTGATAAAATTTTTGACGGATATCCAGGTCAGCGGGGCGGTTAATAACGATAAGTCTTTGTCCGTCAGGCCAATATTCCATTTGGCCTTTGTAGATTCTTGACAGCTCCCCTTTTTTTAGTTCCGTTATGTCATTCGCCGCGTTTACAACAACCGCTATGGGTTCGGTCCGGCTGTTGATGGACGAGGGGGCGGCAATTGCCAGGATCAGGACACAAAATAATATCCTTTTCTTCACGAGCGCCTCCTCTGTTTAAAATGCCGCGGTGACTGAACCGATAAATCCATCCCGGTTTCCATGCTCCAGGGGTTCGTTGGTTGTATGGTTAAATTGATATTCAAATTTATAAACGAATGTCTCGCTCGGACGGTAATTGAAGCCGATGGTCTGCCGGTATTCCTTATTGGGGTCCGTGTTGGCGTCTCCGTCATCATCAATGGCGGCTTCTTCGTGACGGACTACCCAGGTAAACTTCGGATCAGCAAAACCTCTCCCCAGAAAAGTATTATTTAGAGAATCAAACCAGAAATGATAACGGGCCTCGACAAAATAACCGCTCAGATGGCCGGGGACCGTCGTTGTCCCGTCGAGTTCAAACCCTCCCTCTTCAAGGGCGAACGCCGCGTATTCTCCGATAAATTCGAAAGGCCCCCTGGTTAATTTCCCGTCGAGATCCAGGCCGTTGACAGCATGACCGCCGGTATCATATTTCCCATAATACCCGCTGATCCCGAATTCCTGTCCCGCGAATGGCGTCAGCTGCAAACGCCCGACGACCGCCTTATTATTGTTGTTGTCACTTCCATAGGCGCCCCGGGCGTCTCTGGATCCCGTATCGGTAAATTCATTGGTCAATCCATTNNGTACCACCCGGCGCGCCAGAAGGGGGCGATCGGTCAGGTCTTTCGTCGGGTCAAAATGTTCCAGATTAAACCGCCCAAAGGGGACGAGGATCACGCCAAACCGGGGCTTGATATATTCACTGATGCTGTATTCTACCCAGCCCTGTTCAACTTCAACTTCGCCTTGCCGGTTGTCCGTATCTCCGCTGGTCTTGGCCGTCCGCTCAAATTCGACTTCCATGAAAGTTTTTAAGCGGTCTGTCATTTTGGCCTCTGCCAACAGCTCAACGTTCCGGGCGTCGAAAGCGGAATGCGTCCCCTTAAAACTCGCGAATTCCAGGGTGGTGTAAATATTCATGTTAATTCTCTCGTTCAGAGTTGTTGTGGTCTGATTTTGCTGTTCGTTCAGGAATTGGACCTCTTCCTGCAACTGTTCGACCTTCTTCGCGATGTCCGGTGACGTTTTAGACGGCGCGGGCATTTCCGTTCCTCTGGCCTCCAGCATTTCGATCTTGTCGCGCATCGCTTCGATCTGTGCCGCCTGTTGGTCCATCTGCTTTGTCATCACCTCGTTATGCCGGAGGATGGCTTCCATTTGCTCTTTTAAATCCGACAATTCATCAGCTTGGGATATCTGGAAACAGTAGAAGTTCAAGGCCGCGGCCAGGCATGCGCAAAATAATATTTTTTTCATAATTTGTCCCGCCTTTTCATAAGGTTTTTATTGCTAAAACAATCGCCGCAACTTTTTTTGCTCCCTGTTTACGGTTTTTTCGTTTTTCCCTGGCGGACGGGCAGCGACACGGTAAACGTCGTCCCTTCCCCGGCCTTCGACCGCACGGTCATACTGCCGTTATATTTTTGGATGATCTCGTGGCTGACGCTTAACCCCAGCCCCGTCCCCTGGCCGACGGGTTTGGTGGTAAAAAACGGGTCGAAGACCTTGCCCAGGTTCTGGGCTTCAATGCCCTTGCCCGTGTCGCGCACGTCCACACAGACAAACTCATCCTGTGCGTACGTTTTGATCTCGATGGTCCCCGTCCCATCGATGGCGTGCAGGGCGTTGACGATCAGGTTGAGGAACACCTGTCCCAGCTTCTGGGGGCTGCACTCGATGGGCGGCGTGTCGCCGTAATTCTTCTCCAGTTTGGCCTTGTATTTGATTTCGCTCTGGACGATTGTGAGGATGCCTTCGATGACCTCCTCGACCTTGATGTGCTCCATTTCATTTTTGTCTTCCCGCGCGAAGGTGCGCAGGTCCATGACGATCTTCCGGATGCGCTCGATGCCGTTACGGTTATGCTGCAACAACTTGGTCGTGTCGTCGAGGATATAATCCAGGTTGATCTCTTTTTCCAGCGCGGCGATCTCCCCGGCGGTTGTCTTTGCCTTTGCCAGGTCTCCCTGGTCCACGCTTTCCTTGATCCGCCCCGCCAGCCGCGCTATTTTTGTATAGCCGGCGATATATTGTTCCAGGATCTCCATGTTGTTGTTGATAAACCCCATGGGGTTGTTGATCTCGTGCGCCACCCCGGCGGCCAGATGGCCGATAGAGGCCATCTTTTCCGATTGCAGGAGCTGGGTTTGCGTGTTTTTGAGCTTTTCATGGGTGCCGCTGAGTTCAGCAAAAGTCTGGCGCAGGACCTTTTCTCTCCCGGCAATTTCTTTATGCGCTTCACGCAACTCATTCTCCCGGGTTTTGCGTTCGGTGATGTCACGGATGAAGGCGTTGAATTGATGCTTTTTATCGCGGCGCAAGGCCCAGATTGTAATCTCGACGGGAAATTCGTGTCCGTCGCGGTGCAGGGCGGACAGCTCAAGCGTCTTCCCGATGACCGGCCCCTCCCCTGTCCCGATAAAACGGCTTAGCCCTTTAAGATGGGCCTCACGGTATCGAAGGGGGATAATCGTCTGTGACATCGGTTTTCCCATGGCCTCCTGCCGGGACCATCCGAAGATGTGTTCCGCCGCGGGGTTCCACCCAAGGATGGACCCCTCTTCGTCCATAGAGATAAAGGCGTCGTTCGCGGTTGTGATAATGCTTTCAAAGTGTGTTTTCGAGACAGTCGTTTTTTGGAGGTTATCGACTAATTCTTGAAGGCTCCGCGCGAGGGCCCCGATCTCATTGTTCAGTTTCGCGATTTCGGGGGCGACATGAAAGGACAATTCCGGCGAGGAAAAATTTTTTATGTCTCGCATGATCGCGTTGAGCGGGTAGATGGCGTCGCGCGAAACAACAACGCCTCCCGCGATGATCAGGAGCGAACCGGTGGACACCAGGGCCGGCATGAGCACGACAAGGAAATCGAGCGACATAAGATTAAGCGATTCGAGGAGTTCGATGACCGAGTGGGCCATGATCCCGATCAAAAGCCCGGAGGAGATAAAAAGCATCCCTCGCCGCAATAATCTGGATTTAACCGCCAGGGTGAAATTCAGGGCGGTCACCGTGGTGGCGACGACCACGGCGAGGATGTTAAAGGCGACTTGATTCATCGGGGATGCTCTTTATTTAATAATATCATTTTCCAGCCACTCATATTCTTTCGCCAGGAGTTTTCTCGCGACCCTGAGCGTCTGGCGGTCATGATTGTTATGATTGCCGCGCAAGAGTTCCTCGATCCGCTCTTTGGCCGCGCGGCAATAAAGGTCGGCCAGATCAAAAGCGTTGGCCTGTTGCGGCTTATTTTTGATCAGATAGTCGGCGTAGGCGCAGCAGGCGGCCATCACGAACAGTTCAACGCCGGTATCGACGATGCGGCTGAGGATCGCCTGTTTGGCTTCCAGCTTTTTTTGGTACTGCATCATCGAATGAAAGATCACCCTGCCCAGGCGACGGCTCGTGTGCTGGATATAAGCGCTGTAGGGTTTGAGCCGGGTATCCATATCGGGCACGTGTGCTTCAAAAGGCAGCCATGTTCGCGGGTACCAGAGCGAATAATATTTGAAAGCGCGCCAGGCCGCGGTCAGTTTTTGGGCGGGTGATGTTTTGGGGCTTAACAGGGCTTTTATTTTGTCCAGGTGCGGGTCCAGCGCTTCGCGGGCGATAAACAGATGCATGATCTCGGAAGTGCCTTCGATGATCGTATTGATGCGTGCGTCGCGCAAGACACGCTCGACCGGCCAATCGTGTTGCCCTCGGGCTTTGAGCGAGCTTTGTGTTTCATATCCCTGTCCGCCGCGAATTTGCAGGGTTTCATCGGCTATCCGCCAGCTGTGATGGGTGCAGAAATACTTGGCGATGGCCGCCTCAAGGCGAATGTCCTTGTTCTTGTCATCCGCCATAGCCGAGGTGAGCCAACTTAACGCGTCCATCGCGAACGTGTGGCTGGTAATGTATCCAAGTTTCAACGCGATGCTTTCATGTTCACCGATACTGGCCCCCCACTGCTTGCGTTCGAGTGACCATTTCCGGGAAACCCGCAGGCACCATTTGCTGATCCCCGTTGAGGCGGCTGGAAGCGTAAGCCGTCCCGTGTTAAGCGTCATCAGGGCTAATTTGAGCCCCTCGCCTTCTCCCAGAATAATATTTTCCCGGGGGACTTTGACATTGTTGAACCGCAAAATTCCGTTTTGAATACCGTGCAGACCCATGAACATACAGCGGTGGACGACCTCAAACCCTGGAGTGCTGGTTTCGACAATGAACGCGGTGATCTGTTTATGTTCTTTCCCGTTGACCATTTTAGGCGGAGTGACCGCCATCACCACGATCACCTGGGCGATGTTCCCGTTGGTGCACCAGAGTTTTTCACCGTTAATGAGAAAGTGCTTCCCGTCTTCGGTGGGAGTGGCGCTCGTCGTCATCTGGCGCGGGTCGGAGCCGGCCTGCGCCTCGGTCAGGGCGAACGCGGAGATGGCGCCCTTGGCGAACATCGGGAGATATTTGGCCTTTTGTTCTTCGGTGCCGAAAAGTTTCAGCGGTTGCGGGACACCAATGCTTTGGTGGGCGGAAAGCAAAACCGCGGTCGAACCGCAATAGCTGGCTATCAGATGGATCGCGCGGTTGTAATTGACCTGGCTCATTCCAAGTCCGCCGTATTTCTCCGGGACCTTGATGGCAAAAGCTCCCATTTCGGCCAGGCCTTTCATGACGTTCTCGGGGATGATGCCGGTTTGGTCAACGGCGTTGGCATCGAGATTATTTTTGAGGAACGTTTCGAGTTTCTGGATGAAGGCGTCCCCTTTACGTTTATCTTCCGCGGACTGGACTGGGAATGGATGGATCAAACGCCAGTCCACGCGGCCATGGAACATCTGCAGGGCGAAGCTGGGGTACTTCCATTCGGCTTCGCGTGATTGCTCGGCGAATTCCAGCGAAGCTTTCTTTTCCGCGCTGATATTTTTATCGTAGAGGCTCATCTATGAATTATTTCAGGTAAAGTCCGGCCAGTTCCGGGACATCCTTAGCGTCGACATTTTTAAACCACGTCCCGTCGGGATACACCATAACGTTGACCCCCTGCGCGCATTGTCCGAGGCACTTGGCCTGCGCGACACGGATGTTGGGATGCGATCCTTTTTCCTTTGCGATACGGCGCAGTTCGGTGAAGACAGCTTCGCCGTTTTGATCGCCGCAGCTCGGCTTCTCCCCCTTGCGGTCATTAGTGCACACGAAAATTTGTTTTTGATATGGAATTTTTCCGGAATTCATAAGTTCTTTCTTCCAAGTAACTTATATAACCAATTTTAGTATAAATATATTACGCTCGAAATGCAACGATAGGATTGGATTTTATTCGCCCTCATTTGACTTGTGGCGAATACCCCCGCGTTACGTTTTGACCCAGAAATATTTTGCGTTTCCGGGTTAAAACGGCAGGGGTGAAATTCATTAAATGTTGAAATTATTCACGGAGTCAGCAACACTAACGTTTCGACATGCCGGGTTTTCGGGAAAAAGTCGAACGGAACGATTCTCTGAACGTTCCAACCGTGATCGATGAATCTTTCGAGATCCCGGGCAAGGGCTTGCGGATTGCAGGAAAGATAAAACAGATGCGTGAATCCCCTGGCGAGGACCAGTGTTTCAAGCGCCAGCGGGCTTAATCCGGCGCGCGGCGGGTCAATGATGGCCACTTTTGGGATCGCGGAATTCTCCCGCGCCAGCAACGGCGGCAAGATGTCCTCCATCCGTCCGGCCATGATTTCCATGTGTGTCAGACGGTTGTATTCAACATTGTGTTCGGCAAGTTTGATCGACGGCAGGCTTTCTTCGATCAGGACGGCTTTGCGGGTTTGCCGGGAGAGCGCCAGACTGAAAAGCCCGACGCCCGCGTAAAGATCGTAGAGGACGGGTTTTGCCTGCCAGCAATCAAACGCGCGGATACGTTCAAACAGTTTGGGCAGGATCGACAGGTTGGCCTGGAAGAAGGTGTCCAGGGAATAAAATATTTTCTTTTCATCAAGGCTCGTCCATAAGTAATTGGCGGGATCCAGACGGCAGGAACGTTTTCCGATCCCGCCCCAAAGGACTTTCGCGTCATCGCCGGTTCGCACGACGATATTGGCACGGCGATAGTTCGGGGCCGGGTTTTCTTCCAGGCGCTTTTTTAATTCCGGGATAAATCCGGAAATGGATTCCTCCGCGATCGGACAGCCGTCCACGGCGGCAATACCGCGGCCGGATCCCGGCGTAAATCCTAACAGGACCCGATCATCGCGCGTGCGGATGAATTTTAAGTCCAGGCGGTTGCGGTAATGATACGGTCTGGGCGAAGCGACGATCGGTTCGAAGAGGCCGGTCGTAACGCGGGGATTTTTTTGGAGCAGATCTTTGACCAGCGCGTCTTTGCGTTCCAGTTCTTTTTCGTACGAGATATCCTGATACGCGCATCCCCCGCATTCACCGAAAACCGGACATAATGGCTGGATGTTCATTGATGCCATAATACCCGCGCCATCAGGAGAGCCACAATGATCCGGTAGACTCCAAAGGGCGTAAAATCAAAACGGCCGATAAAACGGATAAACCAGCGGATCGCCAAAACCGCCACGGCCCATGACACCGCGAAGCCGGCCAGCAATATCATCCATTGCCCGGGCGCGATGGGCGCGTCGGTTTTCAGCAGATCCAGCACCGTCGCCGCCAGCATGGTCGGTATGGCTAATAAAAATGAGAACTCGACAATGGTTTTACGGCCCACCCCGCAGCACAGGCCGCTGATAATCGTGGCCGCCGAGCGGGACACGCCGGGGATGACCGCCAGGGATTGCGCGGCGCCGATCATAAACGCGTGCGCAAAGCGGATCTGTCTGATTTCATTTACCGTCGCCGGATGAGATTTCAAAAAGCGTTCAAAGACAATCAACAAGACCCCGCCAATGCCCAGCGTTGCCACAGGGATCCACACGTGAGCCAATAAGACATGTTTGATGATTTTATATAAAACCAGGCCGATAATCGCGGTCGGTAGAAACGCCGTCATGATCCGGGCGACGATTTCTCTGTCCAGCAAAAATACGCGGCCATACATCCCCGCCACCGCCGCGATCGCCCCCAGCTGAATAGCGATCTCAAACGTTTTTAAAAACGGTGTCGGCTCAAGCCCCATGAGATGAGAGGCGATCATCATATGGCCCGTTGAGGAAATGGGCAAGAATTCGCTTATCCCTTCCACAATTCCTAAAATAACCGCGTGTATCCAATCCATTTTTTATTCGACTTTCCTTATGGAGTCCCCCGGAGGCTTTTGATATTTCTCATCGTATCCGGAAGGAATTCATGACGCGTTCGGCTTGCGCCAAATGCTTTTGATATCCGGAAGCCAGCGCCGTATAGGTGATCTGGTACGCGGTCGTTCCCACCAGTGTCCAGCGGCATTGGTACTGAAGGTTGCCGTCAGGCCCTTTACCGATGAAAATGAATTGATGCGCCGGGCGATTGTCGATCGATATCCGCGTCGAAACCAATATTTCAATGTTGATCCCGAAAACGGCGTTCATTTGGGCGATCGCGGTTTCGGTATATTTCTCGAGGGTCATGGGGTTTCGCGAAATATCCTGGACGACAATGTTGACGTTCTCCTTGAAAATATCCAGCGCGTTCTCTTTTGGTGAATAAAAGATCGCCGCGGCGCCGCCCTGGTTTTCCGCGAACGACCACGCCGCGGGGTATTGGAGCGCGAAGCCGTATTGTCCGTTTTCGTAGCCGAGGGACCGATATGGTTTCAGGAAGAACCACCCGGCCGTGAGGATGAGGCCCAGCCCGATGGCTGCGGTAACACTCGCGATAATCGTTTGTTTTTGCCGGTGTCGCATTATTTGTGGAATCCTTTTTTTTCGCCGCGCAATTTTACCAAATACGCCGCCGGTTCAAAACGTTTGGCCTGGAATTTTTGTTGCAATCCATTGAGTTCATCGNNTCGGGGCGATCCCGATCGTGTCCGCGTAACGTAATAATCCTCCGCGAAACGCCGGAAATCCCGCGCCGAAGATCATGCCGACGTCAATGGCGCCCGGCGCGTCAACGATCCCTTCTTCCAGACAACGTGCCGCTTCGTTGATCATCACATACAACATGCGCCGCAGGATTTCTTCCTGATCCGGATGGGCGCCCCGGACACTCCGGGAGTGTCCGGGCTGTATTGCCGGATTCGGCCGGACGCCCCGTACACTCCGGG
>CXWL01102720.1_pt1 | contig 15511 bp, 18 predicted proteins | sample 590931 | NCBI WGS metagenome assembly CXWL01 (sample SAMEA3498368, study PRJEB10139) | groundwater metagenome | biome: water well; material: biofilm material | place: Germany | collected 2015-04-27 | reverse complement strand
CGTCCATTGCTTCAACCAGGCAGGCTCACGCTTGGCTAAGTCACCACGCATGGGGAACGTGGTTTCTGGCAGGTTTAATTTATATTTATTGTCTTCTTCGTTCATTTCAAATCTCAAATAGCACTCTATTATCATTCCGACGAAAGTCGGAATCCAGTGTCTTTAACGTCGCTAGATTCCGACTTTCGTCGGAATGACAGAATCAAAAAAATCTCTCGCCACTTCAATATCTAGTGCAATTTGCGCTTTTAACGCGTCTAAACTCTCAAACTTCATTTCATCACGTATTTTATGCAAAAACTCTACATGCACATGCTTATCATACAAATTACCATAAAAATCAAGCACATGCACTTCAAGCAACAACTTCTGTACGCCTGCGATTGTTGGGCGCACACCTAAATTAGCCACGCCATGCAAACCGTCTAATTTTACCGCATACACGCCTGTTAGTGCAGGTCGCTCATGTCGCATGTGAACATTGGCCGTAGGAAAACCTAATTGTCGTCCACGCTTTGCGCCATGCACTACTTTTCCACTCATGCTGTAAGGTCGGCCCAACAGTACAGCGGCCTCCTGCAAATTACCTGCCGCTAAAGCCAAGCGTACACGAGTGCTTGAAACTCTCTCGGCATGTAAATTGTTCTGTGGCAAATTCACTTGTGGCAGGCTGATTAAATTAAACTCAGCCTCAACAAAATCGATGATAGAACCGGCACGCATCGCACCGAATCTGAAATCTTCACCCACTAAAATAGCTTGCGCATTAAGTGAATCACGCAAAATAGTCTGCATAAATGCTTCTGACGTGATTTTTGCAAAACGCCGATTAAATCGGCATACATATACGTTTTCAACCCCGGCATCCGCAAAATGTTCTAGCTTTTCACGCATTGAGCATAACCTCGCCGGCGCACTTTCAGGTGTAAAAAACTCACGTGGATGCGGCTCAAACGTCATCACTGCAGAAGTTAAATTGAGCGCCTGCGCAGTTTGAGTGAGTTTTTTCAATAAAGCCTGATGCCCTAAGTGCATGCCATCAAAATTGCCAATCGCTAGCGCGCCAGCTGGTTGCAGTGTAGTTGGAATGTGTCGGAAAACCTGCATTTAACGATTCACCCTGCGGATGTAATCACGAGGCCTAAAACCTAACAACATTAACACTGCAAAGTAACTCACGCCGCCTAATGCTACCAATCCGCTGATATAAAATAGCCGCTTTATTAAACTAAAACTTAGCCACATACCTGTATCTCCCATAGCGAAATAAAGCACGATGCCCATCACGCTCAGTGCAACAAACAATTTGAGTGAAAATATCAGCCAACCTGGCTGCGGCTTATAAATATCAGTTTTACGCAAATGATAATAAAGTAATGAAGCATTGATACATGCACCTAAGCCGATAGCCAGCGCTAAACCCGCATGTTGTAAATGCAACAAAAACACAAACAACACATTCATTAATTGCGTTATCACTAGCGTAAATACAGCTATTTTCACTGGCGTTTTAATATTTTGCCGCGCATAAAAACCTGGCGCCAAGATTTTAACTAAAATTAACCCTATCAAGCCTACGCTATAAGCAATGAGCGCTTGCTGCGTCATTGCTACGTCAATAGATGTAAATTTTCCGTAGTAAAATAAAGCGGTCACCAAAGGCGTTGCTAACACCGCCAACGCGACGGCCGCAGGCGCCGCTAGAATAAAGGTAAGCCGCAAACCCCAATCCAATAATTGTGAATATTCACCATCATCGCTCCCCGCATAAGCCTTAGATAAACTCGGCAGTAATATCGTACCTAATGCCACACCCAATACACCCGTGGGAAACTCCATCAAACGGTCAGCATAATACAACCAACTCACACTACCCGTTGCTAAAAACGAAGCAAAAATAGTGTTGATAATCAGCGAAATCTGCGCCACAGAAACGCCTAATATAGCTGGTCCCATCAATTTTAATATCCGCCAAACGCCGTCATCGCTTTGGTGAAGATCAAACTTGGGCAACAGCCCAATTTGCCTTAAGAATGGAATTTGAAAAATTAACTGTAAGAAGCCGCCAACAAATACAGCCCAAGCCAGCACTTTAATAGGCTCGGCAAAATGATCCGCAAAAAACAAAACGGCGGCAATCATTGAAACATTGAGCCACACAGGTGTAAAGGCAGGAATGCCAAATTTGTTGTATGTGTTTAGCACGCCGCCAGCCATTGACACCAGCGAGATAAAGAAAATGTATGGAAAAGTAATACGCAATAACTCAATTGTAAGCTGCATCTTGGCATGGTCTGCAGTGAAACCTGGCGCAATCAACGCAACGATCAAAGGCGCAGCTAACATGCCAAGCAAAGTCACAACCACTAAAATTAAGCCTAACCAAGTAGCTACCCGGTTGATAAGACTATGCGTTTCATCAAAACTACGCTGGCTTTTATATTCTGCCAAAATAGGCACAAAAGCTTGACTAAACGCCCCTTCGGCTGAGACGCGACGCAATAAATTGGGGATTTTGAAAGCAACGATGAATGCATCGCTGAGCATACCTGCACCGAATACCCTCGCAATAAGTGTGTCGCGAACAAAACCCAATATGCGTGAAATAAAGGTCATGCTGCCAACTTTGGCCAATGCTTTAAGTAAATTCATGCTTAAGTGCGGATAAATTCTTGTAAAAAATAGTGGATTAACAACATATTGCGCGATTTTATCATGCCAGCTGTCATCACGCGGTAATTGCTGATGATAATTGCTTGATTTTAACTTGCAATATATTAATAAAATAGCTATTATTATGGGCTTCGTATTTTGAATAGCTTTTAGGAAAATCTCAGATGGCAAATACCGCACAAGCAAGAAAACGTGCTCGTCAAGCAGTTAAGCAACGCGCTCACAATGCAAGTTTGCGTTCTACTTTGCGTACCGCGATTAAAAAAATTATTAAAGCAGTAGAAGCGGGCGATAAAGCTGCTGCTACAGCTGCTTACAGCGAGAATGTAAGCGTGATTGACCGTATTGCAGACAAACAAATCATCCATAAAAACAAAGCTTCACGTCATAAAAGCCGCTTAAACGCAGCAATTAAAGCAATGGCTTAATATTCAGATTTAATAAACTTTATATTTTCAAAGCCACATTTAATAAAAAAGCCGAACATGAGTTCGGCTTTTTTATTATTCACACTTATTAAATTAAACCCAATTAAATTAAACCAAACCTTCTAACCAAAACAATCCTTTGGTGCTTACATATAGCAAAAAATATTAGTCGCCAATATTCAAATCTGCACGCACTTGCATCGCCTGTTTAATCGCTTCATCTCGGCTCGCATTGATGACCGTGTAATGCCCCATTTTACGGCTTGGGCGCGCCTCGTGCTTACCATACAAATGCAATTTAAGTTGCGAGTTATTAAGTGCATACTGCCATTCCGGTTCGACTTGTTTGTCTGTTGCAGAATAGCCAGGCCAAATATCACCCAATAAATTCACCATGACAGCTGGGCTATGTTGCCTTGCGCTTCCCAATGGCAAGCCAGTCATCACGCGCACTTGCTGCTCAAACTGGTTTGTCACGCAGGCATCAATGGTGTAATGACCAGAGTTATGTGGACGCGGCGCCATTTCATTCACCAGCAATTCACCATTACACACAAAAAACTCCACGCCTAACACACCGGTATAATCCAACTTTTCAGCTACCATAATCGCCAATTTTTGCGCTTGATGGCTAGTCGCATCGCTACCACGCGCTGGAGCTATAGAAACATCTAAAATACCATTAAGGTGACTGTTTTCTGCGGTAGGATATGTGGCAACATTGCCACGCACATCACGAGCCAACACAACTGAAACCTCATAATCAAGCTTCAACATTTGTTCTAGCACACATTCTTCACGCTCAAATTGTACGAAAGCTAATTGCGCTTCATGCTGATTTTTAACCCTGGCTTGGCCTTTACCATCATAGCCAAAACGAGCGACCTTTAGAATCGCAGGGTAAATGTCGCTGTCATCTTTGGGTAAATCATCAACTTCGTTAATCACAATATATGGGGCTACCGGCAAACCTGCATGTTTAAGAAAGTTTTTCTCACTCACACGATGCTGAGCAATTGCTACACTATATGCGCCTGGCCGAACTGGTTTTGTTTGCGCTAAAAATGAGAGTGAATCGGCTGGCACATTTTCAAACTCGGTACTAATCGCCTGACAAGATTTTGCTAATGTTTCTAAAGCGGTTTTATCATCAAAAGCAGCACAAATATGAACCTCTGCAATTTTACCTGCGGGACTGTTGGCATCCGGGTCTAGCACCGCAACCCGATAACCCATTTCATGGGCAGCTATTACAAAAAAACGGCCGAGTTGTCCACCACCCAACATACCTAACATGGCGGGTGGCAAAATCACTGAATGATTATCTATATTGCAATTATTCATACTAATTTATAAAATTTACTTTGGAGTTTTAACTAATGATTAAACAAAAAATAGTGATGAGATTACGGTTTTTCACTCAATACCATCAATTGTACTTTATCNNCAATTGTACTTTATCTGTTTGTTTAGCACGAAAGTCTGACAGTTTCTTCGCCAAACCTGCATCATGATTCGCTAAAATAGAAGCGGCAAACAAACCAGCATTGGCTGCGCCCGCTTCGCCGATTGCAAAGGTAGCAACCGGAATGCCTTTAGGCATTTGCACGATAGAAAGCAGTGAATCCTGGCCTTGCAAATGCTTAGATGGGACAGGCACACCTAATACGGGTAAAGTGGTTTTTGCTGCAACCATACCTGGCAAGTGTGCTGCACCGCCAGCGCCAGCAATAATCACTTGATAGCCTTTTTCAGCGGCAGTTTCAGCAAATCTAAACATTAAATCTGGTGTGCGGTGCGCTGAAACCACTTCAGCCGTATAAGCAATATCAAAGTCCGCTAACATTTGTGCAGCAGCTTTCATAATAGGCCAATCGCTATCTGACCCCATAATGATGGCTACTAAAGGTTGTTTTTTCATCGACATTCCTTCTATTTTTCTTCTAACCCAACATGCCGCTATGCGCGTATTACAGCTCAAAGCAATAATAAATTACAGTTCGGCGCAACCTAGAGGTTAGCCCACACCGTAACCTTAACCCGTTACATCAGAACAAGGTTGTCTCTATGTATAAGTTCCGACTCTTCTACATAGCCCAATATCTTTTCAATCTCAGTGCTAGGTTTGCGCATAATACGCAATGCCTCAGCAGCCGAATAATTTACTAAACCACGTGCTATTTCTAACCCATTGATATCGCAACATGCAACAACTTCGCCACGCTCAAAGTCACCCTCAGCAGCAGTTACACCAATAGGCAACAAGCTTTTGCCATCTTGTTTAATCACCTTAACCGCACCTGCATCCAGTGTTAATTTTCCACGCAGCTGCAAATGATCTGCCAGCCACTGCTTGCGTGCGGTCGTTTTCATTTCTGTAGTTTGCAGATGCGTACCAATCACCTCACCTGCGCTCAAACGCATCAATACGTCTTTTTCACGACCAGAGGCAATCACCGTATTTGCGCCGCTGCGCGCTGCCCGCTTAGCGGCAAGTATCTTGGTTAACATGCCGCCAGTGCCTACATTACTACCTGCACCACCCGCCATTTGCTCTAAAGCAGCATCGCCGGCCGTGGCATGTTGTATAAATGTTGCATTTTTGTCTTTACGCGGATCGGCAGAATACAATCCTTGCTGGTCAGTTAAAATCACCAGCGTATCGGCTTCTATCAAATTAGCCACTAGCGAACCCAATGTATCGTTATCACCAAAACGGATTTCATCAGTCACTACCGTGTCGTTTTCGTTAATAATTGGAATCACATTCAAATCCAGCAAAGTACGTAATGTGCTGCGCGCATTGAGGTAGCGCTTCCTGTCAGCCAAATCATCATGAGTGAGTAGTACCTGCGCAGTGTGTAATTGATGCTGACTAAAGCAGCTTTCATACATTTGCACCAAACCCATTTGTCCCACTGCGGCTGCGGCTTGCAATTCATTCACTGCGGTTGGACGTTTTTTCCAGCCCAATCGCTGCATGCCTTCCGCCACGGCGCCGCTTGAAACCAACACAATCTGCTTACCTTGCTGTACTAAAACTGCAATTTGGGCTGCCCATGCGGCAATCGCTGCCTGGTCTAAACCATTGCCGTCATTAGTGACTAGGCTAGAGCCAACTTTAACCACAATCACTTTTGCATCAAGTAGTAGAGATTTCATTCTAGCCGTCTTTTTATTTAGCCGCGTTATCTGTTGTTTTAATACTTGCAGCACCTTCGTTAATTAAGCCGCTGTCCTTCAATGCATCTTCTTCCACATATTTATTGTCTTCAATATGCTGCATGATTGCATAGGTAAGCTCTTTACAACCAATACCGCTAATGGCCGAAATCGCAAACACGCGACCTTTCCAGCCATAATCTTTAACGAATTGTTTTACGACCTCTTGCGATTCTGGCAGCATGTCAATCTTGTTCAGCACCAACCAGCGCGGCTTATCATAGAGCGCTTCATCATATTTTCTCAGCTCTTCAACAATCGCCTTTGCCTCATGCACAGGGTCAACAGCCTCATCAAATGGTGCAATATCTACTAAATGCAGCAGCAAAGATGTACGCTGAAGATGGCGTAAAAACTGATGTCCAAGCCCGGCGCCCTCAGCAGCGCCTTCAATAATTCCTGGAATGTCTGCAATGACAAAACTTCGCTCGGCATCTACGCGCACTACGCCTAAATTGGGGTGTAATGTAGTAAATGGATAATCTGCCACTTTGGGTTTTGCAGCAGAAACTGACCGAATAAATGTTGATTTACCTGCATTTGGCATACCAAGCAAGCCAACATCAGCCAATACTTTAAGCTCTAAATAAAGCTCAAACTCTTCACCTGGGTCACCCTTTGTACATTGCCGTGGCGCACGATTCAAGCTGGATTTAAAATGCACATTGCCCAAACCACCCTTACCGCCCGCTGCCATTTGCGCACGTTGACCATGCTCGCTTAAATCCACCAGCATTTGTCCACTGGCCTTGTCTGAAATCACCGTGCCTACTGGCACACGCAACAACATTTCATCACCTTTAGCGCCGTAACACTCTGCGCTACGACCATTTTCGCCACGTTGGGCACGAAACACACGTGAATAGCGATAATCCACCAAGGTATTAATGTTGCGATCAGCCTCTATAATGATAGAACCGCCACGACCACCGTCACCGCCGCTAGGGCCGCCTAGAGGTTCGTATTTTTCACGACGAAACGTAGCAACGCCGTTACCACCGTCGCCTGCGTATATTTTAATCGTTGCTTCGTCTATGAACTTCATATGTAGAGTTTACCAAATCCCAAATAAAAAAGCCCCATCAAACGATGAGGCTTTGAATATTGTTAATTTAACTTAAGCTGTAACAATAATGCTTACAGTATGGCGTTTTAACGCACCTTTAATTGCGAAAGCTACTTTACCATCTGCTTTTGCGTACAAAGTGTGATCTTTACCCATACCTACATTTTCACCAGCGTGCATTTTTGTACCGCGCTGACGCACGATGATGCTACCTGCTGAAACCACTTGTTCGCCAAAGGCTTTAACGCCTAATCGTTGTGCGTGTGAATCGCGACCGTTACGTGAACTACCGCCTGCTTTTTTGTGTGCCATGATTTAATCCTTAAGTCTTATTTATTGCTTCAATTATTCTGCAGCTTTAACGGCTTTCGCTTTTGCTGGCTTTGCAGCAGCTTGACCTGCAGCTAAAATTTCGCCAATTTGAATTTCAGTAAAACTTTGGCGATGGCCTTGTGTTTTACGATAATGTTTACGACGACGGAATTTGAAAATCATTACCTTGTCACCACGGCCATGTGAAAGCACAGTAGCTTTAACAGTTGCGCCATTAATAATTGGTGAACCAATGGTTGTATTGTCGCCATCTGAAACCATTAAAATTTGATCCAGCGTAACAGTACCGCCAACTTCAACTTCTAATTTTTCAACTTTTAATCTTTCGCCTGAAATTACGCGATATTGCTTACCACCAGTTTTAATTACTGCATACATGATTGAGCCTTAAATTACGCTTTCTAAAGAACTCGGCATTATACGCAAATAATGTAGCAAAGCAAACCATAATCGCAAGCTAATTCAAAAATTCATGACGCCACTGTCAACGCACAATTATCTCACTAAATGTATGTGATCAACACGATGAGATTGAATAAGCAAAAGTTGACTGTGTTAAAATAATGCTTACTTTTTAAGGCTTATCACCGTGACGCCCAGCACCAGTCAATTATATATTATTCAATCTTGCATCTCTGACGACATTCAAGCTGTTAATGCAGTCATTGAAAAGTCATTGCACTCTGACGTCACTCTAGTAAATCAAGTTGCAAACTATATTATCAATAGCGGTGGCAAACGATTACGCCCTATATTGGTACTACTCTCTGCTGGTCTATTTGGCAAAATCTTACCCCAACATCATCAACTTGCAGCCGTGGTTGAATTTATTCACACCGCCACCTTATTGCATGACGACGTGGTAGATGAGTCAGCAAAACGTCGAGGGCAAAATACGGCCAATGCGCTGTTTGGCAATGCTGCTAGTGTATTGGTGGGTGATTTTGTCTACTCACGCGCTTTTCAAATGATGGTTGCTGTGCAAAATATGCGCGTGATGGAAGTATTAAGCAACGCAACTAATATAATTGCGGAAGGCGAAGTCTTGCAGCTATTGAATGTACATAATGCTGACATTACAGATGAAGCCTACCTGCAAGTCATCCATTATAAAACTGCCAAATTATTCGAAGCCGCAACGCGCTTAGGTGCGATTATCAGTGACGCCGCCTCAAAAGATGAAGAAGCATTAAGTCAATACGGCATGCATATTGGCACTGCATTTCAATTAATTGACGATGTATTGGATTTAAGCGGTAATGCACTGGAAATAGGTAAAAACCTTGGCGACGATTTAAGCGAGGGCAAGCCCACATTGCCCCTGCTATATGCCATGCGTCATGGTACTGCTGCTGAAACTAAAACTATCAAGCACGCCATAGAGCATGGTGGGCTGGATGATTTGCCTACTGTATTAAATGCAGTTGAGCGCACAGGTGCGCTTCAACATGTGCGTAAAGTGGCGATCTGCGAATCTGAATTAGCCTGTGCAGCAATTGCACACTTTGCAGACTCACAATACAAACAAGCCATGTTGACCTTGGCAAAATTTGCAGTAACTAGAAACTACTAAAGCTTGGTATTGAACTAGGTGGCTTAAAACCAGCCTACTTAATTCAGCGTAATTTTCTCACCACCATCCGCATAGTAATAAGTTAAATGTGCACATTCACTTGCGCCTGAAGTAAGCGAGCCATCGAACAAAGACCGGCCTTCAACATCCACTATTGCATACCCATTATGATATAAGGTCACTTCAGCCAGCTTTTTTCCTTGGCGCATAGCAAAACTAATGCAGTTTTCCTCCTCTGCTTCTGAGTACACTTCCCAATCGCGACCACCTGCCAACTGTGACAGCCATCCAGGCAAATCAACCTCAACACGGCAAATAATAGGCTCATCCCACTCCGGATGGCTAATTTCGGCATGGGTAAGCTCAATTGCGTTATGTTGATTGGTAGTTTCTGTCATCCTATTTCCTTCTTACTATGTGCTGTCATTATAATATTGATTACAATATTTACCTTTATGTTTGGGGCAGCCAAACCAAATTTCAAGAGACATCATTATAAGGTATTAAACTTAAGCATTAATTGCCACAAGCGATTAACGATGCGATGATGCGTTTAGTTTACAACTTGCACTTCATAATTAAAGACAAATTTTAAGGATTGTTATGTTCAGCGGATTTACTGATATTTCTAATGTGTTGCAGCAAAATAGCACCATCTTCATTTCGTTGTCAGTCATTCTCGGGTTGATGGTCGGTAGTTTCTTGAATGTTGTAATTCATAGGCTACCTAAAATGATGGAGCGTGAGTGGCATAACAACTGCCTTGAACTGCAAGGCAAAGAGATTGCGGAAGCCGGCAAATATACGCTGGCAAACCCGCGCTCAGCCTGCCCAAGCTGCGGACACATGATTACCGCGTTAGAAAATATTCCAGTCATTAGCTACTTAATATTAAAAGGGAAATGCCATAGTTGCAAAGCCCCCATTGGCGTGCGCTACCCATTGATTGAGGTGCTCACAGGCCTGTTAATCGGCTTGGTTAGCTGGAAATTTGGTTACAGCAGCATCACGCTTTTTGCCTGGATATTCACTTTTGCACTTATTGCGCTCACGTTTATTGACTTCGACACGCAATTACTACCCGATGACATTACCCTACCCCTGTTATGGCTAGGCCTGCTGTTTAACCTGAATACTGGCTTTACAGACTTAAAATCTGCAGTCATCGGCGCGGTAGCAGGCTACCTCATACTATGGTCTATTTACTGGTTATTTAAACTGGTCACAGGTAAAGAAGGCATGGGCTATGGCGACTTTAAATTACTAGCGACAATTGGTGCTTGGTTTGGCTGGCAACTACTGCCTGCGGTCATTTTATTGTCATCCGTATTAGGAGCAGTGATTGGCATAAGTCTAATAATATTCACAAAGCGTGGACGTGAAACGCCCATGCCATTCGGACCGTTTTTAGCAATAGGCGGTATTGCTGCGCTGTTTTTAGGACCGCAACTTGCCAGCTATTATTTAACTTAATTTTTCACCTCCACTCACACCATGTCTATCATTGCACTAACAGGCGGCATAGGCTCCGGCAAGAGCGAAGCCGCAAAGCAATTTGCAAGGCTAGGCATACCCATTGTAGATGCTGATGTGATTGCGCATGAATTGACAGCAGTTGGTGAGCCAATACTCACAGACATTAGTAATATTTTTGGTGCAGATTTTTTAACTGCTGATGGCGCATTGAACCGCGCAAAACTGCGTGTGCATGTGTTTGAAAACCCTGCAGAGAGGCTGAAACTTGAAGCGATAATACACCCGGCGATTCACGCGCGGGCTTTAAAGCAACTCACTGAAAATGAAAAAAAACTACACCCAGCCTACCAAATATTAGTAGTGCCACTATTATTTGAAAATAATCGTTACAACGGAGTTGCACATAAAACGCTGGTGATTGATTGTGATGAAAGCTTACAAATCAAGCGTGCAATGGCACGAAGTCAACTTACCGAAATGGAAGTAAAGTCGATGATGAACGCACAGGTAACAAGAGCAACCCGACTGAATCTTGCAGATGAAACTGTTGAAAATAACGGATCTCTTGCAGAATTGGTAGAAAAAATTACCGAATTTCATAAAAAATTCATTAAAACTTGCATAGTTAGCAAATAAATTTATAATTCAGTTCAACTTTAATTCGTATTCGAATTTACATTGATGCAGCACCATTTGGGCTAATTATGTAATGAGTCATGCCTAGCTACGATTATCCTTTCAACGAGCGCATACGCACATTACTGCGCGTAGAGGATTTGTTTGCCAAAGTTTTACATAATATAGAGTCTGTCCACGAATATCATCATCACTTCGCTTTACTCACGCTGTTACAAATCCTGGATATTGTTGATCGCTCGGAACTGAGATCAGATTTACTGCAAGAGCTAGGTCGCCAAAGAATGGTGATGGTCATACTCAGAGGTAACCCGGCCATCGCTGCAAAAAAATTAGATGCCATTCTTAATGATATTGATTGTGCTGCAGATGCGTTGCGTGCCGAAACCACTAAACTTGGTCAAACTTTGCGTACAAATGAGTGGTTAATGAGCATTAAACAGCGCGCTGGAATTCCAGGTGGCGTCTGCGAATTTGATGTGCCCTCATACCATTACTGGCTTAGTCTCGGCGAAGCAAGGCGCAGGCAAGATTTACAATATTGGATTAAACCCCTACTGCCTATGCAACAAGCCATTGTTATCATTTTGCATATATTGCGCGGCAGTGGCGCCACCTCTAAATTAGTCGCAAATAATGGTGCTTATCAACAAATGCTTGCTGGTACGAAACCAGCGCAAATGTTAAGAATTGAAGTCGCTGACAGCGTCACCTGCTTTCCTGAGGTGAGCGCCAATAAATATGCCATTAACATACGTTTCAGCATGCTTGACCCCTCACAAAAACCACAAAAATATGATGAAAATGTCAAATTTTCCTTAACACTGTGTAATCTGTAAATTGTTTGACAATTCTGTGTCAGCACATCATTTATCCTAACAATCGCTGTAAGTTAATCTCAATATAAAAATATAGCTATAACCCATGGATACCATTAAAAAACGATTAGTCGCGTGCCCAAACTGCAGTAATTTATCGGAATTTGCTCCAAGTAATGCTTTTCGACCTTTTTGTAGTGAGCGTTGTAAACTCATTGATTTAGGTTTATGGGCGAGTGAGCAATATGCGATTCCTGAAACCGTTAAACCTGATGAGTTTTCTGACGACTCTCACAGCCAATGAATTGATTATGTTTTCTTTCCCTCACGCACATTTCAATCGTTACGCTTTATTGTTGTTACTATCGTTTAGCGGCGCTAATACACTTGCTTTTGATATTGTCACAATCAAAGACACCGTATCAATACAAAACGCCTGGGTGCGCCCCACCAACCCAGGCCAAGAAGTAGGCGCTGCCTACATGACCATTTTAAGCTCACAAGATACAGAACTCATAGGCGTTGAAAGCGACGTGACTAAAAGTGTTGAGATTCACAGTATGACTATACAAAATGGCGTCATGAGAATGCGCATGCTGAATACCTTGCCCCTTGTTGCCGGCAAACCTTACAAACTTGCTCCAGGTGGTTTTCATTTAATGTTATTCGACTTGAAAAAACCCCTTGCCGTAGGTGAAAAAGTGAATTTTGTGCTGCATTTTAAAAATAAAAATGCTAAGAATAAAAATCACGTCGAATTCAAACAAAAAATCAATGCAATGGTGCAATCTTCACTAGAGGATACCGCGAGCAAAAGCCCCCACTAGCTTCACCACTGATTATCAAGCATGCCGCTTTATCGTTAGCTCCAAACGCTTCGCTGCATGGCAACACCATGCGCACCGTGTAATCTAGCTGTATGTAAATCGGTTGTTTGCATGCCACCAAGCGCATATACTGGCAATGAGTACCCTGTAATTAAATCACCAAAATTATCCCAACCTAGTAGATTTGCATCAGCGTGACTAAGCGTCGCTTGCACTGGTGACAACATGACATAATCTAAACCAAGTGCTTCAGCCTGAATCAGCTCCTGTTTATTGTGACAAGAGGCACCACAAAGCAATCCCTCAGGCTTGGCTTGTAGCTGCATCAAATCCTGAGCGGAAAAATGTACGCCTGACGCCTGCAACGTTAATGCCAGATTCAAATCCGAACGCATCGAATTAGAGTTCAGGAATACTTTGGCCTCATACGGTGTTGCCACCCCAACCACACGTTCTGCGAATAACAACAAATCATCATCCGAGAGCTGCTTTTCTCGCACCTGAATCATCATTAAACCATTATTCAAAGCGACTTTTAACCGCTCAAAAAACAATTCTTCACCAAGCTCGCTTAAATTTGTAATGGCATAAATAGAGGGTAAGCTCAATCCATTGAATATTGGCGAATTGGCGGGTAATATCGGGGCAACCGCTACTTTTTCAGGATTTTGCCAACTAATGGTTTGTTTTTCCAGACCGATTGGCTCACCCTGCCATTCCACCACTACAAAAAAATGAAGTTTTACTGTTTTAGCTGGCGCTTCCAAGTTTCCTGTCGCATCGTACTTTGCCTCATAATCGAATGACCGTGTGAGCCATGGGTAAACTAAAGTTACGGTAATGCCCAGCTCTTCTTGCAACTCTCGCCTTAAGGCTTGCTCAGGTGTTTCATTCGCTTCTATTTTACCACCAGGAAATTCCCAATAACCTGCCCAAGGCTTTCCAACCGGTCGCTCAGCCAGCAACACTAAGCCATTATTGCGCTGAATTACCCCTACCGCAGCTTCTGTAATGTTGGTTATTGGTGAGGAAACAATAATTTCAGAACGACTCATCGCTATGCATGTTTACCAATATCAGTAGATGCAAGTTTCTTTCTACCCGCATAATCGCGCGCAAATTGATAGGCAGCTCTACCACTACGCGAACCACGTGTGTGAGACCACTGCAATGCAGCCGTGCGTGCGCCTTCATTAAACTCTTGAATGCCGTAATGGCGCAACCACTGCGCCGCCACGGTGAGATATTCATCTTGGTCAAACGAATAAAACGATAACCACATGCCAAAACGATCAGACAATGATGTTTTTTCTTCTACTGTATCTCCTGGGCGAATCTCACCTCCCAAATGTTGGGTTTCAAGGTTCTCCACCATGAACTCTGGTAGCAAATGACGTCGATTAGAGGTTGCGTAGACCAATATATTATCAGCTGTAACTGCCACCGAGCCATCCAATACAACTTTCATGGCCTTATATCCACCATCTCCAGCTTCAAAAGATAGATCATCACAAAATACAATAAATCGCTCAACTCGTGAACGTAATAACGCGGTAATTTGCGGCAAATCAGTCAGGTCTTGCTTATCTACTTCTACGATGCGTAAACCATCCTGAGAAAACTGGCTCAACAAGGCTTTTACTAAAGATGATTTACCGGTACCACGCGCGCCTGTCAGCAGTACATTATTAGCCGTGTAGCCTCGTACAAATTGTGCAGTATTGCGCACGATCTCAGTTTTCTGATGATCAATATTGTGCAAATCTTCCAGTTTGATCAAGTGCGGATGTGGAATTACATCAAGATAGCCATGACCTTTGTTGTGTTGCCAGCGCCATGCGATTGCAGACCAGTCAGGCAAGCTCGGTGCAGCTGGCAGCATTGCTTCCAGCTTGGTCAGCAAGCCTTCGGCACGATCAATCAAATGGTTTAAGTCATTCATTACGACCTGTAGTCTGCATTGATTTTGACGTAATCATAAGAGAAATCGCAGGTCCAAATCGTGCAATTGGCATTACCGCGCGCCAAATCCACGCGCACTAAAATTTCAGATTCTTTCATTACAGCAGAACCTTGCTCTTCTTGATATGCCGTCGCCCTGCCGCCGTTTTCTGCTACTAATACATCTCCCAAATATAGCTTCAGCGTATTCACATCTAACTGCTCAACACCTGCATAACCAATTGCCGCCAAAATACGACCTAAGTTAGGGTCAGATGCGAAAAAGGCGGTTTTAACCAATGGTGAATGTGCAATTGCATAAGCCACTTTGCGACACTCGGCTTCATCGCGACCGCCTTCTATTTTTACGGTCATGAATTTTGTAGCGCCTTCGCCGTCACGTACAATCGCTTGCGCAAGCTCAATCGCCACGTCCGTCAATGCATCGCGCAAAGCAATAAAATCAGCACTGTTTTCGGATATTTCAGCATTCCCTGCTTGATTGGTCGCCATCATAA
>CXWL01001518.1_pt1 | contig 15514 bp, 13 predicted proteins | sample 590931 | NCBI WGS metagenome assembly CXWL01 (sample SAMEA3498368, study PRJEB10139) | groundwater metagenome | biome: water well; material: biofilm material | place: Germany | collected 2015-04-27 | reverse complement strand
CGGGGCCGCCGCGTGCATGCACCATGATGGCGCCCTGGTCGGTGAACTTTACGGCGTTGGACAGCAGGTTGAGCAGGATCTGTTTGACCGCGCGGTGATCGGCCTCGATTTCCGGCAAACTCTCCGCATCGACGACGATTGAGAGTCCCTTTTCCTCGGCCTTGCGTTTGGTCAAGCGCACGGCCTGTTCGATGGCGACGGTTNNAACCCGATCACCGCGTTGAGCGGGGTGCGCAATTCGTGGCTCATATTGGCGAGGAACGTGCTTTTGGCGCGGCTGGCCTCTTCAGCTTTCTGCCGTTCCTCATGCGCTTCGCGGGCAAGCGCCTTGATGCGATATTCCTGGCTCTCAGCGCGCGAGAGCGCATCCGTAAGGCGCCGTTCGTTGCGTGCGAGTTCTTCTTCCTTGTGCTTCAGCGGGGAGATGTCCACGCCCACCGTTATAATGCCGCCGTCGGCCGCGCGGCGTTCGACGATGTGGAGCCATTCGCCGCTGACAAGTTCCACAATACGCACGTCCGGATTGCTGGCGTCGTGTTTTTCACGGCGGATGTTGGCGGCCGCCGCCGCATTGATCGCTTCGTATGAGGCGCGCGGACGCAGCAATTCGGGACCGAGCTTGAAGGCGTCGGCGAAGCTGTGATTCCAGAGCAGGAGGCGCCTGCGCGCATCCCAGAGCGCGAANNTGGCGCTGGGTGGCGTCGACGACCCAACCGAAGACGCGTGTTTCCACGCGCCCGCGTGCGTCCTCGACCGCCGCGCCGCGCGCTTCGATCCAGGCGAGGCCCGCCCCGCGCGCGACCCGGAAGCGGGCGTCGAGCACGCCCGATTGGCGTGCGCGGCGAAACTCCTCGTCAACACCGAAACGGTCCTCGTTGAGAATGAGGTCAAGGAATTCCGCCAAGGTCAGCGTGTCGCGCGGCGTGCCGAGGAGTCGCGCGGCCTGCTCGGACAATTGAACTTCATCGTCGGCGGGGCGCCATTCGATCACGCCCACTTTGGCGCCGTCGGCGGCGACGCGAAAATGGGTTTCAGCGCGCGCCGCTTCGGCTTCCGCAAACCGCGCACGTTGTCCATTTTGACGCATCAACAAGTAGAGCACCCCCAGGGCGGCGAGCGGCGCCGCCGCCAACAACGCAAACCGCGTCAGCGCCTCCATCCAAAGCGCCGATGGACTGGGCGCGGCGACGGCGACCGCAACATGAAAGCCGCCAAGCGGGACAATTGCCTCGGCGCTGACCCAATCTTGCCCCGCGCTGTCGTGAAAGAGCGCGCCGCCGCCGTCTTGGCGCGCCGCGCCGAGAATTTGTTGTTGAGCGCCGTCACCAGCTTCCAGCACTGTCGGCGAAACATAGAGCGTTGCGCCAGACGCGGACGTGATCACGACGCGGGCGCTGGCGGCAAGGTCAGGGAGCAGGGCGTTTGGATCAATGATCGTCACAATCGTGCGTGCGCCCACGCTGTTGACGAGCGTTGGCGCGGTTACGCCAATATCCGGCGCGCCTGCCCAGAGCCGTGCGCCGCCCGCGGCCTGCACGGCTGCCAGAGCGAGTTCGGCCAATTCGGGGCGCGTGATCGCTTCAATTTCACCCGCGCTATTGATAATTGCCGCGGCGTTGGCTGGCGGCGCGCGCGCAATCGCCTCCGCCAAGTCTTGAGCATCCACGCTTCCCGCGCGTGCAAGTTCTAAAGCGCCAGCAGCGGCGCCCATGGCGCCGGCGAGGCTCGCGCTTACACGTTCGGCGATAAGGCCGCTGGCGGCGCCCTGGACCGCCACGATTGTTTGTTTGGCGTTGTCGTGGTGGGCGGTGATTTGGGCGCCGATAGCGATTACGAACGCCAACACGAACACCGCGACGAGCGCCATGAACGGGCCGTTGGCCTTTTCCGGCGCGCCAGCGCTGGGCTCGTGTTGTGTGATGTCAGACACAAGAATTCCCCGGCTGCCCCGAATCGCCGTTCGACTTCCTGGAGGGTCCTAAACGTAACGGATTCATAAACGCGCTGTCGAGGCGGCGGTGAGCCGCTATCCCCCGTTGTCGGGAGGCGTCGCTCAAAAGCGTCAGCCGAGCGTGCGTTCGACCATTTCGCGGGTGTTTTTCGACAGGTCAGGCAATGCTGTCAGTCCGCTGAGTGCGGAACGGGCGTGCGCCTGACGCTGCGCGTCGAATCGCCGCCACGATTCGAACGGAGTCAAGAGTCTTGCGGCAAGCGCCGGGTTGAGCGGGTCTATGTCCGCTGCGAGTGCGGCGACAAAGCGATAACCGGCGCCGTCAGCGGCGAAGAATGCGCGCGGGTTGCGCATGGCGAAGGCGGATGCGAGCGCGCGCACGCGGTTTGGGTTGCGGGGATTAAAATCGGCATGATTGCGCAAGCGTTCGGCGCGCTCCAGCGCGTCGTTGCGCGGCGCGGCGGCCTGGATCGCAAACCATTTGTCGATGACGAGCGGATTGGCGCGCCAGCGTTCGTGGAATTGGACAAGTGAGGGGTCGAAAGCTGGACTGCCAGAAGCGCCAAGGGCTTCAAGCGCCGCGACCGCTTCCGTCATGTTGGCCGCCGTGGCGAACGCAATTTCAAACACATCGCCAGCTTCCTCGCCGAGCGATGCGAGCAAATCGAGCGCTGCGCTCTTCAGCGCGCGTAGGCCCGCCGCGCCCGCGTCCGGCGAAAATGATGCGTCGCCCTTAGCGCGCGCGATCGCCTCCAGCCTGGCCCGTAGCGCGGTCGCGACTTCGCGGCGCAGCGCCTCGCGTGTGGCGAACAGCGCTTCAGGATCGGGCGTCGGCGCCGCTAGAATGAGTTCGGAAAGATCAGGCATGCGCAGCGCCANNGAAGCGTGCATGTCTGCGCCGCTCAGCATGATTGCGCGTGCGATGCTTTGGCCGGCTTCCCAGCGCGTGAACGGATCCGGGTCGTGCGCCATCTGAGACAGGCGCTGCTCGATCGTGAGCCCGTCGTTGAGTGTCACGGGCGCCGAGAAATGGCGCAAGATCGCGGGGATCGGCGGCGCCTCGACATTGGCGAAGTTGAATGTCGTGCGCGCATCGCTCAGCACAAGCGCATGTTCCTCTCGCGGGGCACTTTCACCTTCGACCGTGGTGCGTAGGCGCGCGCCGTCCGTGGCGATCAGGCCTATGTGCAACGGGATCGGGAGGGATTCTTTCTCCGTTTGCCCCGGCGTAGGCTGGGTGAGCTGTGACACCGTCAGGCAATATGTGCGCGCTTCTTCATCGTAGGACCCGCGCGCCGTCAGCGCTGGGGTGCCGGCCTGATCGTACCAATTCATGAACCCGGAAAGGTCTTGACCCGAGGCTTCCTCGAAGCATGCGATGAAATCTTCCACTGTCGATGCCGTGCCGTCGCGCCGTTCAAAATAAAGCTGCATGCCGCGCGCGAAAGTGTCCGCGCCGATTATCCGCTGGAGCATGCGGATAATTTCGCCGCCTTTCTCATAGATCGTTGCGGTGTAGAAATTGTCGATCTTCTGGTAGCTCGCTGGACGCACCGGATGTGCGAGCGGTCCGGCATCCTCGCCGAACTGGCGCGCGCGCAGGCGCTTCACATCTTTGATGCGCTGCACAGGGCGCGAACGCTGGTCGGCGCAAAATTCTTGTTCGCGAAAAACCGTCAGGCCTTCCTTGAGGCAAAGCTGGAACCAGTCGCGGCAGGTGATGCGGTTGCCGGTCCAATTGTGAAAATATTCGTGGCCTACGACCGCTTCTATGGCTTCAAAATCCGCGTCGGTCGCCGTTTCGGCATCGGCCAGGATCAGCGATGAATTGAAGATATTGAGGCCCTTATTCTCCATGGCGCCGAAATTGAAGTCACGCACCGCAACAATATTGAAGAGATCGAGATCGTATTCGCGGGCGAACACATCCTCGTCCCAGCGCATGGCGCGCTTCAACGCGCCCATGGCGTAGCGCGCGCGCTCCCCATCGCCTGGGTCAACGTAGATGCAAAGCGTCACCTTCCGTCCATTCATGGTGACAAAGTGATCATTGATCGCATCGAACCGCCCGGCGACCAGCGCGAATAGATATGAAGGCTTGGGGTGGGGATCGACCCACACCGCGAAATGACGTCCACCTTCCAAGTCGCCGCTTTCGGTGAGATTGCCATTGGAAAGCAGCGTCGGATAGGCGTTTCTGTCAGCCTCGATGCGCACCGCGTAGCGCGCAAGCATGTCTGGGCGGTCGAGCGCGAAGGTGATGGCGCGGAAGCCCTCGGCTTCGCACTGCGTGCAAAAGCGCCCGCCCGACATATAGAGTCCTTCAAGGGCTGTGTTCGCGGCTGGCTTGATGCGGGTGACGATGTCGAGGCGGAAGTCCGCCGGCGGGCGCTCGATGATGAGCTTGCCCGGTTCCAGGCGGTATTGATCCGCCTTGAGCGGCTCGCCATCGATAGCGATGCTATCCAGTTCAAGGCGCTCCCCATCGAGCACGAGCGGCGCCGGGCCCCCCGCAATGCGCCGCACATGCGAACGCGCCGCCACCAGAGTGGCGTTAGGGTCGAGCGAAAATACCAGGGCGATCTCGTCGATCAGATAGTCAGGCGGCGCGTAGTCACAGAGGCGGGTGATCTTGGCGTCGCGCATGTATCAACTCCAGGGGACGCCCTGACATGAGCTGCGCGCGTGCAAAAATCAATGCGCGCTATTCCGCCGCGATGACGCCTTCGGGTCGCGGTGACGATTCGTGGTAGATCGCCGCCAACACCATTTCGGCCTGCTGGGAGAGATTGAGCAAGTGCGCCGGCGTTTCGTGGGGGTAGTCGCGGGTAAATTCGATGAGCTCACGTGACACGCGCAACAAGCGCAGTGCGTTGGCGATGAGCCGCGATTGTTGCTCGATGCGATCGGGGTCGCGATCGTACTCCGCCATCGGCACGCGCCAGCCGCCCCAATCTTGCTCATCGGTGACCACCACCGGAAATGTGCCTGGATGAGGATGGCGCGGATCGCGGGCGTCGGCGCTGAGCCGGTTTACCGTGCGGATGATGCGCCAATTTTCGGTTTCGATCAGATCAGGCTTGGCTGGTTCCTTGTCTTCGGCGGCCAGTTCGTGCGCCTGGAATTCCCGCCCCAGACCCGCGTCATAGGTCACGCGCAGGGGTTCTTCGACGCCCTTGACCCATTGCGGGTTGACGCTTTCGACCACCGCCCACGTCGCCACCGGCCTGACGTAGACGCGCTGGCCCTTATGGAAGACCGCTTTCGCCATGAACACACCCCAAAATTCCGGGGAACCATACCTCAGGCTCGATTGAGCCTTCGTGAAGACGTTGACGCCAAGACAATCTTTCAGCCCGTGGGCGAAGCGCGTTAAGCTCCCATCAACCAAGATGCCCGGAGGCGCAGCGTGAATTTCGATTTTTCCGACGACCAGAAGAGCTTGAAGGACCAGGCGCGCAAATTCTTGGGTGACAAAGCGAGTTCGAAAGTAACGCGCCGCGTNNGGTCGCGCCGATTCCGTTTTCCTCAACCGTCTATTTTTTCGCCGAGGCGCTGATGCTCGCCGGTAACGACGCTCAGAAGGCCGCGCTGTTGCCAAAAGTGGCGGCTGGGGAAATTATTGGCTGCTTTGCGGTTTCCGAAGGGCCGGGCGCGCCCTCGCCGGCGAGTATCCAAGCCAAGTTCGAAAATGGAACCCTCACCGGCGCGAAGATTCCGGTGACGGATGGTGATTGCGCCCATTTCGCAGTCGTCGTCGCGCGGGAGGGCGCGGGCGTCTCGTTGCTGCTGGTCGATCTGAACCAGCCGGGGGTGACCCGCACAATTTTGAAGACGCTCGATCCGACGCGCGGGCATGCCAAGATCGAGTTCAGACAAGCCAAAGCCGAACGGCTGGGCGAAGCGGGTCAAGGTTGGGACCTCGCCGAAGCCGTGCTCGACCGCGCTGCGGTGTTGCTGGCGTTCGAACAAGTCGGCGGCTCGCAAGCGTGCCTGGAAATGGCGACCGAGTACGCAAAGTCGCGTTACGCTTTCTCGCGGCCCATCGGTTCGTTCCAGGCCATCAAGCACAAGCTGGCCGACATGTATGTCGCCATCGAAGTGGCGCGCTCGAACGCTTACTATGGCGCCTGGGCGCTTTCGAGCGAGGCTGCCGAGCTGCCGTTCGCCGCCGCCGCTTCGCGCGCCGCCGCAAGCGATGCGTACTACATGTGCGCCAAGGAGAACATTCAGACCCACGGCGGCATGGGCTTTACCTGGGAGGTTGATTGCCACCTCTTTTTCCGCCGCGCCAAATTGCTCGCCGTGCAAGCAGGGAGCCCGGCAGTGTGGAAGGAGAAGTTGGTGCAACGTCTCGAACGTAGGAACGCGGCGTGATGAGCGCGCTTATCTTCGAGAAGCGCGCGGGCAAGTATGACGCCATGTTCGTTGTGCGCGGTGGCATGCTGGAGGAAGTGCCGTGCCCGAAGCAAACGCCGATCCCACATGACATGTTTCATTATGCGGTCGAGCGTGTGATTGGCCTGCGCGGCTTCGCGCACCGTGCCGCCAGCGGCGAGGGCGTCGGCTTCCGCATGCAGCGTGAAGCAACCAGCGAGGCGGTGGAGCGCTTGGTGGAAACCATGCAAGCTGACAGCTGGAGCGGACGCCCGCCCGCAGCCGAAGTGATCGCGTTGTTTGAAACCACGTGCGCGGCGCGCGGCGATAAATCGTTTCCGCTGAGCTACGAAGACATCGACGCAATGCGCGCGGAGATTGATCGGCTGGCCGCGGCCTGGAGTGCACTGCCCGCACGCGGGCGGCTGACATTGGAAATCTGAATCGGAGCGAGCATGGATTTCAACGATACCCCAGATGAAGCCGCCTTCCGCGCCGAGGCGCGCGCGTTCTTGGAGGCGACCTGTAAACCCAAAGCTGCTGAGAACGAGCGCATGTCGCGATCGCTGAACCCGGTTGAGTATCTGAAGGCGGCAAAGGCTTATCAGAAGAAAAAAGCCGAAGCGGGTTTTGCCGGCATCACTTGGGCCAAGGCGCAAGGCGGGCGCGGCATGGCGCCAATCTTGAACGTCATCTTCGGTCAAGAAGAAGCCAAGTTCGACGCGCCGTCACAGGCGTTCGCCATTGGCCTCGGCATGTGCGTGCCCACTGTGATCGCCTTCGCCGACGACGCGACTAAGGACCGATATGTCGCCAAGGCGCTCAAGGGCGAGGAAATTTGGTGCCAGCTGTTCTCCGAGCCGGGCGCGGGCTCCGATGTGGCCGCATCGAAAACCAAAGCGGTGCGCGAGGGCGACGATTGGATCGTCAATGGCCAGAAAGTGTGGACCACCGGCGCGCAATTTTCCGATTTTGGAATTTTGCTGGCGCGCACCAATCCCGACGTGGAGAAGCATAAGGGCCTCACCATGTTCATCGTCGACATGAAGGCGCCGGGCGTTGAGGTGCGGCCGATCCACCAGATGTCGGGAGGGCGCGATTTCAACGAAGTGTATTTCACCGAAGTGCGCATCCCCGACAAGAACCGCCTTGGCGAACCAGGCCAAGGCTGGGGCGTGGCGCTGGTGACGCTGATGAACGAACGCCTCGCCGTTGGCGGCTCCTATGGGCCCGACTACAAGGAAATCCTCGATCTCGCCCGCACCTTGCCTTCGCCAACCGGTGCCGGGCAGCTCATCCAAAACGAAGCGTTCCGCCAGAAGCTCGCCGATTGGATCGTGCGCGCGGAGGGTTACAAGCTCGCCAAGTTCCGCACCATGACGGCCCTGTCGCGCGGGCAAGCGCCGGGCCCGGAGAGCGCGATCGGCAAGGTGATCAACGCCAACCAAATGATGGATATCGGCAACACCGCCATTGAAGCGCTCGACCATTTCGGCATCATCAACGATGGTGACCTCGCGCCCATGGAAGGCGCCTTCCACCAAAGTTACATGTTCGCGCCAGGCCTACGGATCGCCGGCGGCACCGATGAGATCCTAAAGAACATCATCGCCGAACGGGTGCTCGGCCTCCCTCAGGATCAGCGCGCCGACAAAGGCGTGGCCTTCAAGGATTTGCCGACGGGGCGGTGATCGCGCGCGACCACAAAGTGTATCAAGCGGCGCGGCAGTCGGTCGCCTGTTGGGTGAGCTGCATCACCTCCGCGGCCAAGGCGGAGAACACTTCCGCGCCTTCGGAATCGAAACCAAGTTCGCCGTCCATGTCCAAACCTGACGCGATCTCGTCGATGCGGGGGGAACTGGGAATCTCTGTGCGGAACATATTGAACTCGCGGTCCGCGCCGGATGAGGCGGCGCGCATCTCCTGAAGCATGAGCTGATGGTGCGTGGTCGGCTTGACTTTGTTCACGATCACCCAAGGCAGTCGTTTTGTCGCCGTCGCTGGATCATTGCTGCTCCAACTGACAGTCCGGCAGAAGGACAGGAGACCCAGATTGGAAACGTAGTCCGGAACAGTGGGCACCATGACCACCTGCGACAACCGCAGCGCCGCTTCGGTCAACGCCGAAATTCCCGGCGCGGTGTCAAAGATGATGACGTCGTATTGCGCGCGAAGATGCAGCAGCTGCTGCTCGAGCAAATCGCTGACCACGCGCTCCACCTCCAAAAGATTGCGGTGCCGCCGCGAGAGGAAGACGATCAACTCCCGCTCGATGAGACGGAGGTGCGGGCTGGACGGAACAACAAAGAGCCGGTCAGAGACAGCCTTGGCCGGGCGCACGTTGTCTTTCAGCGAGACCGATTTGCCGAATACGATGGCGTCTTCCAGGAACGTGTCGATGGTCTTGCCACCCTCGATGTGAGCCTGGAGATTGGCCTGGCCGCAGAGCCAAAACGAAGCATTGGCCTGCGCATCAAGATCAATCACCAAGACCTTGGCTTCGCGACCAGCGCCGGATCCCGTCGCAAGCGCCTGCGCCAGGGCGACCGAAACGGTGGTTTTGCCTACACCGCCCTTCATGTTTGAGACGGCGATCACTTTCGCAGCCATGCGGCGCGCTCCCACGGGGTCCAGAGGGAGACTTATCCACAGGAGGCGCGTTTGTCATCAGTGCTGCGCATCGCCCAGTTGGGTCCGACGGGCTAATGCAGCAGCTGACGGCGCTTCAAACCATCTCATCAAACAAGCTAGGCTCGTCCGCACGCCAGCCTTCGATCATGAGCATTTTCAGTTTCGTGGCGATGCCGCCATTGGCGGAGAAGCCGACGAGTTTGTCGTTCGCGCCGACGACACGGTGGCACGGCACAACGATCGCGAACGGGTTGCGCCCCAAGGCTTGCCCCACGGCGCGCGCGCCGTCCGGCTCGCCAATGGCGCGGGCGATTTCACCATAGGTGCGGGTTTGACCGGGGGGAATGGCGCGGGTGGTCTGGTAGACGCGGGTGTTGAAAGCCGGCACGCGCACCAGATCGAGCGAGATCGCGCGCAGGCTCTTTTTTTCCCCACGCATGAGCGCGGCGATATCGTCGATGGCGTGTTGGATGGATTTGGGCGGGGCGGCGGCCTCTTCCGCCGTCGGGCAGTGGCGCATGACCCGCGTGCGCGTGGTCTCGTCACTACGCTCAGGCAATTGCACGCCCATGACACCGCGCGCGCCCCAAGCAATGCCGCAGCGGCCAATGGCGGTGTCGAACAGGGTGTAAGCGTAAGTCATCGGGCGTGAGGCTGTTAATAGCATGCTTCGCCTAGCGGGAGAGGAATCGANNGCGAAAATGGCTGTCGGCAGCAACAAATCGCGTTCCGCGTGCGGCAAGGCCATCTCGCCAAGCTGCCAAGCGCCCCCGCAGCCGTCGAACATTTGCTGCGCCGTTTGCGCCAGCGCCAGGTACGAAAGCCGCACGGCGTAAACGGTTGCGATCATGAAACCCTTGGCGCTCGCGCGGTCGTTGGCGTCAGTACGCAGAAGTGCCTGACATGCCTCCAGCAGCGCGGGCAGGTCGCTCTCAAGCCGCCAGGTTTCGCCGTCCGGGCCGCGCCCGAATTTTGGCGGATCGAGGATGATGCCATCATAGCGCCGCCCGCGCCGCAGCTCGCGCTTCACGAAAGTGAGCGCATCATCGCAGATCCATCGGACCGGCGCCTCGCTCAAGCTGGCGGCGTTCTGATTGTCGCGCGCAAAACCGATGGCTTTCTTCGAGGCGTCCACATGGGTGACGCGCGCGCCCGCCTTGGCGCAGACGAGGCTGGCGAGGCCAGTGTAGCCGAACAGGTTCAGCACTTCCGGCTGCGCGCCGCCATGCGCCTTGAGGCAATCGCGCGCGAAGCGCCAATGCACCGAGTGTTCCGGAAAGAACGCCAAATGACGAAACGGGGTGGGGCGCGAGAGGAAGGCGATGTCGTCCCAATGCAGCTCCCAGCTTTGCGGCAATTCGCGGTTGAAGCGCCAGCGGCCGGCCTCGTCATCGTCCGTGCTGGCCGGCGCGAAAATCGCATCGGCGCCGTCCCACTCGGCGGCGCGCAGCGCCGGTGTCCACAACGCTTGCGGCTCGGGGCGCACGAACGTGTAAGGGCCGACCTGTTCAAGCTTGCCGCCATTGCCGGAATCGAGCAGGCGATAATCGGCCCAATCGTCAGCGATCAAGATCTCAGGCGCGCGCGCCGTCATAACCCCGCCTCCGCCAAAGGTCATAGAGCATCACCGCTGTCGCTACCGCCAAGTTCAAACTGTCGGCACGGCCCCGCATTGGAATGCGCACCAAAAAATCGCATGCCGCTTCCATCTCCGCGGGCAAGCCCGATTGTTCATTGCCCATAAGGAGTATTGCCCGTGCGCCGACATCCGCCGCCGCGTCAAGCGCTGCGCCCTTGAGGGACGCTCCAACAAGGCTTGCGCCGCGCTCGCGCTTCAGGCGCGTCAAATCCCCGAACGAAGCGCGGGCGATCTTCACCGCAAACACCGAACCCATGCTCGCGCGCACCGCCTCGACCGAAAACGGGTCGCAGCTTTCGCCCAGAAGGACAACACCGCCAGCGCCCACGGAGTCCGCGGTGCGGAGGATGGTTCCCAGATTGCCGGGGTCGCGGATGCCCTCAAGCGCCACGATGGACTCGCCCGCGAGCGCATCTATCGGTTCAAGCCGCTGGCGATAGGCGCCGATCAATGTTTGCGGATTGTCGCGTTTCGCGATCTGGGCGAGTAGCGCTTCGGACGTTTCAACGATCCGTACACCGTGACGCTCGGCCTCGTCGATAAGGCCTCTCACCATGCCGCGCTCAAGCGCCGTGGCGGCGAACACGAGAATTTCCGGCCAAACGCCAAGGTCGGCGGCTTCGCGCGCCAATCGTGCGCCCTCGGCCAGGAAAAGCCCGGTTTCGGCGCGTTCCTTCTTCGCGTGCAGGCTCTTTAATGTCTTGATCAGCGGGTTGGAGGCGCTGGTGATGTGGTGAACCATGATGCTCGTCGCGCTCGCCCGGCGGGGTTTTCTGGTTTTCGCCCAATTCGTTCGGCATTAGAAGGGTGCAAAGGCGCACGATGTGCGCGTGGCGCGGGAAAAATGATCAGCCTGTTCGCATCCGAGGCGATCCTGTTCGTGGTTGCGGCGCTGATTGGCTTCGCCATCGGCTGGCGCCTTAACATGGTCGGCGCTGAAAGCCGCCGACGCTTGGAGGAACGCGAAGTCGAGCACTTGCGCCACGCTCTGAGCGATGCGCAGGTCAGGCGCGCGCGGGCGCCATGACGCATCAGGATGGCGACCTTTCCTCGCAGCGCCGCTTGGCGCCCATAATTGGCTTGGTTGGGGCGGGGCTCGCTGCTGTGCTGGGCATGGCGGCGCCGCACGACGGCGCGCTGTGGCGCGTGTCGCGTGTTCTCGAGGGGAGGGTCGCAACCGCTTTGCTGACCTCCGGATACGCGGGGCTCGACGTCGAAATGGATGGCCAGCATGTCATTCTCCGCGGCATCGTCGAGGACGAAGCAGATATCGCGCGCGCCCAAGATGTGGCGCTGCGTTCGGCCGGCGCGGGCGGTGCGTGGGCGGGCGGCGTGACCAGCGCTAACGTTTCGGCGCTCGGGGTTGGCGCGTTCGAACGGCCTTATGTTTGGAGCGTTCGCCGCGAGGCTTCGCGCGTGGTCCTTTCTGGAGCGGCGCCAAGCGAGGTTGCGCGCGCTGGCTTGCTCGCTGAGGCTGCGCAGGCGTTTGCTGGCGCGGAAGCGATTGATGAGATGCGGGTCGTGGGCGGAGCGCCGTCGCCTTTCTTTGCCGATGTCGCCCGCACGGCGGTGCGCATGTTGGCGGGATTGCAAAGCGGCGAGGCGCGTATTGTGGACGGCCAGATCGTGGTCATTGGCGACGGCGGCCCCCAAGGTGTAAGCGCCCTGCGCGCGGCTTTCGCTCATCCCCCGGCGCCCTTCCGGGTGCGCCTGGACGTAACGGTCGATGGGCTCGACCCAGAACATCCCGAATTGCAGGGGCTAAACCTCGCGAGCGGTGACGCTGAAACCTGCGAGCGTGCGTTCGACCGCCTGATGGAAGGCAATGTCATCAATTTTGCGACCGGCTCGGCGGTCATCGATCCCTCAAGCCGGCGGGTGCTCGACGGGTTGGCGACGGTGGCGCTGCGCTGCGATCGCTTCTCCATCGAAGTCGCGGGCCACACCGACAATCAGGGCGGGCGCGAGTTGAACATGGGCCTGTCAGGCCAGCGCGCCGACGCGGTCGCCGCGTACNNACTTCGGCGGCGGGGCAAGCGGTGAACCGGAGGATCGAGTTCTATGTCAGCGGCTGAGGCGCGAGCATGATCTATCTCATTGGGCAATTGTGGCTCTTTCTGCTGCTCGCGGCGGCTTTCGCGGCGTTTGCTGGATGGAGTTGGGCGGGACAGCGTGTGGCCGCGGGCGAAAACGTGTTGCGCCGCGAACGCGAAAATCTTGTGCGCGACATCATCCGCCTTGGCGCGGGGGGCGATGATCGCGGCGAGGTGGAGGTGGAGCGCGAAGCCGATGCGATGCGCCGTCTCGTCGAAATCCGTGACGGTCGGATTGTGGAATTGGAGCATGCGCTCGGAGCGGCGCGCGCGCGCGCTGATGAATCCGCGAGCCGGGTGGCTGTATTGCAGCGCACCGGCCCGGCAAGCGCTTCCGAGAACGAGGAATTGTCCCACTTGCGCACACTGGTGGCGCGGCATGAAACCGAGCGCGCTCGCGAGATCGAGGTTGCTGACGATGTGACCGAAGAAGAGTCCATCGCCCTGCAGGCGTGGCGGCTTCGCTATTTCGAGCAACGCGTGCGCTACCTTGAAGGTGCGGCGCGGCCGGAACCGGTGGACGTGGCCCCTGTGGAGCCCCCTATTGCCGAGTGGCGTGTGCGCGAAGCGGAGGCGCGCGCGGCGCATCTGGAACAAGAAGTGCGAACCCTTTCGGCGGCAAGCCGAGAGACAACCGAGTCGCCGTTCGCGGCCAATGCCGAGGTCGATGTCTTGTTGCGCTGGCGTTTGTTGTATCTGGAGCGCCGTGTCGCGTACTTGCAGGACAAGACAGCGCAGCCGGCGGTCGATCCCGCGGCTGAGCGGTGGAAATGGCGCGCGCGCTATCTGGAGGCACGCGTGCGCCACCTGGAGCCGCGCCGCGTTACGCAAGCTCCCCCCGAGACCGCGCCTGGCGCCAAGGCTGAGCCGCCGACAGACTCATCTTCGCCCGCGACGCGCCGCGAGAAACCGCATGTGCTGCCAGCCGCCCGCAATGGCGCGCCCGATGATTTCACGCTCATCGAAGAAGTCAGCGTGTTGCAACAGACCACGCTCTATTCGATCGGCGTTTTCCATTTCGACCAGATCGCCGCATGGACGCCAGCCAATGTCGCCTGGGTTGATCAGTATTTGCGCCTGCGTGGGCGCATAGATGACGAAGAATGGGTGGAGCAGGCGCGCGATCTCTCGCGCGGCGGCGTCGATGCCGCGCGGCGAATGCTGGCGGAGGAAGACGCCTAAGTCGTCTCGCGCAGTAATTCCAGCACCGCCGCGCCGTGGCGCTTGAGTTTTGCCTCGCCGATCCCCGCGACATGGCTGAGCCCAGCGAGGTCGGCGGGTTTGGCGGCAACAATCGCCGCCAAGGTGGCGTCGTGAAAAATGACATAGGGCGGTACGCCCAGCGCTTGCGCCGCCTCGCGCCGCCACGCGCGTAACGACTCAAACAGTTTTGCATCGTCGCCGCTCAAACCCGCCTGCGCGCCGCGTTTGGCGTCGCGAGTCGCGCGGCGCTCTTCCTTGGAACGACGTCCACCGCTCTTGGCGGCTTCGCGCATGCGGATGACGATGTCCTTCTTGAAGATCGCGCGCGCGGCCTCGTCATCACCGATGCGCAAAGTAGGGCGCTCGGTTTCCTCCTCGCTGAGCACGCCCTCGAACAGCAGGTGCTCGATCACCGCGCGCCACATGCTTTCGGGCGTGTCCTTGCCGATACCGAAGGTCGTGCGTGTGGAATATTGCTCGTCGAGAGCGTCGCTCGCCTTGCCGAGGAGGTGGCCCACCACGCGCCCGCGCCCGAAACGCTGATCCATGCGCATCACGGCGGAGATAGCCTTGGCCGCGAGTTCTGTCGCGTCGATGGATGTGGGCGGCTCGGCGCAGACATCACACACGCCGCACGGGCTGACATTCTCCTCGCCGAAATAGCGCCGCACGCCAGCGCGGCGGCAGGTAATGCCGTCAAGGAAATTGAACAGCTGACGCGCCTTCTTCACTTGCACGGATTTGACGTGCTCGCTCGCGGTGGATTGCCCCGCGAACATCAGCGCCCGCCGCAGATCGCCCGCGCCGTAAAGCGCGATGCCCTCGGCGGTGTCGCCATCGCGTCCGGCGCGGCCGACCTCTTGCCAATAGGCCTCGATGCTCTTTGGTGGGTCGGCGTGGATCACGTAACGCACGTCCGGCTTGTCGACACCCATGCCGAACGCGACCGTCGCCACCATGACGACGTTATCCTGCTCCTGAAAGCGATGCTGACGCTCGCTGCGCAAGCTTGCATCGAGCCCGGCATGGTACGCGAGCGCATCGACGCCGTTCGCGCGCAGATTATCCGCATGCGTCTGCACGCCGTCGCGCGTGCCGGCATAGACGATGCCGCTAACGCCGGGCCGCGCCTTCACCAGCTCCAACACACGTTCGCCAGGCCGGTTTTTGCGTTCGGCGGCGAGCACGAGATTGGGGCGGTCGAACGAATCGATGAAAGCGCGTGCATGTTCGAGGCGCAATTGAGCGCGGATATCGGCCTGCGTCTTCAGATCGGCGGTGGCGGTGACGGCGATACGCGGAATGCCTGGAAAAATCTCCGCGAGCTTGCCGAGGGCGCGATAATCGGGGCGAAAGTCGTGGCCCCATTGGCTGACGCAATGTGCCTCGTCGATGGCGATCAGCGAGAGCGGGCATTCGCGCAGGACGTTGAGCAGGTTCGACGCAAAGAGGCCCTCGGGCGAAAGGTAGAGCAGATCGAGTTGGCCTGCGCGCGCCGCATCAAGCGTGGCGCGGCGTTCATCAGGCGCGATCGTGGAATCGAGCCGCGCCGCCTTTACGCCTGCCGCCCGCAGGGCCGCGACCTGATCCGCCATCAATGCAATCAGCGGCGACACCACC
>CXWL01006904.1_pt1 | contig 15515 bp, 16 predicted proteins | sample 590931 | NCBI WGS metagenome assembly CXWL01 (sample SAMEA3498368, study PRJEB10139) | groundwater metagenome | biome: water well; material: biofilm material | place: Germany | collected 2015-04-27 | reverse complement strand
GCCTGGAAGAACGGAAGCAGAAAACTCTAACCAAATTCGATCCAGTTTGGCGGGGGCACGTCATATCAGCAAGCGCCGGAATAAATATTCGCCGGCGAAGGTAGTTACATCATGGAAAGCCTACCTGCGCTATCTTTGCCAACCGAGGTAGGCTGTTAACAGCGCCGCAAGCTTGCGGGTTAGATTCTCGCCAGTTACTGACTTGGGGGCTCGCGGTGCGTCTTTGCGATGGCCACGGGGGGGGGCGGCGCGAGCGGCGAACAACGGAGCGGTGATCATCGTGTACGACGCAAAAGCGCTGGCGGAGACAGCGCCAACGCCAACCACCTTCGAGTTTACATCGCCCGCCCAACGCGCCGCGCTGCTCGAAAGGCTCGAACAGGCGAAGCAGGCATTTGTCACGCGACGTGTCGATTTGGCTGAAGCTTGGGCCCTGTCTCGCCGGCACGCGCCGCGAACGGGCGATCTGGTCTTGGCGACCGTCACTGAACTCGGCCACCACAGCCGCATCGAACTCTCCAACGGACGCCGCGCCCAGCTCTATGTTGGAGACGAAATCGTCGTCGCCTACGGTCAACGTTACGCGCCCGATCAGTTCGAAGCCATCGTTCCGAAGGCGTTCGGGCCCTGTCAGCTGGTCGCCGGAGGCGGCATCGCGGCGAAAATGCTCGCGCGGCACGCCCAGACGCGCAAGCCCACCGAGATCGCACCCAGCGGAGTGTTAGTCGGAGCCGACGGCTCGCCTCTCAATCTCTGTCAGTTCGCCCTTTCTCGTCCGACACAATGGCCCATTGCTCGAAACGTCATCGCCATCGTCGGTACGTCTATGAACGCGGGCAAGACCACACTCGCGGCAAACCTCATCCGAGGTCTGACGCTAGGCGGAGTTCGTGTCGGTGCGTGCAAAGTGACCGGGACTGGGTCTGGCGGCGATTTGTGGAATATGATCGACGCGGGAGCAGTCCATGCCTTTGATTTCACCGACGTCGGTTACAGCACAACAGCGGGGCTCGATATCGCTGCGGTTGATCGGGCCGCCAACACACTGGTCTCCCACATCGAGGAACTGGGCGCCGACGTGATCGTCGTTGAAATCGCTGACGGCCTGTTACAACGAGAAACAGCGGCGCTTCTAGATCCCTGCTCGACCTTCAGTTCGCGCATCGATTCGCTATTCCTCGCCGCAGCCGATTCAATGGGCGCTCATGCCGGCGCCGAATGGCTGCGGGCGCGAAGTTTGCCACTTCGAGCGATTTCCGGCTTGCTGACGGCTTCGCCGTTGGCGTCGCTCGAGGCGCAGACTGCGACTGGCGTCGATGTGATCCCTACCAAGGTATTCGCGGATTTGAACTATGCAGCCAAACTATGTCTGCAGGCAAACACAGCGTGCAACCCACTGAGCCTGATTTCGTGATCCCAATCGCCACCAAACGAAGGCGACCATTGCTGGGCATGCTCATCGTGGCGAGCTTGTGCCAAGCGGGGTTGGCGGCAGTCGCTGCTCTGTGCGTGCAGAAGGTGTTCGACACCTTGCTCACGCCGGCGCCTACGGCGTCAATTTTTTCGCCCGCCTTGATCGCAATCGTCTTTGTCAGTAGCGCCTTGTGCGCGGCCGGGCTCGAAATCTATCGCACTTGGGCAGGCGAGAAGCTCGGCCTTGGCTATGTTGCGGAAGTGCGCACGGAACTGTTCGAGCGGATCATGCGCGCTTCCGCCGCGACCCTAAATCAAAGACAGCAAGGCGGCCTAATGTTGCCGTTCGTGGGCGACTTGACCGCCATCAAGAAGTGGGTGAGCGACGGCCTCGTGCGCCTCATCTCCGCAAGCATCATGTTGACGTTCTTGCTGGCGATCATGGCGCTGCAGAGCCGATTGCTTGCCTCCGTTGCCGGCTCGATCGTGCTGGTCGCGGCGATCGCCATCATCTGGCTCAGCGGCCCGCTGTCGGCGGCAATTCGAGCGGCGCGCGCCAAGCGCGGCGCGGTCGCGAATTTCGTCAGCAGCAGCATACGCACGGCCCAGACCGTGCAAGCCTTCAACCGGTTTGCGCGCGAGGCAGCGCGTCTGGACAAACGCAGCACAGCCCTGCTTTCCGCCGGCCTGCGTCTGGCCACGGTCTCGGGCTCGATGTCAGCGATCGTGCACCTCGCCGCCGCGGCCCTGGTGGCGGGCGCTCTGGTGATCGGTGTGCTCGAAAGCCAACGCGGAGCGATGTCAATCGGCACGATTGCTGCTGCGATCTCTTTAGCCGGATTGCTCGCGGGCGCCCTTCGCGATCTTGGAATCGCCTTCGACCTGGGACGGCGGGCCCAGGCCTCGTTCGAAAAGGTCAAGCGCGCGTTGGCGATCCAACCCTCTCTGCAACAAGGCGAAGCGACACGGAAACTGCGCGGCGAGCACCAAGGCCTGGCGTTGGAATCTGTGTCCGCGAAAGGCTTGTTCACTAATGTCAGTGTGACCGCAGCACCCGGCGAGGTTGTCAACCTCACCGGAGAAAGCGGCTCAGGCAAGTCGACGCTGTTGGCCATCATAGCGCGGCTGCGTGATCCCGATGCTGGCCGCGTTCGCCTGGACGGCCGCAATCTGCGCCGCGTGTCCACAGGATCTTTACGGCGGCGGATCGGAGTTGCGAGCGCAGGCGCGCCGCTGATGCGCGGATCGATAGCGATGAATCTGCGCTATCGAGTTGCCAACGCCTCGGATGCGGAGATCGCGCGCGTCGTTGAAATCTGCAATCTGGCGCCAGTGTTCGGGCGCTTGGCGATGGGTGAGCAGACCCGCCTCGGCGACGGCGCGCCAGAGCTCGCGCTCGGCGAAGTCCAGCGCCTGCTGATTGCACGCGCGATGGTGGGCAATCCGGCGGTCTTGATCTTGGATGGGGTTGATACTCACCTCGACGCCGAGACGGCGACGCGCATTGCCAGCGCGCTTAGGAGCTATCCTGGAACCGTGCTGATGGCGGCGACCGCACCTGCTTTGCGCCAAGTTGCGAACACCAATTGGCGCATGAGAGCCGGGCGCGTCGAGGCCCTGCCGGCTGTCGAGCGCGACGCGAACGTCATCGACATGGGATTGGCCGCCAATGTGGACCAAACAGACAGGGGTGTGGCGCCATGATCGCCCCGGCAAGCGCCAGAGAGGCCGCCTCAGCGACGCGAAAGCTTACCTTTCATGAGATCCCGGGCCCCCAACCGCGAGAGTTTTTTCTCTATCGGCCGTTAACAGAGCGCGCTGGCGCACCCCTTGTTGTCTCGGTGCATGGCATCGCCCGCAACGCCGCCGCCCACGCCTATAGGCTGATGGAGGAAGCCGAACGCTATGGCGTTGCGGTTGCTGCGCCCTTGTTCAGCAAAGAGCGGTACGGCCAATACCAACAATTGTTGGACTCCAAGCTCTCCGCCCGCAGTGATCTCGCCTTGCTCGACATCTTGGACGCCGCCGAGCGACTCACCTCTGCCGACACGTCAGAGATTTTGTTGTTCGGCTATTCAGGAGGCGCCCAGTTCGCGCATCGCTTCGCCATGGCGCACCCTAAACGCGTCACCTCAGCGGCGCTGGCCGCGTCGGGATGGTACACTTTTCCGATCGCAAACGCGCCCTTCCCTTACGGCTTGGATACGGGCGGTTCGGAACTGAGCTTCGACCCCCACGCCATGTTGCGCGTCCGGTATCACGTGATGGTGGGAGATCTTGATACTGAGCGCGACAGCTCGCTACGGCAATCCAAGCGCCTGGACCGGGCGCAGGGACATACCCGTGTGGAGCGCGCGCGCAACTGGACAATCGCCATGAAGGGGCTCGCCAACGAGGTGGGGATGGATGCGTCGGTGAGCTTGTTAACTCTTCCTTCGGTTGGGCATAGTTTTGTTGAGTCAGTCGAAAGGGCGGCGCTGCCGCGCCTAATCTTCGAGCGGTTCGCAGCGGATTCGGGGATATCGCCTATTCGATCAGGCGTCTGAAAAAGGGGAAACTTCCATGTCGAAGAACTGGCAAAATGTCCTGGGTATGCTGACCGTGTTTTGCGCCTCGGGCCTAGGTGTCGCGCAGGCCGAAGAAGTCGGGCTCAGCGCTACAAGCAGCGGTCTCCAATATCGCTCCGAGGACGGCAATGTTCGGGTGGCGCTCGGCGGTAGACTGCACCTGGACGCTGCCTCGATAGACGATGGCGGGGTCAAAATAGACGATGAAGAGATTCGTCGCGCGCGGTTGGAATTGAGCGTGCGCCTTTTCGACGATCTGCGCCTTCGTGTCGATCGCGAGTTCGCCCACGGCGGCGGCTGGCGCAATGTTTGGCTGCGCTACGATTTTAGCGATGAGTTCAACATCAAGGCGGGCAACTTTATTGCGCCATTTAGTATGGAAGACATGGGTTCCTCAAACGACACCATGTTCATGGAGCGCTCACTGGCGCAGGCCTTGGCGCCCGGCTTTGGGGTCGGCGCCGGGGCCAGCTATGAAGGCGGCCATTTCACTCTCTCGGGTGCATACCTCGGCGACGCCATTGATGTGGAAGACAACATCCAACCCGACAAAGGCCAAGGCGTAGCAATTCGAGGCACCTGGAACCCCGTTGAGCAGCGCAATCAAACGCTGCATCTGGGTCTAGGCCTTGAGCGGCGTGAGTTTGACGTCGGCGACACCCGCCGCATCAGCTCCGGCCCTGAAGCTTCGCTAGGCTCCACAATTGTCAGCACCGGGACGATGGCTGGCGTTGATACCTCCGCAAGCTACAACTTCGAGGCTGCTTATTCCGTTGGGCCAGTGCTCTTCCAGGGCCAATACATCTCCACTGACATTGAGCGCAGCGTTGGTTCGGATTTGAGCTTCAACGGCTACTACGCCCAGGTCGGGTGGATCCTCACCGGCGAATCCCACGGCTATGGCGGCGGCGGGTTCTCAGGGCCAGAGCCAAGCAATAGCTGGGGCGCGCTCGAACTCGCGGTGCGCGTCAGTTCGTTGGACTTAGCGGACGCCGCCACGGGCGGGACGGCTGACGATGTCACCGCCGGCGCCAATTGGTATATTGGCCGCAATTTCCGCCTGATGGCCAATTATGTGCATGCCGAAGTCGATGGCGTGACTCCGCTGCAAGATCGCGAAGTCGATGTTGTCGAAGCGCGGGCGCAAATAAACTTCTAGTAAGCAGTCGCTTTGAGGGTGATATGAGAGAACGCCGGTCAAGAGCTGTACGAGAAGGCTCATTGTTGCGCGGCCAAGAAGATTTCATCTGGCCGGCAATTGGATTGGTGCTTGCGGCTTGCGTTACGATTGCGTCGATGCAAGCACAAGCGCAACCCGCGCACCCGGCCGCGACCGTGATCACTGGCCGCGCTACGGTGCGAGACGGCGACAGCATCACGATCGGCGAGCATCGCATTGTGCTCTGGGGCATCGATGCGCCAGGGCGCAAAACGACCTGCGGCGAGGTGCGCCCTGGCAGACAAGCCCGCGACGCCTTGAGGGAAATCGTGGGCCGACGCCAGCTCACCTGTACGGTGCGCGAAGTGGATCGCCATGGCCGCGAGGTGTCGGTGTGCCAGGTGCGCGGTCGCGACGTAGGCGCCTTGATGGTCGAGCAGGGCTGGGCCCGCGATTGGCCGCGCTACAGTTGCGGGGGTTACGCTACTCAGGAAGCCGGTGCGCGCCAGACACGCGGCGGCGTATGGGCCATGGAATGTCCGGCCCTTTGGGGTAATAGGAACTACTCCCCGGACCGCTGCCGGCAGGCGACACCTTCACAATAAACGCAGCGCCTTTGCCTCACGACACATCCGGAGATTTCGCGGGCGGCCCAAAGCCTTCTGACCTGCTTCCAATTTCCTGGACCGTTCAAAAAACTGGAAAATTCTCGCTTGGTTAGCGCCACGGTCTGTCGCAGCATCGATTTGTTTGCCGGCACCGTGCTGCCCTGGTACTGCCCCAGCACGTCGAGGACGCCCGCCTGGTATTTGGCGAACCAGAACCGAATGAGATTGCGGCTCACGTCGTGGCGCTTCGCCAGCGCATAAAGTGTCTCGCCAGCCATGAATTCCTGAACCACCTGACGTTTGAACGCGATCTCGTGAACGCGATATTGCTTGACCATAGGCTTTCCTTCTCTGAAAGCCCGGCTCCTCAGTGAATTCCTGTGCCTTCACCTGTCCGGCCCCAAGGGACGCACTCGACGCGTGATGTATTTTCTCTCCGGCGTTGACACCGCCGGTGGTATTTGCCGCGTGACGGAAGAAGCCGGGTGGTTCCTATCAGGGTGCTTGCCTGTGGCGAGGTGGATTTTCAAAAGCGCAGCGATACAAAATTGAAAAACAAAAGGCGCGACGCACGAGCCACATGCCTCGCGCATCGAAGTTCGGGCTTTGGCTGGACGCGCCAACACAATCGCGCCAAGCGGAGTGCAACCGCGCGAACAAATTAAAATCCCCGCCGGCTCAAGCGCGCCCCTGGCGCCGCACTCGATCTTGACAATTGGCCGGAGATACGGCTCGGCGGCGAGGATGGACGGGTATTTCACACGGCTCTCCAGCAGCCGGCGCAAAGTCGCGAACTCGTCGGGCAAATCCCGGTTTTGCAGGGGCGCAGCTTGATCGAGTGCGGCGATCTTGCGCTCCAACAGCTCCAGATAATGCCGCGGATCGAAGATCAGATCGGCTTTGGCGTAGCTGCGCTGATGGCGGGCGATGATCTCTGCGCCGCAGACGATCAAAACTCAGTCGACGAAGCCTTTGACCAGCACCTCGCGATGGCCAATCAGGGCAATGCGACGGCGGCCTGCTCGCGCCGCTTGTTGCGAGCCGCGATCCCTCGATTGCCGGGCTTGTGCTCTGGGCTGGCCCGGGCGTACGCGGCGCCGAATTGATGGTGGAGCAAACACGTGCCATTGTAGTGTCAACGGCAGCGCCAACTGAGCAGATGAACGCAGCCGTGCAACAACAGCAGCGGACGATGGACGCGTTGTTGGCCTCGTCGGACGCCGCTTCGGTGCGAGCCGCGGTCACCGCCCTGTGGCGCCACAGCAGCGCACCAGCGCCCAACGAAGCGGCGACGGAGGCACAACTGGCCTTCGTTTCCTCGCCGTGGTTTCGCACCTTCATTCGCTACGACCCGGCGCCTGCGCTGCGTGGCCTGCGCATGCCGGTGCTGGCGCTGTTCGGCGGCAAGGATGTGCAAGTGGTGGCGACGCAGAACGAACCGGCCATGCGCGCAGCGCTCGCGGATAATCGCAGTGCGCGGGTGACAGTCTTCCGCGGGCTCAATCACCTATTTCAAACCGCCGCGACGGGCGCGGTGAGTGAATACGCTGAGATCGAGGAGACCATCGCGCCCGAAGCGCTGCAAACCATAAGCGACTGGCTCGCAGAGATGCTACGGCCGCGCCCGACGCGGCTCGATCACAATTGAACAACGCTGATGGCGTCGCCGCCGCGAGGGTCAGGACGGAGATCGTCCTGAAAGGCACCTCTATTTGTAAGCGCCCGGTCTGAAGCGCGCCCCAACACCTGCAGGCACCCTCACCGAGCCCCGGCCCTTGTCCTCACGCGAGCGGCGGTGCGCCGCGGTGTTCGGCGAGAGGCACGGGTGTTTTGTAACCATCAGCATTGGCCCCACCGAGCAACGAGTTTAACCAGATCGAACAGCGCGCCTACCATTCTAGCAATTAGCAACTAACGCGTCGCTCATGATTGTGCCTGCTCGGCGAGCATCTCCAAGAATCCCTGATAGCGCACTTCGGCGTCCGCGCCAGCGTCTGGGTCGCTGTCATCGAGCGGCCCCGCGTATTCAAACCAGACCCGCACGAACAGGAGCAGCGTGTCCTTCACGATCGCCAATTCGCGAGCGCGTGCGTGATCGCGCTTGTCGAGCCGATCCAAGCGCGCGCGTATCGCGGCGGCCAGGCCTTCGCCACGGTCATCCAAGAGCGCGCGGCGCATGGCGTCATTGGCGGCGCGCGACAGCGTCAGCCCCCGGCGCTTGCCTTCGGCCTCGACGGCTGCCGCCACGTCGGAATCAAGGTGCAAGGTAAGCTGACGTTTCAGGCTCATATGAGACGGTCTCCACGATTATCGGACGGCGACATCAAACCCGGCGCGCTCCGGCGCGCGAGCGCGCGGCGAAGCTTCGCGCCGGATACAGGCCCCGCCACATTGGGCGGGGGTTCGGTTTGCACATTCGGCAGCGCGGCCAATTCTGCAGGTTTGGCCAACGGCGCTAACGGCAGCGGCGGCGTATCCCAGTCGTGCGGCGCGTGTGGCAAAGTCGATGCGTCGATGAACGACGACTTGCCGCCGTCGCAAATCAGGGCCCGGCAGCGGATAGGCTTCAACTCGTCGATCAGCAGCAAGCCATCGCCTGGTGGCGCCGCTTTGAGCGTCATTGGCGCCACCGCCCATTCAAGGGTTCGCTCCCAATAAGGCAGCAGCCAGCGCGCGACCGTTCCGGTTTGACGTGACCAGCGGCGCCAATACTCGGCCGGCCCGGCGCGTTCAGCGAGCGCCTTGGCGCTCGCGTCGGTTTGCGGTCCGATCGCGGCGATGGTGGCAAATGCGGCAGCGACGTCATCGGCGACACTGTCGTCATCAGCAGCGATCAGTGACGCCGCATCGGAGATGCAGCGCGCTTGCGCCAAGACGGGCAGGCCGCGCAGATGAGCCGAACCCAAAGCCTGATCCATCAACGGCGGCATTTGCTTCTTGGGCAACTGCGCAGTGGTTGACGTCTCAGCGGTCAGCGCTTCAAGCGCATCAGCCTCGATCACCAGCAGCAGATCGCGCTGCTTGATCCGTCCGAACTGATCGAGATCAGAGGATGGTGCGCAAGCCACGGCAAGCTGCGCCAACAGCGCCGATACCAAGGCTGCCGACGCTTCTCTTTCCCTTCCCGGCGTCATCTGAATGACAAGCGTCGCCGGTCCGTCACCGCTGACGAGATCGGCAAGCCGCAGCTGATGGCCCTCCGTGGCGAGCGCATGATCGCCATCGGCGAAGAGCCGCAGTGCGATGTCGATGTCGCGGAACGACCTGAGCGCCGCTTCGCCATCGCGTCGCCAGTGGCGCACGACGCGAGCGAGTTCGCCGGTCGCGGGGCCGAGGTCAGATGCGCCATCAACCCAGCGCGTGCAGAGTTCGGCAAGCCGGCGTTGGGGATCGACCAACGCCTGGCGCATGCCGGCGAGTGAACGCGCCGCAGGCTTCCCATGAGCCAGCGCGTCCAACACTAACGCCGCGAAGCTCGCCACCAGCATGCCGTCGGTGCTGCGCATGAAGGCCTGCGCAAGCAACATGGCGTCGCTCCAGGCATGGGCGCCGCCGCGCACGCCGAGCAGCGGATTGATGGCGATCGAGTCGGCGCGGCCCGGCGCGAAGCGCATCACGTCCGATCGCCCCAAGCGACTCGCCAGTTCGCGCGCTTCGACCATGACCAGCGCGCCGCGCCAGCTCGATGCGGCCGCCATGAACGCATCATCAGTGTGCACAGGATCGCCCAACATGAGCGCGTGGCCAATCTGACAGTGCACGATATCGTGGCGCGCCAACGCATGACGACGCACGGCGCCCAGCGCCAAGCCCTCGGCCCGCAATAGCCCGCATTGGCTCAGCTTCGCCCATCGCTCAAAGCGTCCGCGAGGAAGCCGGATCACAAACGATGTTGGCGGAATGGCCGCAGCCAACGCCGCGACTGCGAACGCCGCAAGCAGCGCGATAGCGAGGAGCGCTGCATGCATGAACGCCGTGCCGAGATCGCGCAGCGTCCACTGCGCTGTCCAGATCAGCACGTTCCAAGGCGCGTAGAGCTTGACCCCGAAAACCGTCGCGATCGGATCGCCCAGCGTCGGATGATTGCCGAACGCGGCGCCCACGATCTGCGTTGCCAACGCGAGCATCAGCATGATCGCGGCGGCAACAGCGGAGAGCGAGCGAGCCCACGTCCTCACCACGACGCGCTGCCCCGCAATCGCCCGACCCGCACGCGTTTCGCCACCGCCCGAATGGCTGCGCCTCCCGTCCCTCTCTCGTCACAAGTTGTCGCGCGTCGCATTGCTTCATCTATACTTGTCTATATTGGAATTATCGCAAAACAGGGTGATTACAGCAAGATAAAGAGAGAGTTTTATTTGCTTTTGACCCTTGGTTTTGCTAGGATTTCGGCAAGTCGCAGCGCGCGCGAGTAACTTTCGCCACTGGCCGCCGCAGCCCCGAAAAGGCAGAACGCCGATGTTCGAGAAGCAGTCCTTCAGCGCGAAGAGCGCGCTCCGCGAGCCGAAGGACGACGTTTTGCGCGGGCGCATCATGCGCGCGCGGAAGGGCAGCTCAGGCGGCGGCGCGAGCGTTTCGCTGGGTGCTGCGCTTGGGCAGAAGCTCGCTGGCAAGAAGGTCGGACGGGCGCGCTCAGGCGCGGTTCGGCCATTCGCAGTCGATGGCCGCCAGCGCGTCGTTGCCAAAGTGAGCTTTCGCAAACATGGATTTCGAGGCGTTGCTGGCGGTGGCGGCGGCGGCAATCTGATGGCGCATGCATCCTACTTGCAGCGGGACGGGGCTGAGCGCGAAGGCGAAAAAGGCCGCTTCTATGACGGGCGCGACGATGAAGTGCTGGACCCGACGGACCGGCTGCAGGACTGGGCGCAGAATGACAGCCGGCACTTCCGCATCACGCTGGCGCCGGAGAGCGGCGCGCGCTTGGTCGGCGAGGATGGGCACCTGAAGGAGATCACGCGCGATACGATGGCGCGGATGGAGCGTGATCTCGGGGTTCAGCTCGAATGGGTGGCGATCGACCATCACAACACCGACAATCCCCATACCCATGTGATTGTGCGCGGAGTGCGCCGTGACGGCGTCGAGCTAATCATCCCCCGCCAGTACGTCAGCCACGGTCTCCGGGAAGCGGCGCGTGACGTGGCGACCGACCGGATCGGCGAACGCGGCCGTGACGACGAACGGCTCCGGCTCGACCGGGAGGCGCATGCGCGTGGGCATACGCGTCTCGACCAAGCCATCGAGCAGGAGCTGGGCAAAAACTCCGAGATCCTGTTGCAGCGGCTGGGCCGAGGCCGCGATCCGGCCTTCGCTGATGCGATGAAGGCGCGTGCGCGGGAGCTGACCCGCATCGGCCTGGCGCAAGAGAACCGGCGCAACGTAATCGCGTTCGAGCAAGACTGGAGCGAACGGCTGAAGGCCATGCGCTCGATCGATGTCCGGCGCGAACTGGCGCGGGCGCGCCTCTACGAGAAGAGCATGGGCCGCGTCGCCGGCGAGGTGCGCGAGCTGGGTCCGCGCGGCGAGACGCCGGACCGCGGCGTGCTGGTGGTCGAGACGCCCGATAAGGGAAGACTGGTGCTCAACACCTCGATGGAGGCGATCGCCGATTTGCAGCGCGGCTCACTGGTGGAGCTGACGCCGGAGGGCAAACGCGGCGGCATCGAGCGGCTTTCGTTTCATTCGCCCGGCGAGCAAGCCCAAGTCTGGGCGCAAACTGAACTCGACCGCGAGCTGGATCGCGTGGCGCGCGGCGAGCGGCCACGCCTACCGGAGACGCCCGGCGTGCGCTCGGCGTTGGATCAACGTGCGCAGCTCCTTGAGGCCCAGCGCTTTGGCGGACGTGATGGGAGCGGCAAATTTCAATTCCGCGACGGGGCGATGGACACCCTGAAAGAGAATGAGCTGAAGCACGAAGGCAAGCTGGCGATGCGCGAGCGGCATGGGCTCTTCCGCGATGTGACGCCCGGCAACGGCGACAAACCGGGACGAGACGGCTTCGGCGATGAGAACCCATGGAAGGTGCGCGAGTCGAAGGAGCTGTTCGCGGGAAAAACAGCGATCCTGGAGCGCGGCCGCGACGTGGCGCTGGCCCCGATCAAGCTAGGCATGAGCTTGAGTGTTGGTGACAACGTGGCGCTTGATCTCGCGAAGACGAAGCAACTTGAGATGACGAAGGTGCTCGGGCGTGGACTGGGCCTGGAGCGCTAAGCGGTGCGGCGACCGAGATGCGTGACACCGTGCTCGGGCGGGTCAAGGACGAGGCCCTTCGGGGCGCGCATTCGCGCGCTCCTTGACCCGCCCTGCGCGCGATGTCCGACTGGAGGTGTCGCGTCGAGGGGCGTCTTTAAGATGAACGACGGCCTGCGGCGCGTCGTTCAAGGGGCGGATGGGGGCCGAGCTTTTGGGCTGGCGTGTGCGTGCAGATGCTGGGCGGCGCGGCGCTTGCTGGCAAGGGCAGCAAGGACGCATTGAGGGTGTCAGTCATGGCGCGGCGCGCGAGCAAGAAATCGCCTAAGACGGGCTCAGCTCTGCCTGGCCAATTAGGGCTGTTTGACGCGATTGAAGCGCCGCAGAAGGCGCGCGCGCCGGCGGCGGCCAAGCCCATGAAGCGCGCGCCGCGCGCGGTCGCGCCGCCAGCGTCGTCAAGCAAGTCAGAGCGACCGGTGGTGCTCAATCCACGCGAAGCGGCCCAATATCTTGGCGTGTCGGTCTCCACGCTGAAGCTGTGGCGGGCGCAGAAAATCGGGCCGAAATGGACCAAGCGCGGCGCGCGTCTGATCGCTTACAGGCCCGCTGATCTCGAGCAATTTCTCGACGACAACAGCAAGAACAGCTGAAAACCGGCGTCGGGCTCCGATACAGTTTTCATCCAGCACGCGAATTATGGCTATGGGCCAATGCGGGACAATGCGGGCTATCATCGGTCGGCTTGGGTTTTCGTGAGACAGCCTGATCGATGTTGGGCAACAAGCGGAAACGGTCGTGCGTTGCGGTGCCGATTTGAGTTTTCATGCGCAGACAGAAAGCGCTGGTGAGCGCTTGTTGTCAGCGTTTTCCTTAGCGCACGCACACCGCTGATTGCGGCGTTGTGGGTGACAAGGAGAAGCCGATGTCAGCCGAAGTTTTGCTCACCGTGGAGGAAGCCGCCACGCGTTTGAAGATCTCCAAGCACACGCTCAATCGCTGGCGCGTTACGGGCGAAGGCCCGCCGTTCGTGAAGTATGGCCCTCGCCTCGTGCGCTACATCGATCGGGTGCTGGACGACTGGGCGCAGAAGCGTCTGCACGGCTCTACCAGCGAGTATGGCAGAGAATCGCGGTAAGCGGCTCCAGTGAAACTGGTTTTGGATACCAACGTTGTGGTTTCTGCGTTGCGCCAAAGAGCTGGCGCTTCCGCTGAAGTCGTAAGACGTGTTCTGAGAGGCGAACTGGCTGCGGCCGCCACGACGGCGTTGCACTTGGAGTATGAAGCGGTGGTCACACGCGCGGAGCACCTTGGGGCGGCAGGATTCACGCGCGCTGACGCCCTGGTCGTGCTGGACGCTCTGGCGGCGGCGATGACCGAGGCGCCAATCTGGTGGCGGCTTCGGCCGATGTCACCCGATCCGGGCGACGATCTCGTGATTGAAGCCGCCTTTAACGCCGGCGCTGACATTGTGGTGACGTCCAATGAACGAGACCTGGCTAAGCCTTGCTCAGTTCTCGGAATTAGGACCGTGACGCCCCATATGCTATTATTAGAGTTGCGAAGAGGCCCGTGATCCATGCCCGTGACCGTATTGTTGCCGGAGCAGCTTGCCAAAGAAGCCGAGACCGCCGCCAAGGCGGCGGGCGAAAGCATTGAGGCATTCGTGACGCGCGCAGTGGCGTTTGAGATCGAACGCGAGCGGACGGGCAAGTTCTTCGCCGAGCGGCGAGCCCGGGCAGATGTGGTCGAGGCCTTGGACCTGCTCGATCGCCCGGGCGGCGAGCCGCCGCAGCCGGGCGACGAATTGCCAGACGGCTATGTTCAGACGCGGTGACGCGCCTTCGGCGAAGAAAACCTGACAGTGCGACGCCCTCACGGACCAAGCCCTCGCAAGTCGCGCTGATGCGCGATCCTTGACCGCGTCTGCGCGCACGTCGTTCTGAAACTGTCGAGGCGAAGGCACTCTAATGAAAAGCACGCCGGCCTACGGCGCGTCGCGCAAGGGACTAAGCCGGGATGTAGGCGCGAGCACGCGAGCGCGCGTTACGCAACGGGCGAACTGGCTCGGCGCGCGGCGTGTGGCGGTGTGGTCTTCGTCTTCTTCTTGGGACTCTGCACGACGATTCTGCCCACACCTGCCGTGAGCGCGTGCAAGGGATCATCGCGGAGATGTGCATAGCGCTCCGTCGTTTGAGACTGGCTGTGCCCCAGCGCTTTGCCAATCAAGAAAAGGCTCGCGCCATTCGCTGCAGCAAATGACGCAAAGCTGTGGCGGAGATCGTGAATCCGCACGCCATCGAGATTTGCTCTTGCCCGAACGCGTTCCCAGGCTTTCTGGAGGCCCACCATGTGCGCGGCGCCCACGCGCGACGGGAAAACGTAGGCCTGCCGCGCCGCCGCCGCATCATCCTTGCTCTTGCTTCGTGCGAGCGCCTGCTGACGTGCTTTCAGGATGCTCATGGCTTCCCTATTGAGCGGAATGGTTTTCTCACCAGTTTTGGAGCGCTCTCGCGAAAGGCGGATTAGGTGCCGCTCGAAGTCGATCTCCGACCATCGCAGCTCCTGAATTTCTGATTTCCGCGCCCCGCTTAGTAGGAGCACCTTGATCATGTCGGCGAAGCCCAGATCAAGTTCGCCTGCCGCCACCATGTCTTCAAGAACGCCGCAAAGGTTATTCGCCTCTGCTTGCGTGAGAAAGCGTTCGAGCTTTCGCGGTTTCGATTTCTTCACCCGAAGACAGGGATTTTCCTCGGCCATGCCTTGGTCAATGGCCCAAGCAAAGCAGGCGGAGAGGCTCATAACCGCCGAGCGTGCGGCTCCTTGCCCGCCCCTAACTATGGAACGTCCTTTCGCCTTCGTCCTCACGTCCTGTGCCGTAGCGCCTTCTGAAATCTGCCGTTGCGCCGTTTCGACATCGCCCTTGGTTATTTCCTGAGCTACGCGCGGCCCGAGCAGGGGAACAATGTGACGCCGCAGTTTGCGAGCATCTGTTGACCACGAGCTTTCACGCTTTGACGGTGCAGCAGCGCGACCCTCCACCAGCCATTTTTCCACGAGTTCGCTAATGGTGATCGCGCGCAGCCGCGCTGCTGCTTCCGCGAGCCGTGCTTCGGCGGGGTTCTGTCCGTCGTAAAGCTTGCCGCGGAGCGCAGTCGCTCGAGCCCGTGCTTGCTCCACGGTCATCGGGCCGTATTCGCCGATGGTCTCCAGGCCCTGCTTGCCTTTGCGCTTCCACTGAAACCGGAAAAACTTCCGGCCCGTCCGCATCGCCTCCACGGAGAAGCCGATCACCTCAGCGTCGAACAGCATGGCGCGCACCGCGTCCGGCGGGCAGGAAAATGCGTCAACGATGCGCTTTGTGAGCCGCACTTTTGGCATTTGCGCCAGAGTCCCAAGGTTGCGGCTGTATAGCCATTGTATAGCCGCTGAACGGAATTGGCGGCCATCCCCTGATATCTCGTGCGCAGAACGAAGCCAACTAAGATCATGAAAACTAGCGTAAAATGCAAACAGCGCCACACCGTGACAAGCCGTGGTTATCCCCATGTTCGGGATTCATAACCCCAAGGTAGGTGGTTC
>CXWL01004498.1_pt1 | contig 15518 bp, 12 predicted proteins | sample 590931 | NCBI WGS metagenome assembly CXWL01 (sample SAMEA3498368, study PRJEB10139) | groundwater metagenome | biome: water well; material: biofilm material | place: Germany | collected 2015-04-27 | reverse complement strand
ATTGGATATCCTCGGCCAGGTCGCCAAACGCCAGACCGCCGCGGCAGCCTAGCCCACATCGCCGAACGTCCCGACCGCCGGCGCAGCCCACCCGTCATAGGATTTACGCAGAGTGCGCCTGGCGTGGATGCCGTCGCCGCAACCGGCCACGGGATCTGCGCACCGTTGACCGGAATGATGCCGGGCCATCCGTTGTTTTGAACAGACAAATAGCAGGAGCGATCCGCTGAGAATGTGAGTTCCGCGGTCTTGATCCCGGCGAGGTTAGTCTTGGCTTCGATGGTTTTTGATTTCAGTTGGTAGGAGAGAAAGTTCGGAATCGCAATCGCCGCCAAGATGCCGATGATGGCGACGACGATCATCAACTCAATGAGGGTAAATCCGTGTTCTCTTCTTCGTTCCTGGGTTGTCATGGTAATGCCTCCTTGGACATGACTCAGGCCTATGCCGGTGCCTTGATGGCGTGGAGGCTAGCGAGAATGGAAGAAGACAACAATCCCGACAAATGTGTCCCCCCAGATGGGGGGATAGGACGCTGTTGATCTTAATGAGTGGAATAGCAATAAGGAATTGATCGGCGGTGGCGCAGGAGACGAGTTCAGTGAATGCAGAAAGTAAACCGCGAAAAATAGCATTCCCATTACCGCCACTCGTTACGATGATCTAGATGACATTACTCTGATTGGTGGCATGGTAGACCACGCGGTGAATTCCAGACGGAGTAGACGGGCAATGGAACGGCAGCCTAGTCGTCACAATGTGCGACTGCAAGACCAGACCCCGTTTCTTCACTGTGAAAGGCTTCATTCCTCCCGTGGAAACCATATATCAAAATCTACGTCTATCGGAAAATTGCCTAGCTTCTGCAACCATTCATGGTCTAGTTGTGGACCGCCATTCCCTGAGGCTGATTCCCAAAAGCAGATAATACGTAGATCACAGCCACGCTTTTTCAAATCCACCAGCTTCCTTCTTCTCGGAATCAACCGTTTCATTAAATAGGCGATATGAAACTGCAGATCTCTTGACACTGCTCTACCCTGCGAAGTTAGAAACCATCCATGATGTTGAACTGTTTTCCCATGAGATAGGTCACCTCTTCTAACTACGCGATCAGGTTTGAGGCCTAATCGGCTAGTAACATCATCAGGAGCCAAAACGTTCGAATAGATACACAGCGTAGCGTATGTCCTTATGCAACTAGGAAAATCATGAATGAATCTATTTCTTTTCATATTAGACGACTTTCTCACGAACAGTTCTCATCGCAAAAGCAAGGGTCGTTCTTGCACTTCTCATACTGCTGCATAGCCTCGTACGCATCTATGGCAATCCCTATTAGATTAAACCACCATAAGCATCGCATCCCCCGCCACTGCCCTCCCTTTCCACTTTTTCCACCCTTACCACGAGGCTGTTCCTCGTCAATCCATTGTTGTTTAAGTTCGTTCAAATCTTGTTTGCTGAAGTTTTTATCCCCAGGATATTTGAGATCTTGCTTGTATTGATGAACCCAATCGCGAAATGCAGGATCATTATGTCCATGCCATTGGTCTTGCAAACCTAATGGGTCAGTAAACGATATCGGATTTGCTCTCACATATGAAAATAAATTAAAGCTGCCGCTCTCAAACCCAATCGGATCCTCACTGAGAAACCGCTGTAGCCTTGGATGATAATACCGAGCGCGATAGTAATACAGCCCCGTGCCGTCATCTTCCCGTCCCGTGTACTTATAGCTGTTCGTGTTCGCTGCTCCCGTCTGAGACGCATAGCCAAACGGTTCGTAGGTGTACTGCGTCTGAATTGTCCCGGTGCCGTCTCCCAATGCAACGGTTGAACCAAGGGCGTCGGTGAGGAGGCCCCTAGTGCCAGCCCCATCGGTTCTGGTGAGAAATTCATCGATCCCGAGGCCCGTCAGCAGATTGGCCGTGACCGTGGCCCCCGCCTTTTCCTGCACCGGATTGAGCCTGTCATAGACAAAATTGGTCGTGGTCCCCTGGATGATCTTGCCCGTTCTGCGACCGAACGAGTCGTAGGAGAAAGAAGCCGCGAAGCCGGTAGAACTGATTCCGGTTAGCTGATTCCTGGCATTCCAACTATAGGTCGCCGTCCCGCCGGCATCGGTCACGGTCTGAAGATTGCCGTTGAAGTCATACGTGAGCGTGTTCGTTCCGAACGTCGTCTGCTGATTGTTGACGTTATAACTCGCCGTGGCGAGGGCGGGAGGAATCGTGATTCTGGCAAATGCTCCGCCCTGTTTGATCCGATTCCCCGCGGCATCGTAGGTGTAGGTCAAATCACCGATGACGGTCGCGCCTTGTTTATACGTGAGACTGAGCAACTCGGAGGCTGCATTGTACGCATACACGACACTATTCCCATTGGGCAGCGTGAGGCTGGCTCGCCGGTCGGCATCGTCGTAGCCGATGGTGACTAAACTGGAACCTTGCGTGATCTGGGTGAGCCGATTGGCGTTGTCATAGGTGTAGGTCACCGTCGGCTGTCCGGCCACGGTCATGGTGGCTCGACGAGAGGCGTTGTCGTAGGTATAGGTGAGCGTTCCCTGAGCCGTGACTTCCTGCGTCAGTCGATCCAGCCCATCGTAGGTTCTCGTGATGGTGGCCGTGACGGTATTTCCCGCATCTTTTTCTTGAATCTGCGTGAGTCGATTCCCGGCATCGTAGGTATAGTTCGTCGAGGTGCCGTCCTGATAGGTGGCCTTCGTTTTGCGATTCAGGAGATCGTAAGTATACGTCGTCACCTGACTCTTGCGATCCGTGACCGTCGCCACATTGCCATTGTTGTCGTAGGTGTAGGTCTCGGTCTTGAGCAGCGGATCTTTCCGCGTCGCCGTCCGGTTCATGTTGTTATAGGTATAGACCGTCTGCTGGCTCTTCGCATCAGTGACGGTGAGGAGATTGCTGTTCGCATCATAGGTGAACGCGGTCGTTCCGTTGATCGCATCGACCAGTTGCGTGATCCGGTCGAGGGCATCGGGCGTATAGAGCGTCTTCTGCCCCAGCGGATTGGTCACGTTACGGAGCCGCCCGGCGGCATCGAGGATGCGTTGCGTCTCCCGATTCAACGGGTCTTTGATCTTGACCAGATCGCCGAGTTCATAGGTGAACGTAGTGATGTTGTTGAGCGGATCTTTGATCGTGAGCGGCTGGCCCGCGCTGTTCACCGTAATCGTGGTGGTTGTGCTGAGCAAAACAGCCCCACGCATGCGGCATGCATGACAACGCTTTTCCTTCCAATACCTAGCACCTGAAGCCCCTCTGACCTCATGCTCGCCCTTTGGTCCCACACGACTCTTTCGTATAGGCTGCCCCTGCCCGGCGACACTTCCGTCGATACCGGGCAAGAACCGCCGAGGAATCCCCCCTTTATCCGTCTAAATCAGCCCCCTCCGATAGAGACGGCTACGGCTGAGGATGGGAGAGGCAGGGATGGTCTCGCAGGAACGATTGACATATGCAGGCCCTCTGCATACGATACAGGCATATACCGAGGGGGTATCGATGCGCACCACGCTGGATCTCAACGAGAAACTCATTCGAGAACTCATGGACGTGACCTCCGCCAAAACCAAGACCGACGCAATTCATCAGGCGGCGGAGGAATTGATCCGGAGGAAAAAGCTGGATCAGCTCAAGTCCTTGTCCGGTACCCTCTCCCTCGACTTGGATTGGAAGAAATTGGAGGCCACCGAGCTTCGCCATCAAGCTTCCTTGAAACGCCGCCGACATGGTCATCGCTGATACCTCTGTCTGGATTCCGTTCTTCAATCGCCCGGACTCCCCGGAAAAGGCCGCTCTCGACTTGCTGATTGATGCCGATGAGGTCGTCTTGGTTGGCGTGGTGCTGGCCGAATTGCTCCAGGGCTGTAGAACCCCCTCTGAACGAACTGTGCTTTCAGACGCGCTCCTGGCGTTGCGGTACTACGAAGTCACCTCGTCCACGTGGATGCGAACGGGAGATCTTTCTGCACAGCTGCTTCGCAAAGGCGTCACCTTGCCGCTATCGGATCTGCTGATCGCGGCTTTGGCGCTTGAACACGATTGTCGCGTCTATAGCCTGGACGCTCACTTCAAAAAGATTCCAGGTCTCCATCTCTACACACCGACATCTGTCTGATCGTCCATATGGCGCCATCCTAGACTTCCACGATCCCTCCACATCCTCGGTTCGACGCAGGCTCCCCGCCCTTTGACCCAACGCATATTTTTCGTATAGGCTGCTCCTGACCGTCGACAGTCCCGTCGATGCTACGCTGGAACCGCCCATGAATCGTTCGGACCGCCGCCGACAGGAATCCCGCCAGGGCAAGACAGGCTCCAAGTCAGACAGTTTTGCCATTCACACCCTGCTCGACCAGGGGAAACGCCATCACCAAGCCGGCCAGCTGGCCGAAGCCGAGCGAAACTATCAGCTGGCTCTGAACATGGCGCCCGGCCATCCCGAAGCGCTGCATCTGCTGGGATTGCTGGCCTACCGCATCGGCAGCTACGATCAAGCCATCGAACTTATCACCCATGCGATCGAGGGCACACCCAATGCCCCGTTGTATTGGTTCAATCTGGGCGTCGTCACGCAGCGGGCCGGGAAATCCGAAGAGGCCATCCGCGCCTACGAGCGGGCCATCGCGCTGAATTCCAAATACGTGGATGCCTTTATCAATCTCGGCAACGTCTTCAAAGATCTGCACCGTCTGGCCGACGCCGTCGAGACCTATCGCAAAGCCCTGACCCTCAGCCCGGCGCACGCCGACACCCACAACAACCTCGGCGTCGCGCTCAAAGAGCAGAATGCCCTCCGGGATGCCATCGTCTCCTATCGGGAAGCCATCCGGCTAAAACCCGCACACTTTGAGGCCTGGAATAACCTGGGCCTGGCACTGATGGAAACCGGCGCGATCGATGACGCCATCGCCTCATTCCAGCAGGCCTTGACCATCGTGCCGAATTCATCGAAGGCACTCTACAACCTGGGAATCGCAGCGATGTGGAACGGCGATCACGTCGGCGCCATCACCCGCTTCTCCCAGGTCGCCACAGCAAAACACGATCATAGCGGTCCGATTCAAGAGACCACTCTCTTTCGGTCACGGCTGAAGCATGACGCCGAACAAACCCGACTACTCATCGAGCGTGGCCGCCTTGATGCTGCACACCGAAGTTATGTTGATGCGCTGGAGCGATTGGAAATTGCCCTGGCAGCAGCCTACCCCACGCGCAACCGATGCCCGGTCGATCCGGCTGCGCTCACGGGAATTGCGCCCTCCTTCAATCAATTCCTCTATCGCGCCCCCTGCGAACGGCTGGCAGATGGCGCCTTGAATCCGCAACTCGATATCCAGGCCATCGAAACACGCTACCTGGGGCAGCAGCCGGAAGTGACCTACATCGATCAACTGCTTAAGCCGGAAGCCCTGACGGCCCTGCGCAGCTTTTGCCTCGAATCCACGATTTGGAAGAAGGACTACGAGAATGGCTACCTCGGAGCATTTCTCGGTGACGGATTTGCCACGCCCCTCTTATTGCAAATCGCCGAAGAACTGCGTCACGCCTTTCCCGGCATCTTCAAAGACCATCGGCTCACGCAGGCCTGGGCTTTCAAACAGGACAGCACCAGGCGCGGCCTCTCCATCCATGCCGACGCCGCTGCCGTGAATGTGAATTTCTGGATTACACCGGACGAGGCGAACCTGAATCCTGAGAAGGGCGGGCTCGTGGTCTACGATAAAGAAGCGCCGGCAGAGTGGAACTTCGCGGCCTATAACAGCGAGCAGAACAAACCGAAAATTCTCGAATGGCTCACACAGGCCGGTGCGCAGACGATCCGGGTCCCCTATCGCGCCAACCGTGCGGTCGTCTTCAATTCAGATTTATTTCACGAAACCGACGACGTGACCTTCCACGACGACTACCTCAGCCGGCGCATCAATATCACGCTGCTCTACGGCTATCGCCATCAGGCCTAACNNCGCATCCTGCTGCATCGATCGCACAAACGTCAGCCGTGCCCAGGCAATCGTGGATCCCTTGTCCTGAATCGGCTCAATCACGGTGAGGCGCTCCTGACCCGGCGCCGGCTCATCTCGAATCAACACTTCCCGATTCTGCGCACGAATGGCCGCCCAGTTCGTATCCTGAATCTGCTGCCCTACATAGCCGGCATTGGACGCGGCGAATACCCGATTGCCATGATCGATCACCATCGTATCGGCCAGGTTGCCGGCCCGCCATGTTCCCGTCAATGCCTCTTGCACTTTGGCCACATCCACCACCAGCGCAGCCACACTGATGGATGAAAAGGCTCGGCTTACCATCAACGCTTCCTGCTGCGCAGCGTGACTCGCCTGCGCGTCACGCTGTTGGCCTTGCGCCACATCAGACCGCTTGAGCGTGTAGTAGAGCATGCCCCCGATGAGGACCGTCGCCAAGAGACTGACCATGAGTGCACGAAGCATCGGAGAGTACCTCCTCTGATGGTTAGACTTACGAGGGGCCGACAGGAAAAGCACCCCCGAGGTACGCGTTGAGGAAAGAAGACCTCAGACGGCCTCATCCGATGAGCCGACACGCTGATAGGGCTCCAGCTCGAGTTCTTTTACTACGTGCTGAAGTCGCGCCCATTCATCCGGTGTCAAACTGGCAAACTCCAACCCAAATCTGCGATCACGGCACCATCGGACCACCGCTTGCGTGACCTGAATCGGCGGCTCGTCTTCCGACACGTCGACACGCAGTTGCAACGTGGTGCCGGGCTTCACCGCCGTTGCACTGAAGACGCAGCAGCCTCGGATCGAAAGGTCGCTCAAGTTACCGTCACCGGAGACAATGTTGGCGGAACTAAAAGAACTGCGAAACTGGACGGGAAAACGGGGATGTTGCCGATGTTCCACGGGGAGACCTCATCGCCTGATAGCCTGAAGATGTCTACCCCTTAATATTGCCAATAGGTCGGAGTTCCGCTACCTTTTTTGTAATTCCCGCACGCTCAACCGACTCCACGACTTCAGAGATATTTTTATAGGCGAATCCGGCCTCCTCCGCGAGCCCGGACATCGAGACCGCCTTCACGAGAATGCCCCGCTGTTTCATCTGTTGCTGGAGCTGCTCGCCACGAATAGACTTCTTGGCCTGCGTGCGCGACATCGTGCGCCCTGATCCGTGCATGGTCGAACCGAACGTATCGTCCGTTGCCCGCTGCGTGCCCACGAGCAGATAGGATCCTGTTTCCATCGAGCCGCCGCAAATCACCGGCTGGCCGACTGACCGATAGCAAGCCGGCAAGTCAGGACTGCCCGGGCCAAGCGCGCGTGTCGCCCCTTTCCGGTGCACGACCAACTCCCCTTCAGAGTACCGCTCCACTTTGGCAATGTTATGGGCCACGTCATAGACCAGCTCCATGCCCAACTCTTCTCCCGACCGGCCGAAGACCGCCGCAAACGCCTCGCGGATCTGGTGCGTGATGACTTGCCGATTGGCAAACGCCGTATTGGCCGCGCAGTTCATCGCGGCGAAATAGTCCTGGCCTTCCTCGGACAGAAAGGGCGCGCAGGCCAGCTGCTGATCCTTTACGGTAATCCCATATCGCGGCATCGCCTTCTCGAAGACTTTGAGATAGTCGCTGGCTACTTGATGGCCGAATCCGCGCGACCCGCAATGCACCATGATGACGATCTGGTCATTTCCGGTGATACCAAAAGCGGCCGCTACCTCCGGGGCGAACATGCGGTCGTTCGACACCACTTGGACTTCAAGGTAGTGATTGCCCGAACCCAGCGTCCCCAGCTGATTCCTCCCCCGCGTCACCGCGNNGTCATGACCCGATCGAAGGATGGCCGATCCATCGACACAAATCCGCTCGCCCCGACACCCGCCGGCACGCGCCGAAAAAGCTCGGTCATCAATAGTTCGAGTTTGGGTTGCACCTCCTCCAGCGTGAGATCCGTCCGAATCAACCGCATTCCGCAATTGACGTCGTATCCCACCCCGCCGGGGGAAATGATTCCCGAGCGCACGTCGAATGCGGCCACGCCGCCGATCGGAAACCCATAACCCCAATGGCCGTCCGGCATGCAGAGCGCATAGCGGCGGATGCCGGGGAGACAGGCCACATTCGTCACCTGCTCGAACACGCCGGTATCCATGGCCCGGAGAATGGACTCGGTCCCATAGATGCGGGCCGGCACCTGCATGCCGGATTTCTCCGTGACGGGAATCTCCCACACCTCGTCGGAAATGCGGACGACCCTCATGGACGTATTACATTTCATACGTCGAGCACCACTCTCACGCGCCAGAGACCGTTGTCCTGGCGCAGCCGGTACAAATGTTTCGTGACGCCCTTCACATCATTGCGCAACATCTGCGTGGCCTGATTCACCGGCTCGCCGATCAACGTCCCTGCGAGTGTCCACTGACCGCCCGCCTGGATTAACGATATCGAGGCACGGCTGAATACGACACCCGCCGCATCCTTCCAATACACGAAATCGGATAGCCAATCGAACAGCAGCTCGGCAAGGTCAGCCGCCACATGTTCCACGCAACGTTCCCAGGTCGCGCCGACCGTCTTGGGATCGGCCATGGCCTCCATCACGGCGTTCGACGCCGCTTCAAAGACCTCCGGAACGGAATCGCCCTCGGCATCAAAGGCCAGGTCCGCCAATGCCACATCATCGAGAAAGTGAAAGGAAGCCGGCATAGCTGAGCGCTACAACACCGTCGGGCGGCGAGCCCGCCGAAAGATCGCCCGCACTTGCGCCAAACCAGGAATCCGGTGCGCCAAGGGATTGGGCACCTTCCCTTTGAAGAACATCCTGACGCCCAGAGGAAGAATCCTGAGGAGGCGCGAGACATCAAACCCGACAACCTTGAGCGGCATGATCGCTTCGTTCAGCCGCCCCTGCTGCTCGATGATCGACACAAATCCGGTGATATGCCGCGCGCCGCCCGTTGAGGCCAGGCCACGATCGAGCGACGCCCGTCGCAGCCGGATGATCGCCTCCATCGGCTTCACATCTTTCGGGCAGACTTCCACGCAATAGTTGCATCGCGTGCAATCCCACATCCCGTTCGCTTCTTGCAACACGGCGAGCCGCGCCCGTTTCAATTTCTCCGGCTCACGCGGATCCGACAGAAATCGATCCATCTTGGCCAGCGCCGCCGGGCCGGCAAACCCCGGCGACACCTCATGCACCGTACAGGCGGCCACACAGGCGCCGCACATGATGCAGGCATCGACATTGTGATATCCGGAACCGGTTGAACCGGGATCGTGCGCTACCGCTCGTACGGGTGGCACGGCCATCGACGTCGAGAGCCAGGGCGTGATGTCGCGGATCTTCCCCCAGAAAGGCCGCATGTCCACGACCAGATCTTTGATGACCGGAAGATGGCGCAGCGGGGCGATGCGCAGCCGGCCATGCCGTTCCAGTTCTTTGCGGACCGACGTGCGACAGGCGAGTTTCTCACCGCCATTAATATTCATGGCGCAAGATCCGCAAATCGCCGATCGGCAGGAATACCGCAAGGCCAAACTGCCATCAAGTTCATTCTTGATCCGGATCAGCAGATCGAGGACCGTCGAACCGCGCCGCACGTCGAGGCGCACCGCTTCATCGTGCGGCATCGCATCCTGTTCGGGATTGAATCGTTGGAGGGTAATGGTGAGACGCATCAGACGCTTTCAGCCTTCGCCAGTCAGCCATCAGCGAACTGAAAGCCGATCGCTGAGCACTGATCGCCCATGTTAGCCCAGTTCGAAGGTCTTCGGGAAATCGGTCAGGTTGCGGCAGCCGTCGCTTGTGACCAACACCATATCTTCGATCCGCACGGCGCCCAACCCGGGATAGTAGAGACCCGGCTCGACCGTCACGACGTGGCCTTCCTGCAACAACGAACCGGTCCGGCTGATGCGGGGCGCTTCATGAATATCCAACCCGACGCCATGACCGGTCCCGTGGAAGTAGCCTTGCATCCGACCATCGACTAATCCGGTCTTATACCCGGCCTTTTCAAACCGGTCGCAGATCCCTTGATGGATCTTCATTCCGTCGGCGCCGTCCTTGACCTTCGTAATGGCTTCTTCCTGCGCATCTTTCACGGTCTGATAGAGCCGCTTGAGTTCGGGACTGGCGGTACCGCGGATCACCGTGCGGGACATGTCGGCAAAATACCGGCTGTTGGCCGATCTGGGGAAGACATCGAAAATAATGCTGCGGTTCGCGGGCAACGGACCCGTGCCTTCATGGTGCGGGTCGCAGGCCTGTTCGCCACCGGCCACAATCGTATGCTGGGCCACGCAATCGCGCTCCATCAACTTGACGTTGATGAGCTTCTTGATGCGTTCAGAGGTCAAGACCTCCCCGTCCAACCAGAGTTCCCCGCCGCGGATCGTCGCCTGCTTGAGTGTCGCATGGGCCGCCGCCACCGCTTCTTCCGTCGCGCGCTGCGCCGCTTCGATGCACCGCACCTCTTCGGCGGTTTTCACCACGCGCCGCTCATAAAAGGGATCGCGCTTCGGCTTCATGCTGTAGCCCAGCTCTTGAAGCCGCGTGGCATGGATAAACGGGAAATTCGCCGGGACCAGCAACTGCCTGACTTTGGCTTCCCGGAGAATCACATGGACGATATCGACCGTGCTCGGTTCCTTCGTCCCGCTCGATTTCGCCTTCTTTTCCAGCTCGGAATAAGACAAGACCCGGTCTACCGACGCCTGCGACTTGGCCCGGTCCATTTCGAGGTCGCTCATGATCAGCAGCCGCTCGCCCTTCACCTCCATATAGATGAAGGGATCGGGCGCGACAAACCGCGTCGCATAATAGAGATTCGAATCGAGTTCGCTGGCGGCAATAAAGAGGGTCGCGACCTCAGGTTGTGCAGCTGCAGTTCGTTTCATGGATAGGTAAGACGAAGGAAGTTGGACCGGCTAGAGGTGGTTCGGCGCATGAATGGGCTGATGCTAACATGGGGTCTAATGACGGTCAAGGTATCGTCGGCGCGGATTCTGGCACAAACTCAAGCTCCGGCGTGGCAGGCTTGTCCTCATTAGGCGTCATGAGATCCATCGGCAATGTCAGTGTGTTCTTCAAGACATCGACGGCCAGTTGCGCCAGTCCCGATAATCCCGCTGTGAACGATTTCATCGGCAGATACGTCACCTCGGGATCTTCCACGGCGCCCTTGATCGAAAAAATGGCTGTTGCCATCCCTTTGCGGTCACCCGCGAAGATACGCCCGAACAAGGGAATCGTCTTGAGAAACGTGGCATAGGACCCGAAGGGACTGACCGCCACCACCATATCCAGCTGATCGGTGGGTAGATCATAGTTACCCGCCGCCGTAATCTTCAGAATCGGACTGTCGACGACCAGATTCTCCGTCTGGAACGATCCGTTTTGAATCGCCACCGTGGCGGAAATACGGTTATAGGGCAAGCCCTCTTTTTCCAGATCCACTTTCCCCTGCAGCACGGCAGGAAGATTCAGGATGCTCAGGATTTTCCAGATCGCGCGCTCTTTGGCTTTCAGGATTCGTCCATTCTCCAACAGCACCTCGGATTTTCCATTCAACGAGGGATAGACCCCATGAGGGTTACGCCCATGCCCGCGGATGGTTCCGTTCAGCCGCACCTGGCCCGAGACGCCCTGGATGTCCGCATGCGTCAGCCGCAAGAGATCCTCTACCGCGACTCCGGTGGCCCGCAGGGAGACCTCTGTCTCCGCCGGCGCTTTGGCAGGGAGTTGCACGACCACCCGGCCGGCCACTTGGCCGTTGGTCGAGTCTCCGCCGATCCGATCGATATCCAGCACACCGTCTTGAATCGTGATCCGTGCCGTCAGCCCGCCGAACTTGAGGTGCCGATAGTGCGCCCGGGCGGCCGATGCCGTCATCGTGACCTGGCTGGAGGAAGCCAATGTCTCCAACAGCTCCCGCATCGGCGAGCGCTCGCCTTTGGGAATCACCAGGTCAAGGTCCAGCTGATTCGACTCGATCTTGCCGGTGATCACCGGTTTGGAAGGCCAGTTCCGCACCGTCGCTTCCAGGGCCAGATCACTGTCCTGCACCTTGAAGGACAGCCGCTTCACCTCCGCGCCGTTCCGCACCAGTTTCACCCGGGCATACAGATCGTCAATATGCCCGGCGCCCTTGACCAGCACCAGACCGTTCGTCACCGCCATCCACCCCGTGGTCTTCCAGGTTTTCCAATCCGTGTCCTTCCCCTTCACATCGAGCGACACCTCCACATTGCCGGCTTCGAACCCGCCCTTCGCAATCCACTCGGGTAGACCGGACAGGGACAGTTCGCCCGTGGCCAGCGTCGCATCAATGGAGAACTTCTCTCCGAGCTGAATCGCACCCTTCACGGGAATCCGCACGGAGGGCAAGACCAACTCAACCCGTGTGACCGTCGCAGTATTCGTCCGCGTCAGATTGCCTTCAAACTCCAGCACCGCCGGAGCGCCGACCGGCTTCTCGATCGCGTTCGGCACCACCACCTTGGCGTCCGTCAACACCAGATTGCCCCGCACATGCGGCGCCGTCGTGGCACCGCTCAGCTGGACGGCCCCACTGAGCAGTCCTTCAAACATCCCGACCGGGATCACCCTGGAGGGAACGAATCTGACGATATGCCCGGCATCGCCGTTCGCTCGAATGATGAACTCTTGAAACACGCTCTCCGGCCCGCCTGACAGACCGCCGTGAACCTGAAGGATCGTATCGCCCAGGTGGCCGGTGACCTGCTCAAACCGCGTCCCGCCATCGGCCAACACAAACTTCCCCTGAAGCGCGGTCAGACGTTCCGGCAGAGACGGGTGTGTCAGACTGATATACCGAGCCATGATCTCTCCGCCGGCAAACGTCACGCCCCCAGGTTCGTTCAGCGGCCCCACCAGTCGAAACGTCGGCAACGCCGTCCCTTCGACATCGCGGAGGCCGGCAAGCAGATGCGCAAACCGCTCGGTTTTGACCCTCTTGGCAAGCAGTTGCACCAAATCGGTGGCCGCCATGCTGCCGGTGATTTCCAGTTCCAGCCACGGTCCGGCGTCAAGAAAAGACACCGTCGCCTTGCCTTCAGTGATCTGAATAGCGCCATACCTGCCGGTGAAACTCGCGGCCCGCACACGGCCGGTCTCCACGACAATGACCCCGGCCAGGTCTTTGGTGAGGACGCGATCCTCTCCCAGCAAGGCCTGTCCCTCTTGGACACGGAATTCTCCCGTCACCGACAATTGCGGCCCCGAGGTTGCCGATCCGGTGAGAGTGGCATTCACCACCTGCACTTTTCCATCGATCTGCCGGTCCGCCAACACCGCCGGGAGTTGAGGATGGAGCCATTGAGCCGGAATGGTATTGAGCAATTCCTTCAACGTGACCAGCGACGAATTAAACGTAATGGCAAAGGTCGGCTGCGCGGTGAGTAATCCCGCGAGATTGGCTTTGCCGGTTAGCGTGAGCTGATTCAGGCGAGCCGTCATGCTCGACAACACCGCATCGTACCCGGCAAGGCCCGGCATGATCCGCACCTGCCCTTGCACATTCACCACCCCGTCCAATTGTTCGGGGACCGGCCGAGGGCCGAAGAAATCCGCCATGTCTCGCAGCACAACATTCGCGGCATCCACCTGCCCCTCAAACTGAAACACTGACGTAGATGTCGCCACAGGCGGCGGCTCTGCCGATGCCGTGGTCGCAGGCTCTTCAGCGGTCAACGCATCAGAGCGCTCGACTCGCTTGATTTGCCCCACAAGCGACACGGCTGACAGACCATCCTGGCCGGTCTGCGCCACCGACAGATGCACGTCGGCCATGGCGCGCTCCGGGCGAATCATCATCCCACCTTCGACCCGCTCCAGCTTCAGCGTTCTGGTCCCTCCTGGCCTTCCCTCATCGATAACCGTGACACTCCCGTTCACCACCGTGGCTTGGCGGATCATGAAGACGCGCGTCATCATGTCCAGCGTGCGCTGATCCGTCGCCGCCTGATTAGCGTTATCCAGAATATTCCAGTGGCCGGATTCATTCCGGTGAATCGTGAGGACCGGATCTTCAACCAAGAGCCGCTTCCCCACCACCTGCTTGCGCAACAAGGGAAGCAGACGAAGCACGAGATCGATACGCTTCGCCGAAAACACGACTTCATCGGAATTGGGATTGTGAATGGCGACCTGGGTGAGTTCCACGCGGATGCGCGGGAAGATGACGAACTTGGCGCGATGCACTTCAATTTTTCGCCCGAGGCTCTCCTCAAGCTGCTGCAGGACGAACTCTTTCAGATAATCTTCGCCGATGAGAGTATTGGAAAAAAGCAGGAAGGTACCGACACCCACCGCGAGGGCCAGCACAATGACCAGAAACAGCCGAAGACGCGACACACTCCCCCCTCAGCACCATACGTACAATTGCCATTCGGATCTTACCGGAAGCCTCTAGTTAAATCCACCAACCCTGCGTGAGACAAGGGATTTTCAGGCACAACGGCAATCAATCATTCACTTGCCACCATCGTCCTTCCTGAAGACAATACCCATACGCCCAACCGACGCCTCGGATCTACCTGAATGCAGCAACTGGGATCGGCCAGCGCAACAGATGGGTAAGAGCATATGCGACGGTACAATCTGACGCTGACTACCACGGACGAGCCTGCGTGAAAACCATGGATACCCACAGATTGAAGCAAGGTTGGATCCGAATTGGATTTGCGTGTTTTGCGATCTGCGCCACTCTGGATTTCATAGCACTACTCACGTCGGACGCGTACAGAAGTATCATGGGCCGCACTCATGGAATATCAGATGTAACTGTTATGTGCAGGATCGTTCTGGACGTGACGATGATGGTGCTGTACGGGATGGCCTACAGAAAGATAAGAGAGCATGGCATCTCACGGCCTACCGCAATAGCGCATGGTGTGTCTTACAGGCTTCTGGGATTACTCATGTGCTTTCCCTTGGGCGGGTTTTTTCTGGCTCCATTCACTCCTATTGGAGTGTTGTATTTCGGTTCATTAATGTGGACCCCTTTCGAATTTATCGGTTCACTTGTCGTAGGGGGCGCGTTTGTAGTTTTCAACATATTCCTGGCATGGGCAGGTCTTAAGGTGAAACGCGTAACGCAATAGGTCGAGTTGGATAAGAGGCATAGCTCAACACTTCTTTTGACAGGCAACAAGGATTCACCGGAGCAAGGACAAAGAAAAGGCAGCAGGAATCTTTTCATTCCGCCAGGTACAGTGCGCTATAGCTACGCTAAAAGAACGAAGGATCCTCGGATGCTAAGGAAAAATAAAAGGTCCAGGGAGTCTTTTCTGTCGCACCGACTACCACTTGCTCTGACGACTCCCGCTTCCAATCCCTACGGCTCCGGCAATCCCTCAAACACCAGCACTAGGGGGCTATTCTCTTCTTCGAATCGGTGTAAAATGTCCCGATCAAACGATCCCCTTGGGTTCCTTCCCTCCGCGCAATCAGAGTGAGCGATGAAGATTATCCGTGATTG
>CXWL01125404.1_pt2 | contig 15525 bp, 19 predicted proteins | sample 590931 | NCBI WGS metagenome assembly CXWL01 (sample SAMEA3498368, study PRJEB10139) | groundwater metagenome | biome: water well; material: biofilm material | place: Germany | collected 2015-04-27 | reverse complement strand
CGCATCGAGCTTTTCGCGGGTTGGTTCAGCGCCGCCGATGGCTTTCTTCATTTCGGCGATCGATGCCTCGACCGCCTGGCGGCGTTGCTCGGATGAGGTGCTCATGCGGTTTCTCCAGTGGGGTTGCCTGTTCGGTGTGCATTCACTGTAGTGACGGCGGCGCGACGCAACAATCCAAGCGGCAGAAGAAACACATCAATAAAATTAATGTATGCCCACGCTCGATCTTGAACTGCTGCGCTCGTTCGCGGCCGTTGTCAGCCACCACAGCTTTGCGGCCGCCGCCGTTCACCTGGGGCGTACGCAATCGGCGATCACGCAGCAGATGCAGCGGCTGGAAGAGCAGATCGGCCATCCGCTCTTCATCAAGCAAGGCCGCCAGAAGCGGCTGACCGAGCACGGCGAACGGCTGCTGAGCTATGCGCACCACATGCTCGCGCTCAACGACGAGGCATTGCGCAGCCTGCGGCAAGGCCAGCTCGAAGGCAACCTGCGCATCGGCGCGCCGCACGATGTGGCCGAGACCATGCTGCCGCTGTTGCTGACCGAGGTGGCGCGCACCTCGCCGCTGTTGCAGCTGGACATCCACATCGGCCGCAGCCCCTACCTCATGACNNCCGCGGTACACGTCGTCGAGCCTGATCGGCATCAAGGCGGCGCTGCGGGCGGGGCTCGGTGTGACGGCGCGAGGCGTGGAGCAGCTGGATGCGGGGTTGCGGGTGCTGGGCGCGGGCGACGGCATGCCGCGGCTGCCCGACCTGGCTTACTACCTGTATGTGCGCAGCCACGTTGTGAACCCGGTCACGCGGCAGGTGTTCGAGACGTTGAAGAAACACCTGCGGTTGCCGCGGACGGACATGCCGGCCTGAGTTGTTTGAGGGGATTGCGAATCCGCCAGACCTTTCTTGGCGTAACCGATGTGCGTGCGAAAGAACCCATCGCTCCCCGAGACAAAGGCATCCATGAAATTTCCCTCCCGCGTGGGTTCGCAGCCCTGGCTGCTCGGCGCGTTGTTCGGCAGCGCCGCGGCCTGCGCCCAGCAGAACCACCTGCCCACGATCGAGATCGTCGGTCCGCGCGATGCCGCCATCGGTGTGGCCGACAGCGCAAGCGAAGGCGCGGCGGAGCGTGAGTCCTTCCAGAGCCGGCCCAAGCTGCGTCCCGGCGACATCGTCGAGGCGGTGCCGGGCGTGGTCGCCACGCAGCACTCGGGCGACGGCAAGGCCAACCAGTACTTCCTGCGCGGTTTCAACCTCGACCACGGCACCGACTTCGCGGTGACGGTCGACGGCATGCCGGTGAACATGCCCACGCACGGACACGGCCAGGGCTANNCCCTACTTCGCCGAGAGCGGCGACTTCTCGCTCGCGGGCAGCGCGTCGCTCGACTACTTCAGCGTGCTCGATGCGCCCTTTGCCGAACTCACGCTCGGCGCCAACAATTTCAAGCGCCTGCTGGCCGCGGGCTCGCACACAGTGCAGGACCAGACCTGGCTGGGCGCCATCGAGGTCGAGGGCAACAACGGGCCCTGGGATGTGCCGGAGAACCTGCGCAAGGTGAGCGCCGTGGCGCGCTACTCGCAGGGTTCTCCCACGCGCGGATTCAGCGTCACCGGCATGGCCTACAAGAGCCGGTGGACCTCGACCGACCAGGTGCCCGAGCGCCTGATCGACAGCGGGCAGCTCTCGCGCTTCGGCTCGCTCAATCCCACCGACGGCGGCACGACCGAGCGCGTGAGCCTGTCGGGCAAATGGTTCGACAAGGGACCGGAAGGCGAGACGACGATCAGCGCCTATGCGATCGCCTACCGCTTTGGCCTGTTCTCCGACTTCACCTATTTCCTGAACAACCCGGTCAACGGCGACCAGTTCGAGCAGACCGACCGTCGGCGCATCTTCGGCGCACAGGCCGCGCGCACGATGCCCACGAAGTTCGGCGGCCTGGACGGCGTGCTGAGCTTCGGTGCGAGCTGGCGCGGCGACCGGATCTCGGAGGTGGGCCTCTACGACACGCAGGCCCGCGAGCGGCTGTCGACGGTGCGCAACGACAAGGTCTCGCAGGACCTGTTCTCCGTGTACGGCCAGCAGCTCGTGTATTTCACCGACCGGCTGCGCGGCTATGCGGGCGTGCGCGGCGACATGCTGCGCTACCGCGTCGACGGGCGCGAGCCGGTGTATGGCGCGGTCAACAGCGGCAGGGGCCGTGATTCGATCGCGAGCCCCAAGGCCGGCCTCGCCTTCGCGCTGACGCCGCAGCACGAGATCTACCTGAACGCGGGCGTCGGCTTTCACAGCAACGACGTGCGCGGCGCGACCATCGCCGTCGACCCCGCGAGCGGCGCGGCCGCCGACCGCGTGCCGGCGCTCGTCAAGGGGCGGGGCGCGGAGCTGGGCTGGCGCTTCCAGCCCGACGAGAACTTCACGGCAACGGTGGCGCTGTGGCAGCTCAAGCTGGACTCCGAACTCGTGTACGTCGGCGACGCCGGCACCACCGAGCCCGGGCGCGCCAGCAGCCGCCGCGGCATCGAGGCGACGATGCGCTGGAAGCTCGCCGACGCCTGGCGCGTGGAGCTGGACGGTGCCGTATCGCGCGCGCGATTCAAGGGCCTCGCACCCGAAGGCGAAGGCAACTACATCGACAACGCGGTCGAGAAGGTGTTCGCCGCCGGCGTCACGTACACGCAAGGCCCGCTCACCACGTCGCTCCGGCTGCGCTACCTCGGGCCGCGCGCCCTCGACTCGCGCAACATCGAACGCTCGAAGGCCGCGACGCTGCTCAACCTGGGCATCCGCTACGCCGTCAACCCGCGGCTCACGCTCGGCCTGGACNNGTGTGCCGGTGCATGCGCGTGAGCATGCGGTGTCGCGTCGTCCGTCAGCGCCACCACATTCACGTGGCCGTGGCGAACGCCGCGCAGCGACATCAGCTGCTCCGCCACATCGTGCACGGCGGCCACCGGACCGCGCAGCACCACGCACTCCATGCAGCTGCCGTGATCCAGTGGCGTCTGATGGCAGGCGACGGCCATGCCATGGTGCGCATGGCGCAGAGCCAGGAGCCGCGCGGCCACTGCGAGTTCGCGTGTGTCGTACACATAGCTGACGTTCGCGATGCACGACGACACGACGGCGTCGAACTGCATGCCCCTGAGCCCCGCGCGACCGAGCCCGTAGCGGATCAGGTCGCGCACAGCCTCGGAACGGCTCGTGTAGCGCTTCTGCGCAATGAGCATCTCGAACTGCCGTGCGAGTTGCTCGTCGAGGGAAATGGTGAAGCGGTTCATCGGCGGTATGCCTGCAGATACGCGAGCTGCCGCTTGCCGGATTCAGCGCGCGCGCCTTCTCTCCTCTCCTCACCTCAGGAGAANNACCGCGGCGACCGAACCGCCGTGCAGCACCAGCGGCGGATACCGCCGCCAGTTGCGCAACCCCAGCAGCACGACGAGCGCCACGGCCACCACCGCCAGTTGGCCGGCTTCCACCCCCAGGTTGAACTGAAGCAGCGCGAGCACGAATTGCCGCGTCGGCAGTTCGAGTTCGCCCAGGGCGCCCGCAAAGCCGAAGCCATGGATGAGGCCGAACAGGAAGGCGAAGAGCTTGCGGCGACCGCGCAGCACCGGCCAGATGTTGTCGAGCGCCGCCACGATGATGGTGACTGCGATCGCGGGCTCGATGATGCGCGGCGATATCGTCACGATCTTCAGTCCCGCGAGCGCCAGCGTGATCGAGTGCGCGATGGTGAACATCGTCACGATGCCGAGCATCGGCAAGGCGGCGTCCTTCCATGCGAGCACCGGTGTCCAGCCGCCGCCCTGGCGCTTGAGCACGGCGGGCAGCAGGAGGCAGATCAGAAACAGGATGTGGTCGTAGCCGATCAGGATGTGGTGGATGCCGTCGCCGAAGAAGCTGGCGGGCGCCGTGGCGTCTAGCGCGCCCGCCCACTCGATGGAGACAGGACCGGCCGACGGGTCCAGCGAGCGCAGCAGCGGCGCGGCGGCGCCTCTGGTTTCCGCGCGCAGCAGGCCGCGGTGCGTCGGGTCCACGTCCTGGAAGAGACGGTACTCGACGGACAGTGCATCGGCCGCGCCGCACGGTGCGCGCATCTGCAGCACGAGGTAGGCGCCGTCGATGCGGTTCTCGATGGCGGGCGCCTGGGTTTCGGCAGGCACGCATTGGCCACCCTGAAGCCGCAGCCGCCCGAGCGCGTAGGCCTTGATGTCGTCCAGGCGGGTGCGCACCTCGCCCCAGGAAAGTTTCTGATCGGCATTGNNGCGGTCGCCATCGCGCGAGAGCTGCAGGTAGGCATCGCTGGCCTTGTGCGCGTGTGCCGGAAGCACGAGCACGGCGAGTGTCCAGAAGAGCAGCGCGGCCAGCAGGGAGCGACAGGTGCGTGAGGTCATGGCGTGGCGTTCAAAGCAGCGCATCGACACGTGCATCGCGCAGGCCGATCTGCTGCACCAGGGCCTTGACTTCGGCACGCGCCGGCTCGTCCTTCGCCGCGACGGCGGCGCGGGCGAACAGCAGCAGGTCGATGGGTTCGCGTTGCAGCTTCACGTTGAGCCTGGCGAGGTCGAGCGCACGTTTGGCGTCGCCTTCGACGTCGAGCGCGAACATCGCTTCCTCGCGCGCATGGACCGCGGTGGTGCCGGGCCGTTCGGCGGCCGCGCCGAAGCGGGCCTTGAGTTCATCCGCGTCCGCGCGCGCGCCCTCGAGGCCGCGTGCGGCGATGGCCATGCGCAGCAGCACTGCATCGCTGCGTGCTTCCGTGTCGAGCAGCGCAGGGATCTCTTTCGGCCGGCCGGCGCGCTGCAGGTAGTCGCTGTAGGCAAGCAGCAGATAGCCCGAGCGCTCGGCCTGCAACGCGCGGCGATAGGCGGCGTCGGCTTCNNCTCGAGTTGCGGGTCGTCCAGCAGCTTCTTCAAGGTGCCTCGCGCCTCGTCGTGGTTGCCTCGCAACCCGGCGTTCTCTGCCATGCACGCGAGGCCGTAAAGGGCCGGCCCGACCCGGCCGAGCGCGCGACAGGCCGCGTCCGATTCGTTGTAGCGGCCACGCACGCGGTAGATGGTGGCCAGCGTGATCCAGGCCTGTGCATTGGATGGTTGCCGGGTGAGCGCGACTTTCAGCAGCGCCTCGGCGCCATCGAAGTCGTGCAGGAACTGCGCGATGGTGGCGCGCATCACCAGCACGGCCGGTGGTGTCTCTCGGGGCGGCAGGGCGGCCCAGTGGGCGAGGGCGCCCATGGCATGGCCGGCGTAGCGCGCGTCGCCCTGCGAGCGCGCGAGTTCGAGGTAGCGCGTGGCCGCGGCGATGGCCACGGTCGCGTCCGTAGGCCGTTGCTGGAGTTCGCGGCGCAGCGTGCGTGCCTCGCGCGACCACCCGGCGACCGAAGGCAGCGATTCGACGACCTCGTTGTCGTCGGTGGGAACGCGAGGCGCGGCGCCGACGCAGGTCGTCGCCGCGGCCATCCAGAGCGCGGCGGCCCACGCCTGCAATGCGTACCGCGAGGGCAGGCGCCGACGCATCGCCGTCACTCGGTGGAAACGGGGTCCTTGGTTTCCGAGGTCGGCGGCGGATCGAACATCGCGACGTCCGCGGCCTCGGCCGTGTCGAGGCCGCCTCCCGTCACCAGCGCCTTGACGTAGGCAATGAAGGTGTCGTACGCATCCGCTTGCGGCGGTGGCATCGTCGTCGGCGGTTGTCCCCCTCCGGCGGGCGGGAACGGATAGAAGCTGAAACCCCCGCCGCCGCCGCCACCACCACCGCAACCCGCGAGGATCGCGGCGACCAGGAGCGGGCTGGCGACGCGATAGAACTTGTTCTTCGTCATGGCGTTCTCTTTATTGCGCGCCTGGCAGCGGCGTGTTCAGGTACGGGAAGGCTTCGGGGAACTGGGCCGCGCTCTGCATCGCGCCATCGGTGATCGCTGCCGAGCCCGCGGGCGCGTCGGACGGCTTGCAGCCGACCTTGAGCGCGTCGTTGGCACCGGTGGCCACGCACAGCACGCCCATGGCCACGCGCAGTTCCGCGTCGACCACGTCGTCGCCCGGGCGGCGGCCGTTCGGGAAGCCGGCCAGGTCGTTGCCCAGCACGCCCAGGTTGTTCTGGGTGGCCTTCGGCGTCGGGGCGATGCCAGTGTTCAGGCGCAGCATTTCCGAGGCGGTCACGTTCGCGGGCTTGTTGACGCCCTCGACGCCCGTCAGGAACGCGGCCACGAGGTCGGTGCGCGGAAAGTTCGTCGGCGCCGGTGCGCCGGGGAACAGCGTCTGCACGAGCGCGGGCAGGGTCGGGTTGGTCACGTAGTCCGCGAACTGCCCGTCGTCCTTTGGCTTGGAGCTGTTGAAGCGATCCTTGTCCTTCAGGCCGATGACGACCTCGTTGACCAGGGGCATGCCCAGGCGCGAGACCTGGGCCCATGCGCCACCGGCCAGCGTGGTGGTGCCGTGGCCGCGCTTGGGCGGGCTGGCGACGAGCTGGCCCTGGCGCACGCTCGCGGTGGTCCAGCCGCCGATGATCGGCTTGCCGGCGGTGGTGACGCACGCGATGGGGACTTCGAGCGCCATGGTGGTGACGTTCTTGCCGGCGAGCGCATCGGGGTTGGCGTTCGGCGCGCCGAGCGGGTTCAGGTTGATCAGGTCGAAGACCTGGCCCAGCGCCACGGTGAACGGGTCCTTGCGCTGGCCGACGAACACGCGGCCCGGTGCCGCGCAGCCCGGGATGTTGACGTTGTAGAGGTGCTGGGCCGCGTAGGTGGCATAGCCCGTGGGTCCGCCGAAGGTCTTGTCGCCGATGTTGTCGGTGGGCTTGTCGAAGACCTTGGCACCGCCGGCCGCGGTGATGGATTCGCTCACGCCGGTACGGCGGTCGCCGCGCACGATGTTCAGCGTGAAGGTTTCGCGCAGGTTGCTGGTGGCCTGGTTCGGGCCCGTGATACCGCCGGCCTGCACCAGCGGAATCGACACCTGCTTGCCGGCGATCGGCAGCTGAATGTCGCGCAGCGTGTTGGTGAAGCGGAACTGGAAGGTGATGTTCTCGACCGCATCGCCGTCGGTGTCCAGGTGGATCTCGTAGAGCGCGTTCGGGTCCATCGAGAAGTAGTTCGGGCCGCCGTACGGGCTCTGGTCGGGCTGGTAGTTCGCGATGAGGGTGACGTAGTCCTGGCGACCGGTCTCGTAGCTGCGGAACATGTAGAAGTCGGTGGCGTCGACCTTCGGCATGCCGGCGATCGAGGGCGCCTCGCGGTGGCTGGAGGCAAAAGCGCCGGATGCCGTCATCGCGCATGCCGCGAGAACGCAGGCATGCAGGGGAATTCGAACGAAATTCATTGCTGTCACCCTCAGTAGGAGTCGGTTGTTGGAAGGAGTCCAACTCCAATACGGAGGTAATGGCTGAACGGTTTGTCGGACAGCGGCCCGTGAATTTCATACGAAACGGGTGTGGCGTCATACGCCGGCGAGGCTGTCCTCAGGTCGACCAGATCCGCGGCGTAGCTGCTGGCAACTGCCACAACTCGGCCCGCCAAGCCTGCCAAACCTCTCTCAGCAACTGCATCGCAGGCTCCACCACAGGCGCCAGCACACGCAGCACGACGACCTCCGCATGCGGGCTGGTCGCACCGGCGCTATCGAGCAGTTCGTGCGCTTCAAGCAATCTGCGCGCGTGTCCAAGCAGCGCCTCGCGCCGCGCCCGCATCGCCGGCGAACCCGACACGAAGAACAGCGACGCAATGCACTTGTGCCCCCCCAAACCCAGCGGACTCCGCAGCAACCGCTGATCCGCCGCATCGATACGTCCCCGCTCCAGCCACACCCCGGGCACTTCGATGTGCTGCAGGTAGCTGCCTCGTTCGAACGGCTGGTTGGCGTTGGGCAGGCCGAGCGCCGTCACGTCCCATCCGATCATCTCGGCACCTGGCTCGACCTCGATCGTCAGCCGGTTCTCCGCCTGGCAACCGCTGTAGCAAATGGCTTCCAGCGGCAGCCATTCGAGTCGCGCGCCCCTGGCGAGCCGGATGCGCGTGCGCTGCAGTGCCAACTCACCTTCGGAACGATAGAAGCGCGAGGCCCCGGGCGTGGTGATGAGCCCGTGGCTGCCATCTGCCCCTTCGATGTCGATGTCGAGNNGGTAATCGAGATGGAGTCGGGCGTGCCAGGGCATGCGGCGAGTCTATCGAGCCATGACGGCGCTCCAACTGCGCCAGCCGCTCAGACCTTCCAGGCCCCGTCGTGCGCCGCGGCGGACTCGTCCAGCAGCGCCGGCCCGATGCATTCGATCGGGTGCGGCGAGGCGCGGAACACGTCGCGGCACGACAGCTCCGCATCGCGCTGGTCCTGCCGTTCGCCGCGGAACACGCGCAGGCGTTCGGCGTCGATGCCGAACACCACGCGGCCGATGTTCGACCAGAAGATCGCGCCCGCGCACATCACGCAGGGCTCGCCCGAGGCATAGAGGGTGGCGCTTGCGAGCGTGTCGCGCGAGATGCCACGGCCGGCCAGCGCACGGATCGCATTCGTCTCGGCGTGGCCGGTGCAATCGCCCGTTTCGCCCGTGTTGTTGTAGGCCTCGGCCAGCACCTCGCCCTCGGCGGAGACGATGATCGATCCGAAGGGCCGGTTGCCGCGCCGGCGCGCGAGGTGCGACCAGCCGATGGCCTTGCGCAGGTACCGCCCGTCGCGCTCGTCGAGCGCGGTTTCTTCGGGGAGCGAGGTCGTGTTGTCTGTGTTGCTGAAATTCATGCCTTGGTGGGAATCATGCGTTCGTTATGCGATGGGAGCATCGAGGTGTTGAAGATGGCGTCGGCCGCGGGCTTGACCTTGAGTCCGAAGACGTCGGCCACCTCGTCGACCTGCTGCTCGAGCGTGAGCTTTCGGATGTCGCCGAGGCCGTGGCCGCGCGTGTCCGCCGCGCCCACATATTGCGCCGTGACGCCCCAGCGTTCAAGTTCGATCTTCTCGTCGAGGATGGGCTCGCGCTGGCGCATCGCGGCAATGCTGGGCCCCGGGTTGGCAAAGGTCTCGACGATGGCGCGGTTGGTCGCGCGGAGAAAAGCGGCGACGACCTTCGGGTTCTGCGCGACGAGGTTGCTGCTCGCGAGGATCGCGTTGCCATACAGGTTGACGCCCGCATCCGCGTACTTCAGCACCGAGAGCTCCTCGGGTTTCATGCGCGCGAAGAGCGAGATGGCCGAGTCGTGGAAGTAGGTGGCGGCATCGACGTCGCCGCGCACCATCACGTTGTCGCGCGCGCTGAAGTCGGTGGTCTGCCACTGGAACGCATCGGCGCGCATGCCCTGCTTGCGCGCGACCATCGGCCATGCGCGACGGGTCGATTCGACCGCAGCGGCCGCCACCTTCTTGCCCTGCAGGCTCTTGAACTCGCCGGTCACGCCGCGGTCCTTGCGGCCGATGATCACGAACGGTGCGCGGTTGTAGTACTGGTACACGGCCTGCACCATCGGTGTGCCGGGGTTCTGCGCGTTGAACTCGACCAGCGAGCTGATGTCGCCCAGGCCCATCTGGTAGACGCCGCTCGCGATGCGCGTGATCGAGGCGACCGAGCCGGCGCCGGTGTCGATGGTCACGTCGAGGCCTTCGTCCCTGTAGTAGCCCTTGGCGTGCGCGAGGAAGAAGGGGGCGGTCTGGCCGTTGATGCGGAAGTCGAGCGTGAACTTGATCGGGGTGAGCTTGCCGGTGCCCTGGGCCATGACGGACGGAACGGCAAGGGTCGCGGCGCTGGCCGCTAGAAAGAATCGACGTTGCATGTGGGGCCTCGGAATCTTCGGGTCTTGAAAAAACCTTCCGCTGCAAGACGATCAAGAAAGCAGAAGGCGCTTCAAGAGCAATTTCCGGGCGGGCGCACGTTCGTGGTGCGTGCGCTGCTGAACGCTTCTACTCTTGCCATCGCTGATGCACGACGCATGCCAAGGGATTTTTCTCGGGCTTTGTGGCAGGGGCTTGGCGCATCGGCCGGGCCGTGCGCACAATCCGGGCGCGCAATTTGCAAGGCAGGTTGCGCAGAGTAGAAGCGTTCAGCCGCGCGATGTCTCATACGGCATCCAGGCAGGAAATTGCTCTTTCAGGTTCGTTCGTACCCACGCGCAACAACAGAAGGAGTCCACGCATGCTCGTTACCCAACAACCCGTCTTCCGCAAGTTCTGGCATGCCGTCATGCCGCTCACCGAACTGGCCGATGGCCCCAAGCCTTTCAGGCTGCTGGGCGAAGACATCGTTCTCTTCATCGATGCCAGCGGCGAGCCGGCCGCGCTGCGCGATCGCTGCTGCCACCGCACCGCGAAGCTCTCGAAGGGCTGGTGCGTCGATGGTCAGGGCAAGGCCTGCGGACAGGGCGCCATCCAATGCGGTTATCACGGCTGGACCTACGACCGCAGCGGCCAGGTCATCCGCATCCCGCAGTACGAGGCCGACCGCAAGATATCGCCCGAGTACCGCACGACGGCCTATCGCTGCACCGCGCGCTACGGCTACGCATGGGTGGCACTTGAAGAGCCCATCGCCGACATCCCCGAGATCCCGGAGTTCACCGACCCGGCCTACCGCACGATCTTCCAGTTTCACGAGGAATGGCAGACGAGCCCGATGCGCGCGCTCGAGAACTCTTTCGACAACTCGCACTTCAGCTTCGTGCACCGCGCCACCTTCGGCGTGGCCGCGAGCCCGAAGCCGAGCAAGTACGAGCTGGTGGAAAACGAAGCGGGGTTCTACGCGGAGACGGTCATCGAGGCGAGCAATCCGGTGAAGTTCCACGCGATCAGCGGCGTGACCGATGCGATCACCACGCGCCACATGCGCAACGCCTACTTCCTGCCGTTCTCGCGCCGCCTCGACATCGAGTACCCGAGCGGCGTGCGGCACATCATCATCAACTGCTTCACGCCCATCGACGACGGGCGCATGCAGCTGTGCCAATGGCTCTTTCGCAACGACACCGAGGCCGACTGCGCGGCGCAGATGCTGATCGATTTTGACGCGGAGATCACGCGCGAGGACAAGGACATCCTCGAATCGACCGACCCCGATGCGCTGGTCGACACGCGCCGGCGCGGTGTCGAGTATTCGATGGAGTCGGACCGGCCCGGCATGCTGATCCGCAAGCACCTGATGCAGCTGCTTGCGAGGCACGGCGAGGCGGAGGTCCATCGCGGCATGAACAGCGTGGCGATCCCCATCGCCAAGGCCGCCTGAGCGGCCGTTGCGTCTTCGGCCGTTGCGTCTTCTCCAGTCAGGCCGGCGCAGTGACGGGGCTCGGGCGCGTGCCGCGCGACGGCGCCTGTTCGTAGCGGTCCATGCCGAGCCCGTCGGTGCGGATGTCCGGCTGCTGGCCCATCACCATGTCCGAGATGAGCTTGCCCGAGCCGCAGGCCATGGTCCAACCCAGGGTGCCGTGGCCGGTGTTGAGGAACAGGTTCGCGTAGCGCGTGGCGCCGACGATCGGCGTGCTGTCGGGCGTCATCGGGCGCAGGCCCGTCCAGAAGGTGGCGCGCGGCAGGTCGCCGCCCGGGAACAGGTCGCTCACCACTTTCTCCAGCGTGGCCCGGCGGGCTGGGTTCAGCCGCAGGTCGAAGCCGCCGAGCTCGGCCATGCCGCCGACGCGGATGCGGTTGTCGAAGCGNNACGGGAATGTCGAGGCCCAGCGAGGCGACGGCGGCGCGCGAGTAGCTGCCGAAGGCCATCACGTAGCGGTCGGCCGTCAAGATCTTGCCGGTGGTGGTGCGCACGCCGGTGATGCGGCCGCCGTCGGTTTCCAGGCCATCGATGGCCTGGCCGAAGCGGAAGTCCACGCCCAGGCCGCGCGCGATGTCGGCGAGGCCGCGGGTGAAGAGATGGCAGTCGCCGGTCTCGTCGTTGGGCAGCCGCAGGCCGCCGGTGAGGCGGTCGCGTGCGCCGGCCAGCGCGGGTTCGATGCCGGCGAGGGCATCGCGGTCGAGCAGTTCGTAGGGCACGCCGCATTCCTCGAGCACCGCGATGTCGCGCTGAACAGCGTCGAGTTGCGCCTGCGTGCGGAACAACTGCAGCGTGCCGCCGGTGCGGTGCTCGTACTGCAGGCCGGTGTCGGCGCGCAGTTGCTGCAGGCAGCCGCGGCTGTATTCGGCCACGCGCATCATCCGTTCCTTGTTGACCGCGTAGCGTTCGGGCGAACAGTTGCGCAGCATCGCTGCCATCCAGCGCAGCTGGAACAGCGTGCCGTCGGGGCGGATCGACAGCGGCGCGTGCTTCTTGAACATCCACTTGATCGCCTTCAGCGGAATGCCCGGCGCGGCCCACGGCGTGGAGTAGCCGGGCGACACCTGCCCGGCGTTGCCGAAGCTGGTTTCTTCCGCGGGGCCGGACTGCCGGTCGAGCAGCGTCACGTCGGCACCGGAGCGCGCGAGGTAGTAAGCCGTGGTGGTGCCGATCACGCCGCCGCCGAGAACGATGACTTTCATGGTGTATTCGCTGATTCAGATGGAATACATGGAATCTAAAGTGCACAATGCAGTGGATTCCATTGTTTTTCAGGGTTTCGCGGTGAAATTCGCTGCCGAAAATCCCCCAACGCAGCCCGAGGAGTGAAATGCCGGAACTCGACCGAATCGACCGCAAGATCCTCGACCTGCTGCAGCGCCAGGGCCGTGTTTCCATGACCGAATTGGCCGAGCACATCGGCCTCTCGGCCTCGCCTTGCGCCGAGCGCGTCAAGCGCATGGAGCGCGACGGCGTCATCACCGGCTATCACGCGCGCGTGTCGCCCGAAGCGCTGGGCAAGACGCTGCTGGTGTTTGTCGAAATCAAGCTCTCGGCCAAGTCGGGCGACGTGTTCGACAAGGTCAAGCAGGAGCTCCTGCACATGCCCGAGGTGCTCGAATGCCACCTGGTCTCGGGCAGCTTCGACTACCTCGTGAAGGCGCGCCTGAGCGGCATGAGCGAATACCGGCACCTGCTCGGCGACATCCTCAAGAAGCTGCCGGTCGCGGCCGAGTCGCACAGCTATGTGGTGATGGAAGAGATCAAGGAAACGCTGGTGCTCGCCGTGGACCGCTGAGGACCGCCAGGCGCCGTGGCTACTATTCGTTCGCGCCCTGAATACTCTTTTCATCTCCCCCAAAGGAAACCGGCATGAGCATTTCGATCCGCCGCGACGGCACCACCGGTACGCGCCACATCCTCAAGATCCGCAACCACGAGATCCCGGTCGATGCCTCGCCGGCCGGCGGCGGCAGCGATGCCGGTCCCGAGCCGCACGACCTGTACGACGCGTCGCTGGCGGCCTGCAAGGCGCTCACGGTGCTGATCTACGCGCGCCGCAAAGGCATCCCGGTGGAAGACATCGAGGTGGTGGTCGATCGCGACGACAGCGAAGAGCGCAAGGGCGTCTACCGCTTGAAGTCGGGCCTGCGCCTGACCGGCGACCTCACCGAAGCCCAACGCGACGAGTTGCTGCGCGTGGCGGGCAAGTGCCCGGTGCACAAGCTCATGACCGAGGTGAAGACCGAGATCGAGACCGGCTGGGCCTGAGTGTTCGGGCACCTGAAACCTGTCTCAGGGCACGGCCAAGGGGCGTGGTCAGGTCCATTTTGGGGCGGAGATTTACAATGCCCGGCTACCCCCGGCGCCGTCTACAGGACACTTTCACCAATGAAGTGGGTCATTCTTGCAATCTTCGCGCTCAGCGCGCTCTACGTTCACTTCCGCGGGCAGGTCCGGCATCGTTTCTTCAGACAGCTNNATGCGCAACGGCGGCAGCATCAAGGCCTCGAGCCAGTTCAACGACGTGGGCTTCAACTCCTTCTTCAAGAGCGGCTGGAAGCGCTTCTATCTCAAGTGGTACGACGAGGCGCATCCCTCGGCCGCCATCCTGTGTCCCCGCACGACCGAGCTGCTCAAGGGCATCGGCACCATCAAGGCCGCCATGTTCGCCGAGCTGCCACCCGGCAGCCGCCTCGTGCGCCACCGCGATCCCTTCGCCGGCTCGCTGCGCTACCACCTGGGCCTGTGGACGCCGGGCGTCGAAGGCTGCTACATCGACGTGGACGGCCAGCGCTACCACTGGCGCGACGGCGAGGCCGTGGTGTTCGACGAGACCTTCATCCACTACGCCGAGAACACCACCGACCACGACCGCGTGATCCTGTTCTGCGACATCGAGCGCCCGCTGAAGTACCGCTGGGCCAGCGCGGTGAACCGGTGGTTCGCCAAGAACCTGCTGGCCGCCGCGAGCTCGCCCAACGACGCGGGCGACAAGACGGGCGGCATCAACCGCGCGTTCAAGTACATCTACCAGATCCGCGTGATCGGCAAGCGCCTGAAGGCCTGGGACAAGCGGGCGTACTACCTCGTGAAGTGGTCCATCTTCGGCGGTTTGGCGCTCTGGATCTTCTGGTGATCGTTTACTGAGCTCACCCCTAGGCTTCGCGCACTTCGTGTCGCTTCGCCTTCCGGCTAACTGAGGGTGCATCCGAGGGCCGGTAGCGCCGGTTCCTCGGTAATCCCGAAGGATCAGGCCTCGGCCAGCACCAGCCGCTTGCGCTTCGTGCGTGCCCAGCCGACAAGCACGGCCAGCAGCGTGCCGCCGACCACATCGAGCAGCACATGCTGCCGTGTCGCCAGCGTCGAATAGACGATGCCGAAGGCCCACAGCAGGTTCACCCACTGCGTCCACACGGGTGCGCCCACGCTGCGCAACTGGCGGCCCAGCAGCATGGCCGTGAACACCGCGAAGGCCACGTGCAGCGAAGGGAAGGCATTGCCGCCCACATCGGTGGCCTTGAGGAACTGCAGCGCCGGGTACTGCGACCAATCGACCGCGAACACCGGCACCGTGGTCGGAAAGAACCAGAACACCGCGAGGCCGACGGCCGCCATGGTTGCGGCGCCCCGCGCGCAGGCCCACAGCTCGGCCTTGTCCTTCGCGAAGGCGGGGGCGAGCGAGATGTAGAACCACAGCGAGCCGTAGAGCAGCATCGCGTCGTCGCTCACGTCCACCCAGTGATCGAGCGGCGTGAGCGGCATCACCGTCGGCGTCGACGGCGGGTTGTGCATCACCCAGAAGTACAGGAAGAAGAAACCCGAGATGCCGAGCGTGGTGCCGATCATCTTCACGATCCAGAGCGTCGCAAACCGCTGTCCCAGTGCCAGGTACCAGGGCACGGAAGGAAGGGCTGCGGGGCTTGAGCAGGATGTCATCACCGATGCGGCTTTCGGGGAGGGGGAGCGCCACAGCTTATGCAACCGCATTGCCTGAACATTGCGCAGCCCGACAGGGGGGCTCTCCTAGAATGTCCCGCCCATCCGTTCGCACCGCCCACCTCTCATGAGAATCCTGCTCGTCGAAGACGAAACCGATCTGGCACAGGCACTCGCGTCTGCCTTGCGTCAGAACCAGGCGGTGGTCGACGTGGCGAGCTCCCTGCGTGAAGCCGAAGAGGCTGCGCTCGGCGCGCAGCACGACGTGATCGTGCTCGACCGCGGCCTCCCCGACGGCGACGGGCTCTCGCTCGTCGCATTCCTGCGCCAGAACGACATTGCCGCCGC
>CXWL01007163.1_pt1 | contig 15530 bp, 17 predicted proteins | sample 590931 | NCBI WGS metagenome assembly CXWL01 (sample SAMEA3498368, study PRJEB10139) | groundwater metagenome | biome: water well; material: biofilm material | place: Germany | collected 2015-04-27 | reverse complement strand
ACTTGCCGGTCAGCACGACAGCGACTTTGAGCCACAGGCGCTCTATTGGATGGGCCGCGCGGCTGAATTGAGCCAGCAGCCTCATGCTCACGATGTATATCTTCAACTCTGTCAACGATACGTCCATACCTATTATTGCCAGCTGGCTCGCGAACGGAGCGATATTCCGCTGGCGGAGCCCTCTGCATCAGAACCGATGTTGGCGACTGCCCCGGTGAATGGAGGATTGCCTGGGAAGGGTGGGACTACACGCTTGGTGCCTGCCAGGGCCGAAATCGAACAGCAGTCGGCATACCATCGGGCCATTGAGCTTAAGACGCTGGGGTTGGACTTGGACGCTACGCGTGAGTTAGCAGGGTTGACCGATCGCTATAGTCGAGACCCCGACGCGCTCATGGCGCTTGCAACGATGTTGAGCGAGATGGGCGCCTACCACCATGCGCTTCGACTTGCGAGGGCTAGGTTCCGAGATAAATTGGAGCGAACCGGCGGTATGGTCGATCCGTCGTTGTGGAAGGCGGCCTATCCGACAGGTCTCCTTCCCACGATCAAGGGCCAGGGGGCGAGCGGTGTTGATCCCTATCTCGTGGCAGCGATTATTCGAGAGGAGAGTCAGTACGATTGGCAGGCTGTATCACGGGTCGGTGCGATCGGCCTAATGCAGGTAATGCCGGGAACTGCCAATAATGTCGCGCAGCGACTTGGACTTCCCGCGGTCGGACGGGATGACCTGTTCGATCAAGAGACCAATATTCGGATCGGCGTCCACTACGTCGGACAGTTACTCGAACAATTTTCCGGGAACGTCGCGCTGACCATTGCCTCATACAATGCTGGGCCATTAGTTGTAGCAAGCTGGATGGCACAGCACCCTGGACGAAGTCAGGATGAGTTTGTCGAACTGATCCCGTATCAGGAGACGCGGCAGTATGTGAAGCGCGTATTGCGAAGTTACCGAGAATACATACGGCTAGACAAAGCCTCCTGATGCCCATTTCTTGACAAGATCTAGACAAGTTTCTATATTGAGCCACAACCTGTAGGGGATTCTTAAGGAAGAGAGTGGGGGAATGGCACTCGATCGAATGGATGCGCTTGAAAGCCGTATTAGAGATTTGGTTAAGCTTGTTCAAGAGTTGAAGAAAAAGAATGCAATGGTTGAAGAGGAATTAAGGGCCGTTCGACAGCGACTTGTGGAGAAAGATGATTCAAATCGACGGTGGGAACAAGAGCGTGTCGATATCAAGTCTCGTATAGAAAAGGTTCTCGGCGACATCGAGTTGTTGGAGTGTCTTGAAGAACGTAAGGAGGTGGCTCTTGACTAAGACTATTGACGTAGAAATCTATGGCCAAAGATATGCGATTCGCGGCGAAGCGGACGAAGCTGATGTCCGGCGGCTCGCGAGCTTTGTAGATGGCCAGATGCGCCATCTCGCGGAAGGGATGAATACGACAACCCCCTCCAAGCTCGCCGTGCTGACTGCTCTCAATTTGGCCCATCAGTTGTTCGAGCTGGAACGGAAGCGTGCTCAAGGTGAGGCGGATGTCGAGCGGCGGATGAAGTCGCTTATGGAATCGATCGAGGAGCAGGTTCCGGTCTCGCTCTTTCGCTAGATTCAACTTGCAAAGGGCGGCCCTCTTTGTTATCGTGGCCATGTGTGTCGGGACGTAGTGGATTCTACCATTGGGATACGAATAGGTCACGATCGAACCGGTTCAAGAATCCGGGGATATGACTCAGTCACTGCGGAATGGATGTGAGTTTTTGATGCTGGCGAAATTACGGCAGTTAGAATGTGCACAAGGGTTCGTCCACCTCAGGTATAACCTCTTGGAGATGTTGGGCAAGGTCATGGAGTTCATGCTGCCGTCAGGGAGTACGATTTTCGGAAACGGCCAAACGCTGGTTCCGGTTCGCACGCTGAATCCTCTCATGCAGATGGGAGCCCGACGTAGATGGACATCGTGGAATCTGTCCTGCACGGGACGTACTCGTTATCTCAATCCAGCAAGGCATCCATCTCCGTGGAGTCCATTCTCGGACTAAGTCTGTAGCTCTCGGTTCTGGCCGTTTTCTTCATCCCATATCTTCCACGCCGTTCCCTTCTCATTATCAGACCGTCGAATAACCTTGTATCAAGCGAGGCTGAGAAGCATGATTCTTCTCGCCTCGAGACTGTAAGGGGGGAGTCCCAATGTCAACCTCAATTATTGCTTATCTGTTGACAGGACTTGTAGGAGGACTGCTCGGAATCGGTCTTTTTGAGCTGATTCGCCGCTCATCGGGAGCCACGAAAAAGGCACAGGAAGAGGAGCAGGCTCGCCAGGCTATACAGAATGCTCAACGGGAGTCGGAGAACATCGTTAAAGAAGCGAAACTGGAAGCGAAAGACCTTCTGTTGCGATCGAAAGAGGAACTTGAGAAGGAACAGAAGGCCAAGATGGCCGAGTTTGCGAATGTCGAAAAACGTTTGCTTCAGCGGGATGAGACCATCGAGAAACGGGTCAGTGTAATAGACAAGCGGGATAGCGAGGTCCAGAAGCGAGATATGGAGCTGGCGAAGCGGGAAGAGAAGTTGGTGGGCAAGGAAGCCGCTTGTACTCGAGTGGAAAAGGAGCATCGTGAGGCATTAGAGCGCGTTGCGGGGATCACGGCCGACGAGGCGAAGAAACAGCTTATTCAGGAAATGGAAAGCCAGGCGCGGCTTGAGGCCGCTGGACATTCCAAGCGGACGATAGAAGAGGCGAGGGAGAATGCGGAGCGGGAAGCACGCGAGATCATTACTAATTCGATTCAACGGGTGGTGCGCGATTACGTTTCTGAATCCACTATTTCTGTCGTGCCGATTCCGAACGACGCGATGAAGGGACGGATCATCGGGCGGGAGGGGCGCAACATCCGCGCGATTGAAGCCGCAACCGGAATCGACTTGATTATCGATGAGACACCTGAAGCCGTCATCGTGTCGGGCTTTGACCCGCTGCGCCGAGAAATCGCCAAGGTTTCGCTCGAACGGTTGATGCATGACGGCCGTATCCATCCGACGCGAATCGAGGAGATCGTCGAAAAAGTCAAAGTTGACATTGATAAGCTTATGTATGACGAGGCCGAAAAAATCATCTTTGAGTTGGGGCTTTCGGATTTTCACCCGGAGTTGATCAAGGTGCTCGGTCGGCTCAAGTATCGGACCAGCTATGGCCAAAATAATCTCTATCATTCGCGTGAAGCCGCGTACATCTGCGGCATCATGGCTTCGGAGCTCGGCCTCGACGTGAAGTTAGCAAGGCGGGGTGCACTCCTGCACGATATCGGGAAAGCCGTCAGCCACGAAGAGGAAGGCCCGCATGCCATGCTGGGCGCTGAGATTGCCAAGAAGTACGGCGAGAGCGAGAAAATTGTGAATGCCATTGCAGGGCATCACGAACAAGTAGAGCCAATCTGCCCAGAATCGGTGCTGGTCGCTGCGGCTGAAGCGTTGTCTGCAGCCAGGCCTGGGGCGAGGCGGGAGGCCTTGGAGACCTATGTGAAGCGGCTGGAGAAACTAGAGTCGCTGGCTACGACCATCAAGGGAGTGCAGAAGGCCTATGCCATTCAAGCAGGCCGAGAAATCCGCGTCATCGTCCGACAGGAAGACATTACCGATGCTGAGTCGTTCCAACTGTCTCGGGATTTGGCGAAGAAGATTGAGCAGGAGCTGACCTATCCCGGTACGATTAGAGTGACCGTGATTCGTGAGAGCCGGTATGTGGAGTACGCCAAGTGAAGGTTCTCTTCATCGGCGATATCTTTGGAGAGCCTGGACGCCGTGCGCTGGCTCGGGCTGTTCCGAGGCTGGTGGCTCAGCGGCAAATCGACATCGTGATCGGGAATGGAGAGAATGCAGCCGGTGGGTTTGGCATCACACCGGAGTTGGCAGAAGAATTATTCGATCTCGGGCTCGCGGTGATTACAACCGGAAACCATGCCTGGGATAAGAAGGAAATTCTCGACTACTTTCCCCGTGAGCCACGACTACTTCGTCCAGCCAATTATCCGAGCGGTGTGCCGGGCCATGGCAGTGTGGTGGTCGAGTCGGCAGGTGGGGAGCAACTTGGCGTTCTCCAGCTCATGGGGCGGGCGTACATGCCGACATTGGACTGTCCGTTCCAGGTGGCAAAAAAAGAGTTGGCCGCGTTGAAGAAGCGAACGGTTGCTGTGATTGTTGATATGCATGCGGAGGCAACATCAGAAAAAATGGCGATGGGGCACTATCTGGACGGAGAGGTTGTCGCCGTAGTCGGAACCCATACGCATGTGCAAACGGCCGATGATCAGATTCTTCCAAAGGGGACCGCATATCTGACGGATATTGGGATGACCGGTCCACTCCACTCCGTCATCGGAGTGAAGAAAGAGTTGGCGATCGAAAAGTTTCTGACTGGGATGCCACGTCGCTTTGAAGTGGCGTCGGGTCCCTCCGTCTTTTGCGCCGTGCTGCTCGAACTTGATGCGCGTCTTGGCAAGGCGTTGTCGATCGAACGAATTCGTATCATCGATTAAAGGAGACTCACCACGAGCCTTCCCAGTTTTCCCGACCTCTTCTCTTCAGCCCCTCCCCCGAAACGAATATTCACTGTTTCGGAGTTAACGGGGTTGCTTCGCACCTCAATCGAAGAACAATTCTCCGACATTTACCTGGAGGGTGAGCTCTCCAATCTCCGCGTTCCTGGATCGGGACACGTCTATTGCACGCTCAAGGACAAGACAAGTCAGATTCGGGCGGTGCTGTTCCGCTCTGCAGCTGTACGATTGCGCTTCGCTTTGCAAGAGGGGATGCAGGTGATCGTGCGAGGGAGGCTTACGGTCTACGAGCTGCGAGGAGAGTATCAGATTGTGCTGGATGCGGTGGAGCCGAAAGGAGTCGGCGCATTACAGCTTGCATTTGAGCAATTAAAGGAACGATTGGCGTCGGAGGGACTGTTCGGTCAGGACAGAAAGAAATCGATCCCGGCATTTCCTCGGACTGTGGGCGTAGTGACGTCACTGACCGGAGCAGCCATTCGCGATATCTTGGCAGTTCTTCGGCGGCGCTGGCCGACGATTCATATTCTAATTGCCCCGGTTCAAGTCCAGGGAGAGAGTGCCGGGCGTCAAATCGCTGAGGCGCTGGTTCATTTGAATGACTGGGGTTCGGTGGATGTCATCATTGTTGGGCGAGGCGGAGGATCGTTGGAGGATCTCTGGAGTTTCAACGAAGAAATCGTGGTGCGTGCTATTGCTGCATCCCATGTCCCGGTGGTGTCGGCGGTTGGGCATGAAATCGATGTGACGCTTGCTGATTTCGTCGCAGATTTCCGTGCTCCGACGCCCTCGGCAGCAGCGGAGGCTGTGGTTCCGGTGTTGGCCGAGGTTGTGGAACGATTGCGGGAGCTGACGGTCCGTACGGGGCAGGTGATGCTCCGGCATTGTGCCTTCGAACGGCAGCGTCTGGATGCCGGCATTCGAGGGGTGAAGGATGTACGCTTCCGCCTCCAGGAAGCGGCACAACAGACGGACGATATGGTCGATCGATTGCGAGAAATGGTCCAACAACTGCTTACGTCCGGGCGTGAACGGGTTCACGAGGCGCGCCGCGATCTATCTGGTCTCAACCCTATGCTCGCGATCAAGCAAGGCCTGGCGACAGTCCCGCAATACTCGAAGCGTCTTGAAGGGCAGATGGGAGTCATGTTGGCGCAGCATCGTCACCGGATCTACGCGACGCTGGCACAGCTCAATACTCTGAGTCCCTTGGCGATTCTTGGACGTGGCTACAGTATTCTTCAAACGGTACCGGCTGGCCAGATTCTCCATCGAGCGAACGACGTGGAAGTCGGACAGGAGTTGGAAGCTCAATTGGCAAGCGGGCGACTGAGTTGCACTGTCACGCGGGTGTTTAATGATTCCTCAGTTTAAAATCGTTGTGTGGTTGAGTATAATGGGCTTTCATTCCCTTAAGAAACGAGGCGTGTTGTGGCAGCAGTGAAATTTGAACAGGCAATGGCCCGGCTGGAAGCCATCGTTGGTGAGTTGGAAAAAAGCGATCTTCCTCTAGACGAATCGCTTAGGATATTCGAGGAGGGGATTCGCCTGTCTAAGAATTGTCTCAAGATTTTAGAAGAAGCCGAACATAAAGTAGAAGTGCTCGTGCAAGATAAGAACGGCAAGAAACGAATTCACGCCTACTCTTCAGACAACGAAGCCGACGAACCATCATCCTAGTCTTGGCTTCTGTCTCCATCCATGCCCCGATGAGTGGATTTCCTAGTCAATATGTCCTCCCCCTCGCGTATTCACAAAGAACGGCTAGATCGTGTGCTTATGGTTCGGGGCTTGGTGCCCAGTCGGGAAGCTGCGGCCAGAACGGTCTTGGCTGGTGGAGTATTGGTCGATGGGATCATGGTGGATAAGCCCGCGAAGTTGGTGCCGCTGGATGCGCGGATCGAGATCGTCCAGCCAACCTTGTTTGTCAGCCGATCGGGCGACAAATTGGCTGCGGCGCTTGATGCCTTTCGTATTGACCCGAAAGGAACAATTGGTTTGGACGTCGGGTGTTCGACCGGCGGATTCACCGACTGTTTACTACAGCGGGGAGCTACCCGCATTTATGCCATCGACGTGGGGTATGGACAATTTGAATGGAGGCTCCGTAAAGATTCGCGTGTTGTCTTGCTCGAACGGACCAACATTCGGTATGTTGACCGTACAACGGTTCCTGAACCGATCGACCTGGCGGTGATCGATGTGTCTTTTATTTCTCTGACGCTGGTGTTGCCTTCGGTCATCCACCTACTCAATAGCTCCGCAGTGGTCGTGGTATTAGTGAAGCCACAGTTTGAAGTCGGTAAGGGGCAGGTGGGGAGAGGGGGAATCGTGCGAGATGATGCGCAACGTGAGGCGGTGACTGAGAAGGTCATTGCCTGTGCCGCTCAGTTGGGGCTTCAGCTGAAAGGCGTGCTCGACTCTCCAGTCGTAGGGCGAAAAGGGAATCGGGAGATTCTTGTTGGTTTTGCACGCGCAAGAACAAGTTGATTTGATAGGAGTTGGGCAGATGATGTCACAGATTCATATGCGATGGGGGCATGCATGAAGGTACTCGTGACCGGAGGCGCCGGTTTTATCGGGTCTCATTTGGTCGATCGTCTTGTCCAGGAAGGGCACGAGGTTGTTGTCGTGGACAATCTGTCCACGGGGAAGCGGCGAAACCTCAATCGCGCCGCTCGTTTTTGCAAGCTAGATATTCAGAGTTGGCGGCTTGAACGGGTGTTTCGTAACGAACGGCCCAATATTGTCATGCATCTTGCTGCACAGATGGACGTTCGAAAATCTGTGGATGATCCAATTTTTGATGCTCAGGTGAATGTCCTTGGGATGTTGAATGTATTGCAGCAAGCGGTCAGGCATGGTGTCCGTAAGGTGGTATTCTCTTCTTCCGGTGGAGCCATCTACGGCGAGCAGGAGATCTACCCTGCCCCAGAGTCTCATGTCATGCGGCCTCTATCGCCCTACGGCATCAGCAAGCTGTGCGGGGAGCAGTATCTATCTTACTATCAACGGGTCAGCGGACTTCAAATGGTGAATTTGCGTTATGCCAATGTGTATGGCCCACGTCAGGATCCAGATGGAGAGGCCGGCGTGGTCGCGATCTTTATTCAGAAGCTGTTGAATAACGAGCAAGCGATCGTCAATGGCAATGGACGGCAAACGCGAGATTTCGTCTATGTCGAAGATGTCGTTGAGGCAAATCTTGCGGTGATGGGGCAGGAAACACAAGGGACGTATAATGTTGGAACGGGGGAAGAAACCTCAATCAACGATTTGCTCAGGATTTTGATCTCTCACACAAATTCGACATGCAAGGAAGTTCATGGGCCAGCCAAAAGTGGCGAACAGGTACGGAGCGTGATTGATTCGGGCAAGCTCCGTCAAGAATTGTCCTGGGAGCCAAGGACCGAACTCAGTGAAGGGCTCAAACGTACCGTCGATTATTTCCGTGAGCGCATGGGGTAGAATCAACTGTGTCGTTCAGGTAGGAGGAAGAGCCTGTGCTCGCGGGCCTTGGTGGGGCTGGTCAATATCGAGGGACGGTTCCATCTACCTGGGTTGACCAGGCGTCGATCCCTCCCACTAAGTTTTTCACTTTCGGAAATCCCTGTTGAAGCAGGAAGTTCGTTGCATCGGCGCTTCTCATGCCATGGTGGCAGATCGCAATGATCTCGGAGTCGCGGTTTAATTGAGCGAGCGATTGAGGAAGTGTTCCGAGGGGAATTAGGATTGAGCCATCCNNCTCACATCAACCAGAACTAACTTGTCTCCGTTATCAAGGCTTTTCTTAAGTTCTTTTGGGGAAATGGCGAAGTCCATTGAGAGACCTCCTTGTTTAAGATCATTATCTTATGTGAGGGGTGAAAAGCTTGTCAATGAGCCTGAGTCAATGGGGCCGACAGCTCACTCAGTCCGGCCTTATCTGAGATAGACGTAAGCAACTAGTGGTGGCGGTATCTTTTTTTTGAGAAATAGAGTGAGGGAATGTACATTTTTGTTGATATTTCGCCTTTATGTGGTAATACCAACTTAGGTTTAGGCATGGGGGAAGAGCTGGCAAACAGTAGAGTTGAACTTGAAATCATAAGATATTGATAAATTGCAATAATCACTTGATTTTTCTGTAGTAGGCCCAGGAATTGCTTTATTATTCTATCGAGAGAGAATGGCGGGGGGCATCGCAGGACCGAAAAGTTGTTTTGCAGTGGTTACGCCCCTTATGAAGAAGTCACCAGCGCAAATCCTTGTGGTTTTGGTTGCGGTGAACAGTCAGAAAGAAGCGGTCAGGATTGGCGAAGGAATGGTGAATGCTCGGCTGGCTGCCTGCGCAAATATCATTACAGGGGTTCAGTCGATCTATCATTGGAAGGGAAAGGTCGTCAAAGCCAAAGAGGTTCTGCTGATATTGAAATCTACAAGGCTGCGGTATCGTGCACTTGAGAGGGCGATCAAGACGATGCATACGTATGAGACTCCTGAGATCATCGCGTTACCGGTTAAAGAAGGTTTTGAGCAATATATTGGGTGGGTATGTGAAGAGACCCACAGCTAATAGATAGTGACAGGGCATTACCAAAGTTAGGGTTGACTGAAGCAACCTGGGTCGGTACACTCGCAGTGAATTATTGTAGGAGGCGGGTGAGCCCATTCAGCAGGGGGTGAAGATCATGGGACAAGTGAATGGCGTAGAAGACAGCGATGCCTATACCGTAGTGATCTTTCGTGGCTCAACTGCTAAGCCACTACGGTTTAGTTTTCACCGCAAATTTGTTAGTAAGCTATTGATTGCAGGAGCTATTTTTGTTCTAGTCGATATTCTTGTCATCTCGCATTATGTGGTAAGAACCGGTGAGGTTTGGGAATTGTCGGCATTCCGTGATGAAGCCATGAGTGCGCGGGAACAGACCGCAGCCTTTTCTGGCGCGGTTGATGATCTGAAGAAGCGTTTAACGAGTATGAAGGAAGTCAATCAGCGGCTTCGTGTCATGCTGGGAATTGAGCCTACCAAAACTGGGGACATGGTTAATGGCCGAGGTGGTGTGGATGGTCCCCTTCCTGATGGCAATACTCTTCCTTCCTATGAGAAGGCCCTCACGAGCGACAATGGGGCTCAGCGCCTCAGTTCAGTAGAAGCTGGTCAGAATGCTCTGGTTGGCCAAACGAGCCTATCTGGAGGTTCGAACGATGTTACTGAGCAGGAAATGATTGCCTCGGTCAAGGAGGGTATCGATTGGCTGTCGAAGGAAGCTACGATTCAGGAACAGTCGCTTGAAGAGTTGTCGTTAGCTGCCGAAAACAAGTCCTCTCGATGGGCAGCGACCCCATCAATTTGGCCGGTAAAGGGGTGGGTCACTTCCGGGTTTGGGCCAAGGGTTTCTCCATTTACAGAAAAGCCCGCATGGCATGATGGGCTAGATATTGGAGCTGCTGCCAATGCACCTATCCAGGCACCGGCTCAAGGCCGAGTGACAGCAGTCGGGTTCGATCCTAAACTGGGGAATGTTGTAAAAATTGACCATGGATTCGGCATAGAAACGCTCTACGGCCACCTGGCCAAATCGTTAGTGAAAGAAGGGCAGCGCGTAAAGCGTGGAGAAGTCGTTGCCTTGGTTGGCAGTACGGGACTAGCCACGGGCCCCCACTTGCACTACATGGTCAAGGTTCATGGTCAGGCGTTAGATCCGGTAAAGTACATCCTCGAATAGTTACGGCTTCCCGCTTAATCACTGGCTTGTCATCAACCGATTAGATTGATGACAAGGCCACACTGAATCTACCTCTTTCATCCAACACAGCCACCGAATCGGCTCAATTCCTATGCTATACTGCCGCTCTGCTACGGTTGTAGAGATTGTGCCGTTACTCAGCCTATGACAGATATTGAGATCAACCGATCAGTAAAGGCGCGTCCAATTCAGGACGTTGCCGACCAGCTTGGCATCCAGACCAGCGAGTTATTTCCATATGGAAGACTCAAGGCGAAGGTTTCGCTTGATGTACTCGAGCGACTTCACGCTACGCCTCTCGGCAGGTATATCCTTGTGACCGCCATTAATCCGACCCCGCTGGGAGAAGGTAAGACGACAACTTCCATCGGGCTTGCCATGGGTCTTTCCCGCCTTGGCCATCGAACGGCCGTCACGCTTCGCCAGCCTTCATTAGGGCCGGTGTTTGGGATCAAAGGGGGGGGTACGGGAGGAGGAAGGGCGCAAGTCCTTCCGATGGAAGATATCAATCTTCATCTGACTGGCGACGCCCACGCTGTATCTGCCAGTCACAATCTCTTATCAGCATTTGTGGATAATCACCTGTTTCATGGGAACGGGCTTAAAGTGGATCCCAACCGGATCACCTGGCCACGGACGTTGGGAGTCAGTGACCGGGCGTTACGGCAAGTCTCGCTGGGAGAGGGGACTGCGGGTCGCACGGGCCAGTTTGTGATCACCGAAGCTTCCGAAGTCATGGCGATGCTCGCATTGGCATTGAGTCAAGCTGATCTGCGACAGAGGCTTGGGCAGATCGTTATTGGATTTACAACCGATGGTAAGCCCTTGCGGGCAGAAGAGTTTGGATGTGCCGGATCCATGGCGGTCTTGCTGAGAGAAGCGCTGTTGCCAAACTTGGTTCAGACGCTGGAGGGAACCGCAGCATTCGTGCATACGGGTCCGTTCGGTAATATCGCCCATGGGAATTGTTCGATTCTTTCCGATGCTATTGCATTGCGTTGTGCGGACTATGTCGTTACGGANNGTGGTGGTTGCGACGCTTCGCGCGCTCAAGCTTCATGGCGGAGGAGGAGCGGTCAAAGTTGGAACACCGCTTCCGGCAGGGCTTACCGGGCCCAACCAGGAGGCATTGGTAAAGGGCTTTGCGAACTTGGAGCAGCATATTGCGAACGTGAAAGCCCATGGGGTGCCAGTAGTGGTGGCGGTCAATGCCTTTATCGATGACCCGGTGGCTGAGCTGGAATGGGTTCGAGAACGGTCTCGAGAGGTTGGGGCGGTGGATGCCGCGGTCTCAACCCATTGGGCCGATGGCGGGAAAGGGGCTGAAGAGTTGGCAGAGGCAGTGGTCAGCGCCGCAGCGAAATCGTCTACGTTTAGGCATCTATATGACGCCGCCTGGCCGATTAAGAAAAAAATCCAGACCATTGCCATGCAGATGTACGGAGCTTCGTCCGTGTCGTTCGATGCACAAGCCGAACGAGACATTGAGGTGGCGCAGCAGCTCGGACTCGATCAGTTGCCCATCTGCATGGCCAAGACGCCGTTATCACTGTCGCACGACCCGGCATTGAAGGGGCGCCCGTTTGGGTTTACGCTGCCAATCAAAGAGGTGAGAATACTCGCAGGGGCTGGGTTTCTGACGGCGGTCTGCGCAGGTATTCAACTCATGCCGGGGCTGCCCAAGAAGCCGGCGGGGGAACGCATTGGAATCGATCCAGGTACAGGCGAGATAATGGGACTGTCCTGAAGATTAGCGCTGCTTAAGATAGCGGAAGAATTCTGAGTCTGGACTCATCACCAGGGTGGACTTGTCTTTGAAGGTTTTCTTGTAGGCTTCCATCGAACGAGTAAATTCGAAAAAATGAACATCTTGCCGGTAGGCGTCGGCATAGACCTTGAAAGCCTTCGCATCCCCTGCGCCTCGCAACTCTTCCGATTCCTTGTACGCCTGAGCTAGAATAATCTCCCGATCCTTTTCCGCTTCTGAACGGATTTTCTGCGCTTCCTCAGCGCCTTCTGCACGGTATTGTTTTGCTTGTCGTTCCCGCTCAGCTTGCATTCTGGCAAACACGGCCTTCTCGTTCTGCTCAGGAAGATCGGCACGTTTGATTCTCACGTCCTGAATCTCGATCCCATAGGCGGACGCTTTTTCATGCGACCGCTGGGTTACGATTTTCATGAGATCAGCACGGTGGTCCGCGACGATTTCTAGAAGATCATGACGTCCGAGTTCGACCCGGAGTTCTGAGTAAATAATGTCGTTGAGCCGTTGCAACGCTCCCCGTTGAGTTTGAAAGTTCTGATAGACTTTCAGTGGGTCGACAATCCGCCATTTGGCGTAGTTGTCAAGTAGGAGGGTCTTCTTGTCCTGGGTGATCACATCTTGCGCATCTGAGTCGTAGTCCAGCAGGCGCTTATCGAAGTAGGTGACCTCTTGAATAAACGGCACTTTCACGTAGAGCCCCGGCTCTGTGATATTGCGAACAGGCTTCCCGAGTTGGACCACGATCGCATTCTGGGTGATGTCTACGGTGAAGAGCGGTGAGGCGCCTAGGAAAAACAACCCGCTGATGGCCACCGCCAGTGCAATGATGAATCCCTGTTTGGTCATGGTTTGTGGTCTTCAGTGGGGGTGCTGGTCATGGGTTTGTGGCGATCGAGTGGAAGGTATGGAAGCATACGATCGGCTGCCTTGCCATCAATGATGATTTTTTCGACGTTCGGGAGGATTTCTTCCATGGTTTCGATATAGATCCGCTTGCTGATGATGTCTTTAGCTTGATTGTATTCTTTCAGGGTTGCCAAAAACCGGTTGGCCTCACCTTGGGCGCGATTCAGCCGTGCCTGGGCGTTGCCCTTGGCCTGGTTCACCACCTGAGCCGCTTCACCTTGGGCTTTGGGGAGGATGTCGTTGCGATAGCTCTGAGACTGGTTGATCAGTTTTTCTCGATCTTCCTTCGCATTCGTTACATCCTTGAACGCAGCCGCCACGGCCTCGGGAGGGCTGACGTCCTGGAGCTGGATGGCTGCGACCTGGATGCCGCCCTGATACTGGTCAAGAAGGGTTTGCAGGAGTACCTGGGTGTCCTGCTGGATCTGGGCTTTGCCGGTCGTCAGCGCCTCGTCGATCTTGCCCTTGCCGACCACTTCCCGCATAGAGGCCTCGGCAGCTTTGCCAATCGTCTCATGGATTTCCGCAACGCTAAAGAGATAATTTGCCGATTCTTTGATCTTGTATTGCACAATAAATTCGATGGCCAGGATGTTCATGTCACCGGTAAGCATCAAGGCTTCTTGCGCCAGCATTTGCTGGCGGCCTTGCCGATCTGTCCGGAAGCCTACCTCGATGCGGTGGAGTTTTTGGACTTTCGGTTGTAGGACGGTTTCAATAAAAGGGATCTTCCCGTGAGGGCCGGGTCCCACGGTTCTGACAGGGGCGCCGAACCGCTTGACGACGCCCTCCTCATCCGGGGCGACGATAAAGACACTCTGCCAAGCAACAAAGACGAGCAATCCCGCCACGGCAACATTTCTGAAACCGCTGGAGGGCATCAGATTCTTGAATGAGGGCAGCAGATTCTGGAATTGCGACTGGGCCTGCTTGAGGGCCTCCTCAAGCGGGTCGCTCTTCTTACTCCAAGGATCTTTGGGGTCCCAAACCATACGAAGTATTTGACCGAAGATAATTGAGAGGATCTCTGTCCGCGCCACCTTAGCAGACTGTCTAGAAGCGACGCAATCACGATAATTTCCAGATTGGTTCCTCATGCATTCTTGATGTGCATGATGGGATGCCTGTGCTTAGGGGAAAAGTCGGGCCAAAATAGCGGAACTGTGCCTCGCGCTTGGAGATGAGGCGCAACGGGACTTTCTCAATCGGCTCAAGGATTGCGAGCGTTGCCTGTATGAATTGACCGGTGCCCGGCAATCCGGCAGGCCCTGTGTTTCAGTCAATGACAACATCTATCCTCGCATTCCGCTCACATAGGCCGCAGTCAGCGGATCACGGGGCTCTTCAAATATCTGCTTAGCCGTCCCCGCTTCAATCAGCTGCCCAGCTCCGTTTTGCACCCAGAACAAGGCAGCGTAATCTGCGATGCGACGGGCCTGCGCAAGATTATGGGTCACGATCAACACGGTATAACGACTCCGCAGGCCGACGATCAGGTCTTCGACGACGCCACTGGAGAGCGGATCGAGCGCGCTGCAGGGCTCATCCATCAGAAGCACTTCTGGCGAGAGAACCAGCGCTCTGGCCATGCACAATCGTTGCTGTTGGCCACCTGACAGTGCCAATGCCGGTGAATGCAGGCGGTCCTTGACCTCGTCCCACAGACCCACATCGCGCAGGACTGTCTGGATATTGATGGCAATCTGTTCCCGATCTCTGAGCCCGTGCTCGCGCAAGGGGAATTCCAGGTTCTTCCAGATCGAGAGGGGGAACGGATTCGGCTTTTGGAAAATCATGCCGACACGTCGGCGCAAGCGGATCACATCGGTGTGCGGAGCCAACACGTCGAGGCCGTCGAGGAGGATGCGCCCCGATAGCCGGCATCCAGGGATGAGATCGGTCAGGCGATTCAGCGAGGTGAGAAAACTGGTCTTACCACAACCTGACGGGCCCACAAGCGCCGTGATACATCCTTGGTTGATCGAGAGTGTCACGTTGTGGAATGCGGGCTTCTGGCCATAATGCAAGCTGAGCTGATCGACGTCGATGAGCGGCTTGGGGACGCAACAGGCCGGTCGCTCCTCCAAGGAAACCCAAGGCTGTATACCTGGTATGGGGGTAGATGGCCTCATATTGTGACGATCCTCCGGCGCAACCAGTGCTCGGCCAACCACGACGCCGTTCCATTAATCGCGAGCAGTAAGACGACCAATACCAACGCCGAGGCATAGGCATTGGCGTCCCCTCCTGGGACGTTCATCGAGAGGTCGAAGATGTGAATAGACAGAGCCCGACCGGAATCGAGCAGCGATTCCGGCATACGATCCACATAGCCGCTCGTGAAGATGAGTGCAGCCGTTTCCGCAATGGCTCGACCCATTCCCAGCACCAGACCTACCAGGAGTCCTGGCACGGCCGCCGGCAACAAGAGATGCACTAGCGTCGTGGTCCGTGAGAGACCTAGGGCGGCGGCGGAGAGCCGGTAGCCGGTCGGCACGGCGCGGAATCCTTCCTCCGTCGAACGGATAAGGATCGGCAACACCATGCAGGCCAGCGTCAGACCGCCGGA
>CXWL01004942.1_pt1 | contig 15533 bp, 15 predicted proteins | sample 590931 | NCBI WGS metagenome assembly CXWL01 (sample SAMEA3498368, study PRJEB10139) | groundwater metagenome | biome: water well; material: biofilm material | place: Germany | collected 2015-04-27 | reverse complement strand
CTGCGGAGGAGACGAAGAGCAGGGAGGCGAGAGCCAGGCGCAGGAGAGCGCTAGGCAGGGAAATCAATTGCCGACCCTCTCCTGCTGGATGAGCCAGCGCCCGTCCGATTTCGCCATGACCAGGGTCTTCATGGTGTTGGCCGTCTTGACAACATCGGAGCGGTAGCCCTGGCGGAAGGTCACGGTCGCCTGGTTATCGCCGGTCACGCTCACCTTGGGTGCATCGATGGTCACGCTGATGCTCCTTGGCGCGGCGATGCGCTGCCGGCGGCCTTTTTCCCATTCCGCGCGCGCTTCGCCGCCGGGGGTCTTGAAATCCTTGGCATATGAGGCGAGGTAGCGATCCACGTCCTGGGCAGACCATGCCTTGGCCCAAGCGTTCACGGCATCCAGGACATCCGAGCCGCCGGCGGCGGCTTTCGGCGCAGCAGGTTTCTCCGCAGCCGGTTTGGCGGATTCGACGGCGGCGACGGCGACGGGCGCCTTGGCAGGCTCCTTCGGCGGTGCCGCCTTGGCGGGCTCGGCTGCTGCAACGACGGCCGGCGCCTTCGCGGGTTCCTTCGAAGCCACCGGCGCGGCCGGCGCCGCGGCGACCGCGACCGGCTTGGCGGGCGCGGATCCGCCCACCAGTTCGCGCACCAGCGCGAGCTTGTTCTTCGCCGCGGGATTGGCGGAATCGAACTGCAGCGCCTTGTCGTAGGCCTGGCTCGCGAGCTTGGCGTAGACGTCGCCGAGATTCTCGTAGGCGGTCGCGTAGCTCGGGTGCGTGCGGATCGACTGCTCGAGCGCGCCGCGCGCCTTGTCGTACTGGCCCTGCGCGGCGTAGATCACCGCGAGGTTGTTGTAGGGCTCGGGCAGGTCGGGAAAATCCTTCGTCAGGCCAAGGAAAATATCCGTCGCGTCCTTCGTGTTCCCCTGCTCGGCGAAGATCAGTCCCTTGAGGAAGCGCGCGCGCGCATCGCGCGGTTTTGAAGCGAGCAGCTTGTTCACGCGTTCCAGCGCTTGCTGGTGCTGGCCCGCCTTGAGCATTTTCGCGGCATCCTCGACTTCGTCTGTGAGCGCCGGAGCACTGACCGCGAGCAGCGCCGCGGCGAGCAAAGCGAGCATCGGGCGCGGGGCTGTGAAATTCATCATTGTGTTATAGTTTTCAAGGCTCTACGGGAACTTGCTCATTCTAGACTAAGCCTCGCCGCTTCACAACTTGGGTCGCTGCAGGACCCGCGCGGTAACCAGACACCATGCTTCGCGTTTACAACTCGCTCGCCAGGGACAAGCAGGATTTCGTGCCGATACGCCCGGGCGAGGTGCGCATGTACGTCTGCGGCATGACCGTCTACGACTACTGCCACATCGGGCACGGCCGGATGATGGTGGCCTTCGACCTGGTCCGGCGCTGGCTGCGTACGAGCGGCTACCGGGTCACCTACGTGCGCAACATCACCGACATCGACGACAAGATCATCAAGCGCGCGGCGGAGAACCGGGAGGCCATCGCCGAGCTGACCGAGCGCAACATCCGCATCATGGACGAGGACATCGGCGCGCTGGGGGTGGAAAAGCCCGACCATGAGCCGCGGGCGACGCAGTACGTGCCCCAGATGCTGCAGATGATCGGCCGCCTGGAGGCGAACGGGCTCGCCTACCTGGCCGAGGACGGCGACGTGAATTTTCCGGTGCGCAAGTTTCCAGGCTACGGCAAGCTCTCGGGCAAGCAGCTCGACGACCTGCGCGCCGGCGAGCGGGTCGGCGTGGTTGCCGCCAAGCGCGATCCCCTCGATTTCGTGCTGTGGAAGCATTCGAAGCCGGACGAGCCGAAGTGGCCCTCGCCTTGGGGCGAAGGGCGTCCCGGCTGGGCGATCGAATGCTCCGCCATGGGCTGCTCGCTGCTGGGGGAGTCTTTCGACATCCACGGGGGCGGACAGGACCTGCAGTTTCCGCATCACGAGAACGAGATTGCGCAGTCCGAGGGCGCCAGCGGCAAGCCGTTCGTCAAGTACTGGCTGCACAACGGCTTCGTGCAGGTCGACGATACGAAGATGTCGAAGTCGCTCGGCAACTTCTTTACCATCCGCGACATCCTCAAGGTCTACGATCCGGAAGTGGTGCGCTTCTTCCTGGTGCGTGCCCACTACCGCAGCGAGCTGAACTATTCGGACGCACAGTTGAATGACGCGAAGGCTGCTTTGACTCGGTTGTACCTGGCGCTGAACGCCGCATCAGGTACTGGATCGGTCGACTGGAGCGAACCGCATGCGCGACGATTCAAATCGGCAATGGACGACGACTTCAATACCGCCGAAGCAGTCGCAGAGTTGTTCAACCTAGCCAATGAGATCGGCAGGGGAAGGAAGGAACTGGGCAGCCAGTTGAAGGGGCTGGGTGGGGTGCTCGGTCTGTTGCAGCGTGAACCACAGGCCTTCTTGCAGGCGGGTCCGGCGGGGACGCTTTCGAATGAAGAAATTCGAGAGATGATCAATCAACGCCTTGAAGCGCGAAAAGCCAAAGACTATTCCGAAGCCGACAGGATTCGGAAAGCGCTGGAATCGGCAGGAATTATTCTTGAAGACGATGCCAAGGGAACGAGTTGGCGTCGTGCCTGAACGACGTCAGCATTTCTCCCCGGACGTTTTCGTGAAATAGGTCTCAAACGTCCTGCTGAAACAAGGATTTAGAGGGAAATTGCCGACATCAATTACGGCAGGTCTTCCCTGGTCCGCCTTGCCTGCTCCTGCGATCCTCCCAATCGTCAGAAAACGTCAGGAGGCAGGCAAATGAGCAGAAAACAGACTTTTCGTGTCGCCGTCCTAGGAACGCCGCAAACGGAGCAGTGGATGCTGGTGCGCGCGTTCGCCGCGACGCGCAATCGGCAGTGCAGCTACGAACTGGTGGCCGACGCCACGGCAACGATGCCGGACATGTACGTGGTCGATGCGGACCACGACCATGCCATCGCCCGCTGGGCAGCGCTTGATGCGAAGGGCACGGTGCCGGCTGCGTTCTTCTCTCGCGTGCATCCGCGCGCCAAGTGCGGCGTCGTGGTGCCGCGGCCGCATACGTCGGGCAGCGTTATCGAGGCGCTCGACCAGATCACGCGCCGATTCCTCAGCGAGAGCACCATCGCACCCACGCGTGCAGCAGTCCGCAAGCCGGAACTGGCTCTCGCGGCCGCCTAGCCTTCGAAAAAGTCCTTCACCTTGTCGAACCAGCCTTTCGCGCGCGGATTGTGGCGTGCCGCGTCCTTCTGGCTGATCGTCTCGAATTCCTGAAGTAGCTCGCGCTGGCGGGAAGTGAGGTTCACCGGCGTTTCCACCACCACGTGGCAGAACAGGTCGCCAGGCGAATTGCTGCGCACCCCCTTGATGCCCTTGCCGCGCAGGCGGAAGGTCTTGCCGCTCTGCGTTTCGTTCGGCACCTTGATTCGCGCACTGCCTTCAAGCGTCGGGATCTCGATTTCGCCGCCCAGCGCCGCGACGGTGAAGGAGACCGGCATCTCGCAATGCAGGTCGTCGTGATCCCTCTGGAACACCGCGTGCGGTTTCAGGTGCACCTGGACATAGAGGTCTCCCGGCGGGCCGCCGTTGACGCCCGCCTCACCTTCGCCTGACAGCCTGACGCGGTCGCCTTCGTCCACGCCGACCGGGATCTTCACCGACAGCGTCTTCTGGTTCTTGATGCGTCCGGCGCCGCTGCAAGTAGCGCAGGGATTCGTCACCGTCTTGCCGCTGCCGTGGCAGCGCGGGCAGGTCTGCGCGATGGAGAACGGGCCCTGGGACACACGCACCTGGCCCTGGCCGCGGCAGGTGGCACAGGTCTGCGGCTGGGTGCCGGGCTTGGCGCCCGAACCCTTGCAGGTGGCGCACTCGGCGAGCGTCGGAATGCGGATCTTGGTCTCGAAGCCGTGCGCCGCCTGCTCGAGCGTGATTTCCAGGTTGTAGCGCAGGTCCGCCCCGCGATAGACGTTGGAACGCCCGCCGCGCGCGCCGCCGAAGATCTCGCCGAAGATGTCGTTGAAAACGTCGCCGAAACCGGCCTGGCTGCCGCCGAACCCGGCGCCCGCGGCTGCCGACGGATCCACGCCGGCGTGACCGTACTGGTCGTAGGCCGGCCGCTTCTTGGGGTCGGTCAGGACTTCGTAGGCCTCCTTCGCTTCCTTGAAGTGCTCCTCCGCCTTGGGGTTATCCGGATTGCGGTCCGGATGCCACTTCATGGCGAGCTTGCGGTAGGCCTTCTTGATGTCCTCTTCGGACGCGTCCCGGTTTACGCCGAGTACTTCATAGTAGTCGCGCTTCGCCACGCCAGCCTTTCTCCCCGGTTAGCCGGTTTTTTTGTCTTTGACTTCCGTGTACTCCGCATCGACCACGTTGCCGTCGTCCTTCTTCGCCTCATTGGCAGGCTGCGCTTCGCCAGGGGCGGATTGCTGCTGCTTCGCTTGCGCGTCGGCGTAGACCTTCTCGCCCAGCTTCTGCGAGGCTTCGGCGAGCGCTTTCGCTTTCGCTTCTATTTCCGCCTTGTTTTCCGATTTCAAAACCGATTCGGCGTCCTTGAGCGCCGCCTCGATCTTTTCCTTCTCGCCGGCGTCCAGCTTGTCGGCGTACTCGCCGAGCGATTTCTTAACCGAGTGCACCAGCGCCTCACACTGGTTGCGCGCGTTGACGAGTTCGAGCGCCTTGCGGTCTTCCTCGGCGTGCGCCTCGGCGTCCGCCACCATGCGCTTGATCTCGTCCTCGGTCAGGCCGGAACCCGCCTGGATCTTGATCTTCGCTTCCTTGCCGGTCGCCTTGTCCTTGGCGGTGACGTGCAGGATGCCGTTGGCGTCGATGTCGAACATGACCTCGATCTGCGGCATGCCGCGCGCCGAGGGCGGGATGTCCGCCAGGTTGAACTGGCCGAGCGACTTGTTGCCGTTCGCCACGTCGCGCTCGCCCTGCAGCACGTGGATGGTCACCGCGGTCTGGTTGTCCTCGGCGGTGGAGAAGACCTGCTGCGCCTTGGTCGGGATCGTGGTGTTCTTCTGGATCAGCTTGGTCATCACGCCGCCCAGCGTCTCGATGCCGAGCGACAGCGGCGTGACATCCAGCAGCAGCACGTCCTTGACGTCGCCCTTGAGCACGCCGGCCTGGATCGCGGCGCCGACGGCGACCGCCTCGTCCGGGTTGACGTCCTTCCTCGGTTCTTTGCCGAAGAATTCGCGCACCTTGTCGACGACCTTCGGCATGCGGGTCATGCCGCCCACCAGGATCACGTCCTGGATGTCGGAGAGCTGCACGCCCGCGTCCTTCACCGCGACGCGGCAGGGTTCGATGGTGCGCTGGATCAGCTCGTCCACCAGCGATTCGAATTTCGCGCGCGTGATTTTCGTGGTCAGGTGCTGTGGCGCGCCGTTTACCATCGCGATGTAGGGCTCGTTGATCTCGGTCTGCTGACTGGAGGAGAGTTCGATCTTGGCACGCTCGGCTGCGGACTTGACCCGTTGCAGCGCGATCGCATCCTTGGCCAGGTCGACGCCGCTTTTCTGCTTGAACTCCTCGACGATGTGGTCGATCAGCCGCTGGTCGAAATCCTCGCCGCCGAGGAAGGTGTCGCCGTTGGTGGAGAGCACCTCGAACTGGTGCTCGCCTTCGACTGCCGCGATGTCGATGATGGAGATATCGAAGGTGCCGCCGCCCAGGTCGTACACGGCGATCTTGCGGTCCTTGCCTTCCTTCTTGTCCATGCCGAAGGCGAGCGCGGCCGCGGTGGGCTCGTTGATGATGCGCTTCACGTCCAGGCCCGCGATGCGGCCGGCGTCCTTGGTCGCCTGGCGCTGCGAGTCGTTGAAGTAGGCGGGCACGGTGATCACCGCCTCGGTGACTTCCTCGCCGAGGTAGTCCTCGGCGGTCTTCTTCATTTTCCGCAGCACCTCGGCCGAGACCTGCTGCGGCGCGAGCTTCTTGCCGCGCACCTCGACCCAGGCGTCGCCGTTATCGGCCTTGGCGATGGCGTAGGGCATCAGGTCGATGTCCTTCTGCACTTCCTTCTCGCTGAACTTGCGGCCGATCAGGCGCTTTACCGCGAACAGCGTGTTCTTGGCGTTGGTCACCGCCTGACGCTTGGCCGGCGCGCCGACCAGGACGTCGGCCTCGTCGGTGTAGGCGACGATGGAAGGCGTGGTGCGCGCGCCCTCCGAGTTCTCGATCACCTTGGGCTTGCCGCCCTCCATGATCGCGACGCAGGAGTTGGTGGTGCCCAGGTCGATGCCGATGATCTTGCCCATGTCAGTTCCTCAGTTCGTGTCGTCGTTACGATCGGATATGGGGATTCCACCCTTGTTTTCAAGGGCTTTCGCGACCGTGACCAGTGCCGGGCGAAGGATCCGGTCATGCAGCCGGTAGCCTTTCAGCATCACCGCCACCACGGTATTGGGTTCCGCTGCGGATTCGACCGCCGCCATGGCCTGGTGCTTGTGCGGGTCGAATCGCTCGCCGGCAGAGGGCGCGATCTCCGCGAGGTTGGCCTTCTGGAACGCGGCCCTGAGCTGCTTCGCGGTGATTTCGACCCCATCTCTAAGGGCCTGCGGCGCGGCTTCGGCCGCACCGAGCGCTGCCTCCAGGCTNNCCTCCAGGCTATCCATCACCGGCAGCAAGCTCTCGGCGATCCGTTCGACGGCAAACTTGTGCGCGGCCGCGACGTCCGCCTGCGCGCGCTTGCGGATGTTCTCGGTCTCCGCGACCGCCCGCAACCAGGCGTCCTTCTGTTCGTCGATGCGCGCCTGGGCCTCGGCCAGGAGCGCATCCAGGGATTTCTCCGCGGCCGGGGCCGGGGTATCGTGCTGGGGTGGGGTGGGTTCAGACATGGAATGTCCGCATATTGGGCCGGTGAAGCAGGATTCAAGGGGAGGGTGGGAAAATATTTTCCCTTTCTCTACAAGGAGATGGGGATGCTGTCGCGGTTTCTAAAGTCCTTGCTGGGTCCGCGCGGCTCCGCCCAGCCGGGCGCTGCCCTGTCGGTCGGGATGGCGGCGCACGGCAACGCGGCGACCACCCGCCGTGCGCTGGATGCGCTGTTCGCCAGCGCCGCCGGCGACTTCGAGCTGGTCCTGGTCGACGACAAGTCCCCGGACGACACGCTGGAGGTTTTCCTGGAGGCGCGCCGCTGGCATGCCAACACCCGCGTCATTGCCTTCAGGCGCAACCTGGAATATTGCGAAAGCGTGAACGCCTTCCTGTCGCACGCGAGCGGCGAGCGGCTGCTGTTCCTGTCGAACGACATCTTCGCCTCGCCGGCCTACCTGCGCACGCTGCTCGCCGCCGCCGACGCCCACCCGGACTGCGGCATCCTGCGCGGCTGCTCGAACTTCGTCGACAACCATTCTCCGGCGCACAACATGGCGATTCCCGTTTGCGCTACGCAGGAGGCGTACTTCGCGTTTGCCGAACAGGTCGCCGAACGCGGGCGCGACAGTCCGATGCTCGACGAGCGCTTCCTGACCGGCGACGCCTTCCTGGTGACGCGCCGCGCGCTCGAGCGCATCGGCACGTACGACACGCGCTTCATCGGCTACTGCGCGGACATGGACTTTGGGCTTCGGGCGCAACTCGCCGGCCTGCGCGTCGTGCTGGTGCCCGGTGCGTTCGCGTACCACGACCAGGACGCCAACCTGGCCTACCTGCCGGAGGATGAGCGCCTGCGCAAGCTCGAGCGCCGGCGCGCCAAGGTCGGCGCCGCGCTGGACGAGTTCTCGCGCAAATTCAGCCTGGACATGGCCGAGGGCACGGTGCACGACATCCACTGGGAGGAACTGGCGCGGCGCGCGTTCGACCCGGCGCTGCACTACGTTGCGCCTAAGGACTACTCGGAATATTTTCTGCGGTGATCCTGGCCAGGGCCTCGATCCATTCCGGCGCCTCGTTCAGGCAGGGCAGGGCGTGGAATTCCGTGCCGCCGGCGCCGAGGAAGGCGTGCTTCGCTTCCAGGGCGATTTCCTCCAGGGTCTCGAGGCAATCCGAAACGAAGCCCGGACAGACCACGTCCACGCGCCGGATTCCTTGCTTCGCCAGGTCGACCAGCGTTGGCTCGGTGTACGGCTGCAGCCATTCAGCCGCGCCAAAGCGCGACTGGAATGTCACGAGGTAGCCGTTGGGCGGAAGGCGCAGCGCGCCGGCGAGCAGCTTGGCGGTGACCAGGCATTGCGCCTGGTAGGGGTCCCCGAGATCCACGGCGCGCTTGGGCAGGCCGTGAAAGCTCATCACGAGCTTGCCGCCCTTGCCATTCGCAGACCAGTGGCGCTGCACGCCCGCCGCCAGCGCGGCGATGTAGGCGGGATGGTCGTGGAAGTTCTCCACCATCGTCACGTGAGACCCGATGACGTCCCGGATGCTTTCGGTCGTGCTGCGCGAAAACTGCGGGTAGAGCGGCACGACGACGATCCTGCTGCAGCCAGCGAGTCTTTTCAGCCCTTCCGCGATGGAAGGTCCTCCGTACCTCATCGCATATTCAACCTGCAATTCAGGAACGGCGGATCGAAGCAATTCCGTTTGTCGGACCGTGTGGACCGCCAGTGGAGAGCCTTCGGGCGTCCATATGGCGGCGTACTTCTGGGCCGATTTCTTTGGTCTTGATCTCAAAATGAAACCATGAAGGATGGGTAGCCAAAGCCAGCGCGGCAGCTGAACCACGCGAGGATCGGCAAGAAATTCGGCCAGATAGCTGCGCACCGCGGCGGGCGTGGGCGCAGCGGGCGTGCCGAGATTGACTAGAAGTACGCCGTTCAGGGGAGGCAAGGACAGCCCTAGGGCTGTGAAAGCGCGCTGGAAAGGAGCTTGGCGGTGACGTCGACGATCGGCACGACGCGGTCGTAGGCCATGCGCGTCGGGCCGATGACGCCGACGGTGCCGACCACTTCGCCGCCCACCTTGTAGGGCGCGGTCACCACGCTGACCTCGTCGGGCGCGGTGACGCCGGACTCGCCGCCGATGAAGATCTGCACGCCCTCGCCGCGCAGCGACAGGTCGAGGATCTGCACCAGGGAGGTCTTGTACTCGAACAGCTCGAACAGCTGCCGCATCCGGCTCATGTCCTGCGACAGGTCGCGCACCGCGAGCAGGTTGCGCTCGCCCGAGATCACGTACTGCTCGCTGCCCTCGGATACCGCCTTGCTGCTCGCCTCCAGCGCGGCATTCATGAGGCCCATCATGTCCTGCCGGATCGCGCTGAGTTCCTCGTGCACGCGCTGGCGGATGTCCTCGAAGCTGTGGCCGGAGTAGTTCTGGTTGATGTAGTTCGCCGCCGACACCAGCTCCGCGGGGCTGTATTCGCGGTCCGTGAACAGGATGCGGTTCTGCACGTCGCCGTCCGGCGTCACCACGATCAGCAGCACGCGCTTGTCCGACAGCCGCAGGAACTCGATCTGGCGGAAGGTGAGCGCGCGGCGGCGCGGCGTCATCACGACGCCCGCGAAGCTGCTCAGCTGCGACAGCAATTGGGAGGCCGCCTGGATCACGCGCTGCGGATTGTCCGGGTGGAGCTGGTCCTCCAGCTGGTGAAGTTCGCCCGAGCCGAGCTGCTTCACCACCAGCAGCGAATCGACGAAGAAGCGGTAGCCCAGCGGCGTCGGCACGCGGCCGGCAGAGGTATGCGGGCTCGCGATCAGGCCCATCTCCTCGAGATCGGACATCACGTTGCGGATGGTCGCCGGCGACAGGTCGAGCCCGGCGTGCCGCGACAGCGTGCGCGAGCCGATCGGCTGGCCCTCGGCGATGTAGCGCTCGACGAGGGTCTTCAGCAGGATCTGCGCGCGTTTATCCAGCATGGCCGGATTCTACAGTTAGAATCCGGCGATGAAGCCTGACGACAGGACGCGATCCGCTGCGAAGCAGCAGCCCGCGTTTCAACGCGTCGCGCTGGTGGGCAAGCAGACCCCCGAAATTGCCCATTCATTGCGCGCGTTGCGTGATTTCCTGCGCCAGCGCGGCTGCGAAGTGATGCTGGAGCGCGACACCGCCGCAAGCGTCGGCGAGAACGGCTCGGTCGCCGACTACGACGAAATCGGGCGCAAGGCGGACCTGGCGATCGTGGTCGGCGGGGACGGCACCATGCTTGCCGCGGCGCGCAACCTGGCCCACCACAAGATCCCGCTCGCGGGCATCAACCAGGGGCGCCTGGGATTCATGACCGACATCGCGCTCACCGAGATGAGCGAGTCGGTGGGCGCGATCCTCGAAGGCCGCCACACCGTGGAGGAGCGCGCGCTGATCGGGGCCGAGATCCTGCGCGGCGGCCGAACGCTGATGCGCACGGTGGCGCTGAACGAAGCGGTGGTCACCAAGGGATCGCAGGCGCGCCTGATCGAGTTCAAGCTGACCATCGACGGCGAGTACGTGTACCAGCTGCGCGCCGACGGCGTCATCGTGGCCACGCCCACCGGCTCGACGGCCTATGCGCTGTCGGCCCAGGGGCCGATCCTGCAGCCCACGGTGCGCGCCTTTGCCCTGGTGCCGCTCAATCCGCACGTGCTATCCGCGCGGCCGGTCAGCGTGAGCGATTCCAGCATCATCGAGATCGAGCTGGTGCGCGCGGTGGATGCGCGCGCGCATTTCGACGGCTTCGCACTGACCGACCTGCAGGACGGCGACCGGCTGGTGCTCAGGCGCTCGGCCGATGCGATCCGCTTCGTGCATCCGCCCGGCTACAGCTATTTCACGATGCTGCGCGAGAAGCTGCGCTGGAGCAACGCGGTGGGCGCCGGGACCGGCGACTGATGCTGCGCGCGCTCGGCATCCGGGACTTCGTGATCGTCGAGCGCGTCGAACTCGAAACCGGCGTCGGATTCACGGTCCTGACCGGCGAAACCGGTGCGGGCAAGTCCATGCTCGTCGATGCGCTCGAGCTGCTGGTCGGCGGCCGCGCCGACGCCTCGGTGGTCCGGGAGGGGGCGGAACGTGCCGAGCTTTCGGCCGAGTTCGATTTTTCCGGGAATGAGGCCTTGAAGCGATTCATCGGCGAAGCCGGCCTGGAAGGGGATCCCAATACTGTGATCCTGCGCCGGGCGATCGATCGTTCGGGGCGTTCTCGCTGCTTCGTCAATGGGCATTCGGCAACGCTCTCGCAGCTGAAGGCGGCGGGCGAGCACCTGGTGGACATCCACGGCCAGCATGAGCACCAGTCGCTGCTGCGCCCGAGCGCGCAGCGCGAACTGCTCGACGCGCAGGCGGGCGCCGAGGCGCTGGCGCGCGAATGCGCGGAAGCCTGGCGCGGCTGGAAGCGGCTTGAGGCGCTCGCCGCCGAAGCCGAGGAGCAGTTCGCGAAGCGCGAGGCCGAACGGGAGGACCTGCAGGAGAAGGTCGCCGAACTGAAGAAGCTCGGCCTCAAGGACGGCGAATGGGACGGCCTCGCCGCGCAGCACCAGAGGCTCGCGCATGGATCCAGCCTGCTGGCCGGCGCGCAATCCTCGCTGGAAGCGCTATCGGAAGCCGACGGCGCCTGCCTGCCGCAGCTCTCTGCGGTGGCAAGTCGCCTGCGCTCGCTGTCCGAGCACGACGCGCACCTGAAGGCGATCGTCGAGATGCTCGAGTCGGCGGAAGCACAGGCGGGAGAGGCGGCGCGCGACCTGCGCGATTACGCCTCGCGCGTGGACCTCGATCCGGAGGCGCTTAGGGACGTCGAACTGCGCATCGAGGCGCTGCACGCCGCGTGCCGCAAGTACCGCGTCAAGCCGGGCGAGCTGCCGGCGCTGGAAAAGGACCTCGCCCAGCGCTTCAGGGAACTGGAACTCGCAGCCAGCCCCGAAGCGCTGAAGCGTGAAGTGGCCGCCGCGAAGCTGCGCTACGACGCGGCGGCGAAGAAGCTGTCCGCGAAGCGCAATGCGGGCGCGCTGGCGCTCGGCAAGGACGTCACGCAGGCCATGCAAAGCCTCTCCATGAGCGGCGGGCGCTTTTCGGTGGCACTCAAGGAATTGGCGCAGCCGGGCGGCACGGGCGCCGAAGACATCGAGTTCGAAGTCACCTCGCATCCGAGCCTGCCGCTGCGGCCGCTCGCGAAAGTGGTATCCGGCGGCGAACTTTCGCGCATCAGCCTCGCGATACAGCTGGTGGCTTCGAAGGAATCGCCGGTCGGCACTCTTGTGTTCGACGAGGTGGACTCGGGCATCGGCGGGGCGGTGGCCGAGACTGTGGGCCGTTCCCTGAAGAAGCTCGGCAAGCAGCGCCAGGTGTTCTGCGTCACCCATCTCGCGCAGGTCGCCGCGCAGGGCGACGCGCAATGGTCGGTGTCGAAATGCGGGGGCAAGGGCAAGGTCAGCAGCGCGGTGACGAAGCTGGACCGGGCCGGCCGGGTCGAGGAGCTGGCGCGGATGCTGGGGGGCTCGGAGATCACGGCCACGACGCGAAAATACGCCGCCGAACTGCTAGGAAAGTAAAGCTGGGCGGGGCGTCACCCGCCGCTAGGCGGGCCTATGCGGGCACTTCGGCTTGGTGCAGTCGGCGTAGAGCGCGAGGGAATGGCCCCGCAACTCGAAGCCGTTCTTGCGCGCGATCTCGCTCTGGCGCTTCTCGATCTCGCCGTCGTAGAACTCCTCGACGCGGCCGCACTGCAGGCACACCAGGTGGTCGTGGTGCCCGCCCTGGTTCAGTTCGAATACCGCCTTGCCGGTCTCGAAATGCTGCCGCGCCAGCAGCCCCGCCTGCTCGAATTGCGTGAGAACCCTGTAGACGGTTGCGAGTCCAACGTCCATGCCTTCGGCAATCAGGGCCCGGTACACGTCCTCGGCTGATAGATGGCGCACCTTGCTCGCCTCGAACAACTCGAGGATCCTGCGCCGGGGCAGGGTGGCCTTGAGGCCGATCTCCTTCAGGCTCTGTGCTGTGCTCATCCGTTATCATTATAGGCTCATGAAAATGCGTCCCTGCCGCGCTCCTGGCGCAGTCCTTGCGATGCTGGCCGCCGCGCTGCTGCCGGCCTGCAAGTCCGTCGAAGTCCCCAAGGTTCCTGGAATCACGCCCTACCGGATGGTGATCCAGCAGGGCAATTTCATCTCGCAGGAGATGGTTGCGCAGCTCAAGCCCGGCATGACCAAGGAGCAGGTCAGGTTCATCCTCGGCACGCCGCTGGTCACCGACATCTTCCACGCCGACCGCTGGGACTACGTCTTTTACCGGGAATTGGCCAACGGCAAGCGCGAGCAGCGCAACCTGTCCGTGGTGTTCGAGAGCAGCAAGCTGGCGCGGGTGCTCGGCGACCTCATGCCGTCCGATGGCGCCGCCCAGGCGGGCGGATTTGACCGNNGCTGGGGCACGACGAATTACGAGTCCAAGCCCGAGCCGAAAACGGAAGCCAAGCCCGAGGAGGCCAAGGCCGAGGCGGAAGAGAAGAAGCCGGGGCTGTTCCAGCGGCTGCGCGAGAAGATCGGCCTGTGAAGCGCGCTGCGCTCAGGGTCGTGGTCGCCGGCGCCGGCGGCAAGATGGGGCAAACGCTCATCGAAGGCGTGCGCGCCGACAAGTCGCTCGTGCTGGCCGCCGCGCTTGACATGCCGGGCAGCCCCTCGATCGGAATGAGCATCGGCGGAGTGAAGGTAGGCGCGGATGCCGCCAGGGCGATCGCGGCCGGAGACGTGCTGATCGATTTCACCCGCCCCGAGGGAACCATAGAGCACCTCGAAATCTGCGCGCGCCTCGGCAAGTCCATCGTCATCGGCACCACTGGATTCCCGGAACCGCTGAAGAAGGCGATCCTGCAGGCCGGGCGGAAGGTACCGATCGCCATGTCGCCCAATTTTGCGGTGGGCGTGAACGCGCTGTTCAAGCTTGCCGAGGTGGCCGCCGAAATCCTCGGCGACGACTTCGACGTGGAAATCATCGAGGCTCACCACCGCAACAAGGTCGACGCGCCCTCGGGCACCGCCCTGAAGCTGGGCGAAGTCGTCGCTAGTGCGCTGGACCGGGACCTGCGCAAGGAGGCCACGCACGGCCGTGAGGGGGATACGGGTGTGCGGCCGGACCGGCAGATCGGTTTCCATGCCATCCGCGGCGGCGACATCGTCGGCGAGCATACGGTCCTCTTCGCGGGTGCCGGCGAGCGGGTCGAGCTCACCATTCGCTCGCAAAGCCGCATGACTTACGCCCTAGGGGCGCTGCGCGCGGCCAAGTTCCTGCGGGGCAGGAAGCCGGGGCTCTACGACATGAAGGACGTACTTGGCCTGAAGTAGCAGGCGCGGTATAATTCGTCGCTCAAACGAGCGGGAGGGGCGCAAGCCTCTTCCGCTTTTTCACATCCAATTCAGGAGTTTGCCGTGCCAGTCCTCGATTCCGCCGCCCTCGTCCTCGCTGACGGGTCGGTGTTTCGGGGCCGCTCCATCGGCGCGCGCGGCAGTTCCGCGGGCGAGGTGGTCTTCAACACCGCGATGACCGGCTATCAGGAGATTCTCACCGATCCCTCCTACTGTCGCCAGATTGTGACATTGACCTACCCCCACATCGGCAATACGGGGGTCAATCGGGAAGACGAGGAAGCCGGGCAGGTCCATGCCGCCGGGCTGGTGGTGCGCGACCTCCCCGCGCTGTATTCGAATTTCCGCGCCGGGTCCGGCCTGCAGGAATACCTTGTCAAGAACGGCGTCGTGGCGATCGCCGACATCGACACGCGCAAACTGACGCGCATCCTGCGGGAGAAGGGCGCCCAGAGCGGCTGCCTCATGGCGGGAGAAGTGGACGAATCAAGGGCGCTCGTCAAGGCACGGGCGTTCCCCGGCCTGGCGGGAATGGACCTGGCAAAGGTCGTCACGGTTGACAAGCCCTACGAGTGGACGGAAGGCCCGTGGAAGCTTGGCAAAGGCCATGAGAAGAAAAGCGGCAACAGCTTTCATGTCGTCGCTTACGACTACGGCATCAAGCGCAACATCCTGCGCCTCATCGTCGAGCGCGGCGCGCGGGTCACCGTCGTCCCGGCGCAGATGCCTGCGAAAGAAGTCATGAAGATGAAGCCCGACGGCGTCTTCCTCTCCAACGGCCCCGGCGACCCGGAGCCCTGCGGCTACGCCATCGAAGCGATCGGCGAAATCCTCGATGCGACCAGGATTCCCGTGTTCGGCATCTGCCTCGGCCACCAACTGATGGGCCTCGCCTCGGGCGCGAAGACCATGAAGATGAAGTTCGGCCACCACGGCGCCAACCACCCGGTGAAGGACCTCGACACCGGGCAGGTCGTCATCACCAGCCAGAATCATGGATTCGCCGTGGACCCGAAGACGATCTCGAAGAATCTCCGCGCCACGCACGTTTCCCTGTTCGATGGTTCGCTGCAGGGCCTGGCCCGCACCGACCGGCCGGCGTTCTGCTTCCAGGGGCATCCTGAAGCGAGTCCGGGCCCGCGCGACATCGGCTACCTGTTCGATCGCTTCGCGAAGATGATGGAAGAGAAGAAATAGATGCCGAAGAGAACTGACATCAAGAGCATCCTGATCATCGGCGCGGGACCGATCGTCATCGGCCAGGCCTGTGAGTTCGACTATTCAGGCGCGCAGGCCTGCAAGGCGCTGCGCCAGGAAGGCTACCGGGTGGTGCTGG
>CXWL01009591.1_pt1 | contig 15544 bp, 18 predicted proteins | sample 590931 | NCBI WGS metagenome assembly CXWL01 (sample SAMEA3498368, study PRJEB10139) | groundwater metagenome | biome: water well; material: biofilm material | place: Germany | collected 2015-04-27 | reverse complement strand
GCGTCCTGGTCCGGGCGGTGGGCGAGAAGGCCTATACCGGCCTCTATACGCTGCTCTCCTTCGCGATGATCGGCTGGATGGTGTGGGCCTACAACCGCGCGCCGCTCGAGCCTCTCTGGGTCGGCCTGCGCTGGCTGCCCGCCGTGCTGATGCCCTTCTCCTTCGTGCTCCTGGCCTGCGGCGTGCTCGCGCGCAATCCGACCATCGTCGGCGCAGACAAGCTGCTCAAGAGCCCGGAACCGGCTCGCGGCATGATCCGCGTCACGCGGCACCCGGTCATGTGGTCCTTCATCCTCTGGGCGCTCGCCCACGTCCTCGCGCGCGGCGAACTGGGCGCCACGGTGTTCTTCGGCACGTTCCTGCTGCTGGCAGCGCTTGGCGCGATCCTGATGGACCAGCGCAAGGCGCGCACGCTTGGCGAGGACTGGCAGCGCTTCGCCGCGGTGACTTCCTACTATCCGTTCCTCGCCATCGTGCAGGGCCGCAATACCTTCCAGGCCTCGGAGATCGGCTGGCGCAACCCCGCGATCGGCCTCGCTCTTTACGTGCTCTTCTTCTGGTTCCACCCCTTGCTCTTCGGCATCCGCGCCTACTGACCCGAAATCGGGGTCAGAGCCCGATTAGTTTCTCCAGCTCCTGCTGTTGCCGTTCGGCTGGATCAGGTCCCAGCCATTTCCGTAAAGGTCCCGGAACACCGCCACCCGCCCGTGCGGCTGGTCATCGGGCCCGCGAATGAACTCCACGCCCTTGGATCTGTACGCCGCGTAGTCGCGCTCGAAATCGTCCGTGTAGAGAAACAGGAATACCCTCCCTCCCGTCTGATTGCCGATGCGCGATTCCTGTTCCGGCGAGCTCGCCCGGGCGAGCAGCAGGCAGGCGCCGCTCGCGCCCCCGGGCTTCACGACGACCCAGCGCTTGCCCTGTTCCGGTACCGGCGTGTCCTCGACCAGCTCGAAGCCGAGCTTGCCGACGTAGAAGGCCAGCGCCTCGTCGTAGTCGCGGACAACCAGCGACACGAGGCCGAGTGCGCGGTTCGCGGCTTTCATCGAGCTACTTGATCTCGACCTCGACGAAGGCGAACTCCCCGTCTCCGGAATTGACGATGTTGTGCTCCACGCCCACGGGCCTTGCATACGCCTGTCCGAGCCGCAGTTCGGTCTCCACGTTCCCGGCTGACGTTTCCGCCAGCAGTTTTCCGGACGTCAGACAGACGACGACATAGTCATGTCCATGCCGGTGCCATCCCGTTTCCGCACCCGGCGCAAAGCGCCATTCGGTGACGATCACGCGGGCGTTCTCTGCCAGCAGCTTGCTGACGGCTTTCGGTCGAGTACCTGCCATTCACTACCTCCGCAGGTGCGCCAGCAGACTCTGCACGCCGAGCGCCGGACTGGAAAGAACTTCGACACCCAGGTCTTTCAGGACTTCCACCGCCGGAGCCATGGAGGCCTGGGCCAGGACAATTACGTTGGCACCTCGTGGCACGGCGCGCACCGCCGCAACAACCGCGCCAATATAGGCATCGCGATTGCCGCGCTGAAAGTACTGCCACGCACCGCCAACAAGAAGATGCTCGAGTTCCACCCTGGCATGCATGGCGGCTGCCGACTCCTGGATAAGCTTCGCGGTGGGCGCAAGCGTACTCTCCAGCGCCGCCACGATCAGAACCCGCGGCCCGAGCGCGACCGCCCTATCGGCCATCGCGCGATCGATCCTCGCAGCAGCGGCACCCGTGCCCGTCGGCGCACGTTCCGCCGCGCCGCCGATGGTCGAGCAGGTGCAGACAACGATAGCCGCTCCATTGGACGCCGCTCCAGCCATCGCGGCCCGGATGCGCTCCACCAGCACCGGATCGTCTGCCCCCACCCGCTGCGCGTCCGCCAGCAGGTCCTCGGCGACGATGTGCTCCACCTGGACAGTGGGATCCGCCGCCTTCACAAGACGCTCGAAGGTGTCGACGTGGACGGGCGAAGTATGTAGAAAGGCGACGTGCTGGCGCATCGGTTCAGCCTTTCTTTATCGCCTTGAGGATCATGCGATCCACCACCTTGGGAAACGCGAGCTTCAGCCACTGCCCGATCCGGCCCTGCAGCGTCATGATGTGCTCGCGCTTTCTCGCGAGCGTGGCCTGCACGATCTGGCGCACGCACTCGTCCACCGGCATGGCCTTGTCTTCCTTCAGGCCGCTCTTGCCGGCAGGCTTGCCGTCGGGGCCGTAGCCGTGCAGGCGGATGTCGGTGGCGACGACGCCGGGATAGACGATGGTGATGTCGATGCCGCTATCCCGCAGTTCCAGGCGCAAGGCTTCGAAAAACAATGCCTGCGCCGCCTTGCTGGGGCTGTAGGCGGTGCGGCCGGGAATGCCGACCTTGCCGGCGAGGCTGGAAATGGCGACGACCTGGCCGCGGCTCTTCCTCAGGTGCGGCAGGGCGTAGCGCGTGCAGTACAGGCTGCCCATGTAGTTCACGCGCATCATGTCTTCGTACCAGCCGAAGTCGGTGACCTCTTCGAAACGCGCATGGCCCGAGACGCCGGCGTTGTTGACGAGGATGTCGAGCGAACTGTACTTGCGCGCGGTTTCCTCGATGAAATTGCGGCAATCGACCTCGGCGCCGACGTCGCAGCGGATCGCCAGCGCCTCGGCGCCGCGCGCGCGGCAATCGGCCGCCACCGCTTCCAGCTTTTCGAGGTTGCGCGCGGCCAGGGCGAGCCAGACGTTCTTGCCCGCGACTTTCCGGGCAAGCGCGGCGCCGATGCCCTCGGAGGCGCCGGTGATGGCGATGACCTTGCCCGAGAACATTCCTCTCCCCCTAGAACCGGTCGGCCCGATAGGGCATCGGATCCACGAACGGCGTCTCCCCGGTCATCATCTCCCCAATCAGGCGCCCTGTCACCGGGCCCAGGGTCAGGCCGTGGTGGGCGTGGCCGAAGGCGAACCACAGGTTCGAGTGGCGCGGCGCCTTGCCGATGATCGGCATCATGTCCGGCGTGCAGGGACGCGCGCCCATCCAGGGCTCGTTGTCCAGGCGCTCGGCGAGCGGGAACACCTCGCGCGCCAGCGGTTCGGCGCGCCCGAGCTGCACCGGCGTGCGGATCGCATCGCGCAGCGCGAACTCGGCGCCGGTGGTGAGGCGGATGCCGCGCTGCATCGGCGCCAGCATGTAGCCGCGCTCGGTGTCGAGGCAGGGATGGTTGAGTTGGGCGTGGCCCGCCGCCCGGTAGTGCATGTGGTAACCGCGCTTCACCGCGAGGGGCAGGTCGTAGCCCAGCGCGCGCGTCACCACGTCGGCCCAGGGCCCGAGCGCAATGACGACTTCCTTTGCTTCTACTTTTCCTTCCACGGTACGGACTGACCAACCCTCTTCAAGGGAAGCAGCATTCCCCTGCAGGAACTTTCCTCCAAGCCGTTCAAACAATCCCAGGTAGGCGAGCGAAAGGCCCTGCGGATCGGTGACGGTGGTCGGATCGGTCCAGTGCAGCGCGCCAACGAGGAACGGTGCGAGATGCGGTTCCTTCTCCTGCAATGCTTTTGCATCCAGCCCGGCAAAGTTGATTCCGAACTCCGCCCGCCAGCGCGCGGCCTCCTCGAAACGCTTGTCGCGCTCGGCTTCGGTGCGGAAGATGCGCATCCAGCCCTTGCGCTTGATGAAATCCGTGGCGCCCGCCTCCGCCGCCAGCGCGTCGTGCTCGGTGACGCAGTGTTCGATCAGCTTCGAGTACATCTGCGCGATGCGCGCGTGGCGGTGGCGGCGCGAGTGGTGCCAGTACTTCCACAGGAAAGGCGCGAGGTCCGGCAGCGCCGAGGGATGGTAGTGCGCGTCGATGGTGCGGTTGAAGCCGTAGCGCAGCAGCGCACCGAAATCGTGCGGAAAGCCGTAGGGATAGACGCCCTCGCGCTGGATCAGGCCGGCGTTGCCGAAGGAGGTTTCCTCCGCCGCGCCGCGCCGGTCCACCAGCGCCACCGCGCGGCCGCGCTTCTGCAGGTGCAGCGCGACGCTGATGCCGACGATACCCGCGCCCAGGACGACCGAATCAACGCGCACTTTTTTTGGTAATTCTGAGAGCAAACTTTTCCACGTTGACGACCACGCGCTCGTGGGTGCCGTCGCCGATCAACTCCATTTCGTCTCTTGCACTAACGGCAAGAAACACTGTCCTGTTCTCGATACGAACTATTTTCGCTTCCGCGATGACCTTCATCCCCACCGGAGTCGCGGCAATGTGCCTCACATTCAGCACGGTGCCGAGGCTCTGGTAGCCCGCGGGCAGGTGCTTGTCCACCGCGTCCAGCGCCGCGGCTTCGAACAGGTTGATCATCACCGGCGTGGCGAGCACGTGCACCAGGCCGCTGCCCACGCGCGGCGCGGTGTGTTCGTCGCGCACCACAAGTTCGGCGCGGCCGGTCAGTCCGGGCTTCAATGCTTCGAGGCTCATGCAAGTATGATATCTGCATGCAACCCCATGTCGTCATCATTGGTTGCGGGTTCGGCGGCCTGTTCGCGGCACAAGCCTTGCGCAACAAGCCGGTGCGGGTGACGATCATCGACCGCACAAACCACCACCTTTTCCAGCCGCTGCTGTACCAGGTCGCGACCGCGGGCCTGACCGCGCCGGCGGTCGCGGCGCCGATCCGCCACATCCTCGCCGGCCAGGAAAACGCCACCGTGATCTACGGCGACGCGCAGCGCATCGACCTCGCGCGCCGCGCCGTGGCGCTCGATGGCGGCGACGAAGTCGCCTACGACCGCCTCATCGTCGCCACCGGGGCGGCCAACAGCTATTTCGGCAACGACGCCTGGGCCGAGCACGCGCCCAGCCTGAAGACGCTCAACGACGCCTACACGATCCGGCGCCGCATGCTGCTCGCCTTCGAGCGCGCCGAGCGCGAGACCGATGCGGCGAAGCGCTCGCCCTGGCTCACTTTCGTGGTGATCGGCGGCGGCGCGACCGGCGTGGAGCTGGCCGGCGCCTTCGCCGAGATCGCGCGCGGCACCCTGCGCGGCGAATTCCGCCGCTTCGACCCGCGCAACGCGCGCGTGGTGCTGGTCGAAGCCGGCGATCGCGTGCTGCCAGCCTATCCCGCCACCCTTTCGGAACGCGCGCGCCTGCAGCTCGAGCGACTGGGCGTCACCGTGTGGCTCGGCAGAAAGGTCACCGGCATCGATGCTGAAGGCGTCCACCTGGAAAGTGACCGCCTCGCGGCCAACACCGTGATCTGGGCGGCGGGCGTCGCCGCCTCGCCGCTGGGCGCGAGCCTCGGCGTGCCGCTCGATCGTGCAGGCAGGGTAGTGGTTGCGGAGGACCTGACGGTCCCGGGTCATCCGGAAGTACAGGTCATCGGCGACCTGGCGGCGCTGCCGTGGCATTCGCCGCCGGTGCCGGGGATTGCGCCTGCGGCGAAACAAATGGGGCGCCTGGCGGCACTCAATGTCGTGAATTCCCTGGAGAAAAGAAAAACCAAACCCTTCAAATATCAGGACGCCGGCATGCTCGCGACCATCGGGCGCAATTCGGCGGTGGCGGTGCTGGGCCGGCTGCACATGTCGGGCTACCCGGCCTGGCTGCTGTGGCTGCTGGCGCACATCTACTTCCTGATCGGCTTCCGCAACCGCATCGTCGTGCTGATGGACTGGGCGGTGGCCTACTGGACCTACGACCGCAACGCGCGGATCGTCATCGGCCGCGGCAGGCCGCGGAACTAGCTGGAATTGAATTCGATGTCGCCGAACCAGGATTCGGCGCTGTCGCTGGTGTTGTCCGTGTCCACCGAAACGATGATGCTGGCGACTTCGGGCACCTTGCCTCCGAACGCGCGGCGATAGTCTTCGGCCACATTGCGCCGGTGCGAAACCCATCTGCCGAGCGACGCGGCGCCGCTGTCGGCCACCACCATGCGCACCCTTCCGGTGTAGGCGTTCGGCGCGATGGTGTCCGGCGGCGCGCGGTTGTCCCACACATAGCACAGTGCGGCAACGGGCAGCCGGTCGCCCCACACCGCGCGCCCGAGCGAAATCTGCAGGCGCTCGCCGAAGGGCAGCGTGGCCGGATCTAGGTCGAAGGTCACGTAAAGGCGCAGCGGGAAGTCGTCGCCGTCCTTGGTCGCGATATTGCTGCGCTCCAGCAGCCTGCGCGTCTTCCAGCGCCAGGAGAGGAACGGCAGCCTGGCCGGATCGACGCGCAGCGTGCGTGCGAGACCCGAGGCGGAGGACTCGGCGCGCGCCTGCAGCACGACGCGTCCTTCATCTTCGACGAGTGCGTACTGCGTGGGCCTGGCCTTGCCGCCGAAAGTGATCGGCTCGAGCCAGGAAGGTAGCGGCGCGCCGGCAGAGAGCGCGGAGAAGCGCAGCGCCGGGACCTGGCCTTCCTGGGAAACGGCGGAACGCGGCAGCAGCGCCGCGGCCCCCAACGCCAGCAGGCCGCGCCGCGAGACCACGCTACTTCACTTCGATCGTGCCCTTCATCGACGGGTGCAGCCCGCAGATGTAGCCATAGCTGCCGGCCTTGTCGAGGGTCATCGTCGTGCTCTGGCCGCGCAGCACCACGTCGGACTTCGGCCCGCCCGCCACCACGATGAAGTGCGGCGAATCGTCGGTGTTGAGGATCCGGATCGGCTTGCCCGCCGTGGCCGTGAGCGTCGCCGGCGAGAACTTGAAGCCGATGATCTGCACGTCGCCCTTGGGCGCCTTCTTCACCGCGCTCGCGTCCGGGAACTTGCCCGCGAGCTTCGCCAGCGAGGTCACGTAATCCATTTTCTCGTGCGGCTTGTGGCACTCGAAGCAGGCCTTGAAGTTGGCCTTGGGGTTGAACTGGCCCGTGGGGTTGAACACCGAGTACTCCCATTCGCCGTTGCGCAGCTCCGCCGGGTATTCCGTGCCCCAGCCCTTGCCCTTTTCCATCACCGTATGGGCGAGGATGTCCTTCTTCATGAAGCGGCCGTTCGAATCCTTCAGCGGCTCGCCCTTTTCGTCCTGGTGCACGCTCCACTGGACGAGGGTGAGCACCGCGCCATGCGGCACGCCCTTGCCGGCGCGCACCGATTCCACGACGCCCGGGGAGGCATACAGCTCGCGGTACTGCTTGGTGTCCGGGCGGTCCACCGTGGCGTACAGCGTGCCCTTCAGGTAGTCCGCGGGGAACTTGATCTTCTCCGGGCCCGCCGAGGACATCCCCGCCGTTCCTGCCGCCATGACGCCGATTGCTGCCGCGATTGCCTTGATGTTCATCCCTGCCTCCTGGTTGTCAGCGCCCCCAGAGCCATGCCGCACCGCGCACGCCGCTGGAGTCCCCATGCACAGGCGGCGCCAGAATTGTCGCCACCTGATCCGAAAAAACGTACGGCTTCCATCGTACCGGTACCGTTGCATACAGCCGCTCGACGTTGGATATTCCCCCGCCCAGCACGATCACATCCGGGTCGAGGATGTTGATCACCCCCGCCAGCGCCCTCGCCAGGCGTTCTTCATAGTTATCAAGGTTCTTCCCGTCCCTTTCCAGCGCCGGTCCGGACAGGTAGGCCTCGATGCACCCTTTTCGCCCACAGTAGCAGTCGGGCAAGGGCAGGTCTTCCTTACTCGGAAAATGCGTCGGAAAATGCGGCACCAACGGCAGCGGGTTGTGGCCCCACTCCCCCGCGATGGCGTTTGGCCCGACCAGGACCTCGCCGTTCACCACGATGCCCGCCCCCACCCCGGTGCCGAGGATGACCCCGAACACCACTTTCGCGCCCTTGCCGGCACCATCCACCGCCTCCGACAGCGCGAAGCAGTTGGCGTCGTTCTCGATCCGCACCTCCCTGCCCAGAGCCCTCTCCAGGTCGCCTTTCAGGTCGTGGCCGATCAGGCAGGTCGAATTGGCGTTCTTCACCAGTCCCGTGACGCGGGAGAGCGCGCCGGGGATGCCGACGCCAATAGTGGAAGGTTTCTTGGAAAAAGACTCAAATTCAAGAACAAGTTCGGAAACAGTATCAACAGTCGCCGCATAGTCGCCCTGCGGCGTGGGTACCCGTTTCCGGAATACCTCTTCGCCCGATCCGCCGAGCGCGATCAGTTCGATCTTGGTCCCGCCGAGGTCGATCCCTATTCTCAAGCTCATGCTTTCTTCGATCTTATTGAATAAAATCCGCGATGGCCATGGACCAGAAAGAGAAACTCGAATTCGCCCTTCGCAAGGCCAAGATGGAATGGCGCAGGGTAGTCGATTCCCCCAAGTCGACGCCTGCCGAAAAGAGTCACGCCCTCGCCGTCTGGAGAAAGGCGAGCACCGACCTGGAACTTGCGCTGGCCCTTCTGCGGAGGAGCGTCGCCGGGCAGCGCAGGGCGACTCCCGACAGACGCAAACCAGGCTCGGATATCGAGTGGAGGAAGATTTACATCGGCGACCGGCGAAAAAAGCAACGGCGCACGTGATCGCAAGCGCTAGTCCCCCATATACGGCCGCGCGAGCACGTCCCACTCGCCGCCGGAGGCGCAGTAGAAGCTTTCCACCCTGCAGGATTTCGGCCGGCCCACCGGCGACTCGACGGCCGTGGAGCCGAGGTACTCGCCGTACAGTTCGCCGCCGTTGACGTCGAAGAGCATTTTCCTGAGGGTAGCGGGAGACGTCACGGTCAGCAGGTAGAAGCAGGTCTTGAGCCTGGCGTTGTAGTGGCTCGCGTACTCCGCCGTGGCTTTTCCGCCGGCGGTCGCTTCGATGCCGTCCGCTTCGATTCCATCCTTTAACGCACGCTGGAACTGTTCGCGCGCCGCTTTCCCGCACTTCGCCGCCAGATCTGCGGCCTGCTGCTTCGGCAACGGTGCAGGCGCCGGCTTCGCCTCGGTCCTGGGCGCCGGCGCGGGCGCCTCCTGCGGGCGCGGATCGCAGGCGGCGAGCGCCGCGAGCAGCGCCAGGAGTGCCAGGGCACGAACCATCGGTCCAGTTTACTGCCGAAATCCGACGGGCTTGGGCGACAGTGTCGCGCGTGCCGCTTTGCGGCTACAGTGAGTCGATGAAATCCGCCTCCCTGCTTGTTGCATTGCTGTTCATCGCCGGCTGCTCGACCCTCGAAGTGCCGCGGCCCTTCAGCGGCCCCTCGGGCGCGAGCCGCACCTTCAGCGCGCCCATCGCGAAGGTCAGGCCCGCCGTCGTCAGCACGGTCGCGCAGCTGGGCATGGCGATGTCGTCCATCGAGACGCGCGGCGGGAACGAATTGCTCAAGGCGCGCAAGGCCGGCGGCAGCGTCGAAGTCGAGTTCGAGCGCCTCGGCCCCGCATCGACCCGCATCCGCGTGATCCTGACGACCGGGTCGTCGTACGACGCCGCCGGCAGCGCCCGCTTTATCGAGCAGGCCGGGAAAGTTCTCTCCTCTTCCTCCTGACCGGCAGCGCGGGCACGGAGGCCCGCACCGGTTCCGCCGCCGCGGCAACCGCGGCCGCAGCCTCCCCCGCAATCCGGAAGCGGGCGACCAGGTCCGCCAGCCTGCGCGCCTCATCTTCGAAGGACATCGCCGAGGCCGCCGCCTCTTCGACCAGCGCCGCGTTTTGCTGCGTCACTCCCTCGAGCTGTGTGATGGAGCGGTTGATTTCCTCCACGCCGCTCGCCTGCTCGCCGGAAGCCGCGGAGATCTCCGCGATCAGGCCGCTGGTCTGCTGCACGCCCTGGACGATGCCGTCGATCACCTTGCCGGACTTCTCGGCGTTGCGGCTGCCCTCGGCGATCTGCGACACGCTCTGGCCGATCAGTCCGGTGATCTGCTTGGCCGCGTCCGCGCTGCGCTTGGCCAGCGCCCGCACCTCGGCCGCGACCACGGCGAAGCCGCGGCCCTGCTCGCCCGCGCGCGCGGCTTCGACCGCCGCGTTCAGCGCCAGGATGTTGGTCTGGAACGCGATCTGGTCGATGGTGCTGATGATGTCCGCCATGCGCTTGGAGCCGGCTTCTATGGTCGACATGCTCGTGACGACCTCGTGCACCGCCTTCGCGCCTTCCCGCGCCGTGTTTTCCGCGTCGCGGGCAAGTCCGCTCGCCCTCTGGCAGTGCGCCGCGTTGTCGCGCACCGTCGAGGCCAGTTCCTCCATGCCCGCCGCCGTTTCCTCCAGCGTCCCGGCCTGCTGCTCGGTGCGTTCCGACAGGTTGGTGTTGCCGGAGGTGATCTCCTTCGCCGCCAGCGACACCGAGTCGGAACTCGCGCGCACCTGCGCCACGATCTCGCCCAGCTTGCGGTTCACCGCTTCCAGTTCGCGCATCACCTGGCCGAACTGCCCGCCGAGGCCGGTGTTGATGGAAGCCGTGAGGTCGCCCTCGCTGATGCGCTGGATGACTGCGATGAGTTCGGACCAGCCGCGGCTGGCCTGGATATAGAACGAAGCCATGGCGTACATCGGCAGCAGCACGAGCGCGAGGATGACGGCGGCCTGGCCGGTACTCAGCGTCCCGCCCGCCATGTAGTAGAGAACCGCGCAGGGCAGCAGGTGCAGGGCGCAGAGGAACGGCAGCTTCTTCTCGTTGCCCATCAGCTTCATCACGGCGATGCCGGGTGCGAACACGATTGCGCTCATGGCTTCTCCCTTGCGATTGGACTTTCAGCGATCAAATGCAGGGCGTTTCGGATCAAATGCCCACCCCGGAAGCAAATAGCGCATCGCGGTCACGTCGTCGCGAGATCCCAGGCCGTGCTGCTTGTACAACGCATGGGCCTTCTCCACCTCGCCCATGTCGAGCTCGATGCCCAGGCCCGGTGCTTTCGGCACCTGCACCATGCCGCCCTTGATGCGCAGCGGTTCCTTCGTCAGGCGCTGGCCGTCCTGCCAGATCCAGTGCGTGTCGATCGCCGTCACGCGCCCCGGCGCAGCCGCCCCTGTATGCACCACCATCGCCAGCGACACGTCGAAGTGGTTGTTCGAGTGCGAGCCCCAGGTCAGGCCCCAGTCGCGGCAGGTCTGCGCCACGCGCACCGAGCCCGCCATGGTCCAGAAATGCGGGTCCGCGAGCGGAATGTCCACCGATTGGAGTGCGAGCGCGTGGCTGAACTGCCGCCAGTCGGTCGCCACCATGTTGGTCGCCGTCGGCAGGCCGGTGGCGCGGCGGAACTCCGCCATCACCTCGCGGCCCGAATAGCCGTCCTCGGCGCCGCAAGGGTCTTCAGCGTAGGCAAGCACGCCCTTCATGTCGCGCAGCACACGGATCGCGTCCTTCAGCAGCCAGCCGCCGTTCGGGTCGATGGTGACGCGCGCCCCTGGAAAGCGCTCGTGCAGCGCCCTGATCGCCTCGACCTCCTCCTCCGCGCGCAGCACCCCGCCCTTCAGCTTGAAATCGTTGAAGCCGTAGCGCTCGCGCGTGGCTTCCGCCAGGCGCACGATGGATTCCGGCGTGATCGCCTCCTCGTGGCGCAGCCGCGACCAGGCGTCGGCCCCTTTCGGATCGCTCGCGTATGGAAGATCCGTCTTCCTGCGATCGCCGACGAAGAAGAGATAGCCCAGCATTTCCACCTCTTCGCGCTGCTGGCCTTCGCCGAGCAGCGTAGCCACCGGCACTTCGAGATGCTTGCCGAGCAGATCGAGCATCGCCGCCTCGATCGCCGTCATCGCGTGAACGGTGATGCGCTGGTCGAACGTCTGGTTGCCCCGCCCGCCCACGTCGCGGTCCGCGAAACGCCGCTCCACCTCCAGCAGCACCTGGCGCACCGCGCCCACCTGCTGGCCCACCACGAGCTCGCGCGAATCTTCGAGCGTCTTCGCGATCTTCCCGCCGCCCGGCACCTCCCCCACCCCGGTGCGGCCCGCGTTGTCCTTGAGGATGAGCAGGTTGCGCGTGAAGAACGGCCCGTGCGCGCCGCTCAGGTTGAGCAGCATGCTGTCGCGCCCGGCGACAGGCACCACGCAATACTCAACGACCGTCGGTGTCGGATTCAAACTGCGAAGCTCCCTCTCCCCTGTCTCCGTATACGATACTACCGGATGACCAGTGATCTCCCGCGTGAATCAATCAGGAACAAACCATGACTCACAGAATGCAAGCCGCGGTTTTTTACATCGCGACAATCCTCGCCTTCTCTGCCGCCGCGCAGGGACACAACCCCTACGCCGGCCAGCACGACAGGGAGATAAAAGCATTGTCGAATGACGAAGCGCGCCAGTACCTCGCCGGCGCCGGCATGGGCTACGCCCGCGCCGCCGAGCTGAACGGCTTTCCTGGGCCCATGCACGCCCTGGAACTCGCCGACAAGCTTCACCTCAGCCCCGAGCAACGCACCTCCATCCAGCGACTCATGGACCAGCACAAGGCCCAGGCCCGCGCCATCGGCGCCAGGCGAGTCGCGGCCGAGAAATCACTGGATGAACTGTTCAAGAGCGGCACCGTCGGCCAGGATCGCCTTGCGGAAGCCGTGAAGACCGCGGCGCAGATCGACGGTGAGTACCGCCTGTCGCATCTCGATACGCACCGGCAGATGAAGACGCTGCTGAACGACCATCAAGTCGCGATGTACAACAACCTGCGCGGCTACTCGGGCACGAAGCACAACCACTAGCCCGTTCGGCGTTCCACTATGCGCGCTCGCGCACAGACTCGTTTCCGCTCCGAAAGTACGTTCAGATCCTGCCGGGAAACCGCCCGGGATTTGGTACTGGAGATGGCCGATGAACTATTCCACGCTTGGCGCCGCAATCCTGCTCATCACCTTCACAGCGGGATGCGCAAGCGATCCTTCTGACCGCCGTGGAATGGGAGGCGATGCGGTAGTCGGCAAGCGATTGGCTGGAGTCACGCCTCCAATGGACCCGCACCGCAGGATCATCGAGCTGAATTGCACCGACTCACACATTACCGATGGCGGCAATCTGCGTTGCATGCAGGAGATGGCCTGGACTAGCGCGGATCGAATCCGTGCAACGCGAGCATCACCGTCTCGCAAAACGTTTCACCCGTAACCTCGACCTCGTCGTTTCCTTCCATCCCCTCCAGCACCGCGCGGAAGGTCTTTAGCCTCCAACGCGACAGCGCGTCGTGCTCCCTTGATTTCGCGGCCAGCTCGCAGAGTGCGAGCAGCGTATGGCGGCGGTACCAGAGGGAGACTGAGATCTCGCCAATTTCCAGCATCGCGAACACTTCGGAGTGGGTGAGCTGGGGCAGCCGACGGTGAGTTCCCATACCCGATACTGTATATTCACACATGCAGAGATGGTCTTATCGCTCATTGACAATATTTTCCGTAAGGTTGACAATTAACCTTGCTGATATTGCCAATACAGAGCCGTAGGATTGTCAAACCAAATTAGAGAGTTGCCAAATGTCTGGAGTGCGTGCCCGAGGCGAAGATATACGCCGCTACATAATTGAAAATGTTGAGCAAAATGAAAATGGTATTGCGAAAGTAGCTGCCACTCATTTCGGTATCAGTAGGCAGGCCGCAAACAAGCACCTTCAGAGATTGGTAGAGGAGAACATTCTCTCGGAAGCTGGAAATACCAGGAGCCGCATTTACAAGCTCGCGCCACTAGTCGAATGGCGAGGTGAATATATTTTGGGCGGAAGCCCTCAGATTGCCGAAGACGTAGTGTGGGCAAACGACATTCGCAAGGCGTTAGGGCCACTCCCGGATAACGTTCTAAACATCTGGCATCACGCTTTTACGGAAATGTTCAACAACGCCATCGACCATTCAGGCGGCGCACACATTTCCGTCTATGTCAGTAAGAACGCGGCCGAAACCGAAATGCAAATCAGCGATGTTGGTATCGGAATTTTCAAGAAAATTCAAACTGCACTGCAATTGCTTGATGAGCGTCACGCTGTACTTGAACTGGCAAAGGGCAAGTTCACGACTGACCCTAAGAATCACTCAGGCGAGGGCATCTTCTTTACATCGCGAATGTTCGATGATTTTTCCATTATTTCCGGGGGCGTGGTCTTTTCTCATGAGTTCGACAAGAAAGAAGATTGGATACAAGAGCCCGACAATTCTCACAATGGCACTCATGTATTCATGATGCTTCACAATCACACCTCCAGAACAACTAAAAAAGTATTCGATAAATTTACAAGCCCAGAGGATTTCACATTCAGTAAAACTGTGGTCCCTGTCAGCTTGGCCAAGTATGGCGACGAAAATCTCATATCTAGATCGCAGGCAAAGAGATTGCTGGCAAGAATCGAGCTGTTTAAAGTGGTGATGTTTGATTTTCAGGGTGTACCGACTATCGGACAGGCGTTCGCCGATGAAATATTCAGAGTTTTCGCAGCCGAGCACCCATATATTGAATTGGTGCCGATACATACCAACTCAGAGGTAAAGCGAATGATCGAACGGGTTAAAGCAACCATTCGCGCGTCCGGAAAGGCCAGCACTTAGTTGGCCTCTTTCTAAGCTGCCATGGGAAGTGGCAGACACAAAACAAGCATGTCGTGTATAATGCAACGCAGCAATACATCTCGCGTCATCCGGTTAGCGTTCCTTTAGCTTACAAAGACATTTCGTCCTGAACCGGTTGGAGGCTGTAAATCCTCCCAGGCCGATCGTTCAGGAGAAATACCATTACTACGTCGTTTGATTCACTCGGCCTTTCGGCCGAGTTGCTCCGTGCTGTGTCCGAACAGGGCTACACGGTCCCTACTCCCATCCAGGCGCAAGCCATCCCGGTGGTGCTCGCAGGCAAGGATTTGCTTGCCGCGGCGCAAACGGGAACGGGCAAGACGGCCGGCTTTACGCTGCCGCTGCTCCAGATCCTCAACAAGAAGGGCCCGGGCAGGAATGTGCGCTGCCTGATCCTGGTGCCGACGCGCGAGCTGGCGGCGCAGGTGCAAGAGAGCGTGCGCGTGTACGGCAAGTACCGCCCGCTGCGCTCGATCACGATTTTCGGCGGGGTGAACATCAACCCGCAGATCCAGGACTTGCGCCGGGGCGTGGACATCGTCGTCGCGACGCCGGGCCGGCTTCTGGACCACGTGCAGCAGAAGACCATCGACCTGCGCCACGTCGAGATCCTGGTGCTGGACGAAGCCGACCGCATGCTGGACATGGGCTTCATCCATGACATCCGCCGCATCATCGGCCTCTTGCCGAAGCAGCGCCACAACCTGATGTTCTCGGCGACGTTCCCGGAAGAGATCCGCAAGCTCGCGGCGACCTTCATGCAGGACCCGCAGCTGGTCGAGGTCGCGCGCCGCAATACGCCGGCCGAGCTCGTCGCCCAGGTGCAGCACCCGGTGGACCAGTCTCGCAAGAAGGATTTGCTCGCGCACCTCATCAAGACGAACAACTGGCAGCAGGTGCTGGTGTTCACCAAGACCAAGCGCGGCGCGAACCGCCTTGCGGAGGCGCTCGACAAGATGGGCATCGAGGCTGACGCGATCCATGGCAACAAGAGCCAGCCGCAGCGCACGAAAGTGCTCAAGCGCTTCAAGGACAACGCCCTGCAGGTGCTGGTCGCGACCGACATCGCGGCGCGCGGCATCGACATCGACGAGTTGCCGCACGTGGTCAACTTCGACCTGCCGCACGTGTCCGAGGATTACGTGCACCGCATCGGCCGCACTGGCTGCGCGGGCTCCTCGGGCGAAGCGGTGTCGCTGGTCG
>CXWL01000248.1_pt1 | contig 15544 bp, 14 predicted proteins | sample 590931 | NCBI WGS metagenome assembly CXWL01 (sample SAMEA3498368, study PRJEB10139) | groundwater metagenome | biome: water well; material: biofilm material | place: Germany | collected 2015-04-27 | reverse complement strand
CTGGTGATTCTGGCGTTGGTGATTTATATGATTTGGTCGGTGGAAATATTGTGGGGAATGTGAATTCTAAAGAACCGTCATTCCCGCGAAAGCGGGAATCCAGACAATTCAGAAAGCTCTGCGGAGCAGACAAAGCCAAAGTGTTGTTCCGCTGCGCTGAAATTATTTAATCAGCTGGATTCCCGCTTTCGCGGGAATGACGACGAGGTTTATCGAGGAAAATAATGGCAATCTCTAAACGAACATTCGATGTCGTGGTGGTTGGTGCAGGCGGTGCAGGGATGCGCGCCGCATTGCAATTGGCGCAAGCTGGTTTGAAAGTGGCGGTGTTATCCAAAGTGTTTCCGACCCGTTCGCACACCGTTGCTGCACAGGGTGGCATCGCCGCCTCGCTGGGTAATGTCAACGAGGATAATTGGCACTGGCACATGTACGACACCGTGAAAGGCTCGGATTACTTGGGCGATCAGGATGCCATTGAATTTATGTGCCGCGCCGCGCCCGAAGTAGTCTATGAGTTGGAACATTTCGGTATGCCGTTTGATCGCTTGGACAGCGGTAAAATTTATCAGCGTCCCTTCGGTGGTCACATGCAGGACTATGGTAAGAATCCCGTGCAGCGCGCGTGTGCCGCTGCCGACCGCACCGGTCATGCTTTGTTACATACGCTGTATCAACAAAACGTGAAAGCCAACACGCATTTTTTTGTCGAATGGATGGCTCTCGATCTGATTCGTGATGAAGAAGGTGATGTACTCGGCGTGACCGCAATGGAAATCGAAACGGGCGAAGTCATGATGTTTCAAGCACGCGCCACATTGTTTGCCACGGGTGGCGCGGGGCGTATTTTTCATTCCAGTACCAACGCGTTTATCAATACGGGTGATGGGTTGGGTATGGCGGCTCGTGCAGGCATTCCGCTGGAAGATATGGAGTTTTTTCAATTCCATCCGACGGGTGTGTATGGCGCAGGCGTGCTGATTACCGAAGGCGTGCGCGGCGAGGGTGGTTATTTGGTGAATAAAGATGGCGAGCGTTTCATGCCCAAGTATGCGCCGAACGCTAAAGATTTAGCCAGTCGTGACGTAGTATCGCGTGCTATGACGATAGAAATAAACGAAGGTCGCGGCTGCGGCAAGCATGGCGACCATGTGATGCTTAAGCTCGACCATCTCGGCGAGGATGTCATCAAGCAACGCCTGCCTGGCATACGTGAAATCGCGCTGAAGTTCGCGCATGTCGATCCCGCTAAAGCACCTATTCCCGTCGTGCCGACTGCGCATTACATGATGGGCGGTATTCCGACTAATTTTCACGGGCAGGTGGTTGCACCTTACAAAACTGGGCCGGATGAAGTGGTGCATGGGCTCTATGCGGTAGGTGAATGCGCTTGTGTGTCAGTGCATGGTGCAAACCGTTTGGGTTGCAACTCATTGCTGGATTTAATCGTGTTCGGTCGTGAAGCGGGTCGGCAAATTATCGAAGACTTAAAGAATAATCCGCACCTAAAGCCTTTGCCAGTGGATGCCGCCGAGCGACCCTTGGCGCGTTTAGCGCGGTTGGAAAATCAAAAAAATGGCGAACGTGTTGCGGAAGTCGGCGAAGCTATGCGTAGAACCATGCAAAAACATTGCGGCGTGTTCCGCTTCCCCGATTTATTGACCGAGGGCGTGTCGCAAATCAAACAAGTCGCCGAGCGCGTTGCGCATACCGAGATTCAGGACAAGAGCAAAGTGTTTAACACCGCGCGTATTGAAGCACTGGAGTTGGATAATCTGATTGAAGTTGCGCAAGCGACCATGGTTGCTGCCGAAGCGCGCAAGGAAAGTCGCGGTGCACATGCGCGTGATGATTTCCCTAATCGAGATGACACCAATTGGCTCAAGCATTCGCTATATTTTAGCGAAGGGCATCGGCTCGATTACAAACCCGTGCGGCTGAAACCGCTGACCGTGGAATCGTTTCCGCTCAAGCCTCGTGTCTACTAATAAGGACGGCATCATGAAATTCAAAATCTATCGCTACAACCCCGATGCCGACACTGCACCGTACATGCAGGATTACGATCTGGACATTGAGGCGGGCAATATGATGTTGCTGGATGCGCTGTTGCTCATCAAAGAGCAAGACGATAGCTTGAGCTTGCGCAAGTCTTGTCGAGAAGGCGTGTGTGGCTCAGATGCAATGAATATCAACGGACGTAACGGGCTCGCTTGTATCACGCCGTTGTCGTCTTTGAAGCAGCCTGTTGAGTTGCGCCCTCTGCCTGGGCTGCCAGTGATACGCGATCTGATCGTGGATATGACGCAGTTCTTCAAGCAATATCATTCGATCAAGCCATACTTGATTAACAACGATCCCCCGCCAGAAACGGAACGTTTGCAATCGCCTGAGCAGCGCGAGCATCTGAATGGATTATATGAGTGTATTTTGTGCGGTTGCTGCACCACGGCTTGCCCCTCGTTTTGGTGGAATCCCGATAAATTTGTTGGTCCAGCGGGGCTGTTGCAGGCGTATCGTTTCATTGCGGACACCCGCGATCAAGCGACTGCCGAGCGGCTGGATGATTTGGAAGACCCATATCGTTTGTTCCGTTGTCACACGATTATGAATTGCGTGGATGTATGTCCTAAAGAGCTGAACCCGACGGAGGCGATTGGACACATCAAGGACATGATGGTGAAGCGCACGGTGTAAAAAATGACGTTGTTTATTGCCACCCTCTCCCCAACCCTCTCCCATCAAGGGAGAGGGGACGTGGTTGTTTCCGTATCAGAGTTGTCGCGCCGCATATTTATCCCCTCTCCCCTTGTGGGAGAGGGTTAGGGAGAGGGGTGATGAACTCATCCAAGCAAGTATTCGCTAAACAGCTACGCAGCAATATGACGGATGCGGAAAAATTGCTGCGGCATCACTTACGAGGGCATCGGTTTCAAGGTGTGAAATTTAAGCGTCAGCAACCATTGGGAAGTTACATCGTCGATTTTGTTTCTTTCGAGAGCAAAATTGTTATTGAGGTTGATGGTGGTCAGCATTTTGAAAGTGAGTCTGATAATCGACGTGATGATTGGTTGAAAGAGCAGGGATTTCACGTATTGCGATTTTGGAATAATGAAGTGTTGGGTGAAGCGGAATCTGTTTTGGAAAAAATACTTCAGGTGTTAACTCCATCCCCCTCTGATGGAACTACTAGCCATCTGACTAACCCAGCAATAAACGCTGGGCAAGTCATTGGTTATCCCCAGCCCTCTCCCACGAGGGGAGAGGGAGTGGTTTTGAGGGATTATGATGTTCCGAACTCTACCTCAAAAAATCTCACGCAGAACCCCTCGCCCCTTGTGGGAGAGGGGCTGGGGAGAGGGGTTAAAGTTGGGGGTAAAAGCATTGAGCGAGTCCGTTGGCGCAGCCGACGCGGCTTGTTGGAGTTGGATATTGTGTTGGGGCGTTTTATTGAGTCGTATTATTTGCAGCTCAATGAATCCGAGTTACAGGCCTTCGAGGAATTGCTGGATATGCCTGACAACTCGCTCTGGGATATGATTGCGGGGAAGCAAGCGGCAGTGCAATCAAATCATCAAGCACTGCTGGAAAAAATTAAATCGGTGTAATGGAAAGATAGGAATGACGATGGAAAATAAGCGCGTTGCAACACTCACTCTGGACGATGGTCGCAGCATTGAATTGCCGATTATGTCGGGTACACTCGGTCCCGATGTGATCGATATACACAGCCTCAGCAAACTGGGCGTGTTCACATATGACCCCGCATTTTTTTCTACCGCGAGCTGTACTTCGGAAATCACCTTTATCGACGGTGATGCGGGGCTGCTGTATTACCGTGGTTACCCGATTGAGCAGTTGGCGGAAAAGTCCGATTTCTTGGAAGTATGCTATTTGTTGCTGGAAGGTCAGTTGCCGAGTGCCGCGCAAAAAGCTGACTTCGTGCATAAGGTCACTTCTCACACCATGGTGCATGACCAGATGGCGAAGTTCTTCAACGGCTTTCGCCGCGATGCGCATCCGATGGCGGTGATGGTCGGCGTGGTTGGCGCGCTGTCGGCGTTTTATCACGATTCGCTGGACATCAATAATCCCGAACACCGTGATCTCGCGGCGATGCGTTTGCTCGGCAAAGTGCCGACTATCGCGGCGATGGCGTACAAATACCACACGGGTTATCCGTTCATGTACCCGAAAAACAAATTCAGCTACGTGGAAAATTTCATGTACATGATGTTTGCCACGCCAGCCGAGGAATATGTCCCTAACCCGGTATTGGTTCGCGCATTGGAGCGCATCTTCATTTTGCACGCCGACCATGAACAGAATGCTTCCACTTCAACCGTGCGTTTGGCAGGCTCAAGTGGTGCGAATCCATTCGCTTGCATCTCGTCCGGCATCGCCGCGCTATGGGGGCCGGCGCATGGTGGTGCTAACGAAGCCGCACTGAAAATGCTCGAAGAAATCGGTGACGTGTCACGTGTTGCCGAGTATGTGCAAGGCGTGAAAGATAAAAAATATCGGCTGATGGGCTTTGGTCATCGCGTCTATAAAAACATGGATCCGCGCGCCTCGGTGATGCGTGAAACCTGCCACGAGGTGTTGCATGAGCTGGGTTTGGAAAATGACAAGCTGTTCAAGCTGGCGATGGAATTGGAAAAAGTCGCCTTGAGCGATTCGTATTTCATCGAGCGCAAACTGTACCCTAACGTGGATTTTTATTCAGGCATCGTGCTGCGCGCCTTGGGCATTCCGACCAATATGTTTACCGTGATTTTTGCCGTGGGTCGCACCATCGGTTGGATTTCGCAATGGAATGAAATGCTGGATGAAACAGATCGCAAAATTGGTCGTCCGCGCCAACTGTATATTGGCGAAAAACGCCGTGATTATGTGTCGATGGAAAAGCGCGACGCATGACTTACATGGGTAAGTCATTATGGTATGATGAAATTTCCTAGGTGATTGAGCTTAATTCGGGAGTCCAGCCATGATTGTTACCGTGTCAGAAAAAGGTCAGTTAGTTATCCCTGCGGAGATTCGCAGGCTGTTGGGGATTACCCCGGGCACGAGGTTGAATGTTGTGCCTGATGCGGGCGGGTTCTTGGCGTTGGTGGACGATGCGAGGAAAACCAAACGTGCCGCCGACTGCATAGGCATTGCCGGGTACACGGGCAAGGCACTTCCTGTAGAGCAAATGGATGTCGCCAAATATGCGACAAAACCATGATTGCACTGGACACCAACATCCTGGTCAGGCTGGTGACCAATGACCACCCTGCGCAAGCCAGACAATCAGCCGCACTGATTGATGCGGGCGGGACTTTGTTTGTGTCCCTCACCGTGGCGTTGGAGCTGGAATGGGTGCTGCGAGGCGCGTATTTGCTGGATAAATCTGCCATCGTCAGGTCATTCGAAGGATTGTTGTCGGTACGAAATATCAATTTTGAACGGCAGTCTGATATTCAGCAGGCACTTCAATACTATCAACTTGGTTTTGATTTTGCCGATGCCTTGCACCATGTTGGCGCGAAGGGCTGTGAGGCACTCGCTACCTTCGACCGTAAATTTGAAAAGCTGTCTGTCAAAGCAAAGCTAGAGCCGCCAGTCATGGTGCCTACCAAGTAAATTTGGAGTATGTCTGGGGACACAATGGGGTGGTGAATAAAAATACAACAGGATTGGCGGACATAGCATACGAAATGCTGCTGTTCACTAGCTACGTGGCGGTTGAGTTAGGAGTTCAAGAATTACAAAATTGGGAGGCGAAATGAAAAACATATGCAGATTATTTATCTTTAGTTTTGTGGTGTTATTGACCGCCTGTAGCGTTGCACCACATCAAAATTTTGATAAGCACGCTATTTTTATTGACGGTGATGCAAATATCGTTTCGCTAAACGACTCTCCTGATCCAAAGCCTAAAACGGAATCTACAGCCACGGAGTTCGCTCAATCCAAAACTAAGAGTTGTGAAGACAGCAACAAAGAGACACTTAGCAGGTTTTATAACATGTTTGACGCGGCGAAAAGATCAGAAACAAATAAATTACTTATTTTCGTGCATGGTGGTTTGAATTTACAGAGAACTTCTACGGAAAGAGCAAACAAGTTAATTGAACGATACGAAAGCAAGAGCATGGAATCTTACTATCCCATGCTAATCAATTGGGATTCGGGTCTTTGGCAGAGCTACTGGAGTCATCTGGTTAATTTAAGGCAAGGTGAGAAACAACCTTTTTTTGGGGCAGTTACTTCCCCAGCCTATCTTTTAGCGGACATAGGGCGAACAGTCGTTAGAGCTCCTATTGCTATGGGTTACACGGCATATAGGGATGTTCAGGCGATTCCTTTTGTACGAGATGAATTCAGCCAAAGCAAAAAGAATGTGGACGCTCTCTACCCAGAAATAAAAAAGCGGGAAGAAGAGAAGTATTTAGGCAACATTTCATTGGGGAGCGAGCTAGGTTTGGGGCGGCAGACCTGGTATAAAACCCCGATAAATATGGCTACATTCATCCCGCAGTTAATTGCAGCTCCCTTTGTTGACGCGTTTGGTTCTTCTTCTTGGGAGAGTATGCAGCATCGGGTAAAAATACTTTTTAATCGACCAGAAAAACTTAACATCCAAGGGAATAAGGATGCAGCAAAATGTGTAGTTGAGGACGGTTTTTCGTCGGCAATGGATGCGTTTGCGCATCAATTGATTGATTACCAAAATGAACATAAGGAAGTCCAAATAACGTTGGTCGGTCATAGTATGGGTACTATCGTCCTTAATGAATTGATCAGGAAATATCCACAAATTCATTATGAAAATATCGTTTATATGGCGGGTGCGGATTCAATCCGGAATACTTTTGATAGTGTTTTTCCATATATGCGGATGAAGGAACATCTGGACACTAAGTTTTATAGCTTGACACTACATCCACAAAGCGAGATTGAGGAATCAAACTTCTTTGGCATTGCACCTCGTGGAAGTCTGCTTGTTTGGATAGACGATTTCTTTTCTAGACCACATACGAAACTTGATAACACGGTGGGGCGGTGGGATAACTTGGTTCCAGCTTTTCCAGCTATTCCAGATGAGAAGCATACGAGCGAGGCTAATCTTAAACCTTCACAAAAATTGAAGAATAGGATTTTTATGAAAGCATTTGATCAAGATTCATCCATTCAAAAACATGGAGATTTTAGCCGTGCTGAATTTTGGGATGAGCAGTTTTGGAAACCGGGAATATCCAGTTCTAATCCATGGCCTATAGACCCACACAAGGGGTTCTACAGTGAGTAGTTCCGAAAAAGTGGTTGGGTTCGATAAACACTATGCTTCAGTTAACTGAAGAAAAGTGGGACGCTTTGTTAAGGTCGCAAATTGCGACCTTAAAGACTGGGCGCGGTCAACACCGCAAATACATGCCATGGTTTTTATCTCTGTAGGCAAATCGGTATCAGCACACAATGACTACTCCAACTAAAAACTACCGCCTCGCCATGCACGACAACTCTGCGTTGTTCGGTGATAACAACGTGTTCGTGGAAAGTTTATACGAAGACTATCTTGCGCAGCCCGCGTCGGTTTCGGCGGAATGGCGCGCTTATTTTGATGCCCTGCAAGCCAATCAGGATGCGCCTGCCGATGTGCCGCACAGTCAGGTAATACGCGCCTTTGCAGCATTGCCCGGTGCGGCTGGAAACGCGACTATTCCCGCCAATGTTGAGTTGGAGCGCAAGCAGGTTTTCGTGTTACAGCTTATCAATGCGCATCGCTTTTTGGGTTTGCGCGTGGCTAATCTCGATCCGTTGAGCCGTCATGCCAAACCCGTGATTGCCGAACTTGATCCCGCACACTATGGGTTGGGCGAAGCGGATATGGACACCACCTTCGACACGGGTTCGCTGGTGGGTGGCGCGCGCATGACGTTGCGCGAAATTCTCAAGCTGTTGCGCCAAACTTATTGTGGCAGCATCGGTGCGGAATATATGTACATGAGCGATGTGGCACAAAAACGCTGGATACAAAGTCGCTTGGAAAGTGTGCGCGGATTGGCGGGATTCGACGCCGCAAAACGACGCCGAATTTTGGAGTGCCTTACCGCTGCGGAAACACTGGAGCGTTATCTGCACACCAAATATGTCGGGCAAAAACGCTTCTCTTTAGAGGGTGGCGAAACGTTAATTCCCTTGCTCGATCATCTGCTGCAACGCTGTGGTGAGAAGGGTGTGGAGGAGGCGGTGATCGGTATGGCGCATCGCGGGCGGCTGAATGTGTTGGTGAACATTTTGGGTAAACAACCAAGCATGTTGTTTGCCGAATTTGAAGGTATTCATGCCGAACATTTGACATCTGGCGACGTGAAATATCACCAAGGATTTTCGGCAGACATCGCCACTGCGGGCGGAGAATTGCATGTCGCTTTAGCGTTCAATCCTTCGCATTTGGAAATCGTCAACCCTGTGGTGGAAGGCTCGGTGCGCGCGCGTCAGCATCGGCACAAAGATATTTCGGGTGTGAAAGTCGTGCCAATTTTGCTGCACGGTGACGCGGCATTTGCGGGACAGGGCGTGGTGATGGAAACCCTGAGCATGTCGCAAACACGCGGTTACAAAACGGGCGGCACGGTGCATATCGTTATCAATAACCAGATTGGCTTTACCGCTTCCGACATGCGCGATACGCGCTCCAGCCAGTATTGCAGCGATGTGGCGAAGATGATCGACGCGCCGATTTTTCATGTGAATGCCGATGATCCCGATGCGGTGTTGCTGATTACCGAAATCGCCTTGGATTACCGCATGAAGTTCCACAAAGATGTGGTCATCGACATGGTGTGTTTTCGCAAGCTCGGACACAACGAGCAGGACGAGCCGCTGGTTACGCAGCCGTTTATGTATCGCTACATCCGCCAGCATCCCGGCACGCGTGCTTTGTATGCGCAACGCTTGGCAGAGGAGGGTGTCATCGCTGCCGATGCAGGTGAGGCGATGATAGGTGAGTATCGCAAGGCGATGGATGAAGGACGCAACTCGATTCGTCCTGTGCTGCAAAAGGACAATAAATCTATTTCTGATTGGAAGCCTTACAAGCGCGACATGTCATGGAATGCGCCTGTGAAAACCAGCGTGCCGTTGGCGCGCATCCAGCAATTGGCGATTCCCCTCACCACTGTGCCGGAAGGCTTTGCGCTGCAATCGCGCGTGCAAAAAATTGTCGAAGATCGCTCGGCAATGGCGCGAGGTGAGTTGCCGTTGGATTGGGGTATGGCAGAAAATTTGGCTTATGCGACGCTGCTCACCGAAGGTTATCCGGTGCGCTTGTCGGGGCAGGATTGTCAGCGTGGCACGTTCTTCCATCGTCATGCCACGTGGCACGATCAAAATCGCCGTGTATGGTATGAAGGGGCTTACACGCCGCTGCAACATTTAGCGAGCGACCAGAAAGATTTCGTGGTGATCGATTCGCTGCTTTCCGAAGAAGCGGTGCTTGGTTTTGAATACGGCTATGCCACTGCCGAGCCGGACACGATGGTGTTGTGGGAAGCGCAGTTCGGCGATTTTGCCAACGGCGCGCAAGTGGTCATCGATCAATTCATCGCGTCGGGCGAAGTGAAGTGGGGGCGGCTGTGCGGGCTGGTGATGTTGCTGCCGCATGGCTATGAAGGTCAGGGCGCGGAGCATTCATCGGGGCGTATCGAACGCTATTTGCAATTGTGTGCGGACTACAACATACAAGTGTGCATTCCTTCCAATGCCGCGCAGATGTTTCACTTGCTGCGCCGCCAGATGTTGCGACCGATGCGCAAGCCGCTGATTGTGTTCACGCCCAAGAGCTTGTTGCGCAGCAAAGATGCCGCTTCACCGCTCACTGATTTTACTGATGGCGGTTTCCAACCCGTGATTTCGGAAGTGGACAAGCTGGACGCAAGCAAAGTAAAACGCATCATCGCGTGCAGCGGCAAGGTGTATTACGACTTGCTTGCAGCGCGCCGAGCCGAGGGTATAACCGACATGGCGATTATTCGTCTCGAACAGTTGTACCCGTTCCCGCATGATGACTTTACCGTGCAAGTGGCGGCGTATCCGAATGCCACCGAATTTGTCTGGTGTCAGGAAGAGCCAGGCAATCAGGGCGCGTGGCATCGCATCCAGCATTATCTATTGCGTCATTTGCGCAAGGGCATGCGTCTCGATTACGCCTTGCGACCCACATCGGCTGCACCCGCAGCGGGCTATTTGCAAGTTCACCAAGAGCAACAGAAGGCCGTAGTAGAAGCGGCTTTCCGCGACAACCTCGACAACAAACCTAATCCGGGAGCGGCACACCATGAGCACCATTGAAGTTAAAGTCCCACAACTTTCCGAATCCGTCACCGAAGCAACGCTGCTCACTTGGCACAAAAAAGTGGGCGAAGCCGTCAGCGAAGGCGAAAATTTAATTGATGTTGAAACCGACAAAGTGGTGCTGGAATTGCCTGCCGGGAAAAGCGGTGTGCTGACCAAAATCATCAAAGGCGATGGCGCAAAAGTGGGCAGCAATGAAGTGATTGCCGTTATTGATACGGCCGCAGTTGCCGAGGCAACACCTGCAACGCACAGTGAAGTTCACGCGCCTATTCCGCCTTCGGTGCGCAAACTGGCACGCGAAAATGATCTTGACCCCAATGCGCTGCAAGGCAGCGGTCGAAGCGGTCGCGTGACGAAAGAAGATGTACTCAGCGCGGTGCAACAAGTAAGGTCTGGTGAAGAGAGCGGACACGCTGTTCCCACTATTGCCCCATCGGGCAATCGCCCTGAGCAGCGCGTGCCGATGACGCGCATCCGTCAGCGTATTGCTGAACGTTTGCTGCAATCACAACAAAACGCCGCCATCCTCACCACCTTTAACGAAGTGAACATGCAGCCCGTGATCGACCTGCGCAATCGTTACAAAGATGCGTTTGAGAAAAAGCACGGCATCAAACTGGGCTTTTCGTCGTTCTTCGTCAAAGCGGCGGTACTAGCGTTGCAAAAATTTCCGATTGTGAATGCTTCAGTCGATGGCAACGATATCATCTATCACGGCTACTTCGATATTGGTGTGGCGATCGGCAGCGAGCGCGGCTTGGTTGTGCCGATTATTCGGGATGCCGATAAATTATCGTTCGCCGACATCGAAAAACAAATCGCCGATTTTGGCGCACGTGCAAAGGATGGCAAGCTGACGATGGAAGAACTCACGGGCGGAACGTTCACCGTGTCCAACGGCGGCGTGTTTGGATCGATGCTTTCGACCCCCATCATCAACCCGCCACAAGCTGCCATTCTGGGCATTCATGCGACCAAAGATCGACCTGTTGCGGAGAGCGGTCAGGTTGTCATCCGCCCGATGAACTACCTCGCCTTGTCATACGACCATCGCATCATCGACGGACGCGAAGCCGTGCAGTTTTTATCGACTATCAAAGAAGCGTTGGAATTTCCGGGGCGGGTGTTGCTGGATTTGTAACGCGTGTTGATGGGCAAATAGCATGAGCAATATCAAACTATTTGAGTCGAAGCAGATTCGCTCTGTTTTGAATGAAGCCGATGGCAAATGGTATTTCTCCGTCGCCGATGTGATTGAGGTTCTGACTGACTCCGCTAACGTCAGAGATTACATCAAAAAGATGCGCAAGCGAGAGCCGGAGCTGAATGCGAACTGGGGGACAATTTGTCCCCCACTTGAATTACTGGCTTCTGATGGCAAACGCAGAAAGACCCAATGCGCCAATGCGGAAGGCATGCTCCGCATTATCCAATCCATCCCCTCACCCAAAGCCGAACCTTTCAAACGCTGGCTGGCAAAAGTGGGTTACGAGCGACTGGAAGAAATTGAAAACCCCGAACTTGCCGCTGCGCGTATGCGCGAACTTTATAAAGAAAAAGGCTACAGCGACGAATGGATAGAGAAGCGTGTGCGCGGCATCGCTATCCGCGATGAACTTACCAACGAGTGGAAAAAGCGCGGCGTGAAAGAGCAACGCGAGTACGCCATGCTCACCGCCGAAATCAGTCGCGCCACCTTCGGCATGACCCCCGCAGAATACAAAGCGTTCAAAAGTCTGGTCAAGCCAGCCGATAATCTGCGCGACCACATGAATGATTTGGAACTCATCTTTACTATGCTGGGCGAAGCGTCCACCACTGAAATTGCGCGTAACAAAGACGCACAAGGCTATGGCGAAAACCGCAACGCAGCCTTGAAAGGCGGCGCGGTAGCGGGCAAGGCGAGACGCGACTTGGAGAAAAAATCTGGCAAGCGAATTGCCAGCACGGAAAACTACAAACAACTACCCGAAGCCGTGGTGCGTAAAAGAGTGAAGAAATAAAGTGAAGAAATGAAGGTGAATAATTTGCACCCATCCCTTCAGGGTATCTCTATGAATTGTCATTGCGAGGAGCGTAGCGACGTGGCAATCCAGAAAGATGATTGATTTATCAAAAGACTCTGGATTGCTTCGCTGCGCTCGCAATGATGGAATCTGAATTTATAGAGATGTCCTGCAATTTTGATTGCAACATCCGCACAATTTGTACCTCTCAATTTAGGGGAATGACATGGAAGCCACCACGCTAAAAGAAAGTCATTTGCACATACGCTGTGATAGCAATGCGCGCCAATTGTTGGATAAGGCGGCAAACTATGCGCATGTCAGTGTTTCCGAGTTTGTGCTTTCCAACGCGTTAGCTTCTGCCGAACGCGTTGTGCAAACACACGAATCCATTACCTTAAAGGCAAAAGATTTTGAGGCATTTTTAACCGCACTCGACGCGCCCAGCAAACCCAATGCTGCCCTGAAGCGCGCATTCAAACAGCACGCCACTCAAGTTTCCCGCTGATGGGTATTTCTAATAAAGCCCTGCTGCAAGGGTATTCGGATAGGATGTTGCTACCAGCATCAGTGTTTCAAACAAAATAGCCGTGCAAAAAATTATAGGGGGCTTGCCATGAAAACCAGAACACACCTAAGCGAGCTATGCTTGAATAACGTGCGCGACGCATTCGTGGGTGAATCAACTGCGACAGTAATACACCCTACGCGGGTTGAATTTCGTTTGAGAAATTAGCTTGAATACCCGATTCAAATGTCCCAAATGTAATGACCCTTTAGTGCTGAAAAGTGCCGAAGGTCATGTGGGCTTTGTTTGCAAAAGATGTTACGGGATATGGCTGCCAACAAAGTATCTTGAAAGTTTGAATTACAACCAAGCTTTCAATTTAAGCAACTTCAAGTCAATTCTCTCATCCAACAAAACCATCAAGATTGAAAATAAAGCGTGTCCTTCATGTGGTACTTCAATGACTACTTCGATTGCCGACGATATAGAGATTGACTGGTGCGATAAGTGTGGTGGTGTCTGGTTTGATAAGTTTGAATTAGCCAGTTTGTATTCGTCTATCCAAGAGAAAAAATTGCTTACTTCAACAAGCAATGAGCTGCTCATGGTTCGAAAAATGGCTGAGAAATTATCTTATGGCAACTCGGCACAGTCCTGCCCGTCAAAGCTAACTACGCAATTTGAGTGTATCGGCGGTTACACCCCTAATCACATCCCAGAGAAAAAGAGAAAGCTAAATTCCATTTTTTCGGTTTTTTTGTTTTTATACGGATCATACGGTGTATATGTAAACAACCTAGTTATACCGATTGGGAGGAAAAGGGGTATTCATTTGCATGACGTACCTGCTTGGATAATGTATGGAGCGATTATTTGCGCATGTTTGGTGATGCTTTCGGTTATTGTTGACCACTACGACAAGCGAAACAACGAGACAAACTATAATCTGTTCGCCAACATTTTTGTGTACCTTGGGTGGGCTTTCTTTGTACTATCTTTGGTCATGGCGGCAATTCGCTAATCTGACAATCGCTCAGATGCAATCGTTATTGCACCCACATAATTTCATAAAACCATGCCGCAAAAATTTTCCACCTATCGCATTTTTGAACAAGACGGAAAATCCACCGGACGTTTCGTCAATCTGTCGCTGGATAATCTCGACTCTGGCGAGGTGGTTATTCAAGCGTATTACTCCAGTGTCAATTACAAGGACGCGCTTGCCGCCACGGGTGCGGGCAAGGTGGTGCGTCGTTTTCCCTGTGTGGGTGGGGTGGATGTGTCGGGTGTGGTGGTGCATTCGGACGATGCGCGCTTTGCCGTGGCTGACGAGGTGTTGGTCACGGGCTATGGCATGGGCGTGGATCACGATGGCGGGTTTGCCGAATATGTGCGCGTACCTGCCGATTGGGTGGTGCAGTTGCCGCAAGGGTTGACGTTGTTCGATGCGATGGCATTGGGGACGGCGGGATTCACCGCCGCACTGGCGATACATCGGCTGGAGCAAAACGATTTGCGTCCTGAAAACGGTAAGGTGATCGTCACGGGTGCGACGGGCGGCGTGGGGAGTTTGGCGATTGTGATGCTGGCGCAACTGGGTTATCACGTGGTTGCGCTGACCGGCAAAAGCAGCGAACACGATTACCTGAAATCTTTGGGTGCGGCGGAAATTTTGCCTCGTAAAGATTTGCCGATGGAAACGCACGCGCTGGAAAAATCGCAATGGGCAGGTGCACTGGATGCGGTGGGCGGTGAAACGTTGGCATGGTTGACACGCACCATGCAGCAAAACGGTGTGATTGCCAGCTTTGGTAATGCGGGCGGCACCGAGCTGCATACCACGGTGTTTCCGTTCATTCTGCGCGGGGTGCGGTTGATCGGCATCGACTCCGCCGCAACGGCGATGCCGTTACGCCGACTAATCTGGCAGCGGCTTGCAAACGACCTTCACCCTAAAAATTTGGCACAAATCGCGGATACTATTCCCTTCACCGACTTGCCGAAAAATTTCCCGCCGTTAATTCAAGGCAAGCAGCGTGGCCGCACGGTGGTTAGAATTGGAGAGGTTGAGTGATGCACTCCTCCAACTTGGCAAGATACTTGCCTTACGCGCCCGCTAAATGCCTTGACCCATAAGCCTATTTCGCTATAATGCGCGCCCCTGTGAGCCGATGGTCGGTTCTCAGCCTTGCTCCACCGTTTTTCGTAACGGGGGGCTTAACCACAAGGAGATGTCATGCGACATTATGAAATTGTATTTATCGTGCATCCGGATCAAAGCGAGCAAGTGCCCGCGATGATCGAGCGTTACCGTACTCTGGTCACTTCTAAAGGTGGTCAAATCCATCGTTTGGAAGATTGGGGTCGTCGCCAATTGGCTTACGCTATCCAAAAAATTCACAAAGCACATTATGTGTTGATGAATATCGAATGCAACCAAGAAGCGTTGGATGAGTTGGAACATGCGTTCCGTTTCAATGATGCGGTGTTGCGTCATCTGACAGTTAAAACTAAGACTGCGGTTACCGATCCTTCGGCAATGATGAAGGAAGAAAAATCCCGCTCGGTTTCTACTGATGGCGCGCCGAGAGAAGTTGCTCCGCAGGCTGAAGCAGCTGCCGCCGCTTAATTTCACCGACATAATTTTGAAATAAGGAAATATCATGGCTCGTCCAGCAGACAA
>CXWL01004892.1_pt1 | contig 15548 bp, 17 predicted proteins | sample 590931 | NCBI WGS metagenome assembly CXWL01 (sample SAMEA3498368, study PRJEB10139) | groundwater metagenome | biome: water well; material: biofilm material | place: Germany | collected 2015-04-27 | reverse complement strand
CCTGATCGCCGCCGAGCTCGAGCGGCGCGGCTGGAACGTGACGCCACCGGCCTGAACCCGCCCCCCCAACCCCAACTTTGCCCCCCAACCCCAACTTTGTCGGTCCGAACACGCTGAACCGGTCGAGACCGACAAAGTTGGGCCCAGACGCCCGGCCGCCGACCCCGCCGATTTCGGAAAGTAGCTAGCCTGCGGAGACCACGGCACACCGAGGGGGACCAATGCCGCAGAGCACCATGCAGGACGACTATCCGCTCACCATCGCGCCGATCCTCGCCCACGGGCGACAGTTGCACGCCAACAGCAAGGTGATCACTTGCACCGCCGATGGCTACCACGAGGCGACCTTCGCCCAAGTGGCCGATCGCGCCGACAAGCTCGCTGCGGTGCTCACATCACTCGGCGTGCAGCCCGGCGACCGGGTCGGCACGTTCATGTGGAACAACCAGACCCACCTCGAGGCGTACCTCGCCATCCCGTGCATGGGCGCCGTGTTGCACACCCTCAACATCCGCCTGTTCCCCGAGCAGCTGAGCTACGTGATCAACCATGCCGAGGACAAGGTGATCATCGTCGACGCCTCTATCGCTCCGCTGCTGGCACGGGTTCGCGATCAGCTCACCACGGTCGAGCACATCATCGTCAAGGGAACAGGCGACACGTCCGGGCTCGGCGAGGGCCTGCTCGACTACGACGCGCTCATCGAAGCAGCCCCCAGCGGGTTCCAGTACCCGGAGGTAGACGAACGTTCCGGGATGGCGATGTGCTACACGAGCGGCACCACCGGCAACCCCAAAGGCGTGATGTACAGCCATCGCAGCACGTACATGCACTCGATCATGGTCACGTCCACGGCGAACGTAGCCTTGAGCGAGCACGACACGATGCTCGTCATCGTGCCCATGTTCCATGCCAATGCCTGGGGCGTTCCCTACGCGGCGTGGATGATCGGCGCCGACCTCGTGTTCCCGCAGCAGTTCCTGCAGGCGGCACCGCTGTCGAAGATCATCGCCGACACCCGACCGACCCTCACCGGTGCGGTGCCGACTGTGCTCAACGATCTGCTCAACAACGCGCCCGACACCGACATGTCGTCGTTCCGGCTGGTGATGTGCGGCGGCTCGGCAGTGCCACGTGGACTCATCCAGGGGTACCTCGATCGCTTCGGGGTGCCGATCGTGCAGGGATGGGGCATGACCGAGACCAGCCCGGTGTGTGCGATCGGTCATCCGCCGAAGGACATGCAGGGTCTCGACGAGGTGTCGTGGCGCACGCGCACCGGGCGGATCATTCCCGGCGTCGAGTTGCGGATCACCGACGATGCCGGAGATGTGGTGCCATGGGATGGCGAGTCGCTCGGCGAGATCGAGGTGCGCGGCTCGTGGATCACCGGCTCGTACTACAACGTCGACGATCCCGAGAAGTTCCACGACGGGTGGCTGCGCACCGGCGATGTCGCCTCGGTGTCTCCGAACGGCTACGTGATGATCAGCGACCGGGCCAAGGACGTGATCAAGAGCGGCGGCGAATGGGTGTCGTCGGTCGACCTGGAGAACACGTTGATGGGGCATCCCGACGTGCTCGAGGCGGCCGTCATCGGAGTTCCCGATCCACGTTGGGATGAGCGGCCGATGGCGTGCGTGGTGCTGAGGGCCGAGTCCAACGTCACCGCCGAAGAGCTGCGCTCGTGGTTGTCGGAGCGCACCCCGAAGTTCTGGCTGCCGGAACGGTGGAGCTTCATCACCGAGGTGCCGAAGACCAGCGTGGGGAAGTTCGACAAGAAGGTGCTACGGGCCCGCCACACGGCCGGCGAGCTAGAGGTCGAGCTCATCGCCTGACGATCACGGCGTGGGGAACGCGGCGCCGAGCCGTGGCTCCTCGCGGGCTCGCAGCGCGGCGTTCACGCGTTGGCGTTCGAGCACCTGATCGAGCGTCTTCGCCGCCTGGGGGATCGGGTGTTCGGAGAAAAAGCTCTGCACGTCGGCGACGACATCGGGCCGGGTGAGCAGCTTCACCGGGTCGATCATGCGCACGATGGTGTTGTTGGGGAACCGCTTGTTGGTGAGGTCCCATTGGCGTCGAACGAACTCCCATGCCGCTGGTCCGTGGTAGCGGTTGGCGATGCATCGGCCGAGCAGGAAAGGCGCGTTCTGCGTCTTCACCTCACCGCTCATCGCCAGCTCGCAGGTTCGTTCGATCAACGCTGCGGTGGGGAACTCGGCCAGCGAGAAAAGGTACCGGAGCTGCTCCTGGGGGGTTGCGGCAGCGCGGAAGCGACCCAGGAACTGCTCGTAGTCGGCCTCGTCGCCGATTGCCGCGACCACTCCGGTGGCCGCCGACACCAGTTCGGGATCGACGCCGTCGGGACTCCCCTCGATCTCTCGGCAGCGTGCTTGGGCCGCGGTGTCGTCGCCGAGGACGGCGAGCAAGCCCAGCAGCAACCCACGGCGCTTCGACGTGAGCTCGTCCTCGCTCGGGTCGGGAACCCACCCGAGCCGGGCGAAAGCGGGCGCCACGAGGGCCCGCACCCGGCGCTGGAACACAACGAACGCTTCGCCGTCGACGAGCCGGCCCACACCCCTCAGGCCGATGCCGATGGCCTGCCACACGGCAAGCTCACCCTCGCCGGCGAAACCCTCGATGAACGTGAGGAAGTCCTCCGCGCAGAGCCGGCCGGCGACCACCGCGTTCCACGCGTCGTCGACGAGGTTGTAACGGTCGACGATGGTGAGCGAGATGAGCGCGTCGCCCACCAGGCGCGACCGCAAGGTGTCGTCGTAGCTGACGCGCATGAAGCCGTGCCCACCCGCATTGACGACGACGACCGACTCACTCGAGGGCAGGTCGATGCGCATCTCGGCGGCGTCGAACAGCACCTTGCGCTCGGTGCCGTCGATCTGCAGGTGGAGGGGCACGACGAACAGCGTGGGATCGTCGCTGTCGCCGTAGGCGAAGCGCTGCTGATCGAGCACCAACTGGCCGCCGTCGAGCCTCGCGGTGATGAGCGGGTAGCCGGGCTGCCAGATCCAGCTGTCCATCAGTCGCCGGACCGGAGCGGAGGGGTTGACAGCTTCGATCGCGTCCCACAGGTCGCTCGTATCGGTGTTGGCGTAGGCGTGAGCGCGCAGGTAGTGCCCGACGCCGCGCCGGAACTCGGCTTCGCCGAGGTACTGCTCCAACATTCGAAGCAGCGCGCCGCCCTTCTGGTACGTGAGCACGTCGAACATGCCGTCGCACTCGGCGGGAGCTTCCACCGGGAACTCGACCGTCCGTGTGCTCGCCAACGAGTCGGTCTCGAACGCCACGCTGCGCTCGAGGCTGAACGTCGTCCACCGCTTCCAGTCGGGCCGGTACGCGTCGCAGCAGGCGATCTCCATGAACGTCGCGAACGCCTCGTTCAGCCAGATCCCGTTCCACCAGCGCATCGTCACGAGATCGCCGAACCACATGTGGGCGAGCTCGTGGGTGACGACGTCGGCGAGCACCTGCTGCTCGGCCTGCGTGCTCGTGGACGTATCGCACAGCAAGAGGTTCTCGCGGTAGGTGATGCACCCGAGGTTCTCCATCGCACCGGCGGCGAAATCGGGGAGCGCGAGCATGTCGCACTTGCCTGTCGGGTACGGGATGCCGTAGTACCGCTGGTACCACTCCAAGGCCGCCGCTCCCACGTCGAGGCCGAACGCGGTGAGGTGACCCTTGCCGGGAACGTGGATGATCCGCAGCGGGATGCTCCCGCCACCGAGCAGTGGCACATCGACCGGATCGGTGGCCTCCAGCGGGCCCACCACGAACGCCACCAGGTAGGTGCTCATCGGCATCGTCTCGGCGAAGCGCACCACTTGCTTGCCGTCGGCGCGGGTCGACCGGGCCTCCTCTGCGCCGTTCGACACCGCCAGCAGACGAGGGTCGACCACGAGGGTGATGTCGAACACCGCCTTCAAGTCGGGCTCGTCCCAACACGGGAAGGCCCGACGGCAATCGGTGGTCTGCATCTGCGTGGTGGCGATGACGTGCTCGTCGCCGGCCGCGTCGCGGAAGGTGCTGCGGTACCAACCACGCAGCTTGTCGTTGAGCGTGCCGGTGAAGGTGATGCCGACCTCGGCCCGCCCCGCGGCGAGCCCGGTCTCGATGACGAGCCGCTCGGTGGCCTCGTCGAGGTGGAACGAACTGGCCACCCCGTCTACCGCGACCGAGTGGATCGCGAGCTCGGCCGCGTTGAGCACGATGCGATCGACAGCCTGGTTCGCCTCGACGTCGATCGTGACCGAGCCGGTGAACGACGCCGTGCCCAGGTCGGGTTCGAGCGTCAGGGAGTATCGGGAGGGGACGACTGCGCGAGGGAGGCGATGGGGGTTGTCGGACACGGCCGCAGCGTATCCGGGGCGCCAAACGGTGCCCGTGCCCTTACCGCGCGGGGAGACCGCGAGCGGATAGCGTTGTTCGACGTGCCCGAGCCAGTGGTCTCCGATGTCGCGCCGCGCTACGAGGTGGCGCTGCGCTACGACGTGGTCGGTGTCGGAAATGCGCTGGTCGACGTGATCTCCCACGCCGACGACGGCTTCATCGATCAGCACGATCTCGTGAAGGGTTCGATGACCTTGGTCGACACCGATCGCGCCCTGCAGATCTATCGGGCGCTCGGGGGCGCAGTGGAGATGAGCGGGGGTTCCGCCGCCAACACGATGTGCGGCATCGCCAGCTTCGGAGGTCGGGCCGCCTACATCGGCAAGGTCAGCGGCGACGATCTCGGTCAGGTGTTCGGGCACGACCTGCGCGCCGTCGGCGTGCAGTTCCGGCCCGGTGGACCCGACGGCATCACCCCGACCGGCCGTTGCATCATCGTGGTCACACCCGATGCCGAACGCACGATGAACACCTACCTCGGCGTCTCGTCGCTGCTGTGCGTTGACGACATCGATGAGGCCACGGTGGCGTCCGGTGCGGTGCTGTACATGGAGGGCTACCTGTACGACCGTGACGATGCCAAGGCCGCTTTCCGCCACGCCGCGAAGATCGCTCACCGCCACGATCGCCTCGTGTCGCTCACCCTGAGCGACTCGTTCTGCGTCGACCGCCATCGCGACGACTTCCGCTCGCTGGTCACCGACGATGTCGACCTGCTGTTCGGCAACGAGCTCGAGCTCGTTTCGCTGTACGAGGTCGATTCGCTCGACGAGGCGATCGGCATGGTGCAGCGCGACTGCTCATTGGCGGTCATCACCACGGGTCCGCAGGGTTGCCTTGTCGTCACTCCCGACGGTGTGATGTCAGAACCTGCGCAGCCCGTCGAGCGCGTGCTCGACACCACGGGTGCGGGCGACCTGTTCGCGGCGGGCTTCCTGTTCGGCTACACACGCTCGATGTCGTTGAGCGAGTGCGCCCGGCTCGGCTCGATCGCCGCCGCCGAGGTCATCTCCCACGTCGGGCCCAGGCCGCTCATCGAGTTGTCCAGCCTCATCCCCTGAGGCGCTCCGCACTCATCACGCCGAACAGCACTCAGGTCCGGTCGAACACACGAGGTACACAGCGTGGTCATTCATCGCACGATCGCAGAGCGTTGGCTCGCCGCCGAGCCCGACGACGACATGCGCCGCGAGCTCGCCGACCTGCTCGCCGGCGACGACGACGTTCTCGCCGAGCGGTTCGAGGGACGCTTGCAGTTCGGTACGGCCGGACTCCGCGGCGCGGTCGGAGCGGGCCCACAGCGGATGAACCGCCTCGTCGTGCGCCAAGCCGCGGCCGGGCTCGTCGACCACCTGCTGGCCACGTCGCCCGATGCGGCATCCCGCGGCGTGCTGATCGGCTTCGACGCGCGGCGCAAGAGCGATCTGTTCGCGCTCGACACCGCCCGCGTGTGCGCAGCGCGGGGTGTGCGGGCGATGATCTTCTCGGCGTTCGTGCCAACCCCGGTGCTCGCCTGGAACATCACCGGTGTCGGAGCCGCTGCCGGGGTGATGGTCACGGCGAGCCACAACCCGCCTGCCGACAACGGTTACAAGGTGTACCTGCACACCGGCAGCCAGATCGTGCCCCCCGCCGACGAACAGATCGCCGCCCGCATCGACGCGGTCGATCCGTGCACGGTCGAGCTGTCCGCTGATGACGATCCGCTGATCGAACACGTCGGTGGCGCGCTCGTCGACGCCTACCTCGACGCGGTGCCGGCGGTGCGGTTCCGGCCCGACCTCACCGACGTTCGCGTCGCCTACACCGCACTTCACGGCGTTGGCGGTGCCACCTTGGTGGAGGCGTTCGATCGGGCGGGTCTGCCGCCGCCGCACGTGGTCGCGGTCCAACAGCAGCCTGACGGCACGTTTCCGACCGTTGGCTTCCCGAACCCGGAGGAGCCCGGTGCGATGGACGAGCTGTTCGCGGTTGCGGCGGCGACCGACGCGCAGGTCGCGATCGCCAACGACCCCGACGCCGACCGCCTCGGTGCGGCGATTCCGATGTCGTCGCCGGCCACCGACGTAAGTGCCTGGCGCAGGCTCACCGGTGACGAGATCGGCTGGTTGTTCGCCGACCACATCCTTCGGCACACGAGCGGCGACGATCGTCTCGTGATCACCACGTTGGTGTCGTCGTCGCTGCTCGGCCAGATGGCCGCCAAGCACGGAGTGCGCACGGCCGAGACGTTCACCGGGTTCAAGTGGATCGGGCACACGGTGCTCGAGCATCCCGACGACCGGTTCGTGTTCGGCTACGAACAGGCCCTCGGCTACCTGGTCTGCCAGCGACCGCTCGACAAGGACGGAATCACCGCTGCTGTGTTGATGGCCGAGATCGCCGCGCTCGCAGCCAGCGAGGGAGTCACGCTGCAGGGGCGGCTCGACGCTATCGCCACCGAGTACGGCCGGCACATCACGGCCGATCTGTCGGTGCGCATGCCTCCGGTCGAGGGGATGAACGCGGTGCTGCGGATGCGCGAGCAGGCGCCCGGCCAGGTCGGCGACCGCGAGGTCACCGCTGTCGAGTGGTTCGCGGAGGCCACGCTGCTGCGGCTGCAATGCGGCAAGGACCTGCGGCTGCAGGTGCGTCCCAGTGGTACCGAACCGAAGGTCAAGCTGTACGGCGAGGGCCTCGACCTGGAACCCGGCCCCTACCTCGAGGAGCTGGCCCACCTGCTCGAGGCCTGAGGCGGAGCCTACGCTTGGCTCAATGAGCGCGATCACGTTCCGGCGAGTCATCCGGGCCGATTTCCCGCTGCTGGCTGGGTGGCTGGCCGAACCGCATGTAGCCAGGTGGTGGAACCACGAGTTCACCACCGAAGCCGTCGAGCGCGACTTCGGCCAGTCCGCCGATGGTGATGAACCGAGCGAGGACCACCTCGCGCTCGTCGACGGCCGGCCGGTCGGCCTGATCCAGCACTCGCACTACGTCGACTACCCCGAGTCGCGGGACGAGTTGTTGCCGCTGGTCAACGTCCCCGACGGCGCAGTGTGCATCGACTACCTGATCGGCGACCCCGCGCTCATCGGGCGCGGTCTGGGCACAAGGATCATCTCCACGTTCACTGCTCGCGTGTGGCGCACCGACCCCCAGGCGTCATGCATCATCGTGGCCGTCTGCTCCGCGAACGAAGCATCTTGGAAGGCGCTGCTCTCCGCAGGGTTTCGTCTCGTAGCTCGCGGCGGGTTGAAACCTGACAACCCGATCGACGGCCCGTTGCACGAGATTCTCCGCGTCGATCGCCCAGAGGGGTTCGATGAGTGATCTGATCGCCGAGATCGACCGGATCGCGATCGACAGCCGGTTCTCCGGTGCTGTCAGGGTGGATCGTCACGGCGACTTGCTGGCCGAGGCGGCGTACGGATGGGCCGACCGCGCCCATCTGGTCGCCAACTCGGTCGACACCCGGTTCGGCATCGCCAGTGGGGCCAAGGGGTTCACCGCGCTCACCGTGATGCGAGCGGTGGAGACCGGCGCACTCGAGCTCGCCACCACGGCGCGATCGCTGCTCGGCCCCGACCTTCCGCTCATCGATGCGGCCGTCACGGTGGAGCACCTGCTCGCCCATCGCTCGGGCATCGGCGACTACCTCGACGAGGAGGTCGCCGGCGACATCCGCGACCACCTCATGCCGGTTCCCGTGCACGAACTGGCGTCGACCGAGAGCTACCTACGCGTGCTCGATGGTCACCACCACAAGTTCGCCCCTGGCACAGCGTTCGCGTACTGCAACGGCGGCTACGTGCTCCTCGCCCTCCTGCTCGAACGAGCCACCGGCACGGCGTTCCACGATCTGGTCCAGCGCTCGGTCTGCGATCCGGCCGCACTTCGATGCACCGCATACCTGCGTTCCGACGAGCTGCCGGGTGATGCCGCGATCGGCTATCTCGAGGTCGACGGTTTGCGCAGCAACGTGTTGCACCTGCCCGTGCTCGGCAGCGGCGATGGCGGGATCTTCTCGACGGTGGGCGACGTGTCGTCGTTGTGGACGGCACTGTTCGAGGGTCGCCTTGTTTCTGCCGCCACCGTGGCGGCGGTGGTGCAAACGCGCAGCACCGCGCTCGATTCAGCCAGCCGCTACGGGTTGGGCTTCTGGCTCCACGCGACCACCGGCGCCGTGATGTTGGAGGGCTACGACGCCGGCGTCTCGTTTCGATCGGTGCATTCGCCGAGCAGCGGTCTGACCCACACGGTGATGTCGAACACATCCGAGGGGGCGTGGCCGATCACCCGCCGGCTAGATGAGGTTCTGACGCTTGACATGTAACCGTCAGGTTACGTATGTTGGTCAACGTGGAAGACGTGTTCAAGGCGCTTGCGGATCCGACCCGGCGAGCGCTGCTCGACGAGCTGTTCCGTCACGACGGGCAGACCTTGGGTGCCCTCGACGCCCGGTTCACCATGTCGCGGATCGGGGTGATGAAGCATCTCCGCCTGCTCGAGGGTGCCGGCCTCGTGGTCACCAAGCGACGCGGTCGGGAGAAGCTGCACTTCTTGAACACCGTCCCCATCCGGCTCGTCCACGACCGGTGGGTGAGCAAGTTCACCGAACGATGGTCCGCCGGCCTTGTCGGGCTGAAACATGAACTGGAGACAACCATGGAGAAGGTTTTCGAGATCTACATCCGCACCACCCCTGAACGCTTGTGGGAGGCGATCACCGACCCGGAGATCCGCGCGAAGTACAACTTCGGCGCTCGGCTGGAATCCGACTGGACCGTAGGGTCGCGGTTCGAGATGGTCAGCCCCAACGCCGACGCGCTGCTCGGCGAAGGCGTCAACCTCGAGGTCGATCCACCGCGCCGGCTGGTGCAGACGATGATCGCCCTGTGGGGCGACGACGTGATCGCCGAGGGCACCTCGCGCGTCACATGGGAGATCGAACCGGTCGGTGATTCGTGCCGGCTGACCGTCACCCACGATCAGCTCCGCGAGGGAGCGAACAGCCAGCTCTACGGAGGCTGGCCGATGATCCTTTCGGGGCTGAAGACCTGGCTCGAAACCGGCCGGCTGCTCACCACTCCCGGCTCGATCATGTTCGCCGGAGACCAGCAATGAGACCCCTCGACAAGACCTTCACTGCCACCCTCCAGACCAGTCCGGCACCCGGTGGTTGGACGTACCTCGTCACCGATTGGTCGGCGGAGTACTTCGGGACGCGCGGCCTCGTCAAGGTCGCCGGCCTGATCGACGGAATCCCGTTCCGCAGTTCGTTCATGGCCCTCGGCGACGGCACCCACAAGCTCCCCGTCAAAGCCGAGCTCCGTCGGGCGATCGCCAAGCACGCCGGCGACACAGTGACCGTGCAGCTCACCGAACGGCTCGAACGATGAACCACCCACCAGCGAAGGCGCTCACATGACCGACATCTTGCAACGCTTCACCGCCGTGTCCGACGCGTTCGGGCAACGAGTGAGCTCTGTCGCCGACTCGGCGTGGGGCAACCCGTCTCCGTGCGAGGGCTGGGCTGCTCGCGACATCGTTCGCCATGTGGTCGAGTGGATGCCGGCCTTCTTGGAGACGTACGCCGACCTCACGATTCCGGCGGGGCCGTCGGTCGATGAGGATCCCGTGAAAGCGTGGACCAACCTGCAGGCAGCAGTGAGCCGGGCGCTCGCCGACCCCGAGGTCGCCACCCGCGAGTTCGACAGCCCTCCCGGCCGGATGAGTCTCGAACAAGCGATCGACATGATGTTCACCGGAGATCTGCTGGTTCACACCTGGGACCTGGCCAGGGCGACCGGGCTCGACGAGACCCTCGACGCTCACCACGTCCACAGGATGTTCGCCGGGATGGAGCCGTACGACGAGATGCTGCGCACCTCTGGTCACTACGGCCCGAGGGTCGCGGTGGCCGACGACGCCGACGAGCAGACGAAGTTCATCGCGTTCATGGGCCGCAACCCGTGATGCAGGAAGCCGCCACCCACGTTCAGTCGTAGTGGTTGATCATGCGCACGCTGAGGGCGAGCATCAGCGCTCCGGCGACCGTCACTACGAGGAAGCCGAGGCCGAGCACAGGCCAGTCGAAGCCGTCGAGGATGAGTGAGCGCACGGCTTCCATGATGTAGCTGACCGGGTTGAGCGTGGCGGCGATCTCCATCGGTCTGGTGAGCAGGTTGCGAGGCACGAAGTTCGGTGTGAGGAACAGCAGTGGGAAGAAGACCAGACTGGCGCCTTGGGTGGCCGCCGCGCTGCGGGTCTTGATCGCGATGAGTTGCATGAACCCGCTGAACACCACTGCCCACAACGCGACCAGCACGACCAGCACGACGAACCCGAGGATGCCGCTGTCGATCCGGATCCCGAACGGCAGCGCGATGAGCACCATGACCGCCGCGATCGCGACCGCCTTGACCAGTTCCGCGTAGAGACGGCCGGCGATGATCGCCATCCGTGCGATCGGCGTGGCGCGGAGCTTGTCGAAGTAGCCGCCCTCGATCTCCTCGACGAGATAGAGCGCCGCGCTGCCGAACGACGCCGACAGCAGCAGCGAGGCAGGAAGTTGGAACGCGGCGTAGTTCTGACCGGCGAGGAACGGCGTGTCGCCCGATGGGAATATCCGTGCGGTCTGGCCGACGTTGACCACCAGGAAGAACAGCGGAATGAAGATCGTCGGGATCAGCGCGTCGGGCGTGCGCAGCGCCTCGCGGATGGCGCGACGTCCGAGGACGAAGGATTCCTTCATGGTCAGACCTCCTGCACGTCGCCCGCAGACCGGGCGCGCGTGCGGCCGGTGGCGACCATGAACACTTCGTCGAGAGTCGGTTCGGTCGCCGAACCGGTGCGTGCCTGCAGGGCGGCCTTCAGGTCGGCCGGTGAGCCGTCGCAGACGATGAGCCCGCCATCGATGATGGCCATTCGGTCACACAGCTGATCGGCCTCTTCGAGGTACTGGGTGGTGAGGAACACGGTCGTGCCTCGTTCGTTGATCCGGCGCACCTCGTCCCACACGGTGACCCGACTCGCCGGGTCGAGCCCGGTGGTCGGCTCGTCGAGGAACAGCACCTCCGGTTGGTTGACGAGCGCCGAGGCGAGATCGAGGCGTCGCTTCATGCCACCGGAGTAGCCCTTGATCCGCCTGTCCGCCGCGTCGGTCAACTCGACGAGCTCCAGCAGTTCGTGTGCCCGCACCGTCGCGTCCGATCGTGACAGACCGAACAGGCGCGCCTGCAGAACGAGCAACTCGCGACCGGTCTGACGCGGATCAAGTCCTGCTTCCTGAAGTGCAACGCCGATCTTGCGGCGCACGCCATGCGGGTCGGTCTCGACGTCGACGCCAGCCACGCGGGCCGTCCCAGCGGTGAGCGTCATCAACGTGGTCAGCATCCTCACCATCGTCGACTTCCCCGCGCCGTTCGGCCCTAGGAAGCCGAACACCTGACCCGGCGGGATCGCCAGATCGACGCCGCGGACCGCTTCCACGTCTCCATCCTTCCCGGTGTAGTGCTTGCGAACACCGACAGCCTCGACAGCCAGACTCATGATCTATCTGACGAACGATTCGATGGTCGCGGTGTGGCCATTCGATCGGGCAAGTCGGGCATCGGACGTGACGAGCGGAATTCCGAGCAGTTCGGCCAGGGCGATGTGGTGGCCGTCGTAGGCGGTGACTGCCGAGCGGAGCGCCCACACTCGATCGCTCAGCGGATGATGGGGATAGCGGTGCAGCGGAAGCTGGTTGAACCGGTGACGGGCCACTTCGGCTCGCGCTCCGGTGAGCATGTCGCGTCCGACGAGCCGGCGCAGGACGCTGAGGAACTCCACGTCGATGAGATGGGGCGCATGCATCTCGGAGACCGAACCGAGCCGTGCCGCGAGTGCGGCGTTGACGGGTGACTCGAGCAGTACGTCAACCACCGCGGATGCATCGACGACGATCACGCCGGGGATGACTCATCGCGGAGATCGCGCAACACGGCAACGGCCTGGCCTGCCGGAACCCCCCACTCGCGCGTGGTCGCCCACTCGAGAACGTCGGCAAGCGGTGGTCGCTGGGCGATGCGGGCAGCCTCTCGCAACAGGTAGTCCGAAAGTGACAAGCCGACGGCTGCGGCACGGGTGCGGAGCACGGCGTGCACGTCGTCGGGCACGTCCCTGATCTGGATCGACTTCGGCATCTCGCCAACCTACACCCAGAATGCATGCGTTGCTCCCGAGGTGGTTGGGTCGTNNTCGGCCAGGCCGAGGGCTTCGAGCACCGGCGGCACGTAGTTCCCGAATCGGCCCCGCAAGCCCTTCCTGATGCCGTACCAGCCACCGACCGGGTTGTCGGCGGATCGTCCCCACGCTTCGACGGTGTCGGCCGCGGCGGGCTTCTGCTCGTCGGCGTTGCCGAGCAGCATCCAGTCGCCTCGTGCGGTGAGCATCGCGTGAAGATCCTCGATGCAGCGCAACTGGTAGCGAAGTTCAGTCGCACCGACCTGCACCACGAGCGCGGGAGGGTTCGCGTCGGGGTCGCGGTAGGCCTCGAACTCGGACTTCCCTGGTGGCGTGGTGAGGATCCATGGGTCCTCCGCGGTGCCTGTCCCCTCAACATCGATCGTGCTCATCAGCGGTCCCTTCTCGTTCGACTGCGCCCACTGTAGAGATCGCTACATGACACCTCTTGTCATGAATAGGCGGATCCTGCGACGATGAACCTGTGCGGGCCGGCCGGCTGATCACCCTGATGCTCATCCTGCAACGGCGCGGGCGGGTGACCGCTGCCGAACTGGCCGGCGAGCTGGAAGTGAGCGAACGGACAGTGCTGCGCGACATCGAGGCGCTCTCGGGCGCGGGGGTGCCGGTGTATGCAACGCGGGGACCCGGCGGCGGGTTCCAGTTGCTGGAGGGCTACACGCCGGAGCTGACAAGCCTGGGGCGTTCGAAGCCTCCGGCCCGGCAGTCGGGGACGATCAGGGCGCGAGTTCGCATCACAGCGGAGGGTCGGCGGTTGGGTGCCGTGCTCGACCGGCTCCAACCGCTGCGCGTGCGGCGCGGGTCTGTTGTCGAAGACGGCTGGGTGGAGGCCACCTTCAGGCTTGACAGCATCGAAGGCGCGGCCATCGACGTTCTGTCGCTCGGACCGAACATCGAGGTGCTGGCCCCCGCCGAGCTTCGTGACCACGTTGCCGAGATGGTCCACCGCACCGCGACGTTGTACGCGAAGTCGACGGACCCTCTCCAGCGTCACTAGCATCGAACCGATGATGGTGACGCTGCACAGCTCCATCGTGGACCGGGGCGACACGCCGGTGCGCCGCCGGCCGCTCGCCCGCCGCGGGCTCGCCCCCGCGCTGCTCGCCGCCGTCGCCCTGACGGGCTGCGGCGATGATCCCTCCGCCGCAGCCCGGACGACCGAGTACGTGCCGCCCACGACCGAGGCGAAGATCCCGATCCCGCCGGGTCTGTTGGTCGCCGTGCCACAGCAGAACCGCGAGGATCCCGCCAAGGGACAGTTCCAGGTGCAGATGGTCAACGACACCGACGAACGTTTCGAGGTGTCCTCCGTGCAGTTCGTGTGGGATGGCTACACGACGCCGGTGACGCCACGCGACTCCACGATCGTCGCCGGCCAGATCATCGACTTCCCCGTTGCGTTCCCCGGCGCCACATGCGTGGGCAACGGGCTGGTCGACACGATGCCGCCCCCCGAGAATGCCGTCGTGCTCCTCGGACTCGAAGACGGCTCCGTACGCGAGGTGCCCGTGATCGACCGATGGCATCTCGCCCGTCGCCTGTACCTCGAGGACTGCCAACGCCAGTTCATCGCCGCGTCGGTGACCATCGTGTGGGCCGACCTCCACGAGGAGCAGTTCGAGGGCCGGCCGGTGACAGCGGGCCTGCTGCGCCTGACCCGCGGCGCCGGCACGGGCACGATCACCATCGACACCATCTCGGGCACCATCCCCTACTCGTTCGAACCGGTCGACACCGCGGCTGACGAGCCCGTGATCATGCTGGGCGCCGGCGACGACGTAGGCGAGGTGCCGATCCGCTTCACCGAGAGCCGCTGCGACCCGCACGCACTTGCCGAGGTGAAGCAGCCCCACAAGTTCGTTGCACAAGTGGATCTCGGCGACGGCGTGCTGCGGCCGTTCATCGTGGTCCCTGATCAGCGCGACTGGGTGCCGATGCGCCGCACCGCCGACGAGGCCTGCGTGGTCACGGGTCAGGTCGTCTTCGTGGGCGAGGAGNNGCGGTAGGCCCGGGCCTTCTCGCGACCACCGCACGCCGACATCGAACACCACCGACCGCTGCGGTTGCGAGACGCATCGATGAACACCCAACTGCACTGCGCGCAGGCCTTCACCCGGTCCCAAGCTCCCGTCGTCTGCGCGTCGACGACTATCGCGAGGAGCCTGCCGGCAACGATGTCGGCCATCGACCCTTCGGCGACGAGGCGCAGCACGTGGTCGTCCACCACCGGGCGAAACCGCAGGTGTTCGAGTGCGGACGCGAGCGGCGCGATCGACCTGCCGGTGATCGAACGCCACATCGCGTCGCGCAACGCGAGCAGCTCGTCGAGATCGCGGGGCGTGAGCCGGCCGACGTCGTAGCCCTCGCGGCGCAGCCACATGCCGAGCTCGTCGACATCGCGCCAAGCCTCACCGCCGTGCTGGCGATTGATCGAGTTGCACAGGCGGCGCACGATGTCGAGCGCGCCACCGGCGCCGGGCTGGTCGGGCCAGCTGCCATCGGGCAGAGGCACGCCCGACGAATCGAGCGGGTGGTGTGCCGACGTCACGGGCGTCATCGTAGGCAGCCGTCAGGTTTGGCGGGCGAGCACGATCGGGGCCGCTTCTTCGAGGTGGGCGACCCAGTCGTCGGGTGTCGAGGGCTCGACCAGCGGCAGCACCACGAACTTCGTCGTGCCCACCGCGACGAAAGCGTCGATCGTGGCCAACAGGGAATCCCATCCGGTCGGCACCAGCACCGCAGGATCGGCAAGATCGGGGCGCCGCTTGGCGAGCCCGGCCAGCACCGCGTGCGGGGTGGGCCCGTGTGTGTAAGGAATCAGCACTCCGTAGTGGTCGTCGTCGATCGACCGACCGTGTTCGGCGAGGGTGGATTCGATGGTCTCGCGGCCACGAGCCGCGTCGGCCGGAGTGACGAAG
>CXWL01006723.1_pt1 | contig 15553 bp, 18 predicted proteins | sample 590931 | NCBI WGS metagenome assembly CXWL01 (sample SAMEA3498368, study PRJEB10139) | groundwater metagenome | biome: water well; material: biofilm material | place: Germany | collected 2015-04-27 | reverse complement strand
AGGCACTTACCCTTCTCTTCGCCGGTAAATTGCCTGACTTTATCTTGTAGTGCACTTGAGGAAAAAACTACGCTGAATAGTTACAAACTTCGATTCATTATTTTCCTTGAAATGCTTAACTGACAAGGCTTTCAGGGTTTCCGTTCAGACACTACATAGCTTTTGCTAACGTAAAGTTGTAGATAAGAAAGAATCCTCCTCGTTCTATCAAGGTAATATTTAAATTAACAAGACCTGCATCAAAGTTTGCAGTGCCTGAATAATTGATGTGTTTATCCCCCAAAAGTGAGAATGCGCTTACTGTGCGCGAAAAATTAAGTTCCTGGATTGATCGGAATCGACCATAGCTGCGATAAAGATTCATCAGTTTATCCAGTTGCTCTTCACTAACTGTTTGCTTGGTTTCGGGTGCCAGATGAATCAGAAGTGCTTGTTTTTCCCAACCGGAGATTTCAGTCAGTATCTGAGCAACAGCAGGTTCTGCACTTTTACTGTAATAATCTTTTTCTCGATTGGTATAAAAATACAACATGATAACCAATGTAAGTAATATCGCTATGATGATGCGTAATGTCTGAGTTTGCATAAATTGTGAATTATAAAATCAATTGACTATAAACTATTTTCTTCCCAAAGATCGCCACTTAGCCCGTTTTTCGGTAAAGCGATACCAAAATGTTGATAAGTGGCTGAAGTTGCCATGCGACCCCTTGGGGTGCGTTTCAGAAATCCTTGCTGAATCAAGTAAGGCTCTAATACATCTTCAATAGTGTCACGTTCTTCACTAATAGCTGCCGCGAGATTGTCAACTCCAACGGGACCCCCACTGAATTTTTCTAATACGGCTAACAGCAGCTTTCTGTCCATGATATCCAAGCCTATTGCATCCACATCCAGCATGCTCAGAGCTGCATCGGCTACTGAATAAGTGACATGCCCATCGGCTTTAACTTCAGCAAAGTCACGTACACGGCGCAGTAAGCGATTGACAATACGTGGCGTGCCACGCGAACGGCGTGCGATTTCGAATGCACCATCTGGCGATATCTTTACATTTAACAACCCTGCAGAACGGGTAACAATTTTGCTAAGCTCTTCCGGAGTGTAGAATTCCAGGCGCGAAACAATACCAAAGCGATCACGTAGTGGGTTAGTGAGCATGCCGGCGCGTGTAGTAGCGCCGACCAGGGTGAATGGTGGTAAATCCAGCTTCACAGAACGTGCCGCCGGACCTTCGCCAATCATGATGTCCAATTGATAATCTTCCAGCGCCGGATAAAGAATTTCTTCCACCATCGGTGAGAGGCGGTGGATTTCATCAATAAATAAAACATCATTGGGTTCAAGGTTTGTCAGCAAAGCTGCCAAATCACCTGCGCGTTCCAGAACCGGACCAGAAGTTTGGCGCAGATTAACACCCATTTCTCTGGCAATAATGTGTGCCAGTGTAGTCTTACCTAGGCCTGGTGGGCCGAATAACAATACATGATCAAGTGCCTCTTGACGATTTCTGGCTGCTTCGATGAAAATCTGCAACTGTCCACGAATTTTTTCCTGGCCGACATATTCTTCCAGTTGTTTTGGGCGTAGCGCACGCTCCTGAATTTCTTCCTTGGATGAAGATGCTGCGGTAATCAGTCGATCTGTTTCAATCATTAACCTAGAAACCGTAGTTGGACGAGGTGAAGTGTATGGTTTTTTGGGTACAGGGCAAGGCGCAACAACGCGAAATGGTTATTCCATTTCAAGAAGTTGCAACGCTGCCATGCATCCAAAAAACCGTGTAATTCACCTCTTAGCGGATTCATCCAATGGGTGAGAGGGTCAAACATGAAAGAATTAATTAGAATCATGCTATTCAATATCTATTTGAGCGGTCAACTGCGGTTTCTAGGATTAAATAACCCAGGTCGTATTCTTGTTACTTTTCCTTTGATAATAGTTGCAACGCCTGACGTATGCCGTCGGATACAGTAGCGTTTGTAGAAACTTGCTTGACAGCCCAACTGGCTTCGCGGTCATTATAGCCCAATGATAACAATGCATTGAGTATGTCACTATCATTACTGGGTGTAGATAAGGCTTGATCTAAATTGATAATAGTGGAATCCAGTTTATCTCGTAACTCCAGCAGTAAGCGTTCAGCCGTTTTTTTTCCAATACCTGGCACTCTGATAAGTCGCGCACTATCCTGTGTTGCTACTGCATGGTGTAAATCGGACACACTCAAACCTGATAGAAGAGCCAATGCAGTTCTTGCGCCTACACCAGAAATTTTCACCAGTTGACGAAAAGTCTGGCGTTCTGATTCCGTTGCGAAGCCGAATAACAGATGCATATCTTCACGTATCACCAGGTGCGTATACAGTGTAGTCGGCGCTCCAATCGCTGGAAGATCATAATAGGTGCTCATCGGCACATCAACTTCATAACCGACCCCCTGCACATCCAGCAGCACCTGCGGCGGGTGTTTCTCCAACAATATGCCGGTTAACCGCCCAATCATACCAAGCGCCCTCGTTTCATGCGGTAGCCTGTTGTTGATATCTTCCCCAAACCAAGTCCACCGTGAGCATGACACACTGCACAAGCTAAAGCATCTGCCGCATCGGCACTCGGATTTCCGGCCAGATTAAGTAGTCGCATGATCATCTCCTGTACTTGATCTTTTTTTGCATGACCATTGCCCACAACGGCTTGTTTTATTTGCAGTGCTGTATATTCAGCAACCATTAAATTATTCATCACTGCAGCACAGATAGCCGCGCCACGCGCCTGGCCCAACAACAATGTTGATTTAGGATTTATATTGACAAAAACCTGCTCAATGGCAACGTGTTCCGGTTGATATTGTGTGATGACTTCATTCAAGTTATCCAGAATCAACTTGAGACGGAAAGGTAATTCACCCTCGGATGTTTTGACGCAACCGCTGCTAACATAGGTTAAATTGCTCCCATTTTTATCAATTACACCAAAACCAGTAATACGTAAACCAGGATCTATGCCGAGAATACGGATTTTGTCACCTGCCAGTATAATTCTTATTCATCAATAACTGCCGTTGTATATACCTCTTGCACATCATCAAGGTTTTCCAAGGCATCCAGCAACTTCTGCATCTTTACTGCGTCATCACCAGTCAATACTGCTTCATTGCTCGGTTTCATGGTCACTTCAGCCAGTTCAGACTTAAAACCCGCTTTCTCCAATGCTTCCTTAACAGTTATGAATTCATAGGGAGCAGAAATCACTTCAATACTGCCGTCGTCATTACTGATCACGTCTTCAGCACCTCCTTCCAATGCAGCTTCCATGAGCTTATCTTCATTGGTTCCCGGAGCAAAAATTAATTGACCGCAATGTTTAAATAGAAAACTGACTGAGCCATCAGTACCCAAATTACCGCCATACTTGGTAAAGGCATGACGCACATCAGCCACAGTACGTACACGATTATCTGTCATGCAATCAACCATCACAGCAGCGCCCGCTATGCCATAACCTTCATAACGAACTTCTTCATAATCAACACCGTCCAGATCTCCGCTGCCACGCTTGATCGCACGCTCAACATTATCCTTGGGCATATTCTGGCCGTATGCCTTATCCATCGCCAGGCGTAAACGCGGATTACTATCTGGATCTCCACCACCCATACGGGCAGCTACTGCTATTTCTTTGATGAGTCGTGTAAACACTTTGCCGCGTTTAGCGTCCTGTGCGGCTTTTTTGTGTTTGATATTGGCCCATTTGCTATGACCTGCCATTTATCTGCACCTCTGCTAAAGTAGGTTTATATTACCACCCTACATCTTATGGATAAAGTATCGCGCCTTGGCCTCATGAAAATAAGCAGATGCGCTTTTGCAACATGTTACTGGTTACATCGAATCCAATTCCTATCAGCCTACATTTACTCAACGGTCACTGCTTTTGCCAGATTACGCGGTTTATCAACATCAGTCCCCCTTTCCAAGGCAACATGATAAGCCAATAACTGTAGCGGAATTGTATGAAGAATTGGGCTAAGTAAACCAGCATGCTCTGCTAGCCGAATGACATGCAGATTCTCACTTGGTGTTATCTGGGAATCTGCATCCGCAAATACATAGAGTTCACCACCGCGCGCATGCACCTCTTGCAGGTTTGATTTAAGTTTTCCCAGCAACTGATCGTTGGGAGCAATTGCAACAATAGGCATTTCACTATCTACTAAAGCCAGTGGGCCATGTTTTAATTCTCCAGCTGCATAGGCTTCAGCATGAATATAAGAAATTTCCTTGAGCTTAAGCGCTCCCTCCATGGCAATAGGATAATGAACACCTCGTCCGAGAAATAATGCATGACGTTTTTGCGCAAAACTCTTTGCCCAAATCTTAACCTGTGGCTCGACTTGTAGTGCGTGCTGCAAAGCTACCGGCAAATGACGTAGCGCTGCGATCATCCGCTGCTCATCATCGATAGACAATTTATGGCGCATCTTTGCCAATGTCACCGTCAGCAACAAAAGTGATGCTAGCTGAGTAGTAAATGCTTTGGTTGAGGCCACACCAATTTCTGGACCAGCTCTGGTAAGAAAACGCAAATCAGTTTGTCGTATCAAAGCGCTTTCTGGTACATTACAAATAGCAAGGTTATGTCGATGACCCAGCTTCTTCGCATAATTCAGCGCAGCCAAAGTATCTGCCGTTTCGCCCGATTGAGAAATGCCGACTACTAAAGTACTTGGATCTGCAATGGCATCACGATAACGATATTCGCTGGCAATCTCGACGTTACAAGGTAACTCGGCAACAGTTTCCAACCAATATCTAGCCACCAGGCCAGCATGATAACTGGTCCCGCAAGCCAGGATCAGAATACTATTGGTCTTAGAAAATACTTTTTCCGCTTCACTGCCAAATAAATTAGGTGAAATGGGCTGTGCATTGAATACCATCTCCAGCGTATTGGCCACCGCACTTGGTTGTTCGAATATTTCCTTCTGCATGAAGTGCGCATAGGATCCTAATCCAATCGCTTCATTGGATAAGTTACTTTCATGAACGGTGCGTTCAACCGCTTCACCTGATTGATTAAGCAAACAATTTACAATTCGATAACCATGACTATTCAGTTCAGCAACATCACCTTCTTCCAGATAAATAATATCTCGCGTAGTTTGCAATAAAGCAGAAGCGTCAGACGCAACATAATTACCGTGCTTTCCCACACCTAATAATAAGGGAGCTCCATTACGCGCGACAATAATGCGTTCCGGATGCGTTTCTTCCATAACAGCTATTGCATAAGCTCCTTCTAATTCTGCGATAGATAAACAAACTGCCTTAAATAAATCAGCTGTCTGTTTAAGATTAAAAGCTATCAGATGTGCAATCACTTCAGTATCAGTATCCGATGAAAATTTGAATCCGTGATCTTTTAGATGAGAGCGTATTTCTTCGTGGTTTTCTATGATTCCATTATGTACAACAGCAATTCTAGATTCTTCCCCAGAGAAATGTGGGTGCGCATTACGTTCAGATGGCTCACCATGTGTGGCCCAACGGGTATGCGCTATACCCGCAAATCCCTGTGTTTTCTGCTGTGCCACTAGTTTGCTCAGCTCAGTCACGCGACCTGTAGTACGAACCCTTTGTAGACCATGATTGGTTACTACCAACCCAGCCGAGTCATACCCTCTATACTCCAGGCGTAGTAATCCTTCCAATAGAATAGGGACTACATTTGCATTAGAGATAGCACCAATTATTCCACACATTTCAGATTTTTCCTCTCACACTGCATATCCTAATAGGAATAATGTAAGTATGCCATACATTATTTTTTCGATTTTGTGGGGCGCTTCCATTCCGTAATACTTACTTGTTTAGTTCTCGCCAGGGTCAAAGCACCTTCAGGGGTATTTCTCGTAATGGTTGATCCGGCGCCAATTGTTGAACCTTTAGAAATTTTAACTGGCGCGACAAGCTGTGTACCAGACCCAACAAAAACGTCATCTTCTATAATGGTTTGATGTTTATTAACACCATCATAATTACAAGTAATTGTTCCAGCGCCGATGTTGACATTCTCTCCAACCATGGAATCACCAATATAGCTTAAATGATTCGCTTTACTACCTAACGCTATCCGGCTATTTTTAACTTCGACAAAATTACCGATATGTACCTTATTGGAAAGCTTAGTGCCGGGACGAATGCGCGTATAAGGACCGATCTTGCAGTTTTCACCTATCTCAGCACCTTCAATCAGACTATAGGGAAGAATGACAGTCCCCGCTGCCACAGTTACATTCTTTAATATACAGTGCGCACCCACTTGCACATGATCACTTAGCTTGACAGTTCCTTCAAAAATACAATTAATATCAATTTCGACATCAGATCCACAGACAAGCTCTCCTCGTATGTCAATTCGGGATGAATCAGTTAAACTGACACCCATATCAAGTAGCTTGTTGGCATACTCTTTTTGATAGATCCTTTCAAGCTCGGCCAATTGACGTTTATTATTAACACCCATTACCTCCCACAGATTTGCAGGCTGTGTGGATGCAACATAAATACCTTGTTTTACAGCCATCCCAATAATATCTGTTAAATAATATTCATGCTGTGTGTTTTTGTTCTCAAGTTTTGGTAACCATTCACGCAAATAGGCATTGGGAATAAGCATAACTCCGGTGTTAATTTCGTGTATACCCTGCTGTTCAGCGTTGGCATCTTTTTGCTCAACGATAGCTGTGATTGCTCTTGTTTCAGAATCACGCACGATCCTGCCATATCCAAAGGAATCCTCGACAATTGCTGTTAACAACGCGCAATGTTTCTCATCCGTTATGGCAATTAAATCTTGGAGTGTATGTATTTTGACTAAAGGAACGTCTCCATACAGCACGAGCGTCAGACCATCTTTGTCAAGATGAGATTGAGCTTGCATTAACGCATGACCTGTACCAAGTTGTTGCTCCTGCAATACCCAAGTCAAATCATCACCAACGATTGACTGTTGAACCATCTCACCGCCATGGCCTATGACAATACAGATTTTATTGGGTGATAACAATCGGGCTGTATTAGTTACATGCAAGAGTAATGGATGACCTGCCAAAGTATGTAATACTTTAGGCAGAAAGGATTGCATTCGTTTTCCAGTGCCTGCTGCGAGTATTACAACATTAAGCTTTGACATGGTGTTGAGAGTCTTTTTCATGTATTAATAACGAGGTTAACAATAAGCTGAAGCCGCAGGTTCAGACATCAATTATGTGCGATAATCCCGTCACAAGTTATATAGTTATCTAAGCTCGCAGCTTTCCCAATGGAAAAAGTTGCTGCCTGCGTGAATCAATGATATTTAATCAATACCGGGTCATGAACTTACGGCTCTAGTGTCGTGAATCAGAAATAGTGAAACATAAAACGGCATCTTTTTCCGCAGGGCGTCGTTGCCATAGTCCGGGCTATGTCGCCTCCTCGCGCCTTGCCCTGCGAAAAGGCCCATCCATTTTATCTTGTTTCGCTATTTCTGATTCACGACACCAGGAATAATTAATATCTACATTTAATAGCTTATAGAAAGATATCTTCTAAAGAACTAAAATCAACTATTGTAGTTCTATACCTTAATGGCACTTACTTAAGGCAATCGTCAGGATTCTTCGTCATTCCCGTGCAGGCGGGAATCCGGCGGTTTTTGCGGGCCTTTTGGATTCCCGCCTGCGCGGGAATGACGGGATGCTGAGCTTTTGTGGCATAAGCAGTGAATTGGTTGAGTAGTGCCCTTTAAGTAAGTGCCATTCAGTTCTATACCTACCTTCTATTAAACACTTTTTTATATCTTAACAAAAGAAGCTTAGCTTGGAATCAGCCAATATATATTCAAATAATAGACACAAAAAAGGCGACATATGTCGCCTTTTTTATTATCGTTATTTAGTTAATGTCCGCGTTTCCTAAGCTTATCAATCGCAGCCAATTGTGCCATGGCTTCCATTAATTCAGCCTGTGCTTTCGCATAATCCAACTCAGATTCTCGATTTTTCATGGCTTCTTCTGCCGCTCTTTTTGCTTCAATTGCCTTGGCTTCATCAAGATCTTGGCTACGCACAGCGGTATCAGCCAATATGGTAACAATATCGGGTTGAACTTCTAACAGACCACCCGATACATAAACAAGTTCTTCTTCCTTCAACTGCGCTTTGATACGCACCATTCCAGATTTAATTCTTGTCAACATCGGCGTATGGCGAGGATAAATGCCTACTTCACCCATTTGCGCAGGTGCAACTAAGAATTCCACAGGGCCAGAATAAATAGATTCTTCCGCACTAACGATATCAAGATGAAAAATAGTACCCATTAATTTTATCTCTCAATTTATTGAAGAGTTTTAGCTTTCTCAACGGCTTCTTCGATGCCGCCTACCATATAGAACGCCTGCTCTGGTAGTTCATCATAGTCACCTTCAACAATGCCCTTAAAACCTTTAATAGTGTCTTTAAGAGATACATATTTTCCTGGAGATCCAGTAAATACCTCAGCCACATTAAATGGTTGTGATAAAAATCGTTGTATCTTACGAGCTCGACTGACTGCCAGTTTATCTTCAGGTGACAATTCATCCATACCCAGAATAGCAATAATATCTCTTAATTCTTTATAGCGTTGCAATGTTTGTTGCACCGCCCGGGCAGTATTGTAATGATCTTCACCCACTACTTGAGGATCAAGTTGGCGCGAAGTTGAATCAAGCGGATCTACAGCTGGATAAATACCCAAAGATGCAATATCACGAGAAAGTACGACTGTTGCGTCTAAGTGACCAAAAGTTGTAGCTGGTGATGGATCAGTTAAATCGTCAGCCGGAACATACACAGCTTGTATTGATGTGATTGAACCTGTTTTTGTCGAAGTAATTCGCTCTTGCAATCTTCCCATTTCTTCAGCCAGCGTAGGTTGATAGCCAACAGCCGATGGCATACGACCCAGCAATGCAGAAACTTCCGTTCCAGCCAATGTGTAACGATAAATATTGTCAACAAAGAATAATACATCACGGCCTTCATCACGGAATGCTTCAGCCATGGTTAACCCTGTTAATGCTACCCGCAAGCGATTACCGGGCGGCTCATTCATTTGCCCATAAACCAGAGCAACCTTGTCAAGCACTTTGGATTCTTTCATTTCATGATAAAAATCATTTCCTTCACGAGTACGTTCACCCACACCCGCAAATACGGAATATCCACTGTGTTCGATAGCAATATTACGTATCAATTCCATCATATTAACTGTCTTGCCAACACCTGCACCACCAAACAATCCAACTTTACCGCCTTTTGCAAAAGGGCAAATCAGGTCAATCACTTTGATGCCGGTTTCCAATAATTCAGTCGATGCTGATAATTCATCAAATGCAGGCGCTTCACGATGGATAGACATATTCTGTTCGGCACCAATTTCACCCATTTCATCAATGGGGCGGCCCAGAACATCCATAATACGACCCAATGTTTTAATTCCGACAGGAACGGTAATCTGTTTACCGGTATTTTCAACCATCATTCCACGACGCAACCCATCAGAGGATCCAAGTGCAATTGTGCGCACTACGCCGTCACCCAGCTGCTGCTGTACTTCCAGCGTAAGTTCCGTACCTTCCATTATTAACGCATCATATACTTTTGGAATGGATTCACGTGAGAATTCCACATCAATCACTGCACCAATACACTGAACAATTTTTCCTTGACTCATCGTTGTTCCCTAAATACTAAAAATGTTTAAACAGCTGCCGCGCCCCCGACAATCTCCGACAATTCCTTGGTAATTGCCGCTTGTCGAGACTTATTGTAAATCAACGTCAATTCATCAATGACACTTCCTGCATTGTCTGATGCGGCCTTCATAGCCACCATTCTTGCAGATTGTTCAGATGCCATATTCTCAGTGACAGCTTGGTATATCAGTGCCTCTACGTAACGTACCATTACATCGTCTATGACTGGTTTCGCCTCTGGCTCATAGATGTAATCCCATGTTACCTTTGGCTTATCATCAATTTGCTCAACTCTCTGTATGCGCTCATCAGTCAACGGAAGTAATTGTTCCATCACAGGCTCTTGTTTCATGGTATTTATAAAACGATTATAAAAAATATACACACGATCAAACCGATCTTGAGTATATCCATCCAGAACCACTTTAACTGCACCTATAAGTTTTGCCATATCAGGTGTATCACCAAGTCCTACCACCTGCGAAGTAACGTTTGCATTGATCCGGCTCATGAAGCCGAGACCCTTGTTACCTATACAACATACCTCTATTTGTTCATCTTCTGCTTGCCACGATTTCATTTGATTTAAGGCCCTGCGCAAAATATTTGTGTTCAAACCACCACAAAGACCTTTATCCGAAGTCACGATAATAATACCTACGCGTTTGACCGTATCCCTATCAATCAAAAAGGGATGACGATATTCGGTATTTGCTCGACTCATATGTGCAGCGACATTACGTATTTTTTCACCGTAAGGCCGTGCTTTTTTCATACGATCCTGAGCCTTGCGCATTTTTGATGCCGCCACCATCTCCATGGCGCGCGTTATCTTTTGCGTATTTTTTACGCTCTTTATCTTATTGCGTACTTCCCTGCTACCAGCCATTGTTTAGTAAGTTCCGTTTTGCTTGAATTCTTTAATCGCGGAGGCTAAATCTTTCTCCGTATCCGCATCAAGTTCCTTAGTTTTTTCTATTTTCTCAAGTATAGCGGCATGTTGGCCACGTATATAACTCTTCAGCGCTGATTCAAATGCCAGCGCGCGCTTCACTTCAACGTCATCAAAATAACCATTATTAACCGCAAATAAAGTAATCGCCATTTCAGAAACACTTAACGTAGCGTATTGAGACTGCTTCATAAGCTCAGTCACCATCTTTCCGCGTTCAAGCTGTTTTCGTGTTGCTTCATCCAGATCAGAGGCAAACTGCGCGAATGCGGCCAATTCGCGATACTGAGCTAACGCCAGACGAATACCACCGCCTAATTTTTTAATAACCTTAGTTTGTGCTGCACCACCTACCCTCGATACTGAAACACCTGCATTAATCGCTGGACGAATACCTGCATTAAATAAATCTGTTTCCAGAAATATCTGACCATCTGTAATCGAAATCACATTAGTCGGCACGAAAGCAGTCACATCACCAGCCTGCGTTTCAATGATAGGCAAAGCAGTCAATGATCCCGTTTTACCTTTTACAGCACCATCTGTAGCCTTTTCAACATAAGCGGCGCTTACCCTTGCTGCTCTCTCTAATAAGCGTGAGTGTAAATAAAATACATCTCCTGGATATGCTTCACGACCTGGCGGGCGTCTTAATAATAATGAAATTTGTCTATATGCCCAAGCTTGCTTCGTCAAGTCATCATAAACAATCAGAGCATCCTGGCCTTTATCACGGAAATATTCACCCATCGTGCACCCTGAATAAGGCGCTATAAATTGCATTGCCGCTGATTCTGAGGCTGTCGCTGCCACCACAATGGTATATTCCATTGCACCGTGTTCTTCCAGTTTGCGTACCACGTTCGCAATTGAAGAAGCCTTCTGTCCGATCGCAACATAGATACAGAACATGTTTTGGCCTTTCTGATTAATAATCGCATCAATGGCTACTGCGGTTTTTCCTGTCTGACGATCACCGATGATCAATTCACGCTGACCGCGCCCAACTGGCACCATCGAATCCACCGATTTCAATCCTGTCTGAACAGGCTGATCAACTGATTGTCGCCAAATAACACCCGGCGCAATTTTCTCGATTGGCTCTGATCTCACTGCTGTAATTGGCCCTTTCCCATCAATAGGCTGTCCTAATGCATTCACAACACGTCCCAACAAGCCTTCACCAACAGGCACTTCCAGAATACGTCCCGTACATTTAACGGTATCGCCTTCACAAATATGCTCATAGGCGCCCATAATAACTGCACCTACTGAATCACGTTCGAGATTCAATGCCAGACCAAATGTATTATCTGGAAACTCCAGCATTTCACCCTGCATCACATCTGACAAACCGTGAATACGAACAATACCGTCTGTGACGGATACAATAGTTCCTTGTGTACGAACTTCTGCTGTATCAGCAAGCCCTTCAATCCTTTTTTTAATCAGATCACTGATTTCGGATGGATTTAACTGCATTTCATTTAACTCCTAGCTTTTAATGGCAACAGCCATGGCTTCAAGTTTACCGCGAACTGAGGCATCGAGAATTTCATCACCAATTTCAACTTTAATTCCACCTATTAATTCCGGATCAACACTCACCTTAGCTTCTATCTTTCGCTTAAACTTCTGTTCGAGATCATCAACTAATTTCTTGAGTTGCTTGTTTTCCATTGCAAATGCGCTAACGATTTTCGCTTCCAAAACACCTTCATGCTGCGCTTTCAATTGTTCAAATAATCGACTAATCTGAGGCAGCACAAATATGCGCTTATTTTCTGTCAACAACGTTACGAGATTGCAAGCTTCAGCATTAAATTTGCTGCGACCAATCTCCAAAAATATTTCACCTAACTGTTTTGGAGATACCACTGGATTGCCAACAAGCATCTTCACATGCTCATCTTCAGCAATCGCCGCAGCGAGTTGCAACATTTTTGACCATTGAGACAAACTATTACCTGCTACAGCTAGTTTATAGACCGCATCTGCATACGGTCTCGCAACAGTAATTGCCTCAGCCATTATTTTAAATCGTCCTCTATAGAAGCGAGCATATCTGCATGCACTTTAGCATCCACTTCCCGACGCAGTATTTTCGCTGCTCCTGCGATAGCTAATTCAGCAACATGTTGCCGCAGTGATTCTTTAGCGCTAAACATTTCATGTTCTATATCTGCCTTTGCGCCAGTAATAATTCGATCACCCTCTTCTTTTGCCGATTTTTTTGCCTCTTCAACAATTTCTGTAGCCCGTCTTTCAGCTTGCAGAATTATTTCTGAAGCACGTTGCTTTGCCTCTTTCAATACATCAGATGAACGTTGACTCGCCAACTCTAATTCGTGACGACCACGTTCACCAGCAGCCAATCCATCTGCGATCGTTTTCTGCCGCTCTTCAATCGCACGCAACAATGGCGGCCACACATATTTAACAGTGAACCAAATAAATATTGAAAAGGCTATCGCCTGAGAAATTAAAGTAAAGTTAATATTCATGACAAGCCCGTAATATCTGATCTATGCAGCTATACAGCAATAGCATTATTATTGAATAACTGCCAACAATGGATTACCAAATGCAAACAACATTGCCAGACCCACAGCAATAATAAATGATGCATCAGTTAAACCCAGCAAAAGGAATACCTTACCTTGTAAAGTCGGTATCATTTCAGGTTGGCGCGCCGCGCCTTCCAAAAAACGACTACACATGACACCCACACCGATACATGCTCCAGCCGCACCGAGACCGATCATCAAACCAATACCTATGCCCGTATATGCCTGAATCATTGCCAAATACTGCAAATTATCCATTTTAATTTCCTTTTGTTAAGATTAATGATTTTGCAACAAATAAAACTTTTAGATTAATGCGACTCATGCGCCATCGATATATATACAACCGTCAACATCATGAAAATAAATGCCTGCAAGGTAACAATCAATATGTGAAATATTGCCCAACCTGCTCCCAGAATCGCACCAAAAAATGCACCAGCAACACCTGTCGCAGCCCACATTCCTATTAATAAGAAAATTATTTCACCCGCATAAATATTACCAAAAAGACGCAGCGAGTGTGACAATGGCTTAGACACATATTCAATGAAGTTAAATAATAAGTTCAATATCCAAAGAAGCGGATTTTTTCCAAATGGCGTACAAAAAAGTTCATGCATCCACCCGCCCAATCCTTTGACTTTTATGCTAAAAAAGATCATCAAAAACCAAACTGACAAAGCTAACGCAAAAGTTGTATTTACATCGGTCGTTGGCACAGATCGCCAATTATGCAATCCAAAAGCATGCTCATAAATCCAAGCTAAAATATCAATCGGCAGGATATCCATGGCATTCATCATTAAAACCCACACGAAAATTGTTAACGCAGTAGGCGCAACAAAAACATGCCGATTACCATGAAATGTATTTTTTACTTCATTATCGATAAACTCAACTGCCAACTCCACAAAAGCTTGTCGCTTTGATGGAACACCTGGAGTTGCTTTACGCACCACCAACCAAATAAACCCGAAACTCATAATACCGAGAATTACAGACGTTACCAAAGTATCAACATGCAGAACCCAAAAGGCACCTTCGCTGACATTTGTCGTTAGATTAGTTAAATGATGATTAATGTAAGAAGTTGGAGTAAGTTCTGTATCTGATGCCATGCGCCGCCCGCTTTACTTTTATTAATTTATCTTATTCTTTGTATTATCTGACACAAATATCGCCATGCTATGAACCAAAACAGTCAGGATAAACGTCCCAATAAATGCGAATGCATTAACATTCTCATAACTTTTTAACACTACCCATAACAAGATTACAGTCAAAATTATTTTTACAGCTTCAGCCCTTAATGCGGTTCTAATTGTCCCACCGGCCGTATATCCTTTATGTTGCGATATAATTATTGCAAATGCTGCAGAGGATATCACACTAACCATCCCACCCAACAATGCTGATATTGCACCATGCAAATCCAGCAAAAACCCAATAATAACTACCACAACCAAGGCAACAAGTAATTGCACACGCAGAACAATACTAAGCGGTCTATTTTTTATCCAAGACATACTTTCCATTTACCCTTGGAACAGACAGCACTAACTACATTCATAATTGGTCGTTATTATAGCTTAACCAACCAACTCAGTCAATGTAGAATTCCAATTTTGTAGTTAGCCCGGATATTTCATGAATTCGCACGATGATCGCGCAGGATATTGGTTTCACAAGGGATTTTTCGAAGAAGCAGTGTAGTTATTCATACACTCGACTGAGGATTCGGGGTAAGCAGGCAAGCCGCAAAGCGGCTGCNNCTCGCAAAAATTCCTTGTGGAATCAAGAGGCAAGTGAGAGCGTGTGCAATTCATGAAATATCCTGGTTAGCAAATAAGCTAGTCCAGACTTGTAGCAAACGGCCTGTCCTGTTTTCTTAGCATTCGGAATAAAACAGATGGAATTAATACAGGTGGCACGGAAGATCAGCGATAAAGAGATGATTCTGAAATTTTCAACTGAGCTGCTAACGCCGCAGTGGTAGTCCTTACTCTATGAGCATAAGTATCTACACAAGTTTGCTCGAAAAATGGCATGATAACGGATGATTTTACTTTTCGATTTAACCGCAGCTTCTATCCGTTCAACGCTTTCCGCTCCCTACTGGGCATCGCAAGCGACGCTGGCGCTCAACCTACGACGAGCTTTACTCAGGAAAATGGAAGCACCCTATACTTCACGCGGCTATAAAGTACGTTTTTTGCTATACTGATCTGAGGTCGCCATACATTTT
>CXWL01007995.1_pt1 | contig 15559 bp, 10 predicted proteins | sample 590931 | NCBI WGS metagenome assembly CXWL01 (sample SAMEA3498368, study PRJEB10139) | groundwater metagenome | biome: water well; material: biofilm material | place: Germany | collected 2015-04-27 | reverse complement strand
TCCATACCGTTTTTAAAACTTTCCACGCTAGCATTTTCAATTGCCAGCGCTGCTTCGAGACTATCCATGACCGTCAGTAATTCAGCAGAGAAATTCTCGATGGCATATTTATGCGCATTAGCCACATCACTTTGCGCACGTTTTCGAATATTCTCTGTTTCAGCTTTCGCTCGAATCCAGGCATCATGATGTTCAGCTGCTCTGATTTCAGCCTCTTTCAATAAATGCTCAAGGCTGGGTTGCGGATCTTCGTTTTCTCCGGTTTGAATAGTTGCATCACTGGTTATTCCGGGTATTTTGGCTTCTTCTTTAGCATATGGTAATTCAGTTGGGTTAGCTTCTGGATTGTGTGGATTTTCTGGACTTGGCATCGTACCTCCTAATGACTGTGCAAGCGATATTGGGGTTGCATTTTTAAATTTCAAGCCAACAATTGAAAATTGTTCACGCTTCTTGCAAATTTATTGGATTAACACGCCAATTCAATGCACTATTGGCTGTAATTTTCGATCAATTCTTGATTCTTCCGGCTAATGTACTTGCCTTGCCGATATAATTGCGAGGAGTTAACGCCAACAGGCGATCTTTCTCTGCTACAGGAATATTCAGATCAGCAATAAACTGATGCAGTGTTTCTTTGGTAATTCCGCTCTTGCCACGCGTTAACGCTTTCAGTTGCTCGTAAGGGTTGGTAACTCCATAGCGCCGCATCACTGTTTGAATAGGTTCGGCCAAAACTTCCCAGGTGCTGTCCAGATCAGCCAGTAATTGCGCCGGGTTGATATCCAGTTTATTGAGTCCTTTAGTACAGGAGTCATAAGCCAGCAGAGTATGCCCTAACGCCACGCCCATATTACGTAATACGGTGGAATCGGTTAAATCCCGTTGCCACCGGGATACAGGTAATTTTTCGCTCAAATGACGCAATAATGCATTGGCAATCCCCAGGTTACCTTCCGAGTTTTCAAAATCAATCGGATTGACTTTGTGCGGCATAGTTGAAGAGCCTACTTCGCCCGCTTTGGTTTTTTGTTTGAAATAACCCAGTGAAATATATCCCCAGATATCGCGATTCAGATCCAACAGAATGGTATTGATTCTTGCATATGCGTCGAAAAGTTCTGCGATCGTGTCGTGGGGTTCAATCTGGGTCGTATAAGGATTAAATTCCAGACCCAAATTTTCAACAAATAACTGTGCAAATTTTTCCCAATCCAGATCCGGATAGGCGGATAAGTGCGCATTGTAATTACCGACTGCACCATTGAACTTACCCAATATGGAAATTGCTTCGAGTTGTTTCTTCCCGCGTTGTAGACGATAAACTACATTCGCAATCTCTTTGCCTAATGTCGTTGGTGTAGCTGGCTGGCCATGCGTGCGAGCAAGCATCGGGACATCCGCTAATTGATGGGCCAGCTCTATCAATCTATTAACAATTCTGTCGAGTGCGGGCAGCATGACTTGTTCGCGGCTAGATTTGAGCATCAGGCCATGCGATAGATTGTTGATATCTTCAGAGGTGCAGGCAAAATGAATAAATTCAGCAACCTTGGCAATCTCAGTATTATCTGCCAGCTTCTGTTTTAGCCAGTACTCAACGGCTTTCACATCATGATTGGTCGTGGCTTCAATGGCTTTAACTGCTTCCCCGTCAGCAACGGAAAAATTTGCCACCAAATTATCCAGTTGCGTGTTGGTTTCGGATGAAAAAGGCGGAACCTCAAAAATCCCTGGTTCGTTACTTAGCGCTTCAATCCATGCCACTTCAATTTGCACACGGTAGCGAATCAAAGCAAATTCACTGAAATAAATTCGCAGCGGTTCTACTTTTGTTTGGTAACGGCCATCCAAGGGGGATAATGCGGTAATTCCTGAAAAATTCATAGTATTTTCATATTTTTTGAAGCCGGGATTCTAACATGCCTGCTTTGTAGCGGAAGCAGTCAATTCTGAATCATCAATCTAAGAACTTTAACCAATGTTGTCCCAAGAGAGATAATGCAATCATATTTTCCACGATATCTAATTTAATGCTGCTTAATAAATTTATCGTGGATACGCCGCGTAGTGCGCCAAACCGCCCAGAGTACGATAGGAATCATCAATCCGGCAGCCATTTCAGGGTCAATGGGTAGGCCAGCAGCCTTGCCAGCTTTGGCTATATACAGCAACAAACTGATTACGTAATACGTAATGGCGGCAATCGATAGACCTTCCACTGTACTTTGTAACCGCAGTTGTAGTTCCTGACCACGCGTAAGCTTTTCCAGTAATTGTTGATTTTGTGATTCGGTCAGAATATCGACTCGCGTACGTAGCAAGGCGCTAGCTCGTGAGACACGCGCAGAAAGATAACTCATTCGCTGTGCAGTCGCTTCAACTGTCGCGATAGCCGGTGAAAGCCGCCGCTGCATAAATTCTCCAATGGTCTGAGTACCCGGTATGGCTTTTTCTCTGAGTTCGCTGATACGTTGTGTGACCAGTTTGTTGTATGCTTGCGTCGCCGCAAAACGGTACGCCTGTTCAACAGTAGCACGTTCGATACGCGTAGCTAATGAAATGAGCGTATCAAGTAATTCTTGATCAGAAGCGGCTTTGTTTTCCAATTGTGCTGTGATATCAGCCAACTGCTGCTCCGCTCTGGTCAATTCAGGAATAAGTTGTTTAGCTACTGGCAGGCCTTTTAACGCCATGAGCCGGTAGGTTTCTATTTCAAGCAGGCGTTGCGAGACACGCCCTGCCCGCGTCGCTGATGAATTAAGCGGCATAATTACCAGCATGCGCTCAAAGCCACTGGGACGCAGCATAAAATCTGTCACCGCAATTGAATGACCGTCTCTACCGATCAGTGAAGCTACCACTGGATTCCCTCCAAACCACTGACGTGCCTGGATGAGCAACTCATCGGGTTCGTTCAGATCACCATGCATCATGGCTAGTTTAATAGCAGCGAAAGTCCGACCAGGGATTTCAGCCAACCAACCTTGCGGTAAGCTCAAGTAAGAAAGTAACTCTGGATCTGTCGCACCCAATTGAGCAACCTCAGGTAGGGGTTGTACAAGCGAATAGCGCGTAAATTCGCTATGACGCTCCCATCTCAAAGAATAGCCTTGCAAACGCAAGCGCAGAAAATTATTCTGCAATTGTTCGAGCATCAGCGTCTCCTGCCCAGGGAGGCGGCGCAAGTATTCACACTCTTGCTCGCGTGTTATACCATCATTAATTACCGCCACATAAATCACCAGCGCGGGTAATCGGATCCGCTGACTCGGACGTGCATGCACTTCATTGTGCAATGAAATTCGTTGCGGGTCATCGTCAGGCAGCAAACCGGATGAATGAATGCCAATGTTTGGATACATACGCATAGAAGAATAAGATTTTTTTGGCAGACCTGAATGTACCAAGGATCCAGTGCCAGGTCAAAAACACTGAAAAACGATCACTCATAGTCTACAATGGCTGATCATTATTGTAGTTTACTGAGTTTGAAAGCAGTCTTTCGAGATTTTCGTGATACGTTTTAAAAATTATATGTCGAATATCAATCACAACATACCTTTATCAGCATCGCAACTGCAGCTTAGAAGCCTTGAAGCTGTATGGCATCCTTGCACGCAAATGAAGCAACACGAAACCTATCCGCTCGTTCCGATTGTGAGCGGTAAAGGGGTATGGCTTTATGATGCTGCTGGAGAGCGTTATCTTGATGCGATTAGTTCCTGGTGGGTCAATCTATTTGGTCACTCCAATCCTTATATCAATGCGGCAATCCACGATCAGCTTGAGAAAATAGAACATGTCATGCTGGCGGGTTTCACCCATGAACCGGTTGTTTTATTATCGGAACGGCTCAAGAAAATGGCACCCGGCGCACTCGGGCATTGCTTCTACGCCAGTGATGGAGCATCGGCAATTGAAATCGCATTAAAAATGAGTTTTCATTATTGGCTTTTGTGCGGTCAACCGCAGAAAAACAATTTTGTTAGCTTGCAAAATGATTATCATGGTGAAACACTTGGGGCATTATCGGTCACTGATGTGGCAATCTTCCGGGAAACTTATGCGCCATTGCTTCGTCCGTGCACACATGTTCCCACTCCCGACTGGCGTTATGCGGAAACCGGGGAATCACCGGAAGATTATGCTATCCGCGCTGCTGCTGCGCTGGAGCGTTATTTGGCGGAGAATCATGCACAAACCGCTGCATTCATACTTGAGCCACTGGTTCAAGGTGCTACCGGCATGGGCATGTATCACTCTGTTTATCTGCAACGTGCCAGAGAAATCTGCACACGATACCAAGTACATTTGATTGCTGATGAAATTGCCGTTGGTTTTGGCCGGACTGGAACACTATTCGCGTGTAATCAGGCAGATATCGCACCGGATTTTCTATGTCTATCGAAAGGTCTGAGCGGCGGATATTTGCCACTGTCAGTTGTGATGACTTCTGATACGGTTTTTCAGGCTTTTTATGATGACAAAACAGCGCATGCATTTTTACACTCTCATTCGCATACCGGCAATGCACTCGCCTGCCGGGCCGCATTGGCCACGCTGGATATTTTTGAACACGATCATGTCATTGAGACCAACAAAATTAAAGCGGCCTATCTGAATAAAATTGCAGCACCGCTCGCAGATCACCAGAAAGTCAGGAATTTCCGCAATTGCGGTATGATATGGGCTTTTGAAGTAGAAACGGATGATCGAGATTTTGCAGCGAAATGTTTTCAAGCAGGGTTAAAACAACAACTAATACTGCGGCCCTTGGGAAAAACTATTTATTTCATGCCTCCCTATGTCATCAGCGAGCAGGAAATAGATTTATTAGTCAATGGCACACGGCATGTGTTGGATACACTATAAACTAATAATAGGCATTTAATACAATGCAACTTACTTTCTTAGGTGCAGCCGGTGAAGTTACTGGATCCAGTTATCTCATCGAAACCGGAACAGTACGGTTTCTAGTCGATTGCGGCATGTTTCAAGGCGGTCGAGAGGCGGATAGAAAGAATCGCACTGCTTTTAAATTCGATCCCAAAACGATCGATTTTGTATTACTAACCCACGCCCATATTGATCATTCCGGCCTATTGCCACGGCTGAGCGCATGGGGCTTCAGAGGCCCGGTTTATTGTACAGCCGCAACGGCGGATTTACTCCAGGTTATGCTCAAAGACAGCGCGCATATTCAGGAAAAAGAAATTGAGTGGCGCAATAAATCGCGCCATTACAGCCGATCAACGCAGGAGCTTGCCCCACTATATACCGTCACACAAGCAGAAACGCTTCTAAAACAATTAATCCGCGTGGACTACAATACAGAAATTAATCCCCACTCGTCCGTGCGTTGTTGTTTCCGTGATGCTGGTCACATCCTTGGTTCATCGATCATTGAGCTATGGATCAAAAAGCACTCGAATTACAAAAAAATTGTATTCTCGGGCGATCTCGGGCAACCCGGTCACCCAATTGTGCGTGACCCCACTTTCATCCAACAAGCAGATATCCTGCTAATCGAATCCACGTATGGCAATCGATTGCATCGAACTATGCCGGATACACTGGATGAATTGGTTCATGCGATTAACCATACGCTTATCCATAAAGGCGGCAATGTAATCATACCGGCTTTTACCGTAGGACGTACCCAAGATCTGCTGTTTCTGCTAATTGACCTCTATCGCCAAGGCAAACTGGGAAAAATGGATATTTATGTTGATTCACCGATGGCACGAGCGGCGACAGAAATAACGCTCAAGCATATTTCGTTGCTCGATAAAGAAGCTTCCGACGCGCTGCAGTGGATGAATAAAAATGCAAGAAAACCCCAGATTCAATTTGTGCAGGATATTGAAGAATCCATGCAGCTTAATCATATTAAACATGGACTCATCATTATTTCAGCCAGTGGTATGTGCGATGCCGGACGTATCAAACATCATCTCAAATACAATCTCGATAGATCTGAATGCAGTATTCTAATCACCGGGTTTCAGGCGGAAGGAACTTTGGGGAGACGATTAGTCGACGGCGCCCGGAAAGTCAGGATTTTTGGTGAAGATGTTCGTGTTAAGGCAAGCATTTATACCATCGGCGGACTCTCGGCCCATGCCGATCAGTCAGCTTTAATCGACTGGTTGCAGCACTTCCAGAAAATGCCCGAAAAGATTTTTGTCGTACATGGTGAATTCAGCAATTCCTCTGCTCTGGTTACTGCGATTCAGCAGAAACTCAATTGGACGGCATGCATTCCGGAACAATTGTCAGTTGTCACGCTTTAAACCTGTAAAGGAAGCTCTGATTAAGTCCTTCGACAGGCTCAGGACGAGCGGTAATATATTGATTACGTTCGTGGTGAGCTTGTCGAACCATGAATGTATCAACTTAATCAGAGCTTCCTAAACTGCCGACTTCAGTGATTCACTGGCAATTACTTGTATTCATTACTCAGAAACTGATTTCATGAAAAACGTAGCCGCGGGTGCAGGCTTGCCAATGTAATACCCTTGTGCGTAATCAATATCTATTTTTTCTATCAAAGACAGTATTTCCGCACTCTCGACAAATTCTGCTGTAATTTTCTTACCAAACCCCCTGGCTACGCTACATAAAGCATTCACCAAAATCAGGTCATCACTGCTTTCAGATAAATTACGTATGAATGAACCATCAATTTTAACCACATCAACCGGCAATTCTCTTAAATAATAAAAAGAAGAAAAACCAACACCAAAATCATCCAGTACGAAACCACAACCCAGTTCTCTAATTTCTATCATTAATGCACGTGCGCCAGGCAAATCCTCTAACGCTGCAGTTTCTGTAATTTCAAACATGACACATGCCGGATCCATGTCTCGTGTCATCAATTCTTGTTTCAGGATTGGCAATAGCTCGGGATCATTAAATGCGTGAGCGGATAAATTGATTGAAAAGCTGACCTTGAACCCGGCTTGATATATTTTTGCGACCTGAGCAATGGCTTTCCGCAGCACCATGTGATCAATTGCATGAATTAACCCGGTATGCTCAGCCGCAGGAATAAAATCGGCGGGCGACAATACCGAACCGTCTTTTTCCTGCATGCGCAGCAATACTTCATAGTGTGAGATTTGTTTCGATTTAACATGCATAATCGGTTGCAAATAAAGCACGAAATTATCATGTAAATGGGAGTGTTCAATCTTCTCTTTCCAGTAAACCAATGTATGCATCCGTTCACGGCTACGGTCTTTGTCTGAAAACAGGTACCAAGCATTCCGCCCCATCGCCTTTGCCTGATACATGGCAAGATCTGCAGCAGCCAGCAAATCATGAATATTAGCGCCATGCTCAGGAAATAATGCAATACCGATACTGGCTGAAATTTTATGGGTACGATTACTAATTGTTAACTGGGCCAAGCTCAATTGATCCAATACTTTTTTAGCAACTTCTATTGCGCCACTGGCATTGATTTCCGGTAAGATAATGGCAAATTCATCCCCTCCCAAACGGCCTGTTATATCATCTGTCCGAATGGTCTGAGCCAGCATACCAGCAACCATTTTAAGCAACGTATCACCGGCCTGATGCCCGCTGGTGTCATTAATATATTTAAATCGGTCCAAGTCAAAGAATAACAAAGCGCCTGGATGCCGGTAACGTTCTGCACGGCTTAATACTTGCTCCAATTCTTCGCTAAAACGGCGCCGATTAAACATGTTAGTCAAAGGATCATGATCGGCCAGCCAAGCCAGATGCCCTTCAACTCGCTTATATTCGGTGACATCTAGCCCCACCGATAAGATAGATGGATCATCTGCAGATTGCCAGGATAAATGCGAGTGTAGCCAGGCAACATGACGTGTTGTTCCATCTTTACAATGTGTAATAGCTTCATGACGTAATTGCATTCTTTGCCCAGTATGTACCTCATTAAAGCGGGTAAGTGAATCCTGCGATTCATACTCCGGAATCAAAATATTTAGAAAAAATTTACCCAGCAACTCACTTTCCGTATAGCGAGTCAACATTTCTCCATAAGCATTTAATGAAATGATCCTGCCTTCAAAATTCTGTGTCAGAACTATGGCTTGTGCCGTATCCAGCAAATTTTCAACGAAATCTCTTTCTTTACTGAGTGCATTTTTTTGCTCAATCAGCATCGTTGTCCGGGTCGATACTTCCTGCTCTAGTTTTTCCAGTTGTAATGACAAGGATATGGCGGCTTCAGACAATGTGTCCACTTCATCACTGAAACGCTGTACGCGATCGGTTGAGGCCAGAGACAGACGTAATTTCTCAAATTGTCCGCTGGCAAGAAACGGGAGTACAAAAACAACATCTTTTAGTTTTGCAAGTAGCCGCGTAAAAATCAGAAATAATAAAATCTCTGAAAAGATAAGCCCAATCAAACCGATAAATGCTATTTTCCAGATGGAATCATGAATATTATTCACCGCAGCCGTCACATCGGTAATGACAACCAAATGGGCCTTGTCGGGTTCATACGAATTGAGCGGAAATAATTTTAGTTGTTGATACTGATCATTCCAGCGGATCTGGATACCGTCATTGAGTGACGACATTTCCGGATAAATCTGCGCAGCTTTATTGAGAATTTCCCGATTTCTTTCTTTGTTGGTAAGCGCCGGGATATGAACATTCCAACGTAGAAAATCGAAATCATTTTGTAGCAACAGATTATTCTGTTCCTTAATTAACAGGCCTATATCAGCACCCGCTATCCGTTTGAAGGCCAGAAATACATCGGCTAAAGAAATTCCCATCACCACTACGCCAGCTTTTTTTCCTTCGACCAATAGTGGCGAAACGATGTACTGTATGCAGCTTTCCCTGCAAAGCAAAGGGTTGATCGGCCGTTCAGATTGATTGACATGACTTACCCAGGTCGACAACAGAGTATTGCCGTCAATATTCGTGTCCAAATTATCCCAACTTGCGTTCAGCTGATTGGCTTGGTTATAGAAATGGATAAATTCAACACCGTTATGAAATTGCAGCAACGCCCAATGTTGATCAAAAGCTTTGCTAATACCCTCGCCATCACTTTTGATCAAAGCATTCTTCATTTCATCAAGAAATGGAATCATTTCAGCCAGCTGGTATAAATTCTGCGAGGTATTCTTGATCAGACTGTTGATCTCTCTGGAATATCGTCTGTATTCAACATCCCGTTGATTGTCGAAATTGGCCATTAAGCCCAGATAACTGATAAAGCAAAACATTATTACAACAGCCAGCAGTATCAAACTGCTCCCCAAAGAGATTTTCCATCTCAAGCTGCGAAACCTTCTCCCTTTAAGGTTTGGAGTCAGAGGCGCTTTTTCTAATTGATTCCCGGAATTATTTTCCATCAGAATTTCTTCTTGCTTAGAAGCGATAAGAGGCTTGAATCGCGTATAGATCCCAATGCTGGCTTAGTGGTCCTTCACTTGCCGGATTGTCTAATCTTGAAAGCCATCCGGTTCCATTTACATGATGATACTCAGCGCGCAGCATGAATTGCGGCGTAACATTCCAACGCAAACCTACTGTTATATCCTTGGCAAAACGAGAGTGTTCTTGTCCTGCACGTGCAGGATTCTGTGCAGCCCAGCGACTTCCATCCCGATCTGATCTATCGGTAAAGAGCACATCATAACGCAGAATACCTTCCCATTTCGGAGTAAAACGATATTCGCCTTGAAAGTAAAAACTCTCGCCAAAGAAATTTAAGCCATCCAAAGCTTTTACATGGAAATTATTGTCATATTTGAAATGCCGTAGCGCATATTCAGAAGTCAGAGTCCAACGTTCCGCATTATATTGTGCGGAGAAATAGATTGGTGTGAATTGTAGTGCACCGGGGCCTGCTGGATCGTTCATTTTGTTCGCGGGATCATAGGCTGAGTTTAACCATATTCCGCTAATACCAAGACGAATACGTTTGTCATTCGTTTCAAAAATCCCACGTCCAATGTACGATACATCCCTTGTTAAATGACCCGGCCGTAGTGCCCCAACAAGCGCAAGTTCCGTATCCTTGTCGCTTACAATCGGCAACCATACGCCAAATTGAGTGGAAACAGTACCCAGATTGCCAACTGCAGTTTCACCATACAACTGCACAGAATCTCCAGATAGCCCAAGATTTCGCGTGCGATCAAAATAAATGGATTGTGGCAACATAATGCTCGGACGTGTGAATGCGACATCCCGGGTTTCATTATAGAATCCAAAAGGATTTTTTAATCGACCGACCCGAATACCAAACTGATTCACTTCGTGAGAATAAATCCGATAATCCAGAAAGCCAAAATCAAGGCGTGGCATACCTGTGTTTCCTTCACCCGCACGACGCGACAGTACTTGTGCTGACACTTGCAATCTCGGCAATGGCCGCACGGAAGCATTGAGCCCGGCTTCTGTAAGCCCAAAGCTACCGCCACTATCACTATTTCCAAAAACATCATTGTTTGAAGTTGTGATATAAGCTTGACTGGCAAAACCATGAATCTGCAGATCACCGGGAAGATCTGTTCTTCGGAACCAGTTTACCGCCGTACTCACCAATCCGGATTTCTTCTTCGTGCTATCCAATTCTGTAGCTTGTGCAGGCAACTCAGATGTTTGCAACCAAACGGGTGATTTTATAGATTCAGGTTGCTTCTGTGTCTGATTAGGTTGTTGCGCATGCACTGAAAAGCAGCCGACAAACAATAACAAGGCCAATTGCCTGGTTATCATCCGGGAAGCGCCTCCAAGCAGGCTACTTAATCTCGAGCACGTTAACATTTTCATTAATATTTGCTCTCCATAAATAACCTATTGCGCCTGGTGTGCTGGCAACCTTGGCAAGCATTTCCTCAGTTGAGTTGACGATAACGGGTGCTTGACCCGTACCGGAGAAAACTAAACGATCCCACGTAGACCGTAACTGATAAGGAAATACGTTTAATTTTTCTTTGGAAACAGTCTGATGTAACTGATCATCATCGGATAATACAAAAACTCTAATCTTGGTTCCATCAGGCCATGTTTTCAAACGCATACTGAAGATAGAACGCAACGAATTCACTGAGAGAGCTTTTTCTCTGACCCCTAAATTAGTCACAATTTCATAATGATCATTTGCTCTGGCCTCGGCTTCTATGCCGAGAAGACAGATAGAAAGAGCTATACATAAATAGCCTCTAATCTTTAACAAACAATGCATTGATAATAGGATTTGTATGGAGAAATGAAATAAATTCAAGAAACGGGTTTCTGATTCAATGCTATTCCATTACCATTAGCTAATAGGAACGGGACTATATTCACCACACTCGGTCACTACTTCCCAAGCGTCACGATGCTCTTTATACATTCTTTGAATCACTTCTTCGACTTTCACGTAATAAGGCCGGCGAATGCCATGATAATTAACCGGCGGTCCAATTGGATTAAAACTCAAACCATAAAAACCCAGTAGTCTATTTAATGCCGGGTCCATTACTGATAACCAGTTTTTGATATTGTATTTGATTGACATGCGCATAACGCCGGACATAAGTACCAATGCAATGTTAAGCGCTGAACGGCGATCTCCTGCGCGTCTATCTTGTTTCTCTCTTTTGTCGCTGTCTATGTCGGTTACTTGCTTGCGGCGCTCATCGGTACGCCGGTCATTTTTACGCCGGTCAAATTGACTTATAACCAAAAAACGAGAAATTTCTGCAGTTTGTTGACGGGGGAGTGCTTTGATATCACACAACGCCGGATCCGTTTGACCATACAATTCGACAGGCAATAGCTTCTCTGGTCTTGAAGAATCCGGCAGAATTAACCGCACGGTACCAATAAAATCTCCAGATGGGCGATAGCGCAGTAGAACATGTGATGAATGACTGTCATAACTATCCTTCTCCAGCTTATCCGGACAAAGTGCGGGATCAAATCCAGGCAGGCGTTGCTCTATACACAATACCTGATAGCGGATTCTATAAACACTCTCTAGCAACTCGGCTGTATCAGCTACAATAATTTCAAAGAATTTATGAAAATTTTCATACAATTCATTCATCGAATCACCCAGTTGAGTTATAAGTAGTCGGTTATATCCATATTCAAAAATTTACTCAAACCAATTCTTAATCATCGAAAAAAAGAATGAGTAATAGTAAATTTATTCAATGAGAGAAATAGTAAGCTGCATCCGCGCAACGTCATAATCGGATAAGCACGGGAACTATGGTGCATTTTCTATTTTCAATCGCATAAAGCAAACACTTTTTCATTCAATAAGTAATATATATTCATTGCAGCAATCATTTAAGTATATTTAAAGCGAATATTCAACTGATCTTTATCATTTGATTGAAGAATTGAAGTAATGATGCAAGCCTGTACACAATAAACAACATACTGGTGTAATGTAGCGGTTTTTGATTTGGTTAAGCGGTATTGATTGAACTTGCGCCAAAGCAAATAAAACAATCCGTTTCACGTTTGATTCGAAGTTATACCACTACTTCAGTGGGTGCAGGATGACCCAGAAATGCTGTCGGACTAGCGGTCAAACCATAAGCGCCCGACTGTAATATCACCACCAAATCACCAGCCGATGCTTTGGCCATTAGCATTTGATCGGCCAACAGATCTAAGGGCGTGCAAAGCGGTCCCACAACCGAAACAACTTCTCTTTCGGTGCCCTCAACTTTATTTCCGATGATGACTGGGTAATTCTTGCGGATTACTTGACCAAAATTACCGGAAGCCGCCAAATGATGGTGTAATCCTCCATCAGTCACTAGAAAAACTTGTCCTCTCGATACCTTCCGTTCCAAAATCTGGCAGACATAAATTCCCGCCTCAGCCACCATGTATCGGCCTAATTCAATCACGATCCGAGCATCAGGCAATTGCCGTTTTACTTGTGGCATCAAGCGCTGCAAATTCTCACCAATGGCAGTAATATTCAATGCTTGATCACCGGGGAAATAAGGAACACCAAAACCACCGCCAATATTGAACAACCGTATAGGTGATGGTGCATGTTCTGCAAGTCGAATACCCAGTTGGAAAGTTTTTGCGTGCATTTCCTGAATCGCTGTTGCATTCAAATTCTGTGAGCCACTGAAAATATGAAAACCAACAAAATTTAATCCACGTATACCTAGCCGGTTTAGCATATCAGGTACACGTTCAGCATCTACGCCAAATGGTTTGGAACCGCCGCTCATTTTCATTCCGGAAGATTTGAGTTCAAAATCCGGATTCACTCGAATTGCTACATTGGGAACAATGCCTAAATATTCACCCAATTGCGCGACCAATTCCATTTCCTGCTCGGATTCCAGATTGAGAACGACACCGGCAGCGATAGCGCTGCGTAGTTCATGCTCTTTTTTTCCCGGTCCGGCGAAGCTGATTTTCTCAGGCGGTAACGTTGTATCCAATGCAGTTTTCATTTCCCCCGCTGAAGCGACGTCAATTCCATCAACCAACCCTGCCAGATGTTGTACCACTGCAGGCATAGGATTTGCCTTCATCGCGTAATGCAGCAGAATCCCGGCAGGCAGATGCTGGCGTAGCAAAGCAATCCGCTCTGTAATTTTTTGCCGGTCATACGCATAGAATGGAGTCGATCCAACGCGTTGCGCCAACCGAGTCAGTGCAATACCGCCTATTTGCAGACAATCATCCCTCACGGGAAACTGCACAAGCGGCGCATGCTTGGGAGGTGAATTGCTCATTGCGCATCTCCCGTAAATAAATGCTGCACTTCCTGGAAAAGGAATTTACGGTCTATTTTGCCGTTCGGATTACGCGGCAGATTCCCTTCACGCACTTCAATATGACTCGGCAGCATATAAGCAGGCAAACGCTGCTTGCACGCTGCCAACAAATTATCAATTTTCAATTGAATAGCTTTCCGTGCTGTCACAATCACCACAATCGCCTGCCCCAGCACCGGATGCGGAACGCCGATGGCAATGGCTTCTGCGACACATTCCGTAGCATAGATAACTTCCTCCACTTCTGTCGGGCTAACCCGGTAACCCGAGGTTTTGATCATCGCATCGCGACGCTCAATAAAGTAAAGAAATCCTTCTTCATCCATCTGCACGGTGTCACCCGACCAAGCGGCAATTTCCGCAAGCGGTAAACCAGACTGGCACGGTTTAACCGGTTTAAAACACATCGCTGTTTTTTCTATATCATTCCAATAACCCATCGCGACCAACACACCTCGATGCACCAGTTCTCCAGGTTCACCCGGCACACAGTGTGATCCATCTTCGCGCAACACCAGTACTTCAACATTTGGTATTGCTTTGCCGATAGAATCTGGACGCCGATCCAGCTCCTCCGGCGCCAGATAAGTTGAGCGGAAGGCTTCAGTAAAGCCATACATCAAGAATATTTGCGTAACCGGCAATGCTTTACGTAATCGTTCCAATGTCGAACGCGGCATGGCACCGCCTGAACTGGTGATATAACGCAATGAAGACACTTGCCCCCAATCCAACTGAGCCAATTGAATCCACAGCGGCGGTACAGCCGCAAGGCCGGTGATCTGTTGTTCCTTGATAATATGGATAATGTCACGTGGCAACAGATAATTCATCAGAACATTTGCCGCACCGGCATAAAATGCAGTAGTGAGCTGACTCAATCCATAATCGAAACTCAGCGGCAACACGGTCAGAATCCGGTCATCGCGTTGATTTCCTAAATACTGCGTTACACTTTTTGCACCGGCCATCAGGTTACGATGTGAAAGCACAACTCCCTTAGGTTTACCGGTACTGCCCGAGGTATAAAGAATCGCCGCCATATCACTATCAATCGCGGGTAATGCAACGCGAGTACGGCTTGCGGCATGCAATGCTTCCCAACTCATCACGAGAAGATCGGCAATAGCCGGAAGTTCAGCCTGAGCATCCACCACAACAAGTGTATGCAGATCATGACAAGACAGCAAAACTGTTTGCAGTAATTTCAAGCGCTCCAATGAAGTAACTAGCACTCGCACATTACAATCGGCCAGAATATAAGCTACCTGTTCGGGTTTTAATACTGGATTCACTGGAACAAATACACCACTCGCCGCAGAGGCAGCAAATAATGCCACGACTGTTTCCAAGCGTTTCTCAAGATAAACAGCAACACGTTCACCGCGGCTTAAACCCAGTGCACGCAAACCCTCCGCTTTTGTCTCAATTTCTCCGGCCAAAAGAGAATAACTCATTGTCTGATCTTGGTACAACAATGCTTCAGCATCGGGTGCGAGATCAGCCGCTTTAAAAATCAGATCATGAATTAAGTCAGTCATTTATCAAATGCTTTATTGTCATACAGGCAGAAAAAATCAATTGAATTAGATTGTTAATATTATAATCGGCTTTAGCTTACAAGTTGTTATCAACATGCATCATACCGGCTAAAGTCTGGGCAAAAGAAACACCGTTTTTGCGGAATCGCGTAAACTATCGAATTCTTATACTTAGCATAACAGTAGACACAACAATCATGATGGTACGTACACGATTTGCACCGAGCCCGACCGGTTATCTCC
>CXWL01011971.1_pt1 | contig 15561 bp, 16 predicted proteins | sample 590931 | NCBI WGS metagenome assembly CXWL01 (sample SAMEA3498368, study PRJEB10139) | groundwater metagenome | biome: water well; material: biofilm material | place: Germany | collected 2015-04-27 | reverse complement strand
GGCACATACGGTATTAGCTCCAGTTTCCCGGAGTTGTTCCGTACCTTTGGGCATGTTCCCACGCGTTACTCACCCGTCTGCCACTCCCCTTGCGGGGCGTTCGACTTGCATGTGTTAAGCCTGCCGCCAGCGTTCGTTCTGAGCCAGAATCAAACTCTCAGGTTGAGTTGACTTCTGACAAGCCCCGGAGATCCCTCCAGGGCGCCGGTTAAAGCGTATGCGTATATGTAACGGGAACCGACGCACATTCCGAGATCCGAAGACCTCAGTCTGTAAGTCAGTTATTCTGTTCCAGAAAACGCATACCGTCAGTAGTCGCTTGGCGCACCATTACTGGTTTGCCCGCAGCACACCGCCGCCTGCGTTTCCCTTCCCCAATCAACGATGTCAAAGAGCACTCCACTCAAAGCAAAGCCTTGAGCCCACGCGCGTCAAACCGAAGCCCGACGATCGCGGGCCGAAACCGTTCCAGGTCCCGGCGGAAGGCGCGGTTTCTATGCGCGCCTCGTAGGCGTGTCAACGACCTTTTCGCGCTTTTTTCATGCTATCCACACGAGCCAAAAAAGCCGTGTAAAATCATGCGAAAAAACGCGGAGTCCGCACCGGCGCTTCCGCGCCGAGCCGCCCCAGGCCGTTCGTTCCATTAATCTAACGATTCCCTCGTCGCGCTGCAAGCCGAGAGAAAGCGTCTCGAAGCGCGAATTTTCGCGCCCTACTGAGCAGCAATATAGGCCTGCAGCGACGCCGCTTCAGCTTCCACAGCTGCCATTTGGTGCTTCACCAGGTCGCCGATCGACACGATGCCGATCAAACGCCCGCCTTCCACCACCGGCAAATGCCGCACGCGGCGGTCGGTCATGCGCGAAAGGCCGTCATTGACGAGCTCTTCAGCCGCCGCAGTGATGACGCCTCGGCTCATCGCCACGCTGACACGATCGGCCAACGCCGCAGCGCCGCGTTGCGCCACTTCGCGGACCACGTCGCGCTCCGATAAAACACCGAAAAGCGCCCCGTTTTCATCGACAACGACAAGCGCGCCGACCTTGCGAAGATTGAGCTCTTTGGCCGCCTGTTCGAGCGTGGCGTCAGCAGAGAGCGTGTGTACGGTTCCGCCTTTGTCGCGGAGCACATGCGCGATCAGCAGCATGGTGGCCTCCTCCCTTGCAGGACCCACCCCTGAAGCCCCGAAGGATGCGCCCGCTTTGTCGCTTCATCAAGCGCCAACAGGCCATCGTGCTTGCCGCTACATGGCCGCACGGTAAGCTTGGCGGCGAGGAGCACGCATGGCCGCCTACAAGGACAAGGTCCGCGAGGATCTCGATCGCTGGATCGCAGACGGGCTCGTCGCCGCAGACAAACGCGGCGCTATTCTCGCCACCTTGCCGGACGCGCGCAGGCTCGACGCCGCAACCGCGCTGGCTTGGGTTGGCGGCTTGCTGCTGGGCATCGCCTTCATCGCGTTCGTCGCCGCCAATTGGGATGGGCTTCCGCGACTGGCGCGATTTATCTTGATTTTAGCGGCTTTCGCGGTCGCCGCGGGGGCCGGCGCTTGGGCCTCCCACGTCAAACGCCCAGTGCTCACCAACATTTCGTTGATGCTGTCGGCGCTGATCTTCGCCGCGGCCATCGGCTTCACCGGGCAGATCTTCGACATCGCCGGCGATCCAAAATCGGCGTCCTACGCGGCCGGTTTGGCGGGCTTTGCGCTCGCGCTCGCCGGCCGCTCCACCGGCGCGGCCACCGTCGGCCTCGCCTTCATCGCCATCGGCGATTTCACCGGCCGCGAATTCTTTTCCGGCGTCGACAATGGCGCGCCCTGGATGCTCGCTGCCGCGCCACTGGGCGCGTTTTTCGCGTTGCGTTGGGGCTCTGCGCCGCTGGCCCACGCCTCCGCCCTGGCGATCATCTATTGCTTCTTCTGGTTCGCCGTCCGCAGCCAAGCCGACGCGCCAACCATGATGTTCTTGAGCGTCGGGCTTGCGGCGATGGCGGCGGCGGCGCGCTGGCTGCACACGCAAGAGCGCGCCTTCGCCTCGGTGTTTTACGGCTGGTTTGCCTGGGCGGCTTTGATGTTCTTCGCCATCGGCGGCTACGTGCCGTGGATCAATGGCGAGACGCAGAACGGCGGCATGCTGCACCGCGTCGTTTGGTTAGCAGCATCCGGCGGCGTGATCGCACTGGGGCGCTTCGATCGCCACACCATGGTCACGGCCGTCGGCGTGCTCAGCATCATCGGCGCGATCTGCGCGCTATTGCTCGATCTCGGCCTCGATCTGCTGGCTGCGGCCGGCGTGTTCCTGCTCTGCGCGGTCGCCGCTTTGATTGCCGGCCTCGCCCTGCGGCGGAGAAAAGCCAATGCTTAACCCCCCGCTTCGCATCCTCATCGTCGCCGGCCTGTGCATCGCCGGCCTGGTCGGGCTTGTGGTGAACGAAAGCATCGCCCGCGATCGCGGCGTTGAAACGCTGTTGCCGATGGAGGCCGTCGATCCCCGCTCGCTGCTCAGCGGCCATTACGTCATCGTGCAATTGCGCGAGACGATCGAACCAGGCGCGCCCTGCTTCACCAACGACGAAAACGCCCAATGGGTCGCGCTCACGCCGAACGGCGAAACAGTAAACGGCGCGGCAATCTATTCGCTCGCCGCCGCAGCACCCACGCGGGCGGAGGTTCCCACCACACCCAGCGCCGTGCTCGCGCGCGGCAGCTTCTATTGCGCCGAACCCACAGCACCGGCTGACGGCTTCGCCGGCTCGCCCGGCTGGATCGATCTCAGCCTCGGCATCGATCGCTTCCACATCAACCAAGCCGAGGCCGAGCGCATCGACCGCGTTCTGCGAACGCGCGGCGAGCAAACCAAAGTCCACGCCATCGTTTCCATCGGCGAGGACGGCCGCGCGCGCCTGCAAGGTCTGATGGTTGACGGCGAACGCCTCGATCTGGGCTGGAATTAACCGAGACACGCACTCGCCCGCAAAGCTGGCATGGCCATTGCTAGTTCCCCCTCGACACGAATTTTCGAGGAGCCGCGCCCGTGCGTTTCGGCACATTCACCATTGCAAGTCTCGCGGCCCTCGCCTTCGCCGCGAACGCCGCCGCTGACCCTATTCCGGGCGGCACAAGCGACGTTGAGCGCGCTTTCGGCATGGGCTGGTCGAGCTTCGATCAACCCATCGAAGCCTCGACGCGCGACGAAAACGGCAACCGCGTCATCGTCAACGGACGCATGCAAATCGAAGGCACGCTCACCGGCGGCTTGATGGACGGCTTCGGCTCCGGCCTCGGCTCGGCGCAAGCGATCGGCAACCAACTCAACGTGGTCACCCAAGGCAATTGGAACACGGTGATCATCGATTCAACGCAAACCAACACCGGCGACGTCACCGCCGTCGTCGATGGAGATCATAACTAATGCGCGCTCTGAAAGCTCTCGTCGTCACCGTCGCCACCGGCGCGCTCACCGCCTGCGTCACGCCGCATTCCGGCAATGACGGCATGTATGCGTTGCCGATCGGCGACGCGCCCGTCACCGCGAACCCGACCGCCTACACGCCGGCGCTGAATTGCTTGGCCGATTACGGCCGCAGCAACAACATTGTCGCCCCGCGCATCGCCGTTGGCCGCATTCTCGATTACACCGGCACCGTCAACGAAGACGGCGGCCGCCGCATCACCCAAGGCGCTTCTTTGATGGCGATCTCGGCGTTTGCGAAATCGGGCGCCCGCCTGGTTGAGCGTTTCGACACATCGGTCACCGAGCTTGAGCTGCGTTACGCCAACAACCGCTTGATTGGCCAAGAAGGCCAAGGCGATGACAACGTGCGCCGCATCTTCGCCGGCCAGATGCCGGGCTCCGATTATTACTTCGTCGGCGGCATCACCGAGCTCAATTACAACATCCGCTCGTCCGGCGTTGACGTCACCATCGGCCACACCAACGCCCGCGACGGCGCCGGCAACATCGGCGGTCGCCTCTATGTGATGAACATCGCGCTCGATTTCCGCGTCATCGACAGCCGCACGCTCGAAGTGGTCGACGTGATTTCGTACCAAAAGCAGATCATCGGTCGCGAATTGCGCGCGGGCGTGTTCTCGTTCTTCGACGACACCATCGTCGACATCGCTGGCGGCGAGCGTGCGCTCGAGCCGGTTCAGCTCGCGGTTCGCGCCGGTGTTGAGCGCGCGGTCGTCGAAGTGATGAGCAATTTCTACCGCGTTTCGGACAGCTCGGTGTGCCACCAGGAACTGGCCGCCGAAGGCGATCCGATGGGCCCGGGCGTCGTCGCCCGCACCGGCACCGCGCAAACCACTGGCGCGTTCGTCACGGCGCAACCAGCCGAAGCCGCCACGCAAGCTGCCGCGCAACGCACCGAGACCAATGCCTGGCACCAGCGCCGCGACGAAGCCATGACCGGCATTCGTGGTCGCACCGAAGACCAGCCGACGCGCGAAGCCATCAACCTGCCTGGCGCGCGCTCGTAATCAGATCCGACGGAGCCCGTCCATGCGCGCCGCCCTTCTCGTGTCCGCCGCTCTCATCGCGTCGCCTCTGGCGCACGCACAGCAAGCGGTGAACGATCAATACCAATTGCGCGGCTCGACGGCTGTGACGACCGTACAGGTCGGCGAAGCCGAGGATGTCGGCGCCACCGCCATCGCCGGCGGCAACGCCGTCGCGCGCACCAGTGAAGGCCAGGATATTTCCATGGCCAACACCCAGCACATGGACGGCGACGCCAATGCGTCGGCGAACGCCCAAGTCTGGAACGCCGAACGCACCGTCACCATCACCACGGCCGCCGTCGCCAACGGCGCGACCGTGATCGCGACCGACGGAAACATCGACATCGAGTCAGACCAACTCGCCCATGGCGACGCGACCGCCACAACGCGCGTCACCACCGGCTATTCGCACGACGCAGCGTCGGCGGCCTCCGCCAGCGGCAACGTCGCCGCTCTTTCGGCCGAGACCGCCGACGTGCGCGGCATCGCCTTCCAAGAGAGCACCGGCTCGATCAGCGCCAGCACCGAAGCCGATCACGACGTCACCGGCCAAGCCGTGTCCGCCGCGATCGCCAGCGCCAACAATATCAGCGCCGCCGGCACGACCACGACGATGCTCACCGACACCACGCAAACCGCCACCGGCACAAGCGTCAGCGCGCGCGTCGATCTCTATGTCGGCTACGCCAACGACGCGTCGGGCAACGCCACCGCCAACGCCAACGCGCTCACCATCGACAACGCTTGGGGCTACGTGAACACGCGCGCCTCGCAAGAAGGGACGGCGAACGTCTCGGCTGACAGCTACGTCACCTTGGGCGGCGATTTCGTCGGCTTCGCGTCCGCTGGCGCTTACGGCGTCGGCAATCAGGTGACCGTCTCGAACGTCACCTCCGACACCGTGCTCGACGTCACCCAATCGAACGCTGGCGATATCAGCGCCAATGCAGCGCTTTCGGGCGGCGGCGGCGACATGGCGCTCGCGTCCTCTGCGGCCTACGGCAATGCGGTTACCGGCTCGATCTGCGCCTATTGCGGCGACGACGAACCGACGCTCAGCGCCAACAACAGCCAACGCAATGACGGCGCGGTGTCCTCCACTGCCACAGTGTTGAGCTCTCGCGCGCGCACGGTCGCCGCCACCTCCAGCGCGATCGGCAACGCCGCGACCTACCAGGTGCAAGGCGCGAACTAAGCCGGGCGCAACAGCCCAGTGTAGCGCGCGATCAGACCCGTGAACGCGTGGCTGATCTCCACGAAGAAGCGAAACGCGCCGCCTTCGTCGGCCTCATATGCACGCACGCGCGGCGCGGCCCAAAGCGGCATCGGCACGCCCAACACGCTCCAGCGCCGTGTGACCAGGTTGAGTTTTTCGCCGTCGAACACAAGCGCGATGGCAAACGTCAGCGCGCCGAAGCGTTCGCACAGCAAGCCCTCGGCGCGCCCGCGCCCGTCGAATTGCACGCTTTCCAATGACGAACGCCCGAAGCTGCGCCGCCAGACTTCGCCACCGGCCTCAAGGCGAAACGTCACCGTCAAATCATGCTGACCGGCAGGCGGAAAACCCACGATTCCCGCAATAAATCGCGCAAAAATGCCGCCGCCGCGCTCGACCGTGGCGGATCCCACCGCGCGGCGCACGCCGCTGTGCATCGCACGCACCGCCGGCGGCAGCGTATCGAATGCCGGCCCGAGCACACGCCGATAAAGCAGATGCGGTTCACTCACGCGCAAAGCCTACGCGCGCCGCACAGCGCGCCCAGCAGACACAAGGACGCGGGGCTAGATGCCCTCGCCCGCGTGGACCTCGAACAATTGGTTCATCTCGCTCGACGGCGTCACGCCTTTGCCACAGGCGCCGCCCACTGGCTTTGCGGGAATGCCCGCCACCGTGCAGCGCGGCGCGACGTTCTCAAGCACCACCGAGCCTGCGGCGATGCGCGCATCCTCGCCGATTTCGATATTGCCAAGCACCTTGGCGCCAGCGCCGATCAACACGCCACGGCGAATTTTCGGATGCCGATCGCCGCCGGCTTTGCCGGTGCCGCCGAGCGTCACCGAGTGCAGCATCGACACGTCGTCTTCCACCACAGCAGTTTCGCCGATGACGATGCCGTGCGCGTGATCGATGAACACGCCTGCGCCGATCTTGGCGTTGGGGTGGATGTCGACGTTGAAAAGCTCCGAGACGCGGCTTTGCAGATGGTAGGCAAGCACGTCGCGCCCCTGCACCCACAGCCAATGCGCGATGCGATAGGCCTGCAGCCCGCCATAGCCCTTGAAGTACAGGAACGGCTGCAAATACGTGCGGCACGCCGGATCGCGCTCACGCACCACGCGCATGTCGCGCAGCGCCTGTTGCGCGATGTTGGGATCGCTCGCGTAAGCTTCGCGGATCACTTCGCGCAATTGCAGCGCCGAGAGATCGCCGTAACCCAGCTTCTGCGCCAGATGATAGGATAGCGCGTCCTCGATGCGGTCATGATGCAGGATCGACGCGTGCAGATACGACGCCAGCAACGGCTCCTCTGCCGCGGCCTGCACCGCCTCGACGCGCAATTGCGACCACACGCCGCCAGACGCCTCGAACACGCGCGGTTGGCTTTCGGCCATGTGCTTACTCCGTCCCTCGGCCCAGCATGGCCGCCGCCAGATCGGCCGGCAATTGCCCGCTCACCGCCATGTGGTGGGCGCGCAGCACGGCCGCAACACTCATTGAATCACGAATGCGACCATCGGCAACCCGCGCCAGCACATCTGCAAACGGCGCCGTGCGCCGGCGCAGCACTTCGGTGGGCTCCGGGCTGGCTTCGCCCGGCGTGAGTCCAAGCCCCAGGAAGATCACGCAACGTTCGTCGGTCAGCGAATTCGACATGTCCATCTCAAGCACTTTGCGCAATTCCCGCGCGCGCAGGCCGGTTTCCTCGGCCAGCTCGCGCATCGCGCACGTCTCGGCCGCCTCCCCCGGCTCACCGCCGCCCTCCGGCATCTCCCAGGAATAGCGCCCGAGCGGGAAACGCCATTGCCCCACCAGATGTACGCGACCATCGGCCTCGATCGGCAATACGCCCACCGCAAGGCGGCGGATACGGATCACACTATATGTGCCTTCCGCCCCGCCCGGATGGATCACGGCGTGACTGTCGATCTTGAACCAATCGTTCTCGAACGGCCGGCTGACGCTCTTGACCGTCCAAGGATCGCCGTCTTCTTCCCACTCGGTGCTCATGGGCGCTTCTATACTGGATCGGCGCGCCGGCGCGCCACGGAGACAACATGACTTTGCCCGCCCACGCCGTCCCCGATCTCGCCGAGAACCAAGCCGGCAACGCCATTCTCGAAAGCGCCGAGACGCTCAAGCTGCTCGGCCTGCGCCGCTCGACCAAGGTGATCCACCTCACCGATCCCGGCCCGGACGCCGACCAGCTCGACGCGCTGTTGCGCCTCGCCGCACGCGTGCCCGATCACGGCAAGCTCGGCCCCTGGCGCTTCGTTGTGATGGAGGGCGAGGCCCGCGCACGCGCCGGTGAAGCGCTCGCCAGCGTGCGCGAGGATGAGCAAAGCAAAGAGGCCGCACGCGCCACCTTCGTGCGCGCGCCGCTGTGCGTGATGGTCGTCTCCACCGCGGCACCCAATCCGAAAATTCCAGAATGGGAGCAGCAGCTCTCCGCCGGCGCCGTCTGCTACGCGCTATTGGTCGCCGCGCATGCGATGGGCTTCGGCGGCTGCTGGCTGACCGGCTGGGCGTGCTACAGCGCCGAAGCCCGCGCCGCACTCGGCCTCAGCGAGCAAGAACGCATCGCCGGCTTCATCCACCTCGGCGCGCCAACAGAAACGCCAACAGAACGCGTCCGCGCAGATTGGCGGGAGCGGGTGAGCCGGTTCTAGTCGGCGGTCATCGCATCACGCGGCGCGGTCTAAGAAGCCTGCATCTCGCCGAGAACGGCCGTTTAAGTTGCTGGCGCAGCTTAGTGTTGATCGACCTCTTCGCCAACAGGTCGCCACGTGTTGACGCCGTCAAACACCGATGCGTACCAATTTCCGTCGATGCACGAGATAAGTTGATCCGACAATGTTTCGCTGGTCTGCAATAGTTGACCGGCGTAACCAGCCAACATCGAAGTTGCGCTCGGCACGCGCTGATCGGCGTAGAAGTAGGTGGCCCTGTCGACAACGAAAGCGTCGAAATCCGCGCCACCCGCGCTACACGTTTCAGGCAAAAGCAGACTGCTTAAGGCAAGGCCTGAAGAGGCGGTAACAACCTGCGCACCTTGAGCATTCGTCGTGCGGTCCAGAGAACCAATCTGCGCTCGCAAATTGGTTATTGCCAAATTCCATGCTGCTTCTTCCGGGAGCCGCAATGTAGCCAAATCTTCTGCGGTGAGAGACCGCGACTGCTCTCCGTCCTTCTGAACCAGAACTGCAATTAGGTCCCCTACAAACGGCCTCCAAATGCCACCGGACGAACCAGGACCAACGCGCATAGTCGCACCGTAGGCTGACGGCCTAACAACCACCGCAATGCGGGCGCGGTCCGGCACGAAAGAGCCAGCGCCCAATGATTGGATCGCGGAAGATGCTGTCGAAGTCAGTCCGTTCACGTACGTCTGAAAATTTGCCGGGTCCGAGCTATACTGTTGATAGACGTAGTTGGTGCTTAAGACAGCCTCACTACAGTTCTCACGCGAACGACCGAGGTGGAGAGTGTGCTCGTCAACCGCCTCGACGCAAAGAGCAGGATACTCGCGCGCTATCTCGTTCGCGACCGCGTCTCGGAATGCCGCAGCCGAAAGTGTCTGCGGCGTAGCCACGCCAGGCCTTGAACAGGCTACCAGCATGATCGTGAGTACGAGCGCTGAAAACTTTAGACGATGCATGTCTCTCCCCATGGTCATCGTTTCGCTGCCACCTACCACCATAGCGGCTGATATTGATCGGCAACTTTAGGGTCAAAAGCGCAGCCTACCCCCGCCCCCGATAAGTCCCCACGCCTTGATCCGGCAACCACAGCCCCTCTGGCGGCGCGCTGGTTTGCCAGAACACATCGATCGGCATGCCGCCGCGTGGATTCCAATAGCCGCCGATGCGCAACCACAGCGGATCGATCGCATCGATCACGCGCTTGGCGACGCTGACGGTGCAATCTTCATGGAAGGCGCCGTGATTGCGGAAGCTCTGCAGGAACAGCTTCAAGCTTTTGCTTTCGACGATCCAATCGCGCGGCGCGTAGTCGAGCACCAGGATGCCGAAATCCGGCTGACCGGTGACCGGGCAGATCGAGGTGAACTCAGGCGCGGAAAAGCGCGCGCAATAGAGCGTGCCGGGATGGGGATTGGGCGCGCGCTCCAAGCTCGCCTCGTCGGGTGAAGCAGGGATCGCGGCTTTGCCGCCGAGTTGGCTCAAGCCTTTGGCGTCGGTTGTCATGGCCGCCTGCTAGCACGCTTGCGCGGGGCCGTCATCGCTGGCAAGCGAGCCGCAACGGAGCCAAGCCATATGCGCGATTTCGACGGCAAGATCGTACTCGTCACCGGCGCCTCGACCGGCCTCGGCGCCGCGCTGGCGGTGGGCGCAGCAACACGTGGCGCGAAAGCCGTCATTCTCAATTTCTCCAAAAGCCTGGTCGAGGCGCAGGCCACCGCCGAAGCCGTGCGCGCCGCCGGCGCCGAACCAGTGCTGGTCCAAGGCGATGTCTCCACTGACGAGGCCTGCCGCGCCATCGCCGAGGCCGCCGCCCCGTACGGGCGCATCGATGCGCTCGCCAACAATGCGGGCGTCACCAAATTCGCCCCCGCGCACGGCGATCTCGACGCCCTCGCGCGCGAGGATTTCGAGCGCATCTTTTCGGTCAACGTCGTCGGCCCATTCCAGATGATCCGCGCGGCGCGGCCGCTGCTCGAAGCCAGTGAACGCGCCGCGGTGCTGATGGTGTCCTCGATCGCCGGCGTCACCGGCATCGGCTCGTCGGTCGCCTACGCGGCGTCGAAGGGCGCGCTCAACACCATGACATTATCGCTCGCGCGCGTGCTCGGCCCCAAGATCCGCGTCAACGCCATCTGCCCCGGCTTCATCGACACGCCGTGGCACGAGAAGGGCATGACGCCGGAGGTGGTCGACCGCATGCGTGAGGGCGTCAAAGCGATGACGCCGCTCAAAGCCGCGTCCACCGCCGAGGACATCGCCGACGCCGGCCTCTTCTTCCTCTCCGACGCCTCGCGTCACGTCACCGGCGAGACGCTTCTGGTCGATGCGGGCACGCATCTGGGCTTTGCATCGCTGTCGCTGCGCTAAAAATCGCCAGACGGCGCCTTTCGCGCCTGCGAAATGGGCGCACGCGCCGCCCGCCCCGCGCACACCATCGCTAGGCGTTTACGCCGCCGCCGCCGCGCATGAGCCTCCGCTTGCAACGCACGTCGCGTTGCCGACGCGAGCGTCGCCCACCGGCCACAACGTGACGTTTCCGTCACACTGTGATCCCAGAGGTTCCGAGTCGCTGTCGTTTCGGCTTACCATTAACCGGCCGTTTACTGCGAACGGCCAAGCCTCGCCCATGCGCGGCGAGTTCCGCGGGGAAACAGGATGACAAGTATGAAGAAGCTCATTGGCGCGGCCGTTGCGGCCGGCGCTGCTCTTGCTGGTGCAAGCGCGGCGAACGCTGGCGAAATCTCTGCCAACATCAACCTGACCACCGACTACGTTTTCCGCGGCGTTTCGCTGTCGGGCAACGACCCAGCGATCCAAGGCGGCTTCGACTGGGCCAGCGATTCCGAACTCCTCTATGCCGGCGTCTGGGGCTCGAGCCTCTCGAGCGGCATGGAAATGGACGTCTTTGCCGGCATCACGCCCGACCTCGGCGGCCCCTTCTCGCTCGACATCGGCGCCATCGGCTATTTCTATCCGGGCGCAGACGATGACGGCGCCGAGTTCGATTATTGGGAACTCAAGGCCGCGACCGACTTCTCGATCAGCGAACAAATGACTGTCGGCGGCGCCGTGTATTGGGCGCCGGACAATTACGGCGAGACGGGCGATGCGCTCTATCTCGAAGTGAACGGCAAGTTCGCCCCCTCCGAGCAGCTCGAATTCACCGCCGCTTACGGCAACCAGTCGATCGAAGATCCGGACGGCCCGCTGCTCGTCACCGGTGAAGACGATTACAACACCTGGAACATCGGCGGCACCTACGCCATGCACGGCTTCAGCCTCGACCTCCGCTATCACGACACGGACATCGACGCCGGCGCCGACATCGAAAGCTACACCTACGGCCCGTCGAGCTATGACAGCGCCGTCGTGTTCACGATCGGCCGCGAACTCTAAGCTTCGCGAACCACCCAAAAGGAAGGGCCGCTGCAGCGATGCAGCGGACCTTTTTTCGTTTCGCCCTCCTCCCCTTGTGGGAGAAGGTGTCGGCGCGCGAAGCGCGATGACGGATGAGGGGTAGCGGCTCTACGGCAGACGTCGCGCTCACACCCCTCACCCGGCTTCGCTTCGCTCAGCCACCCTCTCCCACAGGGGGAGAGGGACGAAGGCGACTATTTCTTCTTCTTGTCGTCCTTTTCCTTCTTCGGCTTGCGCTTCTCTTTGTTGGATTTCATCTGACCCTTGGCCATGGCGTGTCCTCCGATCGTGCCGCGCGGACGAAAACGCGCGTAGCTCTATCTTGTAAGCTTCGCGCGTTCTGTCTAGCGCCGCCGTGCCGTCCCTTCTCCCCCGCGAGGGGGAGAAGGCAGCCGAAGGCCGGATGAGGGGCGAACCGCAAGCAATCGCGCGCGCTAACGAGCCACCCACTTCGCCAGTGTCAGCGCAAGCGCTCCGAACCCTTGGACGCTCCGGTTTCGCGCCCTGGCGCCAGACGACCGCGCCAATCGAGCCCCGCGCATCTCAAAGCCTCGGAGCGCTCACATGCACTGATGGGCGGAGCATCGTCATGTTTTCGAGGTGTCGGACTGATTTGTGCGAAACGCTTGGTTCGCCGGAAAGAAGAACACGCGAGGGTTGAAGATTTTCATCTATTACGATCGAACGCGGGAGGGCCGATCGTCATGCGTGAGAGTTACGGATTCACGATTTTCATTGCGACAAACCTAGTCTGGTATCCGACACCGCTCTCAACGCAAACAACGTTCGAGCCTGAAACTGAGCATGCGGTGCAAGCACTTGCATCGAGGTTCGCACGGCGTTTCTCGGAAAGCGCCCGCCTAAGGACTGGTGCGACCTCAGTTGAGGTCGAGACTCTGTTCGCACGCAAAGCGTCTGCCCACCTCGGCCAGCTTGCCAAGTTCTCGTTTGTCACCTTCGATGAGTGGGAACTCTGGAGAGGCCGCTTCGAAACGCTGCCGCATGCGATGAACGACTGGGTGGAGAACGAGTGGGAAGCGGAAGTTGGCCCGGGAATTAGCATCGAGGTGACTATCGAGCCTCAGATGCAGACGCTGACAAATCACGCGCGTCCCACCCAACACGCGTCGGCCGGCGATGACGAACGCCTCAGGCCCGCAGGTACGGATCACTCGATTGCTAGCGAACCTAAGAGTAAGTCCAGACTTCGCTCCAATCTCAACGCGATGCTCTCCTTTGCCGCGTTTTGCGGGTTGGTTGTCGGAGCAGCGTTGATGTTCGCCGTTGCGACGGCATTGCAACTCGACTCTGAGAATAAGGAATTGGCGACGCGGCTGAATGGATATGAGCAACGGCTCACGTCAATGTCAGCGCCAGCACCGGCATGCACCTGTAACCACCAGTGCGTCCACCATCACCGCCGCCCCTAAGCCCGAACCTCATTCACCCCGCGCCCCAGCGCGGTCAGCGCAGCGCCTGCGATCGCGTCAGCATCCAGCCCCGCTTGCGCGTACATGAGTTCCGGCTTGTCTTGATCCTGGAACACGTCCGGCAGCGTCAGCGTGCGGATCTTCAGGCCGCGGTCGAGCAAGCCGCTCTTGGCCAAGAAGTGCAGCACGAACGCGCCGAAGCCGCCGACTGCGCCCTCCTCCACACTCAACAGCACTTCGTGCTCGCGCGCGAGGCGGGCGATCAGCTCTTCGTCCAGCGGCTTTGCAAAGCGCGCGTCGGCGAGCGTGGTGGAGAGCCCCATGGCCGCCAGTTTGTCGGCGGCGGCGGCGCATTCCTGCAAGCGCGCGCCGAAATTCACCAGCGCCACTTTCGTGCCTTCGCGCAGCACGCGGCCTTTGCCGATGGCGAGCGGCAGATGCGCGTCCGCGCCGAGCGCGCCGGCGGCGTCGCCGCGCGGATAGCGGAAGGCGCTCGGCGCATCGTCGATCGCCGCAGCGGTGGCGACCATGCGCGAAAGATCGTTCGCGTCGCCCGCCGCCATCACCACAAACCCCGGCAGCGCGCCGAGGAAGCCAACATCGAAGCTACCCGCATGCGTCGGCCCATCGGCGCCGACGAGGCCAGCGCGATCCATCGCGAAGCGCACCGGCAGACGCTGGATCGCCACGTCGTGCACCACTTGGTCGTAGCCGCGCTGCAGGAACGTTGAGTAGATCGCCGCGAACGGCTTCATGCCGTCGGCCGCCAGGCCCGCCGCGAACGTCACCGCATGCTGCTCGGCAATGCCGACATCGAACGTGCGCTTCGGAAACTTGTCGCCGAACAGATCGAGCCCGGTGCCCGAAGGCATCGCCGCCGTGATGGCGACGATCTTGTCGTCCTTCTCGGCCTCGCGCACGAGCGCTTGCGCGAACACTTTGGTGTAGCTCGGCGCGCTTGCGCCTTTGGCTTGCTCGCCGGTGACGACATTGAACTTCGACACGCCGTGATATTTGTCGGCCGCGCTTTCGGCCGGCGCGTAGCCCTTGCCCTTCTTGGTGACGACATGGATCAGCACCGGGCGATCGGCGATCTCCTTGGCGTTCTTCAAAATCAGATTGAGCATCTCGAGATCGTGGCCGTCGAACGGTCCCAGATAATGAAAGCCCAATTCCTCGAAGAACGTGCCGCCGGTGACGAGCGTGCGCGCGTATTCCTCGGCCTTCTTGGCGACATCGTGGATCGGCGCCGGCAGATGCTCGGCGATGGTCTTGCCCATCTTGCGGATGCGCCGATACGTCTTCGACGACACCAAGCGCCCAAGATACGAACTCATGCCGCCGACCGGCGGCGCGATCGACATGTCGTTGTCGTTCAGAATGACGATCAGCCGCTTGGTGGTTTCAGCGGCGTTGTTCATCGCCTCATAGGCCATGCCCGCCGACATCGAACCGTCGCCGATCACGGCGATCACGTGATTGTCGCGCCCTGCCGCATCGCGCGCCGCGCAAAAGCCGAGCGCCGCTGAGATGGACGTCGCCGCGTGCGCTGCGCCGAACGGATCGTATTCGCTCTCGGCGCGCTTGGTGAAACCGGAGAGCCCAGCGCCTGTGCGCAAGGTGCGGATGCGATCGCGCCGGCCGGTGAGGATCTTATGCGGGTAAGCTTGGTGGCCGACGTCCCAGATCACCACGTCCTTCGGCGTGTCGAAGCTATAGTGGAGCGCCACCGTCAGCTCGACCACGCCCAGCCCCGCCCCCAGGTGCCCGCCTGTCACCGACACCGCCGCGATCGTCTCCGCGCGCAGTTCGTCGGCGAGCTGGCGCAGCTCGCTTTCGGGCAGCTTGCGGAGGTCGGCCGGCAGTTTGACTTGGTCGAGCAGCGGGGTCTGGGTCGCCATGGATCCTCGGCGGATGAACTTGGGGCCAAGTTAGGGGCGTTTGCCGCCTAAATCGACGCCACAAGCGCAGCAACCTCAAGGATTTTTCGCGCATTTTTCGTGCGGCCCAACCGCGCACGAGGGCGCGCGGGCCGGTTTGGGGCCGGGCGGACCCGGTTACGGCGCGAAGATAAAGTCGGCCGCCGTGACGTTGGCGGTGGCAATGCCCAGCAGATAGATGGTCTCGCCGCCGGACATGGTCACCATGGTGTCGCCGCCGAAGGCGGTGAGCGTCAGCGTGCCGAAGCTAGCGCCGGCATAGCCGGAGAGATCGACGCGATCGACGCCGTCCTGGAAATCGACGACGAAATCGTCGCCGCCGCCCGCTTGCATCACGAAGCGATCCGCATCG
>CXWL01007517.1_pt1 | contig 15562 bp, 15 predicted proteins | sample 590931 | NCBI WGS metagenome assembly CXWL01 (sample SAMEA3498368, study PRJEB10139) | groundwater metagenome | biome: water well; material: biofilm material | place: Germany | collected 2015-04-27 | reverse complement strand
TTTGGATCCCGATATCGCGCAAAAGATCCGGAGTTTCCTCAAAGAGGAGCGACGATCGTCAGGACTGAGTGTGCTCTATTCGTCTCATAATATGCACGAGATGGAAGAGATGTCGGATCGAATCATCTTTCTCCAGCGGGGAAGGATTGTGGCGGAGGGGACGGCCCAGGAGATTGTGGCGCGGTTCGGGCAGGCGGACTTGGAAGAAGTGTTTGTGAAGTTGGCCAGAGAAAAATAGAGAAGGAGGGAACCGGGTAGGATGTTCCTTTTGCTCGCGCAACGCGCGGCCTGAGAAGGCCCTCGTTGGACGCGCGCAGTCAGGAACGTCCTACCCGGTTCCTCCTCGGAGAAGAGGCTCTTGCCAACCAGAGTGGGGAAGGGGAAAAGGGAACGATGAAGGCCCATCGAATCTATGCGTTGGTGACGAGGTATGTGTATCTTTACCGGCGGAGCTTGCCGCGTATGATGGAGATCTTCTATTGGCCGTTTCTGGACCTCGTCATCTGGGGATTTATTACAGTCTACCTCATGAAATTCCAGGGGCAGATCCCGGGGGCTGTGACATTCTTTTTGGGGGCGTTGATCCTGTGGGATATCCTGTTCCGAGCTCAGCAGGGGGTTACTATTTCGTTTCTTGAGGAGATTTGGGCAAGGAATCTTATGAACTTGTTCGCCAGTCCGCTCAAGCCGAGCGAGTTTCTCGCCGCAACCATGGTCATGAGCATTCTCAAAGTCATGGCCGTCTCTGTCGTCATGGTGGTCTGCGCAGGCCTGTTTTATTCCTACAATATCTTTGTGCTCGGGCTGTGGTTGATTCCGTTCGTCTTGAATCTCGTGATAACGGGATGGATTATCGGGGTACTGACCACGGCTCTCATCATGCGATTTGGCCAGGAGGCTGAAGTATTGGCTTGGAGTATGGTGTTTCTGTTTCAGCCGATCTCCTGTGTATTTTATCCGATGGAAGTGCTCCCGGGGTGGTTGCAGGTCATTGCCTGGGCAAATCCTGCAGCCCATGTGTTTGAAGGGATGCGCGCCGTGCTCAACACCTCTGCCGAGCCGGTTACCCATCTTGGGTGGGCGACCGGTCTCAATCTAGTGCTGCTCGGTATGGCCATTGCCCTCTTTCATTGGATGTTCGAACTTTGTAGGGAACGAGGACTGCTGGTGCGAATTGGGGAGTAACCCTGGAAATGTAGGTTGAGGTCGAGGGTGAGTGAAGATCTGAAGTTCTCATCTTTGCTCAACCTTAGCCTGAACCTCAACCTTTCTCGTGCTGGCAGACTTTTTCAGTATCCTGCCAGGCCTCGGATTGCCATTTTCAAAAAAGCTGTGATAGCCTAAAAGTCCACCTTATTGCAGGGGCCTGGCGGTGAGGTGGAGCGAAAAATTCAGGCCTGCAGCATCGATGTTGCCTTGCCCGAGAATCTCGTCGGAAGGCAGACCTAAGTCGCCGCACTGTTCGCGTCTTCGGCCCGCTCNNATGGCGCTGTCGCTTCCGCGCGGATCATCACGGACAAGTTCACGGGACAGTCACGTGGCTTCGGCTTCGTCGAAATGTCTTCGGATGCAGAAGCGCAGGCGGCTATTACCGCTCTCAATGGTGCAGAAATGGGTGGCCGGACCTTAACGGTGAATGAAGCGCGACCTCAGGAGCCTCGCACCGGCGGTGGTGGATTTGGTGGGGGCGGTGGTGGCCGTGGTGGCGCCGGCGGCGGTAAGCGCGATCGCTGGTAGTCTGTAATCGCGATCACAACGAATACGAACGGGGGCTGTTATCGTCAAGATAGCAGCCCCTTTTTGCATGTTGTCGCGGGACGAGAGGTGGTCGCCGTCGGCTAATCAACCCACCCATCCCCGACCGTTGGAGTTTCGGGAGGGCCTACCGTCAGACTCTCGATCGAAGGCGGAGACGCTTTGAGAACCTGTCGCACAAGTGTCACCAGGGCTTGGAGCTCAAATGGTTTGGAGAGAAATGGGAGACTTCCCCGGCGTATGCCGTATCCTGCCAAGTCCTTGTCGATATTGCCGGACATGAGGATTATTCGCAGATCTTTCCGTATGCGGAGCGCGCGGATGGCCAGCTCGTGGCCATGTACATGGGGGAATTGATTGGAGCGTGAGGCCAATTGAAAGCCTGGAGGAGGGAGGATGAGGTCTGTGAGCAGGAGATCGATAGGCCCTTCGTGCTGTGTGCAGATTTTGAGTGCCTCTGAACTGCCATCGGCATCGAGGACCGAAAAGCCTGCCTGCTGAAGTATCGTCCTGCACAGCATCGTGATGGACGGCTCGTCATCGACCAGCAGGATGGTAGGGGACTGGGATTGAGGCGCAATGTTCTGCTGTCCTGACATGGTATGCCTGCCTTGACAACAGCATAGTACCGGACAGGGTCGATGGCGAGGTTATTCACGTTCATAGCTACATGGCCCATCCTCCTCCCAGCGCTTTAAAGAGGCTGACCATATCCGTCAAGCGAGTGCGTTCTGTGAGGACCAGTTGGGTCTCTGCTGCCAGCGCTGTCCTCTGCGCATCCAGCACATCCAAATATGTCACCAGGCCCTTGCGGTATCGAACGTCGGCCAATCGCACGGCTTCCTGTGCGGCAGAGAGTTGCTCACGCTGTCGCGCGAGCTGTTCAGCCCTTGCGCTTAGGGAAGTCAGTAAGTCTGCGACTTCTCGAAACGCCTGTAAAATAGTTTGCTGGTAGCTTTCCAGCATCTGCACATGGCGCGACTCTGCCGAATCCAAACGAGCGAGGTTGGTCCCTCCTTGGAATATCGGCAGGACAATCGACGGACCGATACTGTAGTTCGAGCTGCTGCCGGTGAACCAGTTGGAGAACTCGACGCTCTGCAAGCCTCCTTGGCCGGTGATGGAAAGAGTGGGAAAGAAATAGGCGCGCGCCTGGCCGATACGGGCATTAGAAGCCATGAGCGTGGATTCTGCCTGGAGGATGTCCGGGCGCCGTTCCAAAAGCTGAGAAGGGAGCCCAACAGGAATGTTCGGTTGAATGACGACGGTGCGAAGGGCTTTGCTGTGAAGACTAAGCGATCCAGGTGACATCCCGGTCAGCACTTCCAGCCGATGCAATTCCACGGTCCGAGTTCTTGCCAAGTCTGGAATAAGCCCTGCTGCTTCAGCGACCAACACTTCGGTACGTTTCACGTCGAAATCGGAAGCCAAGCCGACGGAAGCGCGTTTCTGGATAATCTCCAGATATTCTTGCCGGACAGTCAGGGCTCGCGTGGCGATGTCCAGTTGTTCGTCGAGTTCCCTGATCCGGAAGTAGGACTGCCCCACGTCGCTGATCAGCGTCAGTGCCACGGCACGGGCATCCTGTTCGATGGCCTGAGCGTCGGCCGCTGCCGCTTCACGTCCGCGCCTGATACGGCCCCAGAAATCCATTTCCCACCGGAGATCTAGAGCGCTGTTCCAAAGATCGAAGGATGTTCCGGGGGAGGCAAATACTTGAGATCCAGGTTGCCGTCCGGTTGCCAGCCCTAAGCCGGCCAATGTGTTTTTTGATACGGCGATATTGCTGTAGCTGCTGGAGAGATTCATCTGAGGGTAGAGGCCGGCGGCGGCAGACATGACGAAGGCACGTCCTTCGAGAACCCGGGCGAGCGCCCGTTTTACATCGTGATTTTGTTGCAGGGCTCGTTCAATCAGACCGCTGAGTTCATCATTCTGAAAGCTCTTCCACCACTCGGCTTCCGGCTGGCGATCCGACGCGATCGATGTGTTGGCTATGTTGGTCATGCGTGACCAACCGTCAGGCACGTCCACCTGGGGGCGTCGGTAGTCCTGCCCTTGCACACAGGAAGAGAGGAGCAGAATTGCCAGCATCATTGCGAGACGGTCAGCAGTGGCGCTCATTGCGTCTTGTCCTGTGGTGGGGGAATCGATGAGGGTTGCACGCGTTCGCGGTTGTTCGAGGCCCATCGCTCGATAAAAACATCCACCTGCTGCCCGGCATAGACGGGGAACGGTGGGCGATCAAACCGGTAAATGATCTGGAGCACCCTCGTATCGACTCGTTCGATGTTTTCCCCTGTCAGTGACTTTTTGGGAACGACATAGGGCTCGATGCGGACGAAGGTCAGCGGAATTTTTGTACCGGCCATCGATTTGAGGGAGGCCACTGCTGCTGCTTGTGGCGCGACCATCGGTGCATTCACCTCGTCGACGTCGGCCCGGATTTGTAGCCGCTGGGTTTCGCCAAGCAGCATGAGTGGCTCGCTCGATCCCGGAGTCGCGTATTCTCCCGCCCGAACATTGACTTGCAAGATCGTTCCGTTACGCGGAGCACGGACGGTTAGGCGGTCGAGCAGGAGCGTGATCTCGTCTCGCTGGGCGATGGCCTGTTTCAGATTCGCATCGAAACGTTGCAAGCTGCGTTTTGCCATTTCGAGCGCGTACCAAGTGCGCTTGAGGTCATCGTCGCTGACGGCTCGTTCATCGTGTACCGACTTGAGCCGCCGCCATTGCGTGTCAAGATCTCCGATCCGGTACTTTTGTTCGTCGATTTGGGATTGCAGGGGAGGAATAGCCGCCTCTCGACTCAGCAACTGGGCGCGCAGATCCCGATCGTCGAGCTGAAAGAGCGGCGCCTGCTCCGTGACCTGATCGCCGACTACCACGAACATTTTGGTAATCAGCCCGGCGGTCGGTGGGGCAATGCGGACATTCTCATTCACGGCTTCGATAATGCCGGATGCGGCGACGGTCTGTTCGTACGGCGACCGCGGGGGCTCTGAGATCGGCGTCGGCATCGGCTCTGTCTTGTTGGCCCCGATGAGAACCCAAGCGGCAAACCCCACACCGGCAACGGCCAGCCAGACACTCAATCGCTTCACGATGATCATGCCGTTCCCTCACGCGAGATCGGTTCGATGCTGACAATCCGTCCATCCGTTAAATGAGCCATGCGGTCGCCGAAGTGAAAGATGCGGCTATCGTGTGTCACCACAATGACCGAGCGGGATGGCGAGCGCCCTACGTCGCGGAGGATCTCCATAATCTTTTGTCCGTTCGGGCCGTCCAAGGCAGCGGTCGGTTCGTCACAGATCAGCAGGCGCGGTTCGTTGACCAGAGCCCTGGCGATGGCCACCCGCTGTTGCTGGCCACCGGACAAGTTCTTGGGCAGGAACTCCGCCCGGTCACTGAGGCCGACGCGTTCGAGCATGGCTCGCGCTCGTCGCAAGGCCTCGGGGCGTCCGATCTTTTGGATCAAGAGGGGCACCGCCACATTCTCGGCGGCAGTCAGTGTCGGCAGCAAATTGAACTGCTGATAGACGAATCCCATCGTTTGGCCCCGGAACGTCGTGCGTTTGCCTGCCGGCAGCTCGCTGAGCGGCACACCCAGTACGTCGATGTCGCCGTCATCGATGTCGAGGATGCCGGCGATAGCGGACAAGAGAGTAGTTTTCCCGCCGCCCGATTCTCCGACCAGCAACAGCATTTCGCCCAGATAGATGTCGAGATTGATACCATTGAGTACCGTGACTTTGGTGTCGCCGGTACCGAACGATTTGACGATGTTGCGTGCGCGGACTGCCGCAGGTTCTGTGTGGTCGTCCATTGTGCTCACCGAAAGACAATCGCCGGTTCAAGCCGGGCGAGTTTGACGATACTAATCAGGGCTGAGAAGGTACAGATGGCCAGGAGCCCTACCAGCACGAGGAGCAGTAACTGCCAGGTTTCGACGAAGGGCAATCCGCCGCCCCGTGCCGTCAAATACCCAAATACCGTGGCGAGTCCGATGCCGACGCCATAACCGGTCAGACCTACGGTGAACGCTTGTAAGAGAATCATCCTCGCCAACGTGAAGGTCGAAGCGCCCATCGCCTTGAGCGCGCCGAACTGCCGGAGGTTTTCGACTGTGAAGAGGTAAAAGGTTTGTCCGGAAATGGCCATTCCGACGATAAATCCCAGAAGAATAGTGGTGCCGAAGTTGATGCCGATGCCGGTGTTCTTCAGCACCCAGCCGATGGTTTTCCAGCCGAACTCTTCCGCCGTGAACGCGCCCAGGCCGGTCTGTTCGTGGATGCGCTTGGTCACTTCTTCGATAGGGACTCCATCTTTGGGTTTGGCCAGGACATAGGAAAGGGTTCGGCGCTCGCGCGGCACATAACGGATGGCGCGTTCATAGGTGGTGTAGACCACTGGAATATTCGTGAAGCTCTTTTGTGTCTTGGCAATGGCGACGACGCGGGCCAACTTGTCATTGAGTTCGAATATCGTGCCTATCTTGATGACGTCGGGGCCTCCCATCCGTTCAACCGCCCACTGATCTAGTGCGACGGCATCCGGCTGTAAAATGTCCTCGAACCGGCCTTCCAGGACTTCGGCTGGACGTCCGATGAGGCTGGAAGATTCCAGCCCGGCCAATGTGATCTGATGGTATTCCCCGTTCGAGAGACGAGCCCGCAGGAGCCCTTTGAAGAGAGGCACGGCCCATTCCACGCCGGGGACGCTGCGGACGCGATCGACGGCGGTGCCGGCGATCGGTTTGACCTCATCGACTTGTGCGATGCCTGAATCGGTGACCCAAATCGGCACGTTGATATTGCTGATGCTGGACTGGGACCAGATCATAAGGCCCCAAAAAATAGAACCCTGCTGGACGATCAGCATCACGGCGAAGGTTAAGCCGCACAGCAGCATGAGGTACTTGGCGCGATCGCCGAAAAGCATTTTGAGCGCGATGTAGTTCATTCGGCCGCCTCGGTTTCTAGATGGTCGGGAGGATAGGCCACGACGTGGGGCGGTTGCGGCAGCAACACCTGGTCATGCCGATGAAAGAAATAGGTGCAGAGTCGGGCGATAGGGCAGCCATTGTCGAGCGCCATCGTCCAGAAACGCCGCACATGGTTGCCGCCTGCCAGTTGTTCTTCATCCATGAGTCTGAAGGGACCAGGAAAGGATTTTGAGAAGGTAATGCCGTTGGCAGCCAAACGCTCAGCCAGTCCGTCAGTGAGGAATTCCAGCACATCGCCGCACCAGGAAAATCGTCTTCCGTCTTTCGTCTGCTCGCCGGAGGGAAGCAGTTCAGCTTGCCGTTCAGCGAAGTAGTCTTCAATGGCACGGCTCAGGCGTTCAGGTGTAAGAGGGGTGTGATGGCTCATGCCGGAGGCATAGAGCAGGGATGGTGCCAGTCAGGAGAGCTGTACGATAAGCAATGTGCAAGTAGCTGAAGTAAGAGAGAGAGTGGTGAGAGAATCCCAATGAGCCGTGAGAATCACATCGATACGTCTGCCGGTATGTTGGCAAGAAGAGCAGAGGGCTGCCGATATATGGGCAGATTACTTGGAGTGGATGGGTGGACGACGAATGCCGAGTTTCTTCATCCGGTGCTGCAGGGTTGAGCGCTTCATTCCAAGGCGGGCTGCTGCTCCGTGCGTACCGGCAAGGATCCAGTTGGTCTGGCCGAGGGTCTCGATGATATGGGTGCGTTCGGCGTCGGCCAGCGTGCGTGGAGGGGTGGTTGCCCCGTCATGATGAGCTGGCTGATCTAACTCCTCAACAGTCAGAACCGGTCCGTGGCTGACGATCACAGCTCGTTCGATTACGTGCTCAAGCTCGCGCACGTTGCCAGGCCAGTCATACGATGCGAGCGCTTTCAGCGTGTTGCTGCTGATGCGTGTGACGGTCTTTCGATGCCGTTCGCCATACTTTTTCACAAAGTGCCGCGCCAGCATGGGAATGTCGTCGCGGCGTTCACGGAGCGGGGGAATCCGTACAGGGAATACGTTCAGCCGATAAAAGAGATCAGATCGAAAGAGGCCCTTCTTGACGGCTTGCGCCACATCGACGTTGGTTGCCGCGAGTACGCGGACATTGAGCTTGATCGTCTGCGTGCCGCCGACTCGCTGCAGCTCCTGCGATTCGAGCACCCGCAGAAACTTTGTTTGAAGATCGAGCGGCAGTTCGCCAACCTCATCCAGGAAGATCGTGCCTCCATTCGCGAGCTCGAATCGGCCCATTTTTCGCGCCGTGGCATTCGTAAAAGCGCCCTTTTCATGGCCGAAGAGTTCGGACTCGATCAAGGTTGGCGGCAGGGCAGCGCAGTTCACCGTGATTAACGGTTTCTCTTTCCGTGGCGAGAGGTGGTGAATAGCCTGAGCGACCAGTTCCTTCCCCGTGCCCGTTTCTCCTGTGATGAGCACCGTTGAATCGGTCGGCGCGACCTTCTCGATTGCCTTCAGCGTTTTCTGTAATGCGGGGCTTTCACCGACCAGCGTTTTGAAGTCGACCGAGGATTTCATCTCATCGCGCAGATAGACATTTTCCTGTTCGAGTTGTTCTTTCAGCGATCGGATCTCCTCATAAGCCGTGAAATTTGTAATGGCCTGTGACAGATGAAATCCAATCTGCTCGGCGAATGCGAGATCCCGATCGGAAAATGCATTGCGGCGTTTGCTGCCGATCGCCAAGAATCCATAGGGTGCTCCTTGCACGATCAAGGGGCAGAGTACGCAGGAGAGAATACCGACGGATTCGATGTAGGAGCGTTCAGGGAAACGTGTGTGGTTGTGTCCTGTGATGAGGAGCGGTTTCCCTGTAGCCATCATTTCCGCTGGGGCCATTCGTTCGTAGGGAAATTGCCGGAGCTGTGCGAGATCGATCTCGACGCCTTCGCGATAGACGATGTCGAACCACGGCCCCTGCGGCGACTGAACGAACCGCACCAGTCCGGTCATGTCTTGTCTCACGACGCGGTGCAGCATGTCTCGTACGACCGGTATGAATTGATCGATCGTCATCGTGCCGACGACAACCTGGCTGTTGATCGCCATGAGCGCGTCACGCTCTTCCGATGCGAGGATATTGTGAAGGACTGGTCCCAACTGAACGCCGAGCTGTTCGAGAAACAGCCGATCGTCTTCGGTATAGGCGTTGGCTCTCCCGGTGGCGATGGCGGCCATGATCGCAATAGTACGGGGGGGCTGACTCCCCGCCGGAAGCGCCACGGTCAATGGGGCGGCGAGGACTGAAGCAGTCTGGAACGGCGCAGTTTTCAGGACAACCGCTTCCGCCCAAGGCGAAGTGGCTAGGTTATTTTCCAGAAGTGCGTGGCCGCGTCGGACTACGGCTTCTTTCATCGTCCCCTCAGCAGGCAGTTGTCCGATGAGATAGCCGGGGGAGTCGGGATCGATCAGCAGATCTGAAACGGGAGCGAACGCGTTAGCCGTTTCGCTATATAGGTAGAATCCTACAAGGTCGCAGGGCAATGCCGTAACTAGCTCCTGGCTTAACGTACGGTCGAACTCGTGAAGCCCCCGACAGGCGATCAGTGCGCTGATGATTCGCAGCGAGTCGATCTGTGAGGAGAGAGTGCCCATATATGGGCACTCTAGCATGGGAAGCGAATCCGAGGGAAGAGCGCGTGAGTTTTAGCCGTTTACGCGTGAGCCGATCGAGCCTTGAGCGCATCCAACCGTTTCTTTTCCAGACTGACATGCAGCGATTTCTCCTGGGTGACGATGACGGCCCCTGGCGCTTGGCCCTTCGCCTTCTTGACCCACTTGCGTCTCGTGTAGATGACGTCGCCTTTGCCGCTTTTCTTCAAGTCGCTGTAGAGTAGCGCCAGCGTGGCGGCGTCTCGGATTGTCTCAGGCGGCGGATCGTTTCCTTTTTCCAAGCGCACCACAACATGTGAGCCAGGCGTACCGCGGGCATGCAGCCAGAGGTCATCGCTCTTGGCGAGGCCAAACGTCAGCTCATCGTTCTCGCGCGCGTTTCTTCCGACATAAATCGCCAAACCGTCTGATGAGGTGAAGCGGCGGAAGGGGCCTTGGCGTTGTTCCTGACGATCTTTTCTTTTGCCTGTCCGCGGGAAAGGCCGCACAGGGGTGAGATGAGGTTTGTCGGGCGGCTGCCAGGTTCCCTGTTCAATCGCAGTCATTTCCTGGCGCAGAGTCTCCAACTCTTTCTGCCCCTCTGCAATACGTGGCAGCAGCTCCCGCTCTGCCGCCAGCTGCTTCCGATGTTTGCTGAAGTAGTCGTCCATATTGCCCTGGGGAGTTTTGGCTTGGTCGAGAGGGATCGTCAGGTTGGGAAGCCTCTCATCGAAATAATCCACTACGGTTACGTCGGTCTGACCCTTACGTATGGTTCCGAGGTTTGCTTTGATCAGTTCGCCATAGCGATCGTAGTTCTTGTATTTTTCTGCCTTTGCGAGGTCTTCGTGCCACGCCTCAATGCGGCGGCGGAGCTTCTTGATGGACTTTCTGAGAATCCCTGCCCTGGTGTTCCGCACGGTCTCGATAACGGAAGTAGCTTCCGCCGTGAAGTAATGGGCTTCGACGGCAGCCGACAGAGGAAATGGGGCTTCTGAGATGTTCTGGCTGAATCGCGACTGGTCGGCGGCGCCTCGTTCTCGTTGCTGGCGAGCGGGAGGAAGGTAGAGCTGTCCCACACGATTCTTCAGTCCGTTCAGGTCTCGTCGGATTAGACCAGCGTCGTCGAGTACGAGGAGATTCGATGTCTTGCCTGTCAGTTCTGCGACCAACTTGCAGGAACCTTCCTTGGCAGTCAGTGCAAGCTGAACGATCCGGTCTCCTTGAATCTGTTCGACTTGGTCGATGCGTGCTCCTTGCAGATGGGCGCGGAGAAATTGACAGAAGGGTGGAGGTGTCGGTGGATTCTGAAAGGCCGCCGTGATGATGTGAATCCGGGAGGTTTCAGGATGGCATGAAATGAGGAGTCGGTGCGTCTGTCCCGGCGTGCGAATCTCCAACACCACGGTACGGTCTGTCGGCTGGTAAATCTTTTGAATCCAGCCTTCGGCTAGGGCCGGAGCACATTCATCTATCACCTTCGCAATTTCTGTTGCGTTCAGTGCCACCACTTGCCTCCAACCGGCCACAGGGGAGTTTTCCCATTTGGGTTATCGCTCGTAACCAGATCAATTTTGCCGCATGGGGCCAATGTGTGACACCTATAAGCGATTAAGGCCGAATGCTGTTCGTCCGCACTCTACGATTCACTGCGAAAACACGCAAGCAGTCGTAACGACACCCGTGGCATCGCGATTGCTCTCTTAGACGGGCAAGCGGTTGGCCGCAGGTCTGCTAGGCTTAGAAAGTGATTGGGTGCGGTGTCGTGGTGACAGGCTCCAGCGTTAACGAGAGGAGGGTTCCATGCATTGCGTAAGATGTGACGGGTTCATGGTGGCAGATAATTTGATCGACATACGGGAGAGCAGTATTCCAATGTGGATGAAAGGGTGGCGATGTGTGTCCTGCGGGAACATTGTCGATCCGCTCATTCAGAAACATCGCATGATCCAACAGTCAGGAGCTACACAATTGATCGAGAGAAAAACGGCAGCACCGCGGCTCCGTCACGTCGCTTAACGCGACTGCCTAACTCCGTGGTGCCGCGGCTGACGATATCAACGAGCGGTGATCCCTTGCTGTGATATCAAGATGTACTCACTATAATTTTGGTCCTGCTGCCAGCCTTCCGGTGTCCCACGCGTTCTTCTCCATCGGCGTTCAGTCTTGTTCACCGAACTGTATGCTTTAGACCCTCTGTTCAGCGGGACTGACAGGGAATATTTCCGTTGGACTGTCGATAACAGTAAATAACTCGACAGCTTGGAGATGCCGTGCGAGGCTCGCTTTAGTACGGCATTTCTCTTGCGGAAGCATCTCGTCATGGAACTCTCCCCTATGACAAAAGCCTGTGGCCTAGGAATGGTCCAAAGCGGTAACCGACGGGATTATACGCGTGTCATAACCCTCAGTCTGGTTGTGACCGGATCCCTCCTGCTGCAAGGGTGCGTCGCAGGAGCTTGGGTGGCAGCGGTAGCAGTGGATTCAATGAGGAGCAGTAACGTGACCTTTGAGCCGTTTGAGCAATCATGGGTGGCGAAGCAGGATCAATCGAGCGATGCTGTTCCTAATTTGAAGGTGACGAGCGTGGCAGTCCTTCCGGTTGAGGGCGATCCAGAGATGGGCGCGCGGCTTGCTGCCCTGTTGCAGGAGGAGACCGCGTTGCGTGTCGAAACGCCGGTGAGCATTGCGGCAGGAGCCACCGTGATCGGTCCACGTTCGGCAAAAGCCGAAGAGATTGATCGTAGTACCCTGGCCAAGGAAGTCACGCGGAGCCTCAGTGTCGATACGGTTCTCGTCAGTCGTGTTGCTGTCGGTTCACCCTCGCACCCGAGCGACTGGGGGTGGAAAGCAGAGGACTCGCGACGCCTCTATCTGTACCTCATGAATCGCGATGGCCAACTGCTCTGGAAGGATGAATTGCCTTTCACGCTAGTAAAAGGTTCCACCTCGCAGCAGGAAGCATCCATGCAGACTGATCTCAGCGATCATGTGATGCAGCATGTCAAAGAACTGCGCCTGGATGAACTTGGGTACTTACCGAAGAAGGCTTTTCACGGAACTCCGAGAAAAATAGGCGCCCTCACCCGCTAACCCCCGGCGGCTACTTCACCTGCCAGTCATGAGACTGCACCTGATCGCTCTTCTTGCAGCGCGGCCATTCCTCCGGTACAGTCTGATTCTTTCTCCATCTCGGAGCGTCGTTCTCCATGCCGTTGCTTGATGTGCCGTTACTGGCTCGTCTTCAGGAAGAGTTTCGTTTGTCGATGAAGCGACTTCTGGGCGACCTCTGTCTGGATTTGGAAAGCCAATATGCAGACGTTGCAAAATCGTTGGCTTTGCCTGTGGCGTACTTCCGTTTCCTCGGGCAATCACTCGAACGGGATACCTTTTCCCACTGGAAGGTGGTTGGCTGGATCGAAGCGCTGAACGACCTGGTCTACTTCATCGACTTGCTGAAACAAATTCGAGAGGAACGGAGTCCCCGTGAGTTTGCGGCGCAGTTATTTGCCGAGTGCGAAGAGAAGTTCTTCGAGAACAGTTATCTGGATGATCTATTTCCGCGCGGGCTTTCGCAGGCNNCTCGAACGGCGACTCAACGAACTCTGTACCCGCCTCACTCAGGAGCTGACACAGGAATCGCTCTGTCTCGTGCCGGGACTTCCGATGTTGTGGTGCACTTCTCGCAAGATTCCGTCTTGGGCCATAGAGGTACACCTTGGCCACAACGTCGAACGGGCAGAGATGTTCGGAACGATGGCCGTTGGGATGGAGGGCGATTTCTGTGAGGCCCCTCCCCCGGTGAAGAGAGCCCTGAAGCAATCATCCGGTCGAGCCGTTATTCTAGTTTCTCCGCAAGAGTTGTCCTTGAAGATCGGGCAAACTGTGACGCCGCTGTGCATGAGGCGAGGCAATCGGTTGGAGTGGTGCTGGGCGTACCGGCCGCCGGTCGTGGCGACGGATACTCAACCCGGGGCCGTCACAGCCGGGCCGACGCTCGTCTATGGAAAGAATCGTCAGCCTCGTACCGTAGCTGCCACTTCAGCCGAACAGGTGAAGCGAATCAAGCAGGCCTGGACAATCATTCAAGAGGCTTGGCCGGAAGGGCAGGAGGTTGTCGCGCTCTTGACCTCTCGGATCGCCCCGCTCAAGGCTAAGGGCGTCGTCAGTTTCAGCTATCGCCACCGGCCAGGACTTTCCTTTATCAACTGTTTCGACCGAGACGATCTCGATCTGATCGACGATGTGATCCACGAGAATAGCCATCATCACCTGAATCTGTTATTGCGCAAGCACGTCATGTATCACGGAGATCGCAACCAGCAGATCTTCTATTCCCCTTGGCGCCGCAGCCTGCGTCCGCTCAGAGGCATTCTCCATGCGGCATTTACCTTTACCATGGGGGCGATGCTCTTTGAACGGCTCTCAATGTGGGCGTCGGGGTTTGGTGGATCAGCTCGATGGAAGCGGGCAGGACTGACTCAGCGTGATCTGCAGCGAGCCAGGTTTCGCTGTCTTGAAGAAGTGGAGTCCGTCCGCTACTCGATCCAGGATTTGGAGTATGCCAGTTGGCATCTCAAGTGGCTCACAGGCTCAGGCCAACGGCTGGTCAAACAGTTGGCAGAAACAATCGAGCAGGTCGAGCAGAACATCTCACCCCACAGAAAATCAGTCCTCGCCTCCAAGTTCGGCCCAGCCCTCCGGCGTCACGTAAAGGAACTCCATCAAGCCCGCCAAACCTACGGGCCAGTAAGGTTGAGCAAAGCCTAAGTTCTTGATCGTGCTTCCTAAAACAGCCGTTTTTGGATTTCGACGGTTAGATCGTATTTGAATTCTGGCCAATGGAGTTCATTGGGAAGCCATTCTCTGATTTTCGCGATGATATTGGAAGCAGATGCAATAAGTTTATTGGCGGTTTCAGTACTGACGGGAGTCTGGCCAATCTTGGCTATTCCCTCATGGACGAAAGCGTTTCGCGCATCTTTCAAATTCTTGAAGGCTTCCCACAACAATGGTTCGTCTTTTAGTGAGTGGCCTGTGAGGAATTTCATCAGAACATCATATTGCTCTTCAAGAGCTGGTTCTTTAAGCCGATTACCGCGTTCATTTATCCAATGCCATAGTTCTGGTGGGACAACTTTAGTGGGGGCAAGGCGATCTAGGACACGGGAAATGAAGACTTCCAATGCTGTAGCAGCGAGTACTAGGGCTGGCCCAATGCTCGGCATTTCGACTGTTGCATCGAGTAGGAGGCTTTCCCATGGAGGTGGCTCATAGTCCGGTGGCAGACTGAATACGTCAGTCCAAATCTTATTTGTCAACGCGATGAAGGAAAATGAGAAAGATTTTGTTCCTCGTCCCCTGACCAAACCTGCTTCTTCTTTGAATTCGCTTTCGTCATCGTTCAAATACCGCATTCGCCAAGTAACCAAAGGAAATCTTACGGGCCGCACCTGGCCTGCGCGTGCGACATGACGGAGGCGCGTGAGAAAAAAGTTGATGGCCCTGTCAATGACATCTTCTGGAGGATCGATGTGAGTCCCAGCGCGTCTATCGAAACTCTCTTTGCGAAAATCAATTCGTAAGGCGTCTGCCTGAAATGCCGTAACACCGTCTATTGTGATTTTCTCTTCCTCAGTAAGAGGTGGAGCATTTTCACTGCGTCCGGGTGGGTAGAAGTGAATCCCGTACCCTGAATCTTCAGCCTGGTACACAGGGAATTGCTGGCCATCAGGGACAGTTAGATGAAATGGCAGCAGTACAGACAATCGTGCAATCATTTCGGTGTCACGTGTGAGGTTACGTTAAGCCCTATGTAACTGTTAGGTTGTTCAAAGAGCTGTACGTCAAGACCGGACTGCGGCTCTCCCCGCTTTACCACTCTTGATAAGTGTGTCGCCGTACGGATAGTCGGGTTGAGCTAGCGAGCCATAGGTAGGAGCGACTGGGGTGCTCTCAACTGCGCGCGTCCAACGAGGGCCTTCCGAGGCCGCGCGTTGCGCGAGCAAGGAGAGCGTCCCAGTCGTTCCTGCCTCTTAGGGCTCAACGACAACATCCACAAACGCCGGCACACTATCCGCTCCCTTCTTGTCCGTCACCCTTAGCTTAAACCGATACGTCCGTTTCTCCGACACGGTCGGTGCGAGGAAGGAGGCTTCGGCGTTATCCACGTCCAGCAGCGCGATCTTGTTGCCTCGCACCTGGCTCCACGAATAGTA
>CXWL01006309.1_pt1 | contig 15567 bp, 13 predicted proteins | sample 590931 | NCBI WGS metagenome assembly CXWL01 (sample SAMEA3498368, study PRJEB10139) | groundwater metagenome | biome: water well; material: biofilm material | place: Germany | collected 2015-04-27 | reverse complement strand
AAGCCAAGTAAATCAAGCCTTCCAATGGTATTATTAGGTTAAAATGAACTTCGAAACGTTAGTAAGTAACATAGAAAAAACACAACATATTGTGTTTACAAATTCGATAACCGCATTGTCGGGCAACTTCCCAGGAGGTTTACATGGATGACTGGTGCGAAGCGTTCTTACTTCGATACCAAAGACAGCTGCGTTACGGGTATGATGTTGATGGCAACAGTGGGTAAATGTAATTTTTATATTGTTGTGTTGTGTTGTGTTGTTTAGCAGCAGGGTATTGTTTAGAATATTGATTGGGCCGGACTAATGGACCTGATCCTATCGATTTGTAGGAGAACGATTTGCTTTTAACTCATGACAATCGCAAGATCAGCATTATTGGTGGTCTATTGTTGATGGGATTGACCTTGACGACGGGCATTGCAGTCTATGAAGTGATGCGTCAGCAGATCGAGTCCGCGCTCGGTAGAGGACTTGATGTAGCGCTACAGGGCAAAGGACATCTATTTGAAAGCCAAATTGAAAAAGGTCTGGCTGATACGTATGCGATAATTACCCGCCCTTTTTTAGTTCAGTCTATAAAACAGCTCAATAAGTATTCTGGAGACATCAACGCAGAGCATGACCTGCAACGGAACATCGATTCATTGTTACTGGCGGATTTTACAGCAGCGATCGTTTACGATGTACACGGCAATAAATTGTCACAAGTAGGTCATTTATCCGGAAATCAGGCACCATCATTACCACTTAATCAATATAAAAACACATTCCTGTTATGGAACGATCAATTCATCCTGCGCACCAGTGTGGATGTGCTTGATCAGGATGAGCGCCGCATCGGCAGTATCACTACGGAAAAACCTCTGCCACAACTGACTCGCAGCTTTGGTGAAATAAGATCGATCGGCGAAACCGGAGTATTCATTTTGTGCGCACCGCCGGGAGAAAGCGGGCATGAAATGGCATGCCTTATAAGTCAGGTTGACAGGGTGAAATTCAAGCATTTGTCGCGTGGGACAGGAGATGAAGTCCTGCCGATGAATTACGCACTAAAAGGTAAAAGTGGCGTTATGGCTGTGAAGGATTACCGTCAAGTACCGGTAATTGAGGCATATGCACCACTGCGCGCTATTGGCTTGGGCATGGTATTGAAATTAGATGAAGAAGAACTGTTCAGACCAGTGACTGAACAGTTAAGAATCATCATTCTATATCTTGCCGGACTGATCATCGCCGAGATACTGTTATTGAATTGGTTTGTACGTAAACTGATTAAATCTGAGCAGGAAGCACGCAAGGCCAAGGAAAAAGCCGAGCAATTTTCCGTAGAGCTGAGTCATAAAGAAATTGAGCTGCGCGAGCGCCTGAAGGAGATCACTTGTCTCTATGAGATTCGCCGTAGCATAGGACTGGAATTATCGGTAGATACTGTCTGTCAGAATATCTTTGAATATTTGATACCAGCAATGCAATACCCGGAAAATGCTTCCGTCGTGATCGAACTCGATGGAAAACAAATCCACTCTATGAATTATAATCAGGGTCTAACGCATGAGTTGAAATCGAAGATTAGTGTCAATGGAAAGATATGTGGTCAATTAAGCGTCTTCTACCCTGAAGACAAATCATTCCTGGTGCGGGAAGAGCAGAGACTCATTAACGCCATCACGAACGATCTGGCAAGCTGGCTTGAGCGTAAGCAGATCGACCAGTTGCTGCGCGAGCGTCTGAAGGAAATCACCTGTCTCTATGAGATTCGTCGTGGCATGGGGCTGGAATTATCAGTGAATAGTGTTTGCCAGCAGATTTTTGAACATCTGATACCAGCAATGCAGTTCCCGGAGATTGCTACCGCCGTGATCGAACTTAACGGCAAGCGATTCACCTCCAGCAATCATGACCAGAATCATACAGATGAGTTGCAATCAAAGATTAGTGTTAACGACAAGGTATGCTTTGATTGCTACAAACAAGGCAGCGCCATCGGATTCATTTTACAATCGAAGATTAGTGTCAACGGAAAGGTATGTGGTCAATTAAGTGTATTCTATCCCGAAGATAAACCATTCCTGGTACTGGAAGAACAGAAACTCATTAACGCCATCGCGAGTGATCTGGAGAGTTGGCTTGAGCGCAAGCGTTTAGAACAGGCACTGGTATTTGTAGTGGAAGAACAATCGCACATGATCGGACAAGAACTGCATGACAATCTTGGACAGCAGATAGCCGCAATTGGCTATCAGGCCAGAGCCCTGGAAAAGAAAATTCTTGCTTCGGGAAATGAGAGTATGGCAACAGTGGCTGCATCCATTGCGACACAGACGCAGATTGCTGTAATACAGATCAAACAGCTCGCACAGGGACTCTTGCCATTTGAGCTGGAGGCTAATGGTCTGATAACGGCATTGCAATCATTGGCATCGAGAATAGCTGCGACTTATACGATTACCTGTGAATTTTTGTGTACGAATGGGATTATTATTAATGATGATAATCTTGCGCTTAACCTCTATCGAATTGCCCAGGAAGCTGCCAATAACGCAATACGTCATGGCGCAGCGCAACATCTGATAATATCACTGACTTCCAAGGAAGGAATACTTTGCTTATCGGTAAGCGACGATGGTTGTGGCTTTACCGATATTGGCACAAAGCACGAGGCAACGCAGGGAATGGGCATCAAGATTATGCAGTATCGTGCCAAGCAGCTGGGCGCAAAGCTGGAATTTCTGCCACGTACCGGAGGAGGCACCGAAGTGCGTTTAGAAATACGGATGGTTTAGTATGTCAACTTTGAAAGTACAAGTAATGTTGGTAGATGATCATGCCATGCTGCGACACGGTATGGCGATGCTCATCAATATGGAACCTGATTTGGCAGTGTTTGCTGAAGCGAGTGACGGTAGCGAAGCGCTGGCAATACTCAAGAAAAACGATCCTGTCGATATCGTTTTGTTAGATGTAACGCTTAAGACAATTTCCGGCTTCGAGGTAATAAAAAGCATGCATGCGTTGATTCCCGCATTACCCGTACTTTTTGTTTCCATGCATGACGAAGCGGTTTATGCCGAACGTGCCTTACGAGCCGGTGCACGTGGCTATGTTATGAAGCAGGAACCAGGTGAAGTGCTGATAACTGCTATTCACGAAGTGTTAAAAGGGAATATATATCTGAGCAAGCAAATGCATGCCAAACTGCTGAACCGAATTGCGACAGGAAGTTCAGAGCCTGAGCAATTAATCAACAGCCTGACTCCCAGTGAATTTGAAGTGCTGCATTTGATTGGATCAGGACATAGCAGTCAGGAAATCGCCAAGTTACTTTGTCGCAGCATTAAAACGATCGAAACACACCGTTTTAATATTCGTACCAAGTTGAATTTGAAAGATGGCGCTGATTTGATACGTTATGCCTCCCGCTGGATTTCTGAAGAGCATTAGCCCGGATACTTCATGAATTGCATACGCGCTCACTTGACTCTTGATTCCACAAGGAATTTTTGCGAGCAGCCGCTTTGCGGCTTGCCTGATTACCCAGAATCCTCAGTCGAGTGTATGAATAACTACACCGCTTCTTCGAAAAATCCCTTGTGAAACCAATATCCTGCGCTAGCATCGTGCGAATTCATGAAATATCCGGGTTAGAAGCCTTACTTATGAGCTGATGTTACGCACCAATTTTTTAAAATCAATGAGTTACGATTTTCTGAATTCGCTACAGCCATTGATTCTTCTGAACGCCTGCGTAACATCAGTTATGAGTACAACCAGGCGGATCGTCGCCTAATGGTTTCTCTTAGCAAAAAACAATAGTTTCCCCAATATACATCGTAGTGTTGACTAAGATAGGATGCATCCATATCATTCTACTTGGAGTTATTACTATCATGGACCCAAAACTGGGAAAATATTTTGTAGTTTTGCCTATACTCTCTCTGTTGATTGCCTGTTCGCAGTTGAGTCCGCTAGAAGCACAAAATACAGATAGTAAAAAGATGGCACAGAATGCCAAAACTCATAGCGATCATGATAATCTGGCAAATCACTATGATAATCTAGCCAAAGAAATGGTGGCAAAAGCTGAAGAAAAAAAGAAATCGCTAGAGCAATATGAAGAGCATAGCAATGTCTATGGTAGACAGGGTCAAGATCATGGATTACATACTCGGGCCAATATCCACCACTACGAACAAGCTGCAGAGGAAGCCTTAAAGCAAGCCGATTTTCACCGGAAAATAGCAGCGGAGCTATTGAATCGCGATTATGCGGAGTCAACAGAAACACCCAGGATGTCGTCCAAGAATAGCACAAAAAATAGATTTTAGAACTCCGCCATTCAATGGAAAATATTCAATATCCATGTCCTTCCGGCATGGATATTATTTTATGAGAAAAATTGTCGATGATGAATTTTGTACCAACATTTTGCGATATTGTTCCAAAAAAAGAGGTTTTTCGCGCACAATGGATTTATCAGGTTGAATTCTCTGATTGCTGCGTGGCACCAGTATCTCCAGTCCATGTTTAATCTCATTCAGATGGTTAAGCATATTTATTTCTTTTAGCTCCATCATACTGATATTAAATCGTCTGGATATTTCTCCAGCATTATCGCCCTTCTTTACTTGGTAAATCTGCCAGGTCATCAGTGGTTCATCATATTGCTCAAGATTTTTTAGATAAGTTTTAGCATTCTTAACAGGTAATAAAATGCGTGGCGAATCACTTGATTTTACAATTGCACTTTTGTAAGCAGGATTTAAGGCATTAAATTCATTAATGGATATATTGGCAAGTTCTGCTGCCAGGTTAATATCAATAGGATCGTTAGCTTCAACCGCTTTAAAATAAGGTTTATTGGGTATAAATTTTAATTGAATACCAAATTTCTCTGGTTTATCGATAATATTCTTTACAGCGACTAACTTGTGCACCAAGTTACGAGTTTGGCTGGGCAATTCAATTTGAAAATAATTATCTGACAATCCTTTCTTACGATTATTTTTACGAGCCTGTTCAACTGCTCCTTCGCCAAAATTATAAGCCGCCAATACCAGTTTCCAGTCTCCTAATTGCTGATGAAGATTTTGTAGATAATCCAAGGCTGCACTTGTTGCTGCGACGACATCTTTACGCTCATCATGCCACTCATTTTGATTTAAACCAAGATTTCTCCCAGTTTGGGGCATAAATTGCCACAAACCTACAGCGCCTTTCTCTGATTGTGCGTGGGGATTAAAAGAACTTTCAATGAACGGTAGTAATACAAATTCTGAGGGTATTCCCCGTTGCTCCAGTTCGTCAACAATATGATATAAATAGGGTCGGCTACGTTCGAGAGCTTTCTGAAAATTTTCCGGATTTCGAGTAAACGAATTTTCGTATTTTCGTACTTCGCTATGATCAATTGCCGCCAAGGCAAATCCATCACGAATTCGTTCCCATAAATTGGAAGTATGGGTATTAGAGAATTTTACTGTTCCGGATGCGCTCACATCAAAAGAATAAAATGCAAAAACCAGAAAAATTATCAGTAAAAAAGTTTTCGAAAATAAACTTTGTCGCTCTTCAATTTGCACCATTAAATCGTGAGTTTTTTTAAATCAAAAGTCAATAGTAACTCATAAATTCATTTGTGTGTATTTAATTGCCCTTCAAATTCTTGCAAAACAATTGGCTGTTCGGCCTTCCAATCTTTTTTACGATGCTCAGCTATTACATTGGTAAAAATACCACCACGCACATAAAAACGTGCAATCAGCCGGATATACCTGGGTTTTAATGTTACCACCAGATCATTAAGTATCTGATTAGTAACTGCTTCATGAAAAGCCCCTTCATTACGATAAGACCAGATATAAAGCTTCAGACTTTTTAATTCGATACACCGTTTGTCCGGAATGTAATCCAGAATCAATGTAGCAAAATCTGGTTGCCCGGTTTTTGGACAAAGACAGGTAAACTCAGGAATTTCCATATGGATCTGATAATCCCGCTTGGGCGATGGATTAGGAAATGTTTCCAGAGTCTTCTCAGGTTTGGTCGACATTCTCCACTCTCTTGATTTGGTTAATTCGGTTACAATGCTTGTTCACAGCCGTCATTCTTCTTATATAAAGAGCAGTTATTATAACCTCTTATTCTGAAATTTAAAAAATTGCGCCTTGCTAATATCAAACTTGCCGGCTTCAAATCATTCGTTGATCCAACTGTAATTCCCGTTTCCCAAGATCTAGTAGGTATAGTGGGTCCTAATGGGTGTGGAAAATCAAATATTATCGATGCTGTACGATGGGTTTTAGGTGAATCCAAAGCATCTGCATTGCGTGGTGATTCTATGCAAGATGTTATTTTTGCAGGATCAGATAATCGAAAAGCTGTTGGACGCGCTAGTGTTGAGATAGTTTTTGACAATAATTTGAGTAAAATAACTGGACAATGGTCCAGCTATGCTGAAATCGCGATTAAAAGAGTTCTTCAACGTGATGGTATCTCAAATTATTACGTTAATAATCTTCAAGTACGGCGGCGTGATATTTCTGATATTTTTCTGGGTACTGGAGTCGGTGGTCGTGGCTATGCAATTATCGAGCAAGGGATGATTTCACGGATTATCGATGCAAAACCACAAGAGTTAAGAAATTTTCTAGAAGAAGCTGCCGGAATCTCTCAATATCGAGTAAGAAGACAGGAAACCACCTTGCGTCTCGTGGATACCCGAAAAAATCTAACACGCTTAGAAGATATTTGTCAGGAGTTAAAATCCCAGCTACAACATCTGGAAATACAAGCAGAAATCGCCCAGAAGTATAAATTACTGCAAGAAAAATTGCATACATCACAATCTTTGTTATGGCTACAACGTAGAGATGAAGCAATTAATCAACGTACGCATGCAGAAAAAGAAATTCATAAACTGGAAGCTGAATTAGAAATTGTACTTTCAAACCAGCGTAATGCTGAAAAAGAATATGAAGAAACTCGTGCAAAAGAATATGCAGCCAGTAACAATCTGCTCCAAGTACAAGGACAACTTTATGCGGCAAATGCTGAAATAGGACGCCTGGAACAGGAAATAAATTACCTGAGAAATAATAGTGAACGTTTGGCAAAACAAATTCAAGAAGTTGAAAATCAACTAGAAAAAAATAACCAGTTAAAAGAACTTACATTAGAAAGCTTAATTCATTGGCGTCAGGAAAAAACAGAAGCCGAATTAGCCCATGCCAAAAGTAATCATAGAAGTGATGGAGAATGTAAAAAACTACCTGACGTTGAAGCAGATTTTCTCAGTTGTCAGGAAGAATTAAGCCGCTATCGACATAATCTTCTTTTAATTGAGCAAGCCAATCAACTCGAAGATAGCCACCTTACTCATGCCACAAAAAATATCCAGCAGCTTGATGCACGTTATGCACGTTTATTAACGGAACAGAACGAACTTGCATCCATTGATGAATCCATGTTAATTGAGCTACAGTTAAAAGTGGATCAAGCTGAATATGCTTTGAAAAAAGAAAGCCAAGAGCATCAGAACTTAGAAAATCAATTATCTGCCGCAATTAAGCTTAAGCAACAGATTACAAACAGAACTCAAGAACTGCAACATGCCTTATCACAAGCAACAGCTCGCTTTAACGCATTGCAAAATCTACAACAAAAGCTAGAAAATAATCAGAGCTTGAGTCTTTGGCTAAGCAACCACCAATTAGATATTTTGCCACGCTTATGGCAAAAAATACAAATTCAACCCGAATGGGAAAATGCCTTGGAAGCCGTTTTACGCGAACGACTTAACAGTATTGAAGTTGAACAGTTGGATATAATTCGAAACTGGATGAATGACTTACCATCAGGGAAATGGACCATCTTTGAAAAAACTCAGCCTGCATTATCTGATAATGGACAACCATCAACATCAAGTCAGCTTAATTGTAAACAATTAATTGCCTATGTGACGACTAATCAGCCTGAGATTCAGTATGTATTGGAAGATTGGTTATGCCAAATATATGTTATAGAAGATATTCAGGAAGGTCTCATAAAGAAATCAATTTTAAATTCAGGAGAAATGCTCGTTACGCGTCAGGGGCACATTATCACGCGTAATAGTTTCACTTTTTATGCACCTGATTCACAATTACATGGCGTCTTATCAAGACAACAAGAGCTTGCAAATATACAAAAACAAATTGATCAGTTTGAATCTCTACTCTATCAACAGCATGGTTTACTTGAAGAAGCTGAGCATCAATGTATTGAATTTAGTGTTGCGATCCAAAGGTCTAATGAGAATAGCAAGCAAATACAACAGCATCGGCATGACTTGCAACTTGAAATAGTTAAGCTTTCACAAATTAATGAACGTACAGTTCACCGTAATGATCAGATAACTTCTGAATTAACTGAAATCAGGAAGGCATTAGACAGCGAAATTTCTCTACAGGAATCTGCGAAAACGAAATTAATAAAAAATTCAGAACAAATTGATGAGCTGAAGAAACATACACAACAAGCTCAATTAGCTTGGCAGACAGCAAATCATTTGCTAGTAAATCAGCGACAAAGCATACAGCAATCAACGAAGGAAGTGCAGGAGGCTGCGTTTCATGTAAAAACGTGTCAGAATAAAATCAATGAAATAGAACATACCGTAAAATCTATTAATGAAGATTTACAAAAATTAGCGGAAAACCATATCAATCTAATCAAAGAAAACGATAGTTTGGATGAAACCCCATTAAATAAACAATTAGAGGCTTCTCAGATACAGCGCAAATCAATTGAACAGACTGCAATACAAGCACGCCAAGAAGTCGAGGATACAGCACTTTTTTTGCGGGAGATAGAAAATACACGCATGGCATCCGAACAAAAATCGTATTCCTTAAGAGATGCCATTAATCAAATTCGACTCAAAGAACAGGCGTCCAATATTACAATCAATCAGTTTGATGAACTGATAAACAATGCAAAAGTTGATACGAAATTATTATTACCATTATTAGGAAAAAAGAATGTTGCAGTATTACAGTCAGAGATTAATCGATTTAGCACAGAAATTACTACATTGGGATCTGTGAATCTTGCAGCGTTAGAAGAACTCGAGATTGCCCACACACGTGAATCCAGCTTACTTATACAATTGCAGGATTTAAACGAAGCTATTGCAACTTTGGAAAATGTAATCCAACAAATAGATCGAGAAACTCAATTACGCTTGCAAGAAACTTTTGATTTGGTCAATAAATATTTAAGCGAAATCTTTCCGGTTATATTTGCTGGTGGACAGGCCAGGCTTGAACTTTGTGATGGAAAAATTCTAGACGCAGGCTTATTGTTGATGGCACAACCGCCCGGGAAAAAAAATAGCTCTATTCATTTATTATCGGGTGGAGAAAAAGCCCTCACGGCATTGGCACTAATCTTCTCTCTTTTTCGGCTTAATCCTGCGCCATTTTGCTTACTGGATGAAGTTGATGCACCTCTCGATGATAGCAATACAGGGCGTTTTTGTGAATTAGTAAAAAATATGTCAAAACAAACACAATTCTTATTTATCAGTCATAATAAAATCACCATGGAGATGGCGCAGCAATTAATTGGAGTTACAATGCAAGAACAAGGTGTATCAAGAATAGTAGCTGTTGACATCGCAGATGTCATTAAAATGGTAAAATGGAATAAACAACCTGTGATTTAGGAGGGTGTCCGAAAATAGTATTCGTAGCGAGGGAAAGCTATTTTGAGGCAGATTCTTTGAACATTTGAGGCAAGTAGTGATTCTGTTTAACGAAATTGATCGAGAAATATGGCCAGAATAGCTTCTCCGCCGTAGATCACTCTATTCTCGGACAGCTTCCTGGATGATTGTGATTGATTATATAAAGCTGACATGGTTTAATTTGTGTGCTTTGCATAAAGGTATTTTTGGGAAGTAGCAATAAGATAATATGGATATATTAAATATGAGTAACTTGCAGATAAGCTTGATTATCATCGGCATTGTAGTTATCGCCGGTGTCGCTGTCTTCAACTGGCTACAACAACTACGTTATCGACGTAAAGTACAGACAGCCTTTGATCATAAGCACGATGATATACTTTTAGAGACACATAGCTCTGAAAATATCGTTCAACGAATTGAACCGAAATTTAATAAAGCTCCATTATCTGATATACAGATTGACACATTTGTGCAAACTGATTTATCGACTTCACAGAGTGAATCCAAAAGAACATCGGATATACCAGTTAACTCATCAATCAATATCTCAACAAGCACCCCCACAAATTCATCTGCAACCTCGCTTGTCTCAAATTATGACAACAATACGGATTACATCATTAACATTAGATCAGAATCTGTTATTGCTAATATTTATATCGCCAAATTACTACAAAGAAAATTTGATTTTGGAAAACCTGTTTGTTGGCTGGGTCAACGACATAAAAATGAGCCATGGGAAGAAATCACCAATGAAACTAATGTCGATAGTGACGGTTATGTACATTTAAAAGGCTGCCTGCAACTTGCTGATAGAACGGGTCCTATCAGTGAAGTCAATTTATCTAAATTCAGAGACTTAGTACAAGATTTTGCTTCACAAGTACATGCTATAGCAGACTGCCCAGATATTGTCAGCACACATGAAAGAGCCGTAATGCTCGATAAATTCTGCGCCAAAGTGGATGTAATGATTGGAATGAATATTATTAGTAAAGATGGCGGAGCATTTGTTGGAACCAAGATTCGTGCATTAGCTGAAGCTTCTGGGTTTAAACTTGAATCAGATGGATTATTCAAATATCGTGATGATAATAATATATTGTTTACAATGGGTAATTATGAATCACCTCAGTTCTTGCCGGAAAATATAAAATCACTGACTACACATGGTGTAACTTTCTTGTTGGATGTTCCAAGAGTTACACATGGAGAAAGGGTATTTGATCAAATGACTCATCTGGCAAAAATTTTTGCCAATACGCTTGGCGGGATTATGGTTGATGATAATCGTGTCCCGCTTAGTGATAGTGGAATTTTAAAAAGTAAACAGCAATTAGTTGAAATACAATCCGCTATGAGAAGAAGTCATATTAATGCTGGCAGCGCAAGTGCTTTGCGTCTGTTTGTATGAGTACACTTTTTAACTAAAAGTTAAAAATAAATACTTAGGTATCCGCCATCCTTAACTGTCACAAAGATATAAGATTTATTTGTGAATTATCTTTATAACAAATAGTTATCAGTATTTAGTAGTGCTAATTATAGAACACCCGAATAAAGTAATTACTACTTACTTTACTTCTCAAAAATATGATTTAATCAGATAATTACATGCTATAAGGCGCCTATATAAATTCAAATTTCGTTACAAACGCTTCGTTACCGTTTTTTGCTCATGTCTCGTTGTGTTTAGAACTACCCATATATAATAATTTTTATAATTGGTATGGAGATATTAATGAATCAATCTTCCAATATTGAACAATCTTTTACGCCCATTGAAGTTAAGCTTGAATCTGGAAAAGATTATTTTTGGTGTACTTGCGGTCGTAGCAAATCCCAACCTTTTTGTGATGGTACTCATAAGATCACAGATTTTACACCCGAAAAGTTTAGCCTTACTGAGAATAAGACAGTTTGGCTATGCACCTGCAAAAAAACTAATAATGCTCCTTTTTGTGACGGTACTCATCGTAAACTGTAATACTATATAAGCATAGTACTTTCATAAAAAATATAATAATCTTTACTATTAAGTACTGCAGCACGACTAGGAGGTTGTCCGACAATGCGGTTATAGAATTTTTAAACACAATATATTGTGTTTTTTCTATGTTGAGTACTTTATGTTGTGGTATGTTTTTCATATTTTCTATTCTCGGACAGCCTCCTAGAACAAATAGAATTTAAAATTTGGTTACCAATTAACCTTTTAATGGTTCAAACATATAGCGTGTCCATGGAAACAGAACTAAAATCTCTAGAAGAAAAAGTTTTTCTGCTTTTACGTCTGTATCAGGATACTCGCATAGAGAATAATAAGTTACGTAAAGAACTTTTAGACACACATGCCCGAAATGAGAAATTAAATGAAAAAATACATATCGCAGCTGGCCGGCTTGAAACTCTTCTATTAAATATGCCAGAAAATGAATAATAAGACTCTGAGCATTAATATTATGGGACGTGAATTTAGTATTACCTGTCCTGATGAAGAACAAGAAGAAATTCAACTTGCCGCAGCCTACCTGGATAGAAAGATTCATGAAATCAAAGCAGAAGGAAAAGTTATTGGCTCTGATCGTATTGCGATTATTGCAGCTCTGAGTATTGCACATGAATTACTTATGATGCGCAATGGAACTGGTTTTGACATGGGTGAATTTAAGCGTAGAATTGTATCCTTGAAAAAGAAAGTTGATGAAGTAATGATCAAGAAAGAAAGTTAGAAAACTGTCTGAGAAAAATAATAGTAGCGAGGGAAGTTATTTTTAGGCAGATTTTTTGAACATTTGAAACGAATAGTTATTCTATGTAACTAAAATGATCGGAAGATATAGCCAAAATAGTTTTCTGTATTGTAGCAGATTACTCTATTTTCGGACAGTATCCGGGCTAAGTTTGAGTAAATAAGTTTAATCCCTGCGGTGTTTGTTAAGACCAATATTCTTTGAACCATTTTTAGAAAATGGTTGTGGATTTTAGTGATACTGATGTGCGCGCCTTTACTGGACGTGCCTAATGTATCCGTGAAACAACCGCCTTGGGCCTTATGGTTCAAGATGATGGTCTGACGGCATATGCGGGGAGCTTTTACAGGATAAGAGATGTTTATTTAACGTTTCTTGTCCTTTTGTTTTATTTATATATTACGGTGAATTTCACCATGCTTCAAAGCGATAAAGCTGGTTCAGCTATATATCCAAAAACATTTTTGTTTGATATTGGCCGAGTTTTACTCAATTTTGATTTTGAATCATCACTTACAAAATTGATACCAGAAAGCATTAATAACCCCAAAGAGCTTATTCGACAAATCCTTGAGCAAAAAGATGCATTAGAGGCTGGATTAATCGATCCAGTAAGTTATGCTAACTGGGCACTGAAGATACTTGGAAGCAATGCCACATTAGAACAGTTTTATCATGCCTGGCAACAAATTTTTACCGCAAATGAACCCATGTGGCACTGTGTTCGTCAACTTGCCAACAAAGGGTGCCCGTTGATTCTGATTTCAAATATCAATGCGATCCATTGCCCCTGGATATTTACAACTTACCCTGAATTCTCGTATTTTGAACATAAAGTTTTGTCATTTGAAATCGGTATTCTAAAACCAGATTCTGCAATCTATCGCTACGCAATCACTACTTATGAACTTGATCCAGAATCGACAATTTATATCGATGATCTGCCACAAAATATCACGTCTGGAAGAGAATTAGGTTTTCAATGCTGGCAATATGATTTGAATAATCACCAAGCTTTTGAAATTTGGCTAGAGAAGACTTTAGCAACCAATTAGTTCAAAGTTATTTATCAACCGAATAGGTTTCATTCTTCTCAAAACACATAAAGCGATGCCAGCGATAGCATCTTATTTCAACATTAGTAAAAAATCCTGCATGGCTTGCCATGTTTTATTTAAAGATGTGATTGTTTCTGGAAAATCATTGCATTGCATATGCTCACAAATAATATCTGAAAGAATAGATCTGTAGAAATAGATATTCCTCAATATGTTCTAAGAACTTTTTATGCAACTCATATCAAGATACTGCTGATTGAAAAAGTAGAAAATCATTTTTCTGCTAAAAAATGTTCAACCATTGCTTGTTTGTGTTCTATTTGACCAAATGAAATATCTTTTAACTGGCCTTTACGATCGAACAGAATACAGGATGGTGTTCCTTGCAAAGCAAAACGCTCAAAAGTTTCAGCTTTCATAGATTTTTGTTCTATATAATGCCTGACTTGCTGAAGCACGGTTTTTTTCTGCTCATCACTAAACTTATCAAACTCAGGGAGAAATTCACATGCATAACGTAATACTCTCTCATCAGTAACAGGTTCGGTTTCTGCCACTACGCGATCCATCCCAACTGCGAAAGGAATTCTCCACTGCAACTTGTCTTGAGATAACATTCCATATTGATTTAGTGCCTTAAATGTTTGACCTACCACTTCTCCTGTTTCAACTAATTTCTGCAAGTTCTCAAGCGTATTTTTATCATAATCTTCAAATGCTGTAGCCAAGCCAATGACAACTAACCCCTTATGCAAATATTTCTCGTGCAAATCAATCGCTTTAGGTAGTGAATAAATAAAACAACCTGGACAATTAACTTGAAAAACCTCGATCAATATCACTGAACCAATCAGATTGCTTAACGCAATTGGCCCGCCTTGTACCCAAGTATCAACTGTAATATCAGAAAGTAAGTGATTATTCATTGTTAATATAGTTAGAATGAGTGAATAGAAAATTCAATAACATTGAAAAAGTTAATTCCGGCAATAAATAAACTTGTGATTTTTAAAAACTTTGGAGTTCTTTGTAAAAGAAAATTCAGTCTTTGCAATATTAAATTGCCAAAAAGCCAAATGTTATATTACAGAATCATAACTAAAAATAGCATATTTAAAAGAAACCATTAAAAAGAATTTAAATTAAATTTGTACTAAAACGATCATATTTTGTGAAAACATTACAATCAACGAGCGAAAATGCGTTACTGGTTAATGAAATCCGAGCCCTATGAATTAAGTATTGATAATTTTGCAGCGATGCCAAATCAAACTGTAGCATGGGAAGGTGTGCGTAATTATCAATCACGTAATTTTATGCGTAATCAGATGAATATTGGTGATCAAGCTTTTTTTTATCATTCTTGCTGTAAAAATCCAGGCATAATGGGTATTGCAGTAATCAGCAAACTGGCTTACCCAGATGCTACTCAATTTGATCCTGGAAATAAGTATTTTGATCCAAAAGCAACATTAAGCAATCCACGCTGGTTTAATGTTGAAATCACCTTAGTTAAAAGAACTCGCCTAATTCCAATCAAGGAATTAAGACTATGTACAGAACTGTTCAGAATGCGGGTCTTACAAACGGGTAACCGTCTATCGATTACACCTGTTGATCCGGCAGAATGGCAATTTATTATGAATATCTTGTAATGCGGCCTAATTATTTTGTTTTTGCCATTCAATCTTACAAGGTCTCATAAATGGAATGGTGGATAATTTACCTGCTTGTGGGTACGTTTGTAGGTTTTTTTGCTGGTTTACTGGGAATTGGCGGTGGATTAATCATAGTACCCCTACTGATTGCCATATTTACTGCTCAGGATTTCCCTTCCAACCGCATTATACATCTGGCTTTGGGTACCACGATGGCAACCGGGTGTGATTAAAAGTGCGGGGATTTGATAACAACATTATGCAGCTACAGCGATGGTCAGATTTTCCCAATATTTAGCCCAGTCATCATTAGCTCTTACGACGCGTAGCGCTAGCATCGGTTCAACATTAGCCGCTTTCCACCAGGC
>CXWL01124827.1_pt1 | contig 15568 bp, 14 predicted proteins | sample 590931 | NCBI WGS metagenome assembly CXWL01 (sample SAMEA3498368, study PRJEB10139) | groundwater metagenome | biome: water well; material: biofilm material | place: Germany | collected 2015-04-27 | reverse complement strand
GATGAGAACCCGGTCTATTACGTGCAATATGCGCATGCAAGGATTTGTTCAGTGCTGTCGCAATACAGTAGTGATGAAAACATTTTGTCCGCATTGCAGACTGCAGACTTGTCCCCGTTGGTCGCTCCGCGTGAAGCCTTGTTGCTGGCGAAGCTGGCCGAATATCCCGAAGCCTTGCAGCGGGCGCTGGAAGAACTCGGACCACATCAGGTCGCATTTTATCTGCGCGAACTGGCTGGCGAATTGCATAGCTATTACAATGCTGAACGGGTATTGGTCGACGATGAAGCAACCAAAATGGCACGATTGGCATTGATGCTGGCAACGCGACAGGTGTTAAGAAATGGCCTGGCGTTGATAGGTGTTTCTGCGCCGAATAAGATGTGATAAATTTCAAATCGGATAAGCATGAATTTCCATCAAGTAAATTTGCCTCGCCAGAACGGCGGGACGCTCATGGGCATGATCATCGGCTTGGTCATAGGGCTTGGCATCGCTGTTGCGGTCGCTTTGTTAATTACCAAGTCCTCCACGCCATTTACCAATAAAAATGGCAAAGCTGATAAATCGGATGCTCCTGTAACGCAAATGCAAGATCCGAATAAACCTTTATATGGGAATAAGGATGCCGTGAAGGATGCGGCAAAAGATTTTGCCAAGGCAATTGATAGCAGCAAGGCCGCTGAGACTGTCAGCACGAAGGCGGAAATGAAACCTGTTCCGCCAGCCGCTGAAAAGCCAGAGCTGAAAATTGCCGAGGCCGCGTCGAAAGCCGATGCCGCCGAGGATAAATATATCTATTACCTGCAGACGGGCGCATTCCGCGAGGTCGCGGATGCCGAGAGCGCGCGTGCAAAGCTTGCACTGATAGGTTTCGAGGCGCGTATCAGCGAGAAGCCTTCTGATAACGGCAATCTATACCGTGTGAGGATAGGCCCATTTACCCAGTTAGAAACAATGAACCGAATGCGCACTAAATTGTCTGAAAATAGTGTTGATGTGGCAGTCGTCCGTACTGCAAAATAATTGCTTAAACAATTGATAAGGAAATGAGATGCGCTTAATTAAACAGATAATTGGACAACTATTCGTCGTACTGGGTCTGGGCTTGCTGGCTAGCGCAGCGAGTGCCTCGGTGAGCAATCCTGAAAATGGTAAAGAATTTACCGTTCTGGAAAGACCCCAGCCAACTGAGAGTGGCAAGAAAATCGAAGTGATCGAATTCTTTGCCTACTACTGCCCGCATTGTTATGTGCTTGAGCCGGTACTTGCAGAATGGGTAAAGAAACAGGGTGACAATATCGTTTTCAAACGCGTTCATGTTTCCGACCCTCGCGTCATTCCACATCAAAAATTGTTTTATACGCTGGAAGCGATGGGCAAGACTGAGGAACTTCATCTTAAGATTTTCAACGCCTTTCATGTCGAACGTAACCGTTTGCAAACTGACGCCGACGTCATTGAATTCGTGACCAAATCTGGTATCGATAAACAAAAATTTCTTGATGTTTACAACTCTTTTGCGGTTCAGAGTAAGTTAAACCGTTCTGCACAGTTGATGACTGCATATCAGATCGATTCCTGGCCAAAAATTGCTATCGATGGGCGTTTTATGACTTCACCGGTGATGGCCGGGGTTAGCTTGGGACGCGTTACCGAGCAGGTGCAGAATCAGGCCATGCCGACCGTTTTGGATGCGCTCATCGCTAAAGTTCAAAAAGAAAAAAACGCTCCTGCCGCAGCAGAAGCAGTCAAGGCACCAGTCAAGAAAAAATAAAATTTGACTGAAATGAATGCAAGTCCGCCCGAAGTGGCGGATTTTTTTTATGGAAGGTTCCCGCATGGTTAGCGTCTTCATTACTGGTGCATCTTCCGGCATTGGTGCCGCGCTGGCCGAACGATATGCCAGACAGGGGGCTGTGCTTGGCCTGGTTGGCCGTCGCCGGGACGTGCTGGAGCAATTGTGCGAGGGCTTGCCGAATGCGCAACAGCATAAAATTTATGCGCTGGATGTGACTGACCATGTCGCACTTGCGGCGGCAGCAGAGGATTTCATTCGCGCTGTCGGTACGGTCAATGTTGTGATCGCCAGCGCGGGGATTTCCGTGGGCACGCTGACCGAATATACCGAAGACATCCCGATCTTTTCCCGTGTCATGGAAGTCAATGTGATGGCAACGGTGGCAAGTTTTGCCCCATTCATTGCTAACATGAAGCTGCATGCAAGGCATCAGCAATGTTGCCTGGTCGGCATCGCCAGCGTCGCTGGAATACGTGGTTTGCCGGGGGCGGAAGCGTATAGCGCATCCAAGGCGGCGGTAATCAGTTATTGCGAATCTCTAAGGCTGGAGTTAAAAAACAGCGGCATCCGCGTAGTCACCATTGTGCCTGGTTATATCGACACCCCTATGACCAAGGTAAATACCTACGCCATGCCTTTCCTGATGCCGGCAGAGAAATTTGCAGCTAAGGCGATGCAGGTAATTGCGGCAGGTAACTCTTACACAGTGATTCCTTGGCAAATGGGTGTCGTCGCCAAAATACTGCGGATGTTGCCCAATTTTTTGTATGATTTAGTTTTCTCCAGGGCGCCGCACAAGGGCAGGGTGAGCAAATAATGGAATTGACCGATGCGATAGGGCAGCAACATGCAAAGCTTGCATTGGCAATGAATGCGCCGCGCATCATCAGCCTGGTTCCGTCCATTACTGAATTATTGTGCGATCTCGGACTGGCGGAGTTTGTCGTCGGGCGCACCGGCTTTTGCATTCATCCGGCCGATGTTGTGCAGGGTATCGCCAAAGTCGGTGGTACCAAGGACGTCAACATAGAGAAAATCCGCGCACTGGCGCCTAGCCACTTGCTGGTCAATATCGATGAAAATGAAAAGCCGACCGTCGATCAGCTGGCCCAGTTTATCCCGCATGTCATCGTCACCCATCCGATTACTCCGCGCGATAATCTTGCACTGTATCGCTTGCTAGGCGGTATTTTCGGCGTAAGTGCACGTGCAGAACAATTGTGTGCCGAGTTTGAAGATGCTTATGCCCGGCTTGACCCCATCAATTCGACGCAGACCATGTTGTATTGCATCTGGAAAGATCCTTGGATGAGCGTTTCTCCGGACACTTATATTAGCAATATGCTGGCCCTGAAAGGCTGGAAAACCTGGGTCTCGTCAAGCTCGCAGCAGCGTTACCCGGCATTTGAATGGAACACAGACGTCTTGGATAGCATTGACGGCATACTGCTCTCTAGCGAGCCATATCATTTCACCCATGCGCATATTGCGGCACTTGAACAGCAGCTCAATAAGCCGGTGCGTTTAGTCGATGGCGAAATGCTGTCGTGGTATGGCAGTCGCGCCATAGCGGGCTTGCGCTATCTGCGCGGCCTTTGATCTGCCGCGCAATCCCGTTACTGCGCCAGCGGTTTTTGTTGCCAGAGAATGCCATATTAAATTCTGAAATTTAATAAAATTCAATGCAATAGTCTGAAGTTGATGCGTTTACTCGATATTTTCATTCAAAAATTTGGTGTTTTCCTAGCGTATTTGTCTGTTCTACATCTCATAAAAGATACACTGGTATTGACTTCAATCTAGGGCTAAAGGGATACTCCTTGGCATCTTGTCGCACGCTTACATGCTTAATTTGATCGTAGTGACGAGGGCGTTTTGCACTGAGCGCTACTGTTACACAGCTTACTTGTCGATCACGGCAGTTTTTTGCCCGGTGAGCATGGGATTCATGCATGACATCTGCACCAGGTTTTGGGTCACCGTCTGCTTATTGGCGAGGGTGAGATATGTTTGAAATACTTTTAGAGGATTTTCTATGACGATAATAAGAAAAGCTGTTTTACTCGCCTTGTATGGCGCTAGTTCAGTTGCAGCGATGACGCCAGTCATGACTTTTGCGCAAACCGCACCCGCTGCGGACAAAGCCGAGTCTGGCATACAAACCATGACGATAGTCGGTTCTCGTCGCGCCAACACGACGACGACAGATACGCCATTGCCGATCGATTTCATTTCCATGTCCAAAGTCGCCGAGCAAGGAGGACAATTTGATCTGGCGCAGTCGCTGCAGGCGATCTCTCCTTCCTTCAACTCGACCCGTCAAACTGGTGCTGACGGCGCCGACCTGATTGATTCAGCGGCCCTGCGAGGTCTGGGTTCAGACCAGACGCTGGTGCTGGTCAATGGCAAACGTCACCATACAACAGCGCTGGTCAACCTGTTCGGTGCACGCAACCGCGGCAATACCGGCACTGACTTGAATTCTATCCCGATGATGGCGATCAGCAATGTGCAGATTTTGCGCGATGGCGCGGCCGCTCAATACGGTTCTGATGCGATTGCAGGCGTGATGGACATCAGCCTGAAAAAGACCCTGGGCTGCGAAGCAGTCTTCGGTTACAGCCAATATTCTGTCGGCGACGGCAAGAGCTATTTGCCATCGGCTTACTGCGGTATGGAAATCGGCAACAAGGGCGTGCTCGGCATCACAGTGGAATACAGTGACCGTGGCCGCTCGAATCGTTCCGATCCAGGCAGCCTGCGCACTATCGGTGACAGCAAAGCGCAAAGCAGCAGCGTTTACATGAACGGTGATTTGCCCAACGGTGGTGGCGACAAATTGTATTTCACCCTAGGCGCGCAAAAACGTAAGGCGTCTTCCGCTGCATGGGCGCGCGGCGGCGTCGGCACTGACGATATCCCTTCACGTAATTCTGCCGCGATGTATCCGGACGGTTTCGTGCCGTATATCAACGGCGATATCAATGATATTTTCGGCTCGGTCGGCTACCGCTGGAAGATGGGTGAATGGCAATCAGACCTGTCGCAGACCTATGGCTACAACGACATGCAATACAACATTAGCCATACCCTGAACGCGTCTATCGCGAATAAGGATCTGATGGGCGGCGGCAAGGGGATCAGCCCTAGCCGCTTCGATGCCGGCGGCTTCTCTTTTGGCCAGGCCACTACCAACCTCGATTTCAGCCGGTTTTTTGATGGCGTCATGGATGGCATGAACGTCGCGTTCGGTGGTGAATATCGCCATGAAAACTACAAGATCAACGCCGGTGAGCCAGGCTCCTACAATGATGTCGATGGCGTAGGTTTTGGTGGTAATGCCGGCAGCCAAGGCTTCCCTGGCTTTCAGCCTGGCGACAGAACCAATAAAAACCGCAACAGCATCGCTGCCTATGTCGATATCGAAACCGATGTCACCAGCAAATTTAAAGTGCAGACCGCCTTGCGCGGCGAGCATTACAGCGACTTCGGCTCTACGCTGACCGGCAAGCTGGCGGGTAGCTATAACCTTGACAAAAACCTGGTGTTGCGCGGTTCCTTGAGCAGCGGTTTCCGTGCGCCATCCTTGCAACAGGTGTATTTTTCCTCCACCTTTACCGACTTCATCAGTGGCGTACCACAAGACGTCGTGCTGGCACCTAACGGCGGAGCGGTTGCCAACGCGGCGGGCATTCCAAAACTGAAGGAAGAAACGTCTAAAAACTATACTTTGGGCTTAACCCTCAAGCCAGCAAGCAATGTCGCCATGACGATGGATTTTTATCGCATTAACATCAGCGATCGCATCGTGCTGTCAGGACGGTTTGACGCAGATAATTATCCGGCTCTGGGTGCTAATCTTGCCGCACTGGGTGTAGGTCAGGCGCAATTCTTCGTCAATTCCGTGGATACCAAGACGCAAGGTCTGGATTTTACGGCGACCCACAAGATTGGCCTGTCAGGCGGTAAATTTGCGACTTCCCTGGCGTTGAATTACAGCAAGACCGAAGTCACCAAAGTGAAGGCACCACCTTCATTGAGCGGTTTTGAAGATGTCTTGCTGTCCGAGCGTGAGCGTCTGTTCATCGAGCAGGGCGGACCACGGATGAAAGTCAATCTGGGATTTGAATACAGCCGTGCTGCCTGGTCAGGTGATTTCAAAGTCATCCATTTTGGCGAACAGACACTGGGTACGTTTACCGGGACTGCCGGTGGCATGCCTAATGCCTACTATGCACCGAAGACTTCAGCCGATGCCAGCCTGACCTACGCCTTCAATGACAGCACCAAGTTAACCGTGGGCGCTACCAATCTGCTCAACGCGCATCCAAGCCTGCAAAATCCTGATGAAACCGATAACGGTTTCAAATACGATAGTGTGCAATTTGGCTTGAGCGGCAGAGCTTACTTCGCACGTCTTTGGAAGAAATTCTAACAGCGTAGTCGATTGAAATTGTAGGGTGGCGTTTGCCACCCTATTTTTTTGGGCGGCTGTTTTTATCAGGCCAGGCCACGCAACGAGGCGCTTTGCCCGGTTTGCCGGATGGCGCATTGCTTCAGCAAGTCCCCGCTTCTGGCATTGAAGGCGGCAAAAACCTGTGGTGTCTTGAAGTAATGCGCCGTCAGCAATTGATTCAAAATCTCATCATGTGATAGCGCCGGCTTGCTGAAATACGCATCCATCGCCGTCAGCTCGGCAGCCGATAATCCCTGGTTTAAGGCATCCTGGATCAGCGCCGAAAAACTGTCCTTTGGCAAAGCCGCCAGGCAACGCAGGCTATCGGCAGACTGGCCCGTCGGTAGCTGCGCGCTGAGGACCGCGTGTTGAAATGCCGTCAGCAGCGGTTGCGCGAGGGTGCTCGCGGTAGCGCCACCGGCGGCTTGTGCCGGGAGCGTCATGGCTAGGAAAATCGGCCCCAAGCATCGCCGTATCCTGGGTTGAAAACGCAAAAAATGGGATTGCAGAAATTTGAACATGGGGCACCTCGATAAAGCGCATCAGGGAAAATTCTGGCTCATGTCGGGTTCGTGGCATGGCCAGGCGCAGTCTCGCAGGAATGCCGCTTGCGACCGCAAGAAATGCCGGAAGTGCTGCAATCTGCGACCGCAAGGCTTGCCGCCTGCACCCTGTGGCGCCGTGCGCGGGACACTTACAGCTAAGGACGGTCTAAAGTTCCAAGGGCAGCGCCAGGCCGCCCTGTTGATGCGTCCTGCAGGGCAGATGCCGCCAGCATGCGCATGGACAGGGCGGCCTGGAAGGGCGTTAATGTCAAACCCGGTTTTCGACCGGCATCCTAATTGCAGTATGGAATGCTCAGTGTATGATGGAACATTATTCAATGTTGTCGGCACTTTAGGATCACTCAGGGATGTGGCATTTAATTCGAACGGCAGACAGATTTCTGCGGTTGCTATGTGCGCGATCGGTAGGCTCAGGCGCCGTCCTGTTGGCGGCAATCTTGCTGTGCGTGTCGGCGCTGGTGTCCGCGCCGGCGCAGGCGATAGAAACCTTAAGGGTGCTCACCTGGCCCGGGTATGCCGATAGCGATCTGGTTGCTGCGTTTGAGAAGCAATACAAGGTGCGCGTTGAAGTCAGTTTTGTCAGTTCAGATGACGCATTGAGGCAGAAAATCACGGCCAACCGCGCAGCCGATTTCGATGTCTTTGCCGCCAATACGGCAGAAATGCAGTATTACAACGATCAGAAATTGCTGTTGCCGCTGCGCCTGTTTAACATTCCCAATACCACCTATCAGTTGCCGCGTTTCCGCAATACCCTGAATATTCCCGGCATCAGCAAGGACGGCGAGGTGTATGCGGTGCCGTATACCTATTCCGAAATGGGGCTGATTTATGACCGGGCACAGTTCAAGGAAGCGCCGACCTCGCTGCTGGTGATGTGGGACCCTAAATACCAGGGCAAGATACTCGCCTTCGATGCCAGCAGCCATAATTTTTCTATCGCTTCGCTCGCGCTGGGCGGCAAGCCTTTCCGCATTGAGGAGAAAGACTTTAAGGCGGTGACGCAGCAGCTGGTCGCGCTACGCCGCAATGTGCTCACTTTCTACACCTTGCCGGAAGAATCCGTTGAGCTGTTTCGCAGGCATACCGTGGCACTGATGTTTGCCAATTACGGCAGCCAGCAATACAAGATGTTGCGCGATGCGGGCGCCAATGTCGGCTATGTGATTCCGCGTGAAGGGGCGATGGCATGGCTCGATTGCTGGGCGGTCACCAGGGGGGCAAAAAACCAGCGTCTGGCGGAGAACTGGATCAACTACATGCTCGACAGGCAGGTCAGCAGCGAACTGACCAAACGCCAGGGCTTGGCCAACACGATAGAGGCAAGCGCGGCGAACAAGGATAGCGACAAGATCATCTGGCTGGAGCCGGTCGAGAACGACCAGCGCCGTGCCGAGCTGTGGATGCGCATTATTTCCGGCGACGTGCCGGGAAAGTTTTAATTCATGCAAAAACAAATCAAGTACAGCATAGGACTCAGACTCGGGTTATTGCTGGCCAGTTTTGGTCTGGTGGCCATGAGCATCGTTGCCTACACCTCCTATGCCAGCAGCCGCAACACTATCCTGAAGGCGGCGCAACGGGATTTGCTGACCGCGACGCAGGTGCTGGGGCGTAATTTTCAGGCCAGCGTCGATGAGGTTTCTGCCGATGCCCTGTTGTTGGCAGGGCTTCCGGCCAGCCCCTCGATCTCCGCCTTTGCCTTGATTGCCAGTCCGGCAAACGAGGATGCGACAGGCCGTGAGCGCAAGGTGCTGGCGGATGTCTTTTCCGGGATGCTGGCGGTGCATCCGGAATATGTGCAGATACGCCTGATCGGCAGCGCCCATCACGGGCTGGAGCTGGTCAGGGTAGATCGTGACGATGACAAAATTGCGCTGATCCCGGCAGGTGATTTGCAGGAGAAAGGGCATTATCCCTACGTCTTCGAGACCCTGCAGCTGGCGCAGGGGCAGGTGCACCTGTCGGACATTACCATCAATCGTGAAGCCGGCGCGCATTCCGGCCTGGACAAGCCCAGCGTGCGGGTCTCGACACCGGTGCTTGGCGCTGATGGCAAGGTCGCCGGCCTGATCGTGATCAACCTCGATCTGAACCGGATGTTCACGCGCCTCAAAAGTGATCTGCCAAGCGCCTATCAGGTGTATCTGAGCAATCACTGGGGCGACTATCTGATTCATCCCAATGCGGCCCAGACCTTTGGTTTTGATCAGGGGCGCAGGATCTTCATTCAGGATAATTTTAAGGCGGTCAATACGCTGATCAATGGCCGGAGCATCAGCGTCGTTACCGACATAGAAATGGAAAAATCGGGGCAGGAAGGCCTGGTAAGCGCCTTTGTGCGTTTGCCTTTTGGCGGTTCGCTGATCCAGCATTTTGTGATTCTGGGATTGTCTCAGCCGGTTGCCAACGTGCTGTGGGAAACCGACAGGCTGGGCTGGAGCATGGTGCAGATGATCGTGGTGCTGGGTGCGCTGGCGGTAGTTCTGGCGGCGCTGGTGTCGCGCGCGGTGACCGGCCCCTTGAGAATGATGGCAGAGGCGGTGAGCCTGTTTTCAAAAAAGCAGGTGATGAGCCAACTTCCCTCCGACCGGCATGACGAGATAGGTATGCTGGCGCGCAGCCTGAACGACATGCAGGAAACCATCGTCGAGAACATGCGTGAGCTCAACGAGAGCCGGCATACGTTGAAACACCTGGCGCAACATGACGCGCTGACCGGTTTGCCCAACCGCAGCCTGTTTGACGACAGGCTGGGGCAGGCGATCGTACAAGCGCAGCGCGACAATACTCGTATGGCCTTGCTGTTTGTGGACCTCGATGAGTTCAAGGCCATCAACGATACCTACGGCCATTATGTCGGCGATCTGTTGCTTAGCGCCGCGGCAGAGCGCATGACGGCATGCACACGCCAGGTTGACACGGTCGGCCGTCTGGGCGGCGATGAGTTCGTGGTGTTGCTGCCGCACGTAGATGTGCTGCATGACGCGGTGCGGGTGGCAGAAAAAATCTGCCATGCGCTGCAGATCCCGCTCGATCTCGACGGCCGCACCATGCTGATTTCAGCCAGCATAGGTGTGGCGATTTACCCCGAGCACGGCAGCGATGCGCTGGCCCTGTCGCAGAGCGCCGATGCCGCGATGTATCTGGCCAAGCAGGAGGGCGGCAACTGCATCAGGATTTGTACCAGGACAGCCGCGGCCTGATCTGCTAAGGGCTGAGGCCTTAGCGCGTCGTCAACGATTCCTCAGCGATTGGTCAATGACACCCCGGCAACCACCAGCACGCCGCCGATCACCATCGATGTCAGGATGGGTTCGCCCAGCATCAGGGCGCCAAAGCTGATGCCGAACACCGGCACCAGGTTGTTGAATACGGCAGTGCGGGCCGGGCCTATCTTTTTCACGCCTTCGTAATACCAGACAAAGCCCAGCACGGTACCGAATACCCCGAGATAGGCGATAGCCGCCAGCACGGTCATGCTCAGGTGGCTGCGGTCGAGTTGCGGCAGCTGAAACAGCGCGCCCAGGCTTAACAGCAGCAAGCCCCATAGCGAAGCATAGGTGGTGGCGGCGATCGGGCTCAGCCCCTTCAAGGCATGGCGCCCGAGTATGGTGTAGGCCGCCCAGGCGCAGACGCCGGTGAACATGAACAGCTCGCCGGCACCCACCGAGCGCGAAATATCCGCTGCCGCCCCGGCCAGGTCGCCGCGCGTAATCACGATGGCGGCGCCGACAAAGGCGATCACGATGCCCAGCCACTTCCTGAAGCCGAGTTTTTCGCCGAACAGCAGCGCCAGCGCCAGTGCGGTGACGATGGGGCTGAGCGCCACAAACAAGGCGCTGCGCCCGGCCGGCATGCGTTCCAGCGCGGCAAAAAAACACACGTTATACAAGAAGATGCCGGTCGCGCCGAGCGCAAACGTGGCGTGGATCTGCTGGCGATTCAGCTTGGGCAAGCCGCCCTCCATGCGCCATGCCAGCAGCAGCAACAGCACGCTGGCCACCAGAAAGCGTCCGGCGGCGGCGATCATGTGCGGAATTTCCCTGGCCACGAGATGCCCGGCGATGAAGGTGCCGCCCCAGAACAGCGCGACCAGGATGAGTTTCAGGTAGGTGACGAAAATGGATGTTTGCACGGTGAGATTTTTCATGAATGGGGCCCGCCGGATCCCGTCATATGCTTAAATAAGGGAGTATATCCATCGTCATCCATGTAGCGCCCGTTTGACGCGCGCTGCATGGATTGCTTTGATGATACTGGGTATCAGTATCATCTTTAATATGGCTTTGCCTGAAACCGTATTACTCCGTCTGACCCCAGCTCGCGCCGCAAGGCTCCGTCAAACCAGAGCTTGTGCAAATGCGCCAGCGCTTCACCGAGCGCGAAGGTGAGCTGGTGCGCATCCAGCGGGCGCGGAAACATGATGGGCACGATGTCGGTGGCGGAAAGCGGCGTGATGCAGGCCTGCATCACTTCAGCCAGGCGCTCGGCGTGGTGCTCGTTGAGCTGGCTGATGCGGGTGCGCAGGCCGGTAAAGGGTTTGCCGTGCGATGGCAGGATCAGCACATGCTCAGGCAATGCGGCATATTTTTGCAGCGAATCGAGGTATTGCTGGACCGGATTGGCTTCCGGCTCGACCGCGAATACCGACACATTGGTCGAGATGCGCGGCAGCAGCATATCGCCGGAAATCAGCAGATTCAAGCTGGCGCAATACAGCGAGGCGTGCTCGGGCGAATGGCCAAAACCGGTGATGACGCGCCAGCCGTGTGCGCCTATCNNAGCTTGGTGTAATAGCTCTTGCGTTCGGCAATCTTTTCCTGCATCTCGGCCGAGACCAGGCCGTGTTTCCTGAAATGCGGATACATGGCAGAACCGTCGACGCCTGGCAGGCTGGCCGACATCATGCGCGCAAATGCGTATTCGCCTGTCGTCATCCATAGCGGCGCATTCCAGCGCGTGCACAGCCAGTCGGCCAGGCCGACATGGTCAGGATGGCAGTGGGTCGCTATCACGCGCACTATTGGTAAGCCGCGCAGGCCGTTGGCCTGGTCGCCGAACAGGATTTCCCAGGCGTCGCGGGTGGCGTCGCTGGCGATGCCGCAATCGATTGCCGTCCAGCCATGAACCGTGCCCTTGTCGGTCTGGTAATGGTCTTCGATCAGCCACAGGTTGATATGGTTCAGGGCAAACGGCAAGCCCATCCTGATCCACAGCACGCCCGGCGCGATCTCCAGGGTTTTGCCAGTGTCTGGCAAGGTCTCGCCGAAAGGGTAGTTGAGTTGCATTTCCAAGGCGTTCATTGCCGGCTCTCTTTTTATTTGGTGTTCAGCTCGCAGAATGTCCTACAATGCGATTGAGCTTGATTTGACGTTAACGTAAACTGCGATTCAATCGAGATTGTAAAGATAAATTCGATTTCCTGTATTTTTAAAAGCTATGGCCACCTATACCATTACCGAACTTGCCAGAGAATTTGACATCACCCCGCGCGCCATTCGTTTCTACGAAGATCAGGGCCTGATCAGCCCGACCCGCGAAGGCCCCAGCGGACGCAACCGGGTCTACACGGCGCGTGAACGCACGCACCTGAAGCTGACCCTGCGCGGCAAACGCCTGGGCTTAAGCTTGTCGGACATTAAGAGTCTGGTCGACATGTATGGTTCCCCCAAGGACACCGAAGTGCAGCTGGAACGCTTCCTCGACGTGCTGGCGCGCCATCGCTCGGCGCTCGAATTACAACGCGAGGATATCGAAATCATGCTGGCAGAGATAGGTGCGCATGAGGAAGAAAGCCAGCGCCTGCTGGCGCTGGCGAGGCAGGATGCCGCTGCCCACGCTCCCAAGTGAAGTTACCGTGAAACTACGGTGTGACGAATTGACGTTTACGTTAACGTCAATTTGACGTATGATTTTCGCTTGGCAGGGAACCTTGATGAAATCGGAGTCATTATGAGCAATCAAGCAACATCTGAAACACTGGACCACAAGCTGGCGTTGACGCTGCTGGAGAGCTTCAACCGGCCCGGTGCCCTAGCCTCGTGGAACGCCCGCCTGACCAGCATGACGCCGGGTGCCTGCGAAATCGCGCTGCCGATGAGCCAGATGGTCAATCAGCAACATGGCTATTTTCATGGCGGGGTGATAGGCACGATGGCTGACGCTGCCGGCGGCTATGCCGCGAATACATTGCTGATGCCGGTGAGTGAGTGCTTAACTGCAGAATACAAGATCAACTTTGTCGCACCCGCCATCGGCGACACGCTGATCGCGCGCGGCAAGGTCTTGAAGTCTGGCAAGACCCTGGTGGTGACCAGTGCCGACGTGTTTGTGATCCATCAGGGCAAGGAAAAACTCTGCGCCATCATGCAGCAAACCTTGTTCGTGATTCCCAAAGTAGCACCGTGAACGGTTATTGACCCGTTCGCCCATGCAAGCCTAGCAACCGGATACACCGGCTTACCGAGCTGGTAATCCACTTAAAATTTTGACAAAAATTTAACCAAAATACGTGAGGACGACATGCTGCATTTACCCGGTTTGACCTTTGATCATGGCGAAGACATCGCCGCTTTGCGCGAAGCCGTGCAACAGTTCGCCAGCGCAGAAATCGCGCCGCGCGCGGCCGAGATTGACCGCAGTGACCAGTTCCCTATGGACCTGTGGCGCAAGCTGGGCGAACTGGGCGTGCATGGCATGACCGTGTCTGAGGAATATGGCGGCGCGAATATGGGCTATCTGGCGCATATCATCGCGATGGAAGAAATTTCACGCGCGTCGGCCTCGGTCGGCCTGTCGTATGGCGCGCACTCTAACCTCTGCATCAACCAGATCAACCGCAACGGCACGCCCGAGCAAAAGGCCAAGTACCTGCCCAAGCTGATCAGCGGCGAGCATATCGGTGCCTTGGCGATGTCCGAGCCTAACGCCGGTTCCGACGTGGTCAGCATGAAGCTGCGCGCCGACCTGAAGGGCGACCGCTATGTGCTCAACGGCAGCAAGATGTGGATCACCAACGGCCCTGATGCCGATACTCTGGTGGTCTATGCCAAAACCGATCTGGAGGCCGGCCCGAAAGGCATGACGGCTTTCCTGATAGAGAAGCATTTCAAGGGTTTCAGTATTGCGCAAAAGCTAGACAAGCTGGGCATGCGCGGTTCACACACCGGCGAGCTGGTGTTCCAGGACTGCGAAGTGCCTTTGGAAAACGTGCTCGGCGGCGTAGGCAAGGGCGTGAATGTGCTGATGTCGGGGCTAGACTTTGAGCGCACGGTATTGTCCGGCGGCCCGCTCGGCATCATGCAAGCCTGTATGGACGTGGTGGTGCCTTACGTGCATGACCGCAAGCAGTTCGGCCAGGCGATAGGCGAATTCCAATTAATGCAAGGTAAGCTGGCCGATATGTACTCGACCATGATGGCCTGCAAGGCCTATGTGTATGCGGTCGGCCAGGCCTGTGACCGCGCCAAGAACCCGGCAGCGATCCGGGCGATCCGCAAGGATGCCGCTGGCGCGATCCTGTACTCGGCTGAAAAAGCCACCTGGATGGCGGGCGAAGCAATACAGACACTGGGCGGCAACGGCTACATCAACGAATACCCGGTCGGCCGCCTCTGGCGCGACGCCAAGCTGTATGAAATCGGCGCCGGTACCAGCGAGATCCGCCGCATGCTGATCGGCCGTGAGCTGTTCGCCGAAACTAAATAATGAGGGTTTAGAAGTTCCCTATAGCAGAAGACGCATTATCCATGAGCCCTGTGGCTGATTTGTGGCCTGAAAGCCGCATGGATATTGCGTTGTGTCATTTGAATTTGTGATTATCGTCTGGACAGGAGGAGTTTGGTTAAACTACAGGCTAGCGGTCGCCAAGCAGCCAATTTAATCTGTATTTATTTCTAGTCGCCAAACATCACCATGACCCAAGTCGCCTTCCCCAAACTACTGTCATCGCAGATCGCCTTCGATATTGCCCGTACCATACTCGACGGCTTTGACAAGCATTACCGCTTGTTCCGCGCCATCAGCCAGGGGGCAAAAAAGCATTTTGAAACCGGCGACTGGAAAGCCGCGCAGCTTGCCGCGCGCGAACGCATCGCGTATTACGATGCGCGCGCCAGAGAATGCGTGCAGGCGCTGGAAGACGAATACGAGGAAGAAGACCTGAGCGACGAAGTCTGGCGCGAGGTCAAGCTGCATTACATGGGTTTGCTGATCGACCATCTGCGGCCTGAGCTGGCCGAGACCTTTTTCAATACGGTCTGCACCAAGCTCTTGCACCGCACCTACTTCAATAACGATTTCATCTTCCTGCGACCGGCCACCGCCACCGAGTACCTGGAAAACGAGGATACGCCGCCGACTTACCGCGTTTACTATCCGGCCACCGACGGCCTCAATTACACGCTCAAGCGCATCGTCACCAACTTTCAGCTCAATGCCAGCTTTGCCGACCTGAACCGCGATGTCGCGCAGGTCGAGGCGCGCCTGCGGGCTATTTTTGGCGCCGACAAGCTGGAGCCGAATCACCAGATCCAGGTGCTGGCGAATCTGTTTTACCGCAACAAGTCTGCCTACATCATAGGCAAGGGCATCAACGGCAACCGGGAATATCCGTTTGTCGTGCCCATCATGCACAGCCGTAAGGGCGAGCTGGTGCTCGATACTGTGCTGTTCGACACCATGCAGATCACGGTGCTGTTTTCTTTCACGCGCGCCTATTTCATGGTCGATATGGAAGTGCCG
>CXWL01008829.1_pt1 | contig 15571 bp, 18 predicted proteins | sample 590931 | NCBI WGS metagenome assembly CXWL01 (sample SAMEA3498368, study PRJEB10139) | groundwater metagenome | biome: water well; material: biofilm material | place: Germany | collected 2015-04-27 | reverse complement strand
CGGACTTCGCTCACGCGCCCGATCCTGATGGGCGGCGTGCCGCGCAATTTCGCCATCCTCAACGCGACCGTTGGCGCGGCGATCGGGTTCGGCTTGCAACAGCCGTTCATCGCCTTTCCCCTATGGGCTGTTCTGCAAGGCGCCGCGGCCTGGGCCGCTGCGCGCGATCCATGGTTTCTCGACACCTGGCCGCGTCACATGGCCAAGCCTCACTATTTCGGATCGTGAGGGCGCGCTGCAATGATGGACCTGCGCCCCTACAAGAAGTCCGGAACGCAACTCAGCGATTTCCTGCCCTGGGCTGCGCTCATAGCGCCGGGCGTGGTCCTCAATAAGGACGGCGCGTTCCAGCGCACCATGGCGTTTCGCGGTCCCGATCTCGATTCCTCGACGCCGTCCGAATTGATGGGCGCGTCCGCGCGGCTCAACAATGCGTTCCGCCGATTGGGCTCCGGCTGGTGTCTTCATGTGGAAGCGCGCCGGTCGCCCGCGCCCGGCTATCCGGACTCGGTATGGCCCGACGCCTTGTCGTGGCTCATCGATGAAGAACGCCGCGCCGTATTCGAGGCCGCCGGCGCGCGTTTCGAAAGCGCCTATTTCTTCACGCTGACTTGGCTCCCGCCGGCTGAGCGCCAAACCCGGCTGGAAAGCTTTCTGTTCGAAGGCGCGCGGGATGGCGCGAGCACGCCGACATCTGCTGTCGACTATCGCCAGCATCTCGACCGCTTCACCAACGAGACCGATCAGATTCTGGCGCTGATGGAGACGCTGGCGCCCGAAGCGCGTTGGCTGGGTGACGAGGAGACGCTGACCTATCTGCACGATTGCGTTTCCGATCGTCCTCATCGTGTCGCCAAACCCGAGACACCTTTTCATCTCGACGCGCTTCTGACCGACGCGCCGCTCGTCGGCGGTCTCGCGCCGCGCCTTGGGCGCCATCATCTGCGCGTGATTTCAGTGCGCAGCTTCGTGACGGAGACGGAGCCAGGCTTTCTCGATGCGCTCAATCGTCTGGCGATCTCCTATCGCTGGGTGAGCCGCTTCATTCCGCTCGACCGGGAGGAAGCGCGGCGCGAACTGGAGAAGACCCGCAAGCGCTGGTTCTCCAAACGCAAAGGCCTTCTCACATTGCTGCGCGAAGCGCTTTTCAAAGAAGAGGCGCTGCTGGTCGACAATGACGCCGCCAACCAGGCCGCCGACGCCGACACCGCGCTGCAGGAACTCGGCGCCGATGCTGTGAGCGCGGGCTATGCCACGCTCACCATCACCGTCGCCGATGCAAGCGAGGACATGGCCGACGATGCGGTGCGCCAGATCCAACAGATCGCCGACGGCTTGGGCTTCGTCACGCAAGTGGAATCCGTTAACGCCGTCGAAGCCTGGCTTGGCTCGCTGCCGGGACAGGCCTACGCCGATGCGCGCCGGCCAATCCTCCTGTCACCGAGCCTCGCGCACCTCTTGCCACTTAGCGCCGTTTGGGCCGGCCCGCACCGCAATGCGCATCTGAATGGGCCACCACTCATGCTCACGGCGACGGATGGGGCAACGCCATTCCGGCTCGATCTCCATGTCGGCGATGTCGGTCACGCCATGATCGTTGGGCCGACCGGCGCGGGCAAATCTGTGCTTCTCGCGACGCTGGCCGCGCAATGGCTGCGCTACGCCTCGTGTCATCCCGCGGGCGCGCAGGTCTATCTGTTCGACAAGGGGCGCTCGTGCCGCGCCACTATTCTCGGCCTCGGCGGCGACTTCTTCGATCTGGGCGAGGCCGATGCGCTGGGATTGCAGCCGCTCGAATGCGTGCATGAGCCAGAGGAACGCGCCTGGGCGCAGGACTGGCTCGTCGGCCTCATCGCGTCGGCCAACGTGACCGTGACGCCGGAGGTGCGCACCGAAGTGTGGCGCGTGCTGGAATTGCTCGCTGACCGGCCGGTGGAGGACCGGACGCTGACATTGTTTGCGGCTCTCATGCAGAATCACGATGTCCGCGCCGCGCTTCATCCTTTCACGCAAGGAGGCGCACACGGCCGGCTGATCGATCATGACCGATCGACCTTGGGCTATGGGCCGGTCCAGGCGTTCGAGATGGATGATGTGCTGCGCCGTCCCGAAGCGGCGGGCGCAGTACTTGGCGCGCTCTTTCATGCCTTGGAGAAGCGTTTCGATGGGCGCCCGACCATGCTTGTGCTCGATGAGGCCTGGCTCTTCCTCAAGGACGCGTTCTTCGCAGCGCAAATTCAGGATTGGCTGAAGACGCTCCGGAAGCGCAACGTCGCCGTCGTGTTTGCAAGCCAGGAACTGGCCGATGTTGAGCACTCATCGATCGCCTCCACCATCATCGAAGCGTGCCCGACGCGCATTTATCTTCCGAACGATCGCGCGCGCGAGCCGCATTCGCGCGCCTTTTACGCCGCCTTGGGTTTGAACGGCCGCCAGATCGATCTCATCGCATCGGCGACACCGAAGCGCGATTATTATCTCGTCAGCCGCGACGGCTGCCGGCTGTTCGAATTGGGCCTGGGGCCTGCGTCGCTCGCTTTTGTCGGCGCGTCGCGCCCCGAGGATCACACGCTGATGGATCGTGTGTTGGCCGAGCACGGCGCAAGCGCCTTTGCCGAAGAATGGCTCGACCTGCGCGGACAGCGCGAAGCGGCTGACGCGGTACGGCGTTTCAAGGCCCGAATATCCCCGCGCGTCGCTCATGAACCCAAGGTCCCGATCGCTGCAGAATAGGAGGCGCGTATGAAACGGAAAACAAGAACTGGACTGGTCGCCCTGGCGCTCTGCCTGATGCTCGGCGTGCAGCCTGCGCCGCCCGCATCGGCGCAAATCCCGGTCATCGATCCCGCAAATCTTGCACAATCGATCACGCAGGTGACGCACATGGTGCAGCAATTGCGCAACCAGGTGCAGCAGATCGAGCAAGCGACCGCGATGCTCCGCCAGAATCCTCTGCAACTCTCGCCCGAGCTCTCTGCATCCATCTCTGAGGCGCGAGCTCTGTTCAACAGTGTGCAAGGTGTCGCCTTCGAGGCTCATCAGCTCGGCGAGGATTTGCGCACGCTCTATCCGGAGACCTGGGAGAATTTCGATCTCGATGAGGTTCTCGGTCAATCGGACCAGTGGATGGCGGAGAGCCGTCGAAGTCTTGAGCGCGCGATGGCTGCCGAAGCGCGCGCCGCTGCGTCCATCGAGCGCTCGCGGGGCGCCATCGACCGGGCGCTGCAATCTTCCGGCGGTGCGGAAGGGCAGACCGGCGCCATCCAGGCCGGCAATCAGCTCTTGGGCATTCAGGCTTCGCAGCTTGCGGAGATTCACGCGCTGCTGATCGCGCAGGGGCGTGCGCTTGAAACCCAGCGGATGGAGCGGCTTGCGCGCGAAGAGCGCGGCCGTGAGATTCAGCGGCGCGCGTTCCCGACAGAGACCTCCGGCACGCTGACCCCAGCGCGCACGGCGTTCTGAGCGAGGGCGCCGCGCGATGGATCCGGCATCGGTCAATTCCTTCCTCGATCAGTTTCTCGCTGTCGCCAATTCTGGCTTTGGTCTGATCCAGGGCGACGTGACCTATGTGTTGAACGCTCTGATCGTCATTTCGATTGTGCTGGCCGGCGCGCAATGGGCGCTGGCGCAAGAGGCGCCGCTCGCGCCCTTCTTCCGCAAGGTGCTGTTCGTCTCCTTCTTCGCCTTCCTCATCAACAATTGGAATTTCCTCGCCACCGCGATCAATCAATCGGGCGCGATGCTTGGTCTACGCGCCGGCGGCGGCGGGCTCACCATGGCGGAGCTGCACAATCCCGGTCGCGTCGGGCAGATCGGCGTCGAGCTTTTCGGTCGCACCGCCGCCCTCGCCGAAGGCATGAACATTCTCACCGATTTCTTCGCGATGATGACCATCTTCCTCGCAGCGTTCTTCGTCATGCTCGGTTTCTTCGTGTTGGCCCTGCAGCTCTTCGTGGTGCTGATCGCATTCAAGCTCGGTTCTCTGGTCGCGTTCGTCGCGTTGCCATGGGGCGTGTTCAACGGCACCGCCTGGGTGGCGGAGCGACCGCTCGGCTGGGTGGTGGGCTCGGCCATGCGGCTCTTCGTGCTGGCGTTCGTCGCCTCCGTCGCCATCACCTTCGTCAACACATTGCCCGCGACGTTCACGCTCGACGCCGGCGGCGTGCTCAACGTGCTCTTGTTCGGCGCGACGGTGCTCGCGCTCTCCTGGTTCGCGCCCATTCTGGCAAGCGAAGTCGTCCAGGGTCAGCCGCATCTGGCGGGTCCCGCAATCGCCGGCGGCGCCGCAGTCACGACCGTGCTCGGCTACGCGAGCACGCGGGCCTTCATTTCTGGCGGGGCGAAACTCGCAAGCGCGGGCGCAAGGATGATCGGCGGAAAATCCGGCGGCCGGCGCTTTTCGGGCGGCGGACCTCAAGGCGCCGCGCGGCCCGCTATCGATTACGCCGGCATGAAGCCGCCGCCACCGCCGCCGCCCGCAACGCCGCCATCTGGAGGAAGCAAGACATGAGGACGCCGTTCACGGCGCCGGCGCAATCTTACGCCGGCGACGAACCTGACACGCCCTATAAGCGCGCGCGCCAGGAATGGGACCGGCGCATGGGCGCGGCTGTTATATCCGCGCGCGCTTGGCGACTGATGGCGATGGCGGGGCTCGCGCTCTCCGCAGGCCTCGCGCTCGCGCTGACGATCGTCGCGCTGCAAAGCCGAACTTTCGTGCATGTCGTCGAAGTCTCGCCCGAAGGTCAGGTCTTGAATGTGCGCGCCGCGAGCGGCGAGTGGCGCGCGAACGAAGCGCAGACCGCTTATCACCTTGGGCGCTTCGTGCGTCTGGTGCGCGCATTGCCGACCGACGGCGTGGTGCTGCGTGAGAATTGGCTGGAGGCGTACAAATTCTTGACGCCGCAGGCGGCGGCGCAATTGACCGAGATCGCACGCGCGGATGATCCCTTCCTGAGCCTGGGGCGCGTCGGGCGCACCGTGCATATCCGCTCCATCATCCAGCGCTCGGATCGTTCCTGGGAAGTGTCCTGGATCGAGCGCGAGACCAATGCGACCGGCTCGCCCGATGGCGAGGCCTATAGCGGCGTCTTCACCGTCACGACGCGCCGCCCGCGCACCGCCGATGAGATCGCCTCCAATCCGCTCGGTCTGCTCATCTCCGATTTCAGCTGGAGCCGGGTGCGATGATGCGTTTGATGTTCGCGAGTCTGTCGCTGGCGCTGATGCTGTCGCCGTCAACGGCCATGGCGCAGGAGGTGAGCGCCGATCAGTGTCCCGCCTTGAGCGCCGCCGCATTGGAGGCGCCGCGCCGCGGCCGGCGCGAACCCACACCAGCCGAATTGCTCGCGCGCGCCAACGAAGCGGCGCGTCAGCGACCCGAAACGACGAGCTTCACGCAGGCGCGGCAGATCTACACTTATGCGCCCGGCGCTATTTATGAGCTCTACACCAGCCCCAGCTTCATCTCCGCAATCCTGCTCGAACCCGGCGAGGCGCTCGGCGATGTCGCCGCCGGCGATACATCGCGCTGGATGGTGCAGGAGACCAGCGCGGAAGCCGAGATCGACGGGCGCACGATTGTGCTAGTGAAGCCGCAGACGACGGGCCTGCGCACCAATATCGTTCTCGTCACCGACCGGCGCACGTACACGATCGAAGCGATCGCGCAGGCGGGCTCGGCCTATTCCGCGCAGATCGCCTGGTGCTATCCGGCCGAAGAAGAGGCGCGGATGGCGAGCGTCGATCAACTCCATTTCGGCTATCGCGTCCGCGCCACGCGCGGCGGCAGGCCGGACTGGATGCCGACGCGCGTGTTCGATGACGGCCGGCGCACCTGGATTGAAATGCCGGAAGCGGTCGCATCGAGCGATCTGCCGCCGCTCTTCGTCATCACCGGCGAAGGCGCCGAACTCGTGAATTATCGCGTGCAAGGGCAACGCTACATGGTCGATCGAATCTTCGATGTGGCTGAACTGCGACTCGGCACGCGCGCGCCAACGATCGTGCGCATCGAACGCGAAGGCGCGCCGACGCAGCGCCGGCCCGCGCGCCTCGGAGGACGGCCGTGACCGCCGCCTATGAGACGCCAGCGCCAGACCGCGCCCCAGCACCGGCGCCCGATCTGTCGATCCGCGCGCGTCCGCCAAGTCCGCGCCGGCTGTCGCGGAAGGTGTTGATGGCCGGCGCCATCATCGCCGCCTCCATCGTCACGCTCGCGCTCTTCATCGGTCTGAGCGAACGCCCCGAGCGCGAGGTGCGCCAGGCCGACGCGCAAGCGGCGGCGGGCGGTCCGCCGGAATCGATCCGCAACGCATCCGGTCAATATGAAGCGGGCGATCTGCCGCGCGCCGAACTCGACGCGCCGCGCGATATGCTCTGGGGCGAGAACGGTCCGCCGCAAGCTACAGCGCTTGAACCGCCTGCGGATGCGGCGTGGGCAGGTCCGCTCCGCGGCGGCGGCGATACAAGCGCGCGCGAGGCGCCGCCAGATCCGCAGGCTTTAGCGCGCGCGTCGCCGATCATCTTCGAGGGCCAGGATCGCGCGACGGCTTCGGCCGGCGCCGATGCAGGTGAAGCGCGTCTCGATGCGCGGCTCATGCCGCCGCGCTCACGCTATGAGCTGATGGCGGGCGCAGTGGTGCCGGCCGCGCTCATCACCGAACTCAATTCCGAACAGTCCGGCCGCGCCATCGCGCAGGTGACAGCCAATGTCTATGACAGCGTCTCCGGCGCGCATCTGCTGATCCCGCAAGGGTCGCGGCTTATCGGGACGTATGACGCGGATACATCCTATGGCGAGCGCCGGCTGGTGCTGATCTGGAACCGGCTCATCTTTCCCAATGGATGGAGCATTTCCTTGCGCGGCATGGAGGGGAGCGATCCGACTGGCGCCGCAGGTCTGCGCGACCGCGTCGACAATCATCTGGATCGTCTCGCTGGCACCATCGGGCTTTCGGCCATCATCAGCGTCATCGCCGACAATGCGGAAGACGATGACGAAGACTCGCTCGCGCAGAGTGTCGGAGATGCGGCGGCGTCGGAGGCGGCGCGCACGGGCGGTCGTATCGTCGATCGCGAGTTGAGCGTCAGGCCCACGATCCGTATCCGCGCCGGCGGTGCGGTGCGCTTGCTGGTGACGCGCGACATTCAGTTGCGGCCTTACCGGGAAGACCGGAGACGATGAAGGTCTCGCCTGATCTTGTGCCGCAGAAGGTGGTGGCGGGCGATTTGTGCGTGAGCCTCGCCACGCTCTGGCGCGCGCGCCGCAGCAACCTTCCGGGTTTTCCAGCGCCGGTCATTGTCCGCAACATGGTGTTCTGGCGGAAAGCCGATCTAAGCAAGCTTGAGGATGCGCTCATGCAGTTCGAGGGACGCGGCAAGTTCGAACAGGAGCGCGTGCGGTCCAAACGCATCGCCGCCATGACGAAGGCCCACCCGCAGCCCAAACGCATCAAACGCACGCGCCGCCCCGACGAGCGCCAGCGCGATCTCTTTTGACCAGCCCATGCTCCCATGTTCGACCTCGGCCCGAGCAGGGCGCGAGGTCGAACTAAAGCGGGACGTGGCTCCCACGTCCCGACACCTTCCGCATCGCCATCGCGCGCAAGCCGACGTCCAGGGCGACGAGGCGAAGCCGTCCCTTGACGCCGGCGCGCACGATGGCAGGAGACCCGCGTCAGGGAGCGCCGCCCGGAGGGCGAAGACGCGCCCTCAATGCTGGAGAGGCGGCGCGGCTTCGTGCACAAGCGCCCGGCCGCCTCTGGCGGCGACGCCCGGCCAGATGTCTATCAGGCTATAACCATACGAAATATTGCAATGAGACAGGCTATAACCTATCTTTAGTCTCTGACAGATAAGGTCATAACCTGTGAAACCCGCCCAATCCCTGGCCCGCCGTCGGCTTGATGAGCGCCTCAAAGCCTTTGCCGGCCTTGGCGCCGCTCCGCCCATGGGCTGGGTCCGCGCCATCCGCGACGCCCTGGGTCTGACCGGCGCCCAATTGGCCCGCCGCATCGGCATCCGTCCCGCGAGCCTCTCCGAGCTTGAGAAGAACGAAGCGAAAGGCGCCATCACGCTCGCCACCTTGAAGCGCGCGGCCGAAGCGCTCGATTGTACTTTCGTCTATGCGCTGGTCCCCAATCAGAGCCTCGATGCGATGGTCGAGGAGGCGGCCAAAGCGGCGGCGAAGAAAGAACTCGCCGCCGCGCTTCACACCATGGAGTTGGAAGCCCAAGGCGTGCGCGCTGGCGACAAGCGCGAGATGCTGGCGGCGCTCGCCGCCGATATCGCCAAGGCTGGCGGCAAGCGCCTCTGGGGCTGACGAGCATGAGTGATGATCCGTTTCAGGCCGACGATGCGGCCACGCCCCTGACGCCGGAAGAGCGTCTCGACTTGAAGCTCAGCTATGTCGCGCTCCGGCGCGAACTGAACGAGGCCGAGGCGCTCAATGTGCTCGGCGGTGAACGCTGGGCGCTTTCGCGCAAGCGCGACGCGCTCGATGAAGTGTTCCTGCGCCGTTTGCATCTTCGCATGTTCGGCGATGTCTGGCGCTGGGCCGGGAAGTACCGAACCGGCGCCCGCAATCTCGGCGTCGATCATTGGACGATCGAAATCGCGCTGCGCCAGGCGCTCGATGACGCGCGCTATTGGGTGGAGCACCAGACTTACTCAGCCGACGAGATCGCCGTGCGCTTTCACCACAAGCTCGTCGCCATTCATCCATTTCCAAATGGCAATGGCCGCTGGTCGCGTCTCGCCGCCGATCTGCTCGCGCTTCAACTCGGGCAAGAGCGCTTCACCTGGGGGCGGGGTTCGATCGTGGATGTGTCGGAAACACGCCAGGCCTATGTCCGCGCGCTCAAGGCCGCAGATGCAGGCGACACGACGCTGCTGATGGCTTTCGCCCGAACCTAGAGGCGCACGAAATCGAGGAGAAGAAGGCGCTCCTGAAACGCTGAATTCATGCTGTCTTTGGTCGTCGGCCGCGAAAGCGGATGCGATAGGGGATAAGCACGATTCCGGCGATCACGGACAAAAGCGTGATGAACGTGACGGCGATGATCAGCGGGTGATTGAAGTTCTCATGGTTGCGCCAGTCCATGATGTGGAGCGCCCAGAGCACATCATAGAGGCGCCAGAGGTCGGAGCGCCGGGCCGTGACGGCGCCTGTATTGGCGGCGACGTAGACGCTCAGGCCGTCTTCAGCGAACTGCACGCGCCAGGCAGGCAGCGGTCCGCGATATTCTGCGCTTTGCTCAGAGATCAGCGCCGCTGAGACTGGAGCACTCGTCAACGTGACGTGACCACGCGCGATACGCAGAGCCGCGTCGCGGTCGAGTGGCGAGAGTGGGCGCAGTGTGGCGGCGTCGAACAGGATGGGATCGCCGTCGGTGAACTCCGCCACGGCGACGAGGCCATCGGCGCGCTGCTCCAAGGTCACCTTGGTCGGCGGACGGTTTTGCGCGTCTTGGATCAAGCTCAGGTCGCCAAGTGCTGTGGCGTCGATCGCGCGCGCCGCTTGTGGCGGTCGAACCAGGTGTTCGCTTCGGATCCGTTCAATCGGAAAAAGTGTGAAGAAGAGACCGCTGACGATCCAGAACACGACCTGGACGCCAACCAGCAGCGCCAGCCATTTGTGGACCCACGAGGCCATTCTTGCGAGTTGCACTGCGCTCCCCCTTGATCGTTGTCTTATTGTGTTGGCGGTCCGGTTAAAGTCGTCGCGACGCCGACGAGAACGAGTGCGCTGGCGAAGAGAAGCGCGTCGCAGGCAAGCGTCAAAGTCAGTGCGCGGCGGCCTTCGGCGGGCGCGGCGCGCAGCTTGCGCGCGACGATTTGCTTGTTGTAGCCGCCAAGCGCCAACGCCGTAGCCGCGGCCACAAGTTTTGCGAGAAGCAATTGACCATAGAGGCTTGAAAACAGCGCATTGACGCTTCCGGCAAGAAGCAGCGCCAGCCATAGACCTATGACGAACAGTCCCGGGACCAAAAGCAGGGCAAGACGTGAGAAGCGGTCGGATCGCGCCAGCAGAGTCTCGTCCGACAATGTGGCGTGCGGCCAAAGCGTGATTGGCGCTGCGATCCAGAATGCGGCGATCAGCGCATGCAAGCCAACGCCCCAGGGCGTGAGCCCGGGGCCTTCAAGAGCCTGCGTGTGCCCCGACAGTGCAAAGCCCGCTGCGAGCGCGACAGCGGAGAGAGCGGCAAGGGGTCCGCGAAATCGCCACGCCGCGAACGCCAGGGCGCCGCCAAGTGCAAACGCGATCGAGCTCGGCGCGAGCGTCGGCCAGGTCCACGACAATGTTGCAGGATCGATGATGCTGTCGATCGATCCGCCGAGTTGGACATTGGCGATCGCCAGGCGGAGCGCGGCGAATATGACCGCTGCACATCCCAGAAGGGCGGCCGATCGCAGGACGCGCGATTGATCCCCGCGATCGATGATGTTCGCGCCCGCGTGCAGCCCAAGGCCCGCAGCAAGCAAGGCCGATGCATAAAGGCCGAGCTTGACCGCGAGCAGCCAGGGCGCAAGCGGATCGACTTCCATCAGCCCGAAATCGTGAAATGGACTGCGCCCGGCATGGCGTGTCCATCGCGCGCGATGGTGCGCCACGAGAGCGTGTAGGCGCCCGGCGTCAGCGCTGGCAGAGGAATGGCAAACGATGACGCCATCTGACGCGGCGGCGTGTAAGTGAGCGCGACGGGGCGGCCGGCCGCGTCAGTCAAGGTTATATTGGCGAGCCCGGTGGCGCCGGAAAACACGATGGTGAAGTTCGCCGGCGCGCGCGCGAGCGTGGCGTTTTCAGCAATGTTGGTTTCACGCACCGAAGTATGCGCAAATGCCGGGGTCGCCGCCATCATCGCGGCTGCGGCCGCCATTGCCAGAGCGAGACGTTTCATTCCGTTCTCCGTTGTAGCGGCTTGAATTAGTGGACCATGTACCGGACGCGCCCGGTCATGGTGTGATTGTCCGCGCCGCTAGCGGTCCAGACGATCGTGTAATTGCCCGGCGTGAGGCGCGGCAGCGCAGCCGAAACCGTCGCGCCTGCGGTGGCGCCGGCGAGATCAACGGACGAAGGATCGCCGCCCCGGGGTGTTACGACCAGGCTCGTCAAACGCATCGCGTGCGGAAAGGTGGCGCTGAACCGCTCCGGGGCCGCGCCCATCGCGCCATCGGCGGGCGTGGTTTGCACGGCGGTCGCTGCGGCGTGCGCGTCATGGTCGTGCGCCTGCGCAAAGGCGAGCGGCGCCGGCGAGGCCAGCGTCAGACCGGCGGCAAGAGCGAGAAGAGCTTTACGCATCGATTTCTCCTGTGTGTTAGAACAAGGCGCGCACGCCGAGCACGACGCGTGTCGCCTCGGCATCGTCGCCGTTCGTCTTGATGAGATCGCGGGTGTCGCCAACGGCGCCGCTCCATTCGAGGCCGACATAGGGAGCAAAGCCCCGCGTGATTTCGTAGCGAAGCCGCGCTCCGGCCAGGACGTTTGAGACGCCGGCGCCGATCGCGAACTCCGGTATCTCCTGCGCGGACAGCGTAACCTCGGCGCGTGGCTGCAGAATGAGGCGCTGTGTCAGGCGAAGGTCATATTCCGCTTGCGCACGCGCGGTGAGTTCGCCTTCGTTCGAGACGAACAACGCGCCATCGACCTCGAACCAATAGGGGGCGAGGCCCTGAACGCCGAGCACAAGGTCGGTGCGGTCGCCTTCCGGACGGTAGGTCTGACGCACGCCGCCCTGCAGATCGAAATAGGGCGTGACCGCGCGGCTGTAGAGGAGTTGAAGCTCGGCATGTTCGAGATCGCCGTCGAACGCGCCTTCGCCTTCCGACTTCCACCAGAAGCGGTTGATGTCGCCGCCATACCAGCCTTGGGCATCCCAGGCGTAGCCCTCAGCGCCATCACTGGACGTCGCTTCAAGACGATCGAGCATGATGGCGTGCGTAATGACTTCACCGTTCTCCACGCGCAATTGCTCTCTGGCGCCCGCCATCACTGCCGGGTCGAAATAGAGATCGGCGGCGTTGGCGGAGCCATCGCCCGCAGCAGTGGGAGGGGCGACGTCGGAGGGCATCTGCATACTATGGCCGGCGTGTGGATCCGCCTCGGCGGGCGCTGCCAGGATCGGCGGCGTTTGCGTGTGCGCGGAATGATCCTGCGCGGCGGCAGGCGAGATGGTGAGCAGGATCGGCGCGAGGGCGGTAGCGAAGGCTCTCACGATGCAGCCTCATCAAGCGGACGCACCGTGACGACGTTGAACATACCTGAGTGCATGTGCATCATCATGTGGCAGTGAAACGCCCAATCGCCGGGTGCATCGGCGGTGAGATCGAAAGACAAGCGCCCGCCCGGCGCGACGTTTACGGTGTGCTTCAGAGGCTGGTTGCCGGCGTGGCCGTTGACCAGTTCGAAGAAGTGTCCGTGCAGATGGATCGGGTGCTGCATCATCGTATCGTTGACGAGTGTGACGCGCACGCGCTCGTTGCGCGCGAAGCGGATCGGCTCGACGATCTCGCTGAAGCGGCGGCCGTCGAAGCCCCACATGTAGCGTTCCATGTTGCCGGTGAGGTGGATCTCAAGCGTGCGCGATGGCGGACGCGCATCACGGTTCGGATTGAGTGCGACGAGATCGGTGTAGACGAGGACGCGATGGGGCTCGTTCTCCAGCCCGAGCGGACGCTCGGCCAATCGGTTCTCGGGCATCGGCGAGATGGTTTGCACGCCGACGCCAACCGCCATATTCGGCGGCGCGAGGGACGGATCGCGCATGTTCATCGCGCCATGGTCCATCGATCCATGATCCATGCCGCCGGGGCCGTGATCCATGGCGCCCGCGCTCATGGCCCCCATATCCATACCCATGTCGCGCATGGTGAGATTGGGGACTTGGCGGAGCGGGGGAATTTCCGCGCTCATGCCAAGGCGTGGCGCAAGCGTGGCGCGACCTAGCCCTGAGCGATCCACAGCTTCCGAGACGATTGTGTAGGCGCGATCATCGCGCGGCGTGACGATAACGTCATAGGTTTCCGCCACCGCGATCTGGAATTCATCGACTTCAACGGGACGCACGTTTTCGCCATCGGCTTGCACCACATTCATCGGCAGGCCTGGAATGCGGACGTTGAAGTTTGTCATCGCCGAGGCGTTGATGATCCTGAGGCGCACGCGCTCGCCGGGCGCAAACAAGCCCGTCCAGTTCTCCTGCGGCCCGTGACCATTGACGAGATAGGTGTAAGTCGAGCCGGTGACGTCAGAGATGTCGCGCGGGTCCATGCGCATCTGCGCCCACATGCGCCGCTCGGAAGCGCTCATGCGGTCTTCGCCGGAAAGAAGCCCAGCGATTGTCGTGCGCTGTCGGTTGAAAGAGCCGGGGCTCGCTTTCAGGCGACGCAGGATTTCGTGCGGGTGGAGGAAGCTCCAATCGGAAAGCACGATCACGTGCTCACGGTCGTACGCGACAGGATCGGCGCCCGCAGGATCGATGATCAGCGGACCGAAATGGCCCATCGCTTCCTGCAGCCCTGAATGGCTGTGATACCAATAGGTGCCTGACTGGCGAACATGGAAGTCATAGGCGAACGTCTCGCCGGGGCGAATGCCGGGAAAGCTGACGCCGGGCACGCCGTCCATCTGGAAGGGCAACAGAACGCCATGCCAGTGGATGGAGGTGTCTTCATCCAGCGTGTTGGTGACGGAGAGGCGCGCGTGCTGGCCCTCGCGCAGACGTATAAGCGGCGCCGGCAGCGTGCCGTTGACGGTGACAGCGTGGCCGGTGCGGCCGCCGACGCTGAAGGCCGAGTGGCCGACGGTCAGCGCAATATCCGGTCCGCTGAGCGTTGCGAGCGTTAGCGCAATGCCGCGCGATCCTGTCTGGGCCCAGGCAGGAAAAAGCGCCTGCACACCGGCGAGCGCGCCGACGCCCGCGAAGGCCTTCAACACTTTCCGGCGCTCTACCGACACGATGATCTCCTTGCCTGCCGCTCATGGCGCTTGTGTTCTGCACCTTCCCATCACTGGAAGGTCAAGCACGTTTGTGTTCATCTCACATACGCATACAGGCCGCTCATCCCTCATTGGGAGCGCCCATCGCCGCTGCGAGCGCGCGCCTGGCGCGATAAATGCGCACTTCGACCGCCTTCGCCGTAAGTCCCAGGCTCTCGCCGATCTCGCGATAGGAAGTCTCGCCGGTGAGTGAAAGCAGCAAGGGCGCCTTCAGTCCATCGGGCAGCGCCGCAATGGCTGCGTCCAGCCGCGTTAGCGTCACTTCGCGATCATGGGCGGCGGCGATCGGTTGTTCGATCTCAAGACCCGGGCGGTCGATGTCTTCAGCGCGATAGAAAAAACTGCGGACAGCGCGGCGGCGTCGCCAATCGCGGCACTTGTTGATGGCGATGCGCTTCAGCCAGATGCTGAAGGGCCGTCGCTCGTCGAATCGCCTCAACGCGCGCCATGCTGCGACGAAACTTTCCTGCACCAGATCGAAGGCTTCGCCGGCATCACCTGTATAGGCGCGTACGAAACGGTAGAGATCCGCCTTGTGGCGGCGCATGAGCTCTGTGAACGCGCGCTCCTCGCCTGCCAGAACGGCCGCGATGAGCGCGGCGTCGCTGCGCTCATCAGGTCCCGTCATCGCTCTTCGGCGGTCAGCGATTCAACGACGGTGGAATCGAACACCGCTTGCTGATCTGGGGTCAGCACTTCGCGCATGGCGAAGACGTGACGGATGGTTTCGGATTGAAGCTCGCCCATGGGGCGATGGAAGCGTTCAATGGCGGCGGTAACGCCCGGGCCGTAGCCGTGCTCTTCGCGAATGGCTGCGGCGAGGTCGGCATTCGCCGCGCGCATTTCCAGTTCAAGCGCCCGGCGTCCTGTCGCGAACTGGGCCTCGATAGTTTCGATGCGGCCAATCTGGTCGCGCGTTAAATCCAGGCGCTCATGGACGATGTCGTGGAGACTTGGCGTGCTGCGCTGAAATACGTTCATGCCCAGCCACACCCCGCCAAGCCCTGCCGTAAAAGCGACGAGGGCGGTGACGATCAGTCCCCTCCAGGAGAGAGTCATCGCGCGCCCTCCAGCAGCGTCGAGGGCGCGTAAGGCGAATGCAGAGCGAACGGCGAGGCTTCCGCGGGCGCCGCGCTAGAGGCGGCGCCCGCGGCTACCCCGGCGATCATCATTACGGCGACGAAGGCGGCGCGCACGCTGAGGAGTCCCGCGACGTCCGGTGCGCGCGTCCCCGCGATCGCCGCCCACACGCGCGGCTCAAGCTGGCTGAGGTCGGCTTGCGCGCGTCGCTCACGCCATGCGGAAAGCACATCATCAAGGTCGATTTGCATCAGATTACTTCCTGCCCTGTACACACCTTACGCAGGACGATGGGAGTTCCCTCAGTCCTCACAGGAGGGGATCGCGCCCTTGGTGCGTATTGGAAGTGACAGGAACCTGGAGCTGCGCATGAGGCAAGAAAGATCGGGTCTCGGCCGGCGCGGCGCGCTGGCGCTCGCGTTTGGCGCGGGCGCAGCACTGTTAACGCCGTTCGCCGTGGCGCAAGAGGCGCGCCACGCCATGCATGTGCGC